>Ga0209249_1000609_pt1 | contig 42203 bp, 33 predicted proteins | sample SaaInlV_200m_DNA_4_FD_184653 | JGI IMG/M metagenome (GOLD analysis project Ga0209249, IMG submission 184653) | Marine microbial communities from expanding oxygen minimum zones in the Saanich Inlet - SI037_S3LV_200m_DNA (SPAdes) (version 2) | ecosystem: Environmental > Aquatic > Marine >...
ATCGCAAGGGCCGCCGTGATTTAAGCATTTTTCAAATTGGCTTACGTTTTACCGAGAGGCGTCTTGTCAACGAATTGCCGATCCGCATCTCTCTTTGTAAATATTTATGAAACTGTCTGGTGGCTAGGTTTTTTTCTTGTATTGATAATCACATCAACAAAGCATTAGATCTCGCTATAAAATCCACATCTGTTGAAACAATTATCCTAAGTGGATATGGAAACTTAGTCATAAACGGAAGAAAAGAGGCTTCGATTGATACGCAAAGCTATATTAACGGGTACACAAGTAGTTATTCCGAACCACAAGTTAGCGAAAATATAACAGCATTTAGAAAAGCAATGTACACAACCCTTGAAAAACTCTCTGCTTCTGAAAAAAATATAATTTTTATTGTAGATATCCCAGAGCTTTATTTTAATCCTAGGGAATGTGTTTCTATAAGAAAAATTGAGCTTACACATCATCAATTAAGATCACCATGTACATTAAGTAGGGACCGTTTTGAAGAAAGAACCCTAAGCTATCATCAGCTAGTTGCAGATGCTGAGAAAGTGTTCCCTACAGTAAAATTTATTCATACATATGAATATTTATGCGATGATAGAAACTGTGAAATTCTTGTAAAGAATAATTTATTGTATAGCACTAGAGATCACCTTACTACCTATGGTAGTCGTTATTTACTAAACAAAATTAAAAATGAACTGGAATAATTTATCTGCAGTACTCAAAGTTAACGGTCAGCTTAAGTGCTAAAAAACTAAACCTACAACACCTTTGCCGATAATTCCACACAAAGGGTCTGAATATAAAAATATCCAGACTTTTTTCAAAATCTATCTTCTCTACAATCGTTTGCGGAATTAAATTAAAAGCCTATGCAAGAAAAAAAAGAAATTATGCGACGCCACCGTCTTATTGTTTTGATTGGCTTCCCTCTGGGGGGTATTATAGCCTTTCTATTCGCTATTGATACGATAAAAGACGGTATCCAAGGACAAAGCGGCCTGACCTTTTTATTTAGCATTGAACTATTTATCCTCGCGGTAATAGTTTTTTTCAAGCCAGATTTTATCCCCAATCTTAGTTTGATTTTTTCTTACTCTACCGTCATCTTTCTTTTCTGGCTCACTATTTCTAATATAAATATTGCCTATCACGATAGTACCTACGGCAGACATTTTATTGGCGACTCGTTGAATGGGCTAATGGGGTGGATAACTATTATTTTTATTTTCACCTATTTATCTTTATCCCGCAAGAAAAATTTTATTTTTACCATTGCAACATTTGGTGGGTTATTGGCAATCGCAACATACCATTTTATGTATCTGGGCACATTTGAGATAAGTTATTATATTTCCCGCTGGCTAAATACTATTATTGGCGTAGGCACCGCCATCTTATTGATAAACCGCATAGGAAATCTGCAAACTCACTATGCAACCTACGATAGCTTGACAGGGCTACTGAATCGCAAAGCTATAACTCAATTACTAGAACAGGAGATGGGCAGATCTGAGCGATACAATCGCCCCCTATCCATCATCATTTATGACATTGATCATTTCAAGAATATTAACGATACATATGGACATCCTTCAGGGGACGAAGTTCTAAAAAGCATGTCCGATCTTGTTAATAAAACAATCCGTAAAGAAGATTTTTTAGGACGCTGGGGCGGAGAAGAGTTTCTAATCCTTTTGCCTGATACGGGCAAGGAATCTGCCAAGTTTCTTGCCGAACGAGTTCGGGTTGCGATCGAAGAATATCAATTTGAAAAAGTCAAACATCTAACGGCAAGTTTTGGGGTAGCTACAAACCAGATTGGGTGGACGCAGGAAAATCTTTTGCTGTACACGGACAACGCTTTATACGAGGCTAAACATTCTGGTCGCAATCGGGTCACTAGTTATTGCGCAAATCAAAAACTATAAAAAGGTCAGAATATAAACATAACCAGATCTTTTTCAAAAATAATCTTCTCAGAATTTAAGGAAAACTTATGTCAACAAATCAAGAACGCGTCACAATGATCACCGACGGGAATAGTGGAATAGGCTTTGCCACAGTCAAGAAGTTAGCGGATAAAGGCTAAGCCGTACCCCCCGCGTGAACTCCACTAAAAAGGTCTAAATATAAAAATATCCAGACCTTTTTCACCCACATTGGGAGTGAGCGGGGCTAAAGCCACCTGCTCAGTACATGAAAGTCCGTTGGACTGGATTCTAGCCCACAGGGCTTCCACGAACTGAGCAGGGAATTAATCCCCGTGCGATGTTAAAACAAAAAAACATGCTCGCTCTCGGGTACAATCGCTTAGAAAACAGAACTAAAGGAAAATTTATGACAACAAGTGAATTATTACAAAAGACTGTCTATGGCTATTGGGCATCTCGTTTTGATTGTGATATAGACTTTTTTTCACAAAAAGGGATCTACATTTTTGCAAATAATAAACTAAGTGATAAAAAGAAGCTTGTTACTTACCAAATTGGCAAGTTAACAGTGGTCTGGATCTTAACAGAATTGGCGAAAGAGCTTGATTGCAAATTGGGATTTCAAGCATACAACGAGCCAGTGTCATCCAAAATCTTATCTTCCATTCTCGGGATCAATCGCGATTTTGAACTGAAGAGCACATTGCTCGATCATTTTCTTGCCTCACCTGATTTCATTCCGCAACCCATTCCTGAGAAATTTGCGTTAAAACGCCTTGACCCAAAAGATGACAAAGAACTTCTATCAAAGCTTTTCAACGCATGCACAGCAGAAGAACTCGATGATGCAGATATTATCCTCGATGAGCCAGACCCAGTCATTATAGGGTTGATCTACAAGGGAGAATTGGCAGCTTACGCAAGTCACCGTTATTGGGGAGATGAGGAGATCGCGGATATCGGCGTTCTCATACATCCTAATTATCGTGGGCAGGGTCTTGGCAAAGCGATCGTATCCAGTTTATGTGCGTGGTGCATCAAGCATAATGTTACCCCGATGTATCGGGTTTTTGACGATAATGCAATCTCGAAAAAAATTCCTACCAAACTTGGGTTTGGCGAATTGGTAACGATCTCTACTTACGACATCAAAAAGAAATAAAGAAAAAGACTGATTGCTGACGGAAAGGAAATTGGAATTGTTTTTTCCAAGTTTCTATATAGCACGACTATCTAAAAATAAAAATTAGGAGCCAGATTTTGAATTCGCACATAAAAGGAGAGTGCCTTTGTGGCACTTCAAGCTATGAATGGAGAAATGAGTCAAAAGAAGTTGTCTATTGTCATTGCAATGACTGCAAAAAAGCAACAGGAAGTGCCTACAGCCTAACAATAGAGGCCGATATTGAAACACTAAGCATTCTTTCAGGAGACCTTAATGAATATAAAAAAGTATCAGATAGTGGCAATATAATATCCCGTGAATTCTGTCCAGAATGTGGCTCAATCTTATTTATAAAGATAGACAGCTATCCAGATCTCGTCTGGATCAACGCAGGCAATCTGATCGAATCTGAAATGATCAAACCAACCCAAGAGATTTGGACCAAGCGTAAGGTTTCATGGGCGCATATTGATGATACCCTGCCATCCAAAGTCGAAGAGTAGAAATACAAGTTCAATCTAATTCGTCAATGTAGAAAAGAAAATGCAAGGAAAACTCATGTCAAAAAATCAAGAATGCGTCGCAATGATCACCGGCGGGAACAGCGGGATAGGTTTTGCCACAGTCAAGAAATTGGCGGCACAGGGCTATACCATCATTCTCGCATCGCGTAATCAAGATGCGAGCAAAAAAGCCATTGAAGAAATTCATTCGAGCATTTCAAATGCCAAGGTCGAGTCAATTCCGCTTGATTTGGCATCGTTTGAGTCGGTGCGAGCGTGTGCGTCCGCTTTTCAGGCGAAGGGCTACCCTCTGCATCTTTTAATCAATAATGCTGGGCAAATGTTTGACAGCAAAGAAGGCAGATTCACCGCCGATGGTTTTGAAATGACTTTTGGGGTCAATCATCTCGGACATTTTTTGCTGACGAACTTATTGCTTGAAAACTTAAAAGCATCTGCACCTGCGCGGGTGATTACGGTTTCGTCATCGTTGCATGATCCCGATCTTAAACAGGGCCCAGCAACCGATTTTGATTACGATAATCTGAAAGCAGAAAAATACTATGATGCCCAAATTTTCTATAAAAACTCCAAGTTGGCAAATATCTGGTTTGCCTACGAGTTGAACCGTCTGCTTGCAGGGACGGGGGTGACATCGAATGCCGTTTGTCCGGGATTTGTCCCGGCGGCAATTGGCGCGCGGAGGAAGTCTCCTTTTTCCAAATTTTTCTTTACGCAAATCCTGGCACGGATGCCTTTTGCGCGGTCGTTGGAACAGGCATCCGATTCGTATATCGTCGCGGCAACCAGGCCCAAATTCGCGAGCGTCGGCGGGAAATTTATCGTAGATGGTGAAGAAAAAGAATCCAGCGAAGAATCCTATAACGAAGAAAAGGCACGGATTTTGTGGGAAAAGAGTTTGGAATGGTGTAAGTTAACTTGATATAAAAAAGGTCTGGATCTAAAAACATCCAGACCTTTTTTATTTGCCTACAAAGCAAATTCACCCTATACTCCAAGATGAAGTCAAAGACCATCAAGTGATTTTGAATCTAAAGCTGGAGGAAAATATAAAATGCCTGAAAATATTGACGTTCTCATCACTCATGCTCATCTATTCACCATGCAGGGGAAAGGTGTGGGCTATATCCCCGATGGGGCCGTCGCCATTCAAGGAAAGCACATCAGCGCGGTTGGCTCTACATCTGAATTAAAGGCTCGTTTCCAAGCTACAGAAACTGTTGATGCCAGCGGTTGCGCCGTCTTGCCAGGTTTAATCGACGCGCATATGCACACATCCTGGGCCATTGTACGGGGTGTCGCGCAAGATGTACGCAATTGGATGCAATCGGCTCTAGCTCCCTACGCGCGCCATCTCACGCCCGCAGCGGCTTTGGCGGGAACTCGTCTCGACATCCTCGAAGCCCTCAAAGCTGGCACGACCACATTGGGCGACTTCACCAAACCCTTCCCCGGGTGGGCAGAGGCTTTTGAAGAGGCAGGCGTCCGCGCCCGACTCACACCCACGATCAACGCCATGCCGCCAGGAGGGATGGTTGGATGGAAAGTCGGTGATCTCTATCCTCTGGATTCGGAAGTGGGTCAGCAATCCATTGATGCAGCACTCGACTTCGCCCGTGATTGGAATGGCTCGGCGAGTGGACGCATCACTGCTATGTTCGGACCACAAGCCCCAGACATGCTCTCCCGTGAACAATTGCTCGAGGTGAAACGCATCGCAACGCGTGAGGGATTGATGATCCACATGCACGTCGCTCAAGGAGATAGAGAAATCCACCAGATGCTCAAGCGCTTTGGAAAGCGTACCTCCGAATATTTGGATAAACTAGGCTACCTGGATGAGCAATTATTAGCTGTCCATCTCACAGAAGCCACCGATGAAGAAGCAGCTCTTATTGCTCAAAGTGGTACAAAAATGGCATTATGCTCTGGCTCCATCGGCATCATCGACGGCATCGTGCCGCCAATGCGCGCCTTCCGAGAAGCTGGAGGCTTGGTCGCATTAGGGTCAGATCAAGCAGCTGGCAACAACTGCAATAATATCTTCAACGAGATGAAGCTGACGGCCTTGTTCAACAAAATCAAAGCCCGTGACCCCGAAGCGATGCCCTCCTGGGAAGTGCTACGCATGGCAACCATCGAAGGCGCACAAGCAATTGGCTTGGGCGATGAGATCGGATCGCTGGAAGCCGGCAAGGAAGCCGATATAATTCTGGTAGACCTAAACGCTCCCAACCTGATGCCCGTGCTGGATGCGCCAATCCGTACGATCGTGCCAAATCTGGTCTACGCCGCCAGTGGACACGAAGTCAAAACCGTGTTGGTCGCTGGGCAAATTCTTATGCGTGACAGGCAAATGCTGACAATTGATGAGGCTGCTATTCTCACCGAAGCCCAATCACAAGCAGAGGCGATTGCTCAAAGAGTTGCGGCTGACCCTATACATAAAAATATGGCATTGCTCTCAGCTATGCAAGCAGGTCAAATGTAAATACTCAAACAGAAAGATGCTTTCCTGTAGCAAAGATACCCCTTTTCACTACTCGACGACATGTTATACTGAAATCACAAACTCAAAAGTCTAGGAAAACTCATGCGTATTGCAAGAAAATTAAATGCTGATCTAGAAATAATCAAACGCTTCATCGATCTACTTGGTAGCGGAATGGTCGAACTCAGCGGCAACCAATATGCCCGCCCTGAATTCTTTATACGAGCACATACCTTCATCAATGAATATATCGAGGGAGGCTTTTTCAAAAAAGAAGAGATGCTCATCAAGACCCTGGAAGAACTCGGGTTTCCCTCTGATGATGGAGCGATAAAATATTTGCGAGCTGAAAAAAAGAAGAGTCACGAAGCTGCAGAGCAACTACTAGGCGCTACAAAAGAATGGCAAGAGGGAGATGAAAAAGCGCGTGTTGACGTGAGTTGGGCAGCCAGCGAATACACATCTACGCTCCGTCAACATCTTGATCGTCTCAAAAACTTGGTGTTCCCGCTGCTTGAACAGAATTTATCCATCGAAGATGAGCATGAAATCGCTATGGGGTTTAATGCCATTCTTTTTGATGGTGAGCCAGATAAATTTGACAAATTGCTCGAAAGACTTGAAGAGGAATTGTTCGACTGGCGATAATTTCTTCTTTTCTCTTTTTATCTTCAACAAAAATTTCTCCTGAATTTTGCCAAATTTCGAAGTTCTAAAAAAGGTCTGGGTATTTTCACGTCCAGACCTTTTTGTTTCCATAAAGATGAAAAAGCGGATGAGTTTCTCATCCATTTTTTCATCTCCGCGCATCCCCGTTTATCTCTGGTCAATTATTATCTGGCGCAAGATAAATCATCGGCAAACTAAGTAAAGTAACAAGATACTTTACAATCAAATTAAAAGTGAAAATCTGCCAAACAACTGCCCAAGGGAGAGTCAAAAAGTGATTTTCCAACCCCGGCAAGGCACCAAAAGCACCAAAAGCAAAAATCAAATTATCTATCGGCACGCTAATGCTATTGCTTGTTAACACTCGCGCCCATTGATGTTTTTTGGTTATCTTCGTCACAAACCAATGATAAACTTCGGTGTCCACCAGTTCGCTAACCACTTCGGCTAAAATCGAGACGATTACGATTCGCCAGAGGGGACCCAAAATTGCAGAAAATTCAGCAGTCAATCCCCAATCTGCATCGCCAGGGACGCTGGCTGCCCACATCAAATATCCGGCCATAAATAAGTTGATCGTGCCAGCTGAAAGAATGAGTATTTGCGTATTCTTTTTCCCTAAAACTTTATGCACTACATCACGCAAAGTGAACGTGATTGGATAAATGAAAGTCCCCATATCTACAGCAAAGCCAGCCACAACACCAATCTTCAAACTTGCAATATCAGAAAGCATTTGCGCAGCAATATAAGATGCTACTAAAACAACCGCCAACCGAGAAATAGTAGGCGCAAGCGTTTCTTCTTTTAATTTTGTCATTTTCTTCTCCGTTTTTAAAGACTTCAGACTTTAGATATCAGTTCTCAGTTTTTTCTGAAGCCGGATGTCTAAGGTCAAAAGCCTTCCATCAAAATTCGCCGCTATCATAACACGAGAAAAGTGATAGAATCTTTTTTGTAAAAAACCTAAAACAACGAGGCTCATTTATGACCGTCCCCTACTGGGTGCAAGACGCAATCTTTTACCAAATTTTCCCCGACCGTTTCGCCAATGGCGACCCTACCAATAACCCCGCCAATATCGCGGAATGGGGTGCAGGCCCCACTCTCTACAATTTTATGGGCGGCGATTTGCGCGGCATCACCCAAAAACTCGATTATCTCCTCGACCTTGGCGTGAACGCCCTCTATCTCAACCCCATTTTTCTCTCCCCCTCCAATCACCGCTACAATACCAGCGATTATTACACCATCGACCCCAAACTTGGCAAACGCAAAGATTTCGACACCCTGCTCAACGCCGCTCACAGCAACGGGATGCGCGTTGTGATTGACGGCGTTTTTAACCACTGCTCACGCGGGTTTTTCGCCTTTGCCGACCTACTCGAAAATGGTGAACACTCTGCTTATAAAGATTGGTTTCATGTTAAAGGCTTCCCACTCAACGCCTACACGCATGGCGATGCAGAGAATTATTCTGCTTGGTGGAACTTCAAATCGCTCCCCAAATTTAACACCGATAACCCTGTAGTGCGGGATTATATCTACGACATCGCCAAATATTGGATGGAAGCTGGCGCAGATGGTTGGCGACTCGATGTTCCCAACGAAATCGATTCGGACGCGTTTTGGGCTGGGTTCCGTCAAATAGTCAGAGGTGCCAACCCAGATGCCTATATCCTCGGCGAAATCTGGGAAGTGGACCCCCGCTGGGTAGACGACAATCACTTTGACGGGCTAATGCACTACCCCGTTCGCGACGCGCTGATCGAGACTCTCAACAGTCAAATCAACGCCACGCAATTTGGGGACAAGGTCGAATCGCTTTTTAATGCCTATCCGCAAGAGAATGTGCGGGCGATGTACGTCCCACTTGGCTCGCACGATACCAAACGAATCCATCATAAATTAGGCGGGGATTTAGATAAAATCAAATTAGCCTTTCTCTTCCAGTTTGCCTATCCCGGCGCACCTGCCATTTATTATGGCGATGAAGTTGGTGTAGATGGCGATAAAGACCCAGATTGCCGGCGCGCTTTTCCTTGGGATAAAAGTGAGTGGAAAGGAAATTTGCGTGATTGGGTGCAAGAGCTAATTGGTTTGAGAAAACGTATCCCTGCCATGCGGCGCGGGGAATATATTCGCTTGCTGGCGGAAGAAAAAGGCTACGCATTTGCCCGAAAATTGGGTACAGAAAAAGTTGTAGTTGCGATGAATCTCTCTGAAAATGCAGAGACTTTGCGAATTCCCGTTGGCAATTTACTCAAAGATGGTGATGAACTACGCTCTTTGCTCAACCACAATAGATTTGGCGTGCGAGAGGGTTTTGTTGAGATAAAACTTGATGCGTGGAGTGGCGTTTGGCTTAAGTAAAGCGTTTCACAAAAACAATGCCGAAAACGGCAACTAGCGCATTTTTAAAGGAAAAACCATGAAATTAACCGTGCTTGTAGATAATAATACGATTATTGACCGCTATTTTTTAGCGGAACCAGGGTTATCTTTTCTGATTGAAGATGATGAAACAGCCCTTCTCTTCGATACTGGTTATTCAGGCATTTTTCTTGATAACGCTCAAAAAATGGGGCTTGATTTGAGAAATCTTGATTATCTGGCTTTCTCACACGGCCATCTTGACCATACTTGGGGATTAGATAGATTGCTCAAATACTATATAGAATTGAAAATCGAAAAACTTCCTTTCAAGAAGCCAACACTCATTGCCCACCCGGAAACATTTACAAGTGTGATATCAGAAGATTTTGACGAATTTGGCTCACTTCTCTCTAAGCGCAAACTGGAAAAGCACTTCAAAATGCAATTGAGCAAAGAGCCGCAGAAACTTAGCAAAAAACTGACCTTTCTAGGAGAAATCCCTAGAAAGAATTCTTTTGAATCTATCGCTACTTATGGCCGCAAAGAGGGTGCAAAGGAAGATGATTATGTTGTAGAAGATTCTGCTTTAGTCTACAACTCATCCGAGGGATTGGTTATTATCACAGGTTGCTCACACGCGGGGATTTGCAATATCATCGAATATGCCAAAGAAGTTTGTGAAAATGATAAAGTCGCCGATATTATCGGTGGATTGCATCTACAAAACCCTCCGGAGAAACAAATCGAGGGGACTCTGGATTATATGAAAGCTCTTCAACCAAAAACTCTTTGGGCTTGTCATTGCACGGATTTAAACTCGAAAATTGCGCTATCTACAGTGGCGAATCTAGAAGAAGTAGGGGTGGGCCTGTCTGTGGTTTACGATTAAGGGCACGCTTTAAAATATGTAGCGTCATTCGTGTTTTGTGATTCTTTAAACACGCAACATGAAACACGGTTTTTTCTCTCAATTAATTTAAATTACAAAAAGGAGCAACATGTCTCAATCTGGCTTGTTTGGAGGGTCGCAATCTGTAAAATTTGACACGCTTGATGCACTTATCAAAGCAATGACAAATATGAATGACGATTTGCTCGCAGATGCTGGAACGCGAGTCGTTATCAGTCGAGGCAATCCCAACGCGAAGATTTTGCTGGTTGGCGAGGCTCCGGGTCCACAGGAAAATATAGATGGCGTGCCATTTATTGGACGAGCGGGGAAAATGCTAGATAAAATTCTTGAAGCAGCTGATTTCGATTCGCAGAATGATATATACATCACCAATTCTGTTTTCAGAATGCCACCGGGCGAGAATGGGAAAAATTTTAGAAAACCGACTACGCAAGAAATTGAGTATTACCGCCCTTATACACTTGAGATTATTCGTCTGGTGAGTGCACCCATCGTCTTGTTGATGGGGAATGTGGCTTGCCAATCAATTCTTGGGAAGACAGGGATTACTCGTTTACGCGGACAGTGGATAGAGATGGATGGTCGCTGGATTATGCCGATTTTTCATCCATCTTATTTGTTGAGAAATCCCTCTAAAAAGCCGGGGGCACCTAAATCACTAATGTGGGATGATATACGTGAAGTCCGTCAAAAGTATGATGTTTTGAAATAACGGTAGCAAGTCAAATGTCACGTGCGATGCAGATTTCGTCATCTCAAAAAGTTGACAGGTTATATCATCCCCCCGTATAATAAAAGACGGTGTTTTAACACCGCTTCTATTTTATGGCGTAAGCAGAAAGCTTATGCCTCTACTCACCAAATCTCCATTTTATGGAGAAGGAGAAAGAATGAAGAAGAGTAAAATCCTGTACACTTTGTTTGCAATGCTATTGCTTACAAGCATGGTGTTGGTAGCCTGCCAGCCTGCCGCACCTGAAGCCCCCGCAGTAGAAGAACCTGCCGCTGAAGAGCCAGTAGCAGAAGAACCTGCAGAAGAACCTGCCGCCGAAGAGCCTATGGCTGAGTTTGAAGGCAAAATGGTTGAAGCAGCTGACTGCGAATATGGTGGAAAGATTAAATCCATCTCTGCCTCAGATGCACACACCGTTGAATTCACCATGTGTAGCCCTGATCCTGCGTTCCCACAGAAAGCAGCTTTCACCCCGTTCGGCATTTATCCTGAAGAGTGGTTGGACGCCAATGCTAATGAAGCAAACCAAGAAACTCTGCTTCGCTCCCCTGTCGGCACCGGTCCCTTCGCTCTCGAAAACTGGGCTAGTGGCGAAAGCGTCACCTTCAAAGCCTACGATGGCTACTGGGGTGACAAACCCGCTTATGACACTTTGGTCTTCCGCTGGGCAACTGAAGGTGCACAACGCTTGCTTGAGCTTCAATCTGGCACCGTTGATCAAATCACCAACCTCAGCCCCGATGACTACGAAGTTGTGAAAGAAGACGAAAATCTAACCTTCTTGCCTGTTGCCAACCCCAACGTTCTTTATTTGGCAATGACCAACACCTTTGCCCCCTTCGACAATATTGATGTCCGCAAGGCTATCGCTATGGGCATTGATCGCCAACGTATTGTAGATAACTTCTATGCAGAAGGCGCAACTGTTCCTTCCCACTTCACTCCTTGCAGCCTCCCCAACGGTTGTACCGGTGATGCATGGTACGATTTTGACGCCGCCGCCGCCAAACAAGCACTTGCTGATGCTGGCTATCCTGATGGCTTCGAGACCACCATTTATTATCGTGATGTTTTCCGTGGTTACCTTCCTGAGCCTGGCTTGGTTGCTGTAGAAGTTCAAGCCCAATTGGAAGCAAACCTGGGCATTACAGCTGAAGTTGTTGTCATGGAATCTGGTGAGTTCATTGATGAATCCACCAACGGCCGCCTGGACGGTTTCTACCTCCTTGGTTGGGGTGCTGACTATCCTCACGTAACCAACTTCCTTGATTATCACTTTGCTGAAACCAACCCGCAATACGGCGAGACGCATCCTGAGATCTACGAAGTACTGCAAACAGCCTCCCAGATCGGTGATCCCGCTGCAGCAGAAGCTCTCTATGTTGAAGCCAACAATGCTATTCGCGAACTCGTACCTATGATTCCGATCGCCAACGGTGCATCTGCATCTGCTGCTTTAGCAACAGTTGACAATGCTCACTTCCGCCCCTTCGGCGCCCCGTTGATGGCGCAAGTTGATCCCGGCAAAGACACCTTCGTCTTCATGCAAAACGCTGAACCTATCAGCCTCTTCTGCCAAGACGAATCTGACGGCGAATCACTGGCTCCTTGCCAGCAGGTTACAGAAACTCTCTTAGCCTATGCAATCGACTCCGGCGAAGTTGTTCCTGAATTGGCCACTGGTTGTACCGCCAACGAAGATTCAACCGTCTGGACCTGCGCCCTCCGCGAAGGCGTCACCTTCCACGATGGCTCCACCTTCGATGCGAACGATGTCATTGCATCCTGGTCAGCTGGTATCGACGCAGCAAACGCAAATCACATTGGTAACACTGGTGCTTTCACGTACTATGGCTACCTTTGGGATGGCTTGATGAACGCAGCAGAGTAATCTTCTGCCATCTAGCTTTTAATTAAGATCAATGCGAGATGGTGCTAAGCCCGACAAAGGCGGCACTGTCTCGCATTGTTTTTCTCTTGTACGAACTAGGCTGGTTTATTTATGACACAATACGCTTTTCGCCGCATCCTATATTCAATTCCTGTTATTTTTGGAATTCTTCTTGTCACCTTTGTTATGGCGCGTTCCATTCCTGGAGACCCTTGCACAGCAATGCTTGGAGAAAAAGCATCCCAAGAAGCATGTGAGCGCTTTGCTGAGCAGTATGGTCTTAATAAACCCATTGCTGTTCAATTTGGGATTTATATGAAGGATATATTTTCAGGTGATTTTGGAGATTCAATTCGCTATAGTCGCCCAGTAACAACAATCCTTCTCGAGCGCCTCCCAACCACTATAGAACTCGGTCTTATTGCACTTTTTCTTGCCGTTTTAGTCGGCATTCCTGCGGGGATAATTTCTGCCGTAAAACGAAACTCTTTCATAGATGTTGGGGTCATGATTGGCGCAAACACAGGGGTTTCTATGCCTGTATACTGGCTAGGCTTAGTTCTTGCCTATGTTTTTGCGCTCCTTCTCAAAGACACCCCTTTCTGGTTACCCCCCTCAGGTCGTATTTCGGCTGGTGTATCCGCAATTCCCTTTTATGAAGTTTTTCAATGGGAAGTGATAGAAGGGACGACAAAATACGCCTTCATGGAATTTTTTGCGAATATGTATGTCTTCAACTCCATTATTACGCGAGATTGGGAAGTTTTAAGCGACATCATTAAACATATCATTCTTCCCTCTGTCGCCCTGAGTACAATCCCTCTCGCTATTATCGCCCGTATGACACGCTCTAGCATGCTTGAAGTGCTGCGCCAAGATTATATTCGTACAGCGCGGGCAAAAGGTCTGTTCGAACGCTTTGTCATCATGAAACACGCCCTTCGAAATGCCCTATTGCCAGTGATTACCATCATCGGCTTACAAGTGGGCACGCTCTTTGCGGGGGCGGTTCTTACTGAAACGATTTTCGGTTTTGCAGGTGTAGGGCGAATGCTTTTCGAAGCAATAACCGCACGCGATTTCCCCATCGTACAGGGATTTACAATCGTCATTGCCGTAGGCTATGTGGCTGTCAATCTTTTGGTTGATCTCTCCTACGTCTTCATTGACCCCCGCATTAGGTTGGACTAAAACATGACTAATAAAACAGAATCTAAACTCTCAAGTCTTGTCGAAAATGACGTCCAAGACGAAAGCTACCAATCAGACAGTCTGCTAAAACTCACCATGCGCCGCATCTTTCGGCAACGATCGGCAGTTATTGGCGGCTCAATTCTCCTCTTCCTTATTCTGGTCGCCACTTTCGCCCCTGCCATCGCTCCTTTTGACCCAAACTTTGTCCTCATCGGTCATGAAGATATTAAAAGACGCTCAGACCCATGTATCCATCTCTTAGGGTGTGACGAGAGTCAACCGCAGCATATTCTCGGCACAGACGGGAACGTCCGCGATGTCTTCAGTCGCGTCGTTTTCGGCACACGCGTTTCGCTTATGGTCGGCTTCACGACCGTCGGCTTTGCCATCATCATCGGCACATTACTCGGCGCATTAGGCGGTTTTCTCGGCGGCTGGATAGACAACCTTATCATGCGTGTCATGGACGTTCTCCTCGCCTTCCCCTCGCTTCTTCTCGCCATCGCCATCGTCGCCGTGTTAGGGCACGGCTTACAAAATGCGCTCCTCGCCATCGCCATCGTATCCATCCCCATTTACGCTCGCGTCGTACGCGCCAGCGTTCTCTCCGTCAAGGAGCAGGAATACGTCGCAGCTTCACGTGCGCTGGGTGGCAGCAAAATGCACATCTTATTTAGACGGATTTTGCCAAACGCGGTACCGCCCCTCATCGTGCAGGGGACTCTGGGAATCGCTACCGCTATCTTGGACGCTGCTGCGCTTTCCTTCTTAGGCTTGGGAGCCCAACCCCCAACAGCAGAATGGGGGACGATGCTTGGTACCGAACGAAACCAAATCTTCACCGCGCCCCATCTGGTCTTCTTCCCCGGTTTAGCCATTATGATAACCGTATTAGCCTTCAATCTTTTAGGTGATGGTCTTCGCGATGCGATTGATCCCCGCCTAAAAAACTAATCGGACGGAGACTAAAAAATGACTAATCATACAAACGAAGCTTTACTAAAAGTCCGAAATCTAAAAACCTACTTTTTCACTGATGATGGCGTTGTCAAAGCTGTAGACGGCGTTGACTTCGACGTTGAATCGGGTGAAATCCTGGGTTTGGTAGGAGAATCAGGTTGTGGCAAGAGCGTCACGTCATTCTCCATCCTACAACTCATAGATGACCCCGGTCGCATTGTTGATGGCGAAATCCACTTCAAAGGCAAAGACCTCCTAAAACTTTCAGAAGCTGAAATGGTCGGGATGCGCGGCAACTTGATTTCAATGATTTTTCAACAACCGCAAAGTAGCCTTAATCCTGTTTTTACGGTTGGCGCACAAATTGCCGAAGTTTTTGAGATCCACAAAGATATCAAAAAAGCAGAAGCTTGGGATGAAGCTGTAAAATTGCTCAAATTAGTGGGCATCCCCGATGCTAGGAAGAAGGCAAAATCTTATCCACATGAGATGTCCGGAGGACAAGCCCAGCGTGTAATGATTGCGATGGCTCTTGCTCTCAAGCCGAAACTACTCATTGCAGACGAGCCAACCACCGCTTTAGATGTAACTATTCAAGCCCAAATTCTAGACTTAATTATAGACTTGCGCGATAAAATGGGTACATCAGTTATTCTGATTACCCACGATCTTGGGCTCATTGCAGAAAGCGCAGATCGAGTAGCTGTCATGTATGCAGGGCAAATCATCGAAGAAGCCGATATTGAAGCTGTCTTCGAGACCCCCATGCACCCCTACACAAAGGGATTGATCGCTTCTGTCCCTATACTAGGGCAAGTGCAAGAAGAACTCGAAGTTATCCCCGGTGCTGTTCCGAATTTGGTCGATATGCCCCCCGGATGCCGTTTTGCTCCCCGCTGCCGCGCTCGTGAAGAATACAATCTTGATGAAATATGTAATCATAGCGAACCGCTACTAGATAAATACGCCGACGGACACACTGTGCGTTGCTGGCTTTATCAAAATGGCGAAAATCATACCGCTCCACTAAAAGTAGAGAAATAATTATGAGCGAAAATATTAAAAAAAATAATGACCTTGTCCGTGTAGACAATCTTGTTAAATACTATTCAGTCAAAGGTGGTCTTTTCCGAAAAGAAATTGCCCAAGTCAAGGCAGTAGATGATGTTAGTTTTTCCATCGCAAAAGGTGAGACTCTCGGTCTTGTTGGCGAATCTGGATGTGGAAAAACAACTGTTGGGCATACTATGCTCCAGCTACGCCCCCACACCAGCGGTTCAGTTACCTTTGAAGGCAAGGATATACTTAATCTAAAAGGTGCTGAGCTAAAAGAAATGCGCCGCAAAATGCAAATTGTCTTTCAAGACCCCTATGCTTCGCTTGACCCGCGTTTGCCAATTGGAGAATCCATAGGGGAAGGTGTCAAAATTCATAAAATGGGAAATGCCAAAGAACGCGCTGAAATTGTGATGCAAAACCTGCGCAAAGTTGGTTTACAACATTTTCATGCCAACCGCTATCCCCACGAATTTTCCGGTGGGCAACGACAGCGCATCGGTATTGCCCGTGCTCTGGCCCTAAAACCAGAATTCATCGTTCTTGACGAGCCTGTCTCTGCGTTGGATGTATCTATTCAGGCGCAGGTTTTGAATATTTTGCGCGACTTGCAAAAAGAGTTGGGGCTTACCTATCTCTTTGTAGCGCATAATCTCGCAGTCGTTGAGCATATTTCTGACCGCGTAGCCGTCATGTACCTCGGTAAAATTGCAGAAATTTCTCCACGAGATGAGCTCTACGCGAACCCTCAACATCCCTACACTCAGGCATTGATGTCTGCGATCCCCATCCCAAAGCCAAACCGCAAGCGAGAGCGCGTCATCCTTGAAGGAGATGTACCCAGCCCGCTCAACCCTCCGAGTGGCTGCCGCTTCCACCCGCGTTGCCCCATCGCAGAGGATATTTGCTCTAAAGAAGTCCCGACTCTTAAAGCATTAGAAAGCCATGCGGAACATAAAATAGCCTGCCATTTACGAAGTTAAGAAGCTAAATCATCAGGCTTTCTCTCAAAAAAATGATCTAAAAACTCCCCTGCACAATAGGGGAGTTTTTCTTTGGGATACACAAATAACGGTTATGCTGTTTTTTTTGATGCTATAATAATAGGAGATATACGGGTAGCTAAGTTGGAGTTGCAGATGGAAATTGAAGCAAAGTTCATTTTATCGGACGTAGTAAAGTTCCAGAGTTTGCAGGCTATTGACCAGATTGGTGACTTCGCGCTGTCGGCACATCAAATTCAGCAAGTACGTGATACTTATTTAGACACCAAAGAACGCTTAGTTTTAGCAAGTGGTTATAGTTGCCGTCTTAGAAAAACTGAGACGGATGTATTGATAACGATCAAGGGATTGGAGAAATCGACGGGGGCTATCCATAGACGAAAAGAATTGGAAGTTTCGCTTCCGGTTTATGATATTCCACAAAATTGGGCTAAAAGCCCGGCACGTAATCTCATCTTGCAATTGATCGGGGAAGAGCCACTGACTCCTCTTTTTGATTTTCAGCAAACACGTGTTTTTCGCCGCGTACTTCAAGGAAAGAGAGAGGTAGCGCAGTTGAGCCTGGATAATGTGCATATTGTTTCGGGGAGTAGAAAGCAAAGACATTTTGAGTTGGAGGTTGAGCTACGACCTGAAGGTACTCAAAACGATCTAACTGAAATTGTGACTTTCCTACAAAACAAAAAAGAACTGGAGCCTGAAAGCCAGTCAAAATTTGAACGCTCGTTACGCTTCATGAATGAAGATTCTCCAGAAGGAGAATTATTAACCCCGCAAGAAAATGCAATTTGTGCGCAAATAGCCAAAGGGGATGATCTTTATGCTTTGCGAGCGCAAGGTTTATTAATGCTCGATAAAGGGAAGACACAAGATGAAGTTGCTCAACACGTTCAAAGAACTATCGGGACTATTCGCAGATGGCTGATGGGTTTTCAGAAAAAACGACTGGGTGATTTTCCCAAACGCATCTTAAGTGAAACTCTCCCTGCCCCGGCAGTCATTCTTCCTGAAATGCCAGTTGAAAAAAAGCCGCCGCGTAAAAAGAAGAAGAAGGTAGAAGAAAAGCCCGAAGTCAAAACTCAACCGCTCCAAGAATTGCTCGAACGCTATCTGGTAGACCACGATCACGCTCGCACGATTGCTGACCATGCTTTGATGCTATTCGATAAACTTGACGATTTCCATAATCTAACCCCAAAAGATCGGCCTCTATTGAAAAAAGCCGCATTTTTACATAATATCGGTTTGGCTTCTGGCGCTAAGGGGCACCACAAAAAGGGGCGAGACATTCTCTTAAAGAATCCCCCAGAAGAATTAAATTCCGAAGAGCGATTGATGGTGACGCTAACCACTTATCTGAATCGCAAAAAAATGACCTATAAAACTTTGGAGAAGAAAAAATCTAAAAAAGTTTTTGCGAATTTATCTGATAAAGCGCAGAACGAAGCTATAACGCTTTCTGCTTTAATTCGTCTAGCAGACGGCTTAGATTATTCTCAAAGCCAGAGCAGCAAAATTGACCAAGTCACAGAAAACAACGGGAAAGTAGAACTAATAATTACAGGACCAAACGCCACAGAAGATGCCGCCCGTGCCCAGAAGAAAAGCGATTTATGGCATTTATTATTTAAGACAAAATTACGTTTTAGTGCAGAAGAAGTAGCTTTTGATCATATTTCCTCGCTAGAAGAAGATAAAGCTACACATAACGCCCCGCCCCGAGAACTCCCCACGCTTCCTAATATAAAAGCGGACGATTCTATGGGTGAAGCCGCGCGCAAGATATTCGCCTACCAATTTCAGCGCATCTTATATTTTGAAGAAAGCATTCGCAAAGACGATGATATTGAAAATCTGCATAAAATGCGCGTATCTACACGCCGAATTAGAGCCGCGTTCCGTGTTTTTAGCGAAGATATCAATAGAAAAGAATTTAAAATGCTATATAAGGGGATGCAACGCACGGGCCGCAAATTAGGTAACATGCGAGATTTAGATGTTTTCTGGGAAAAAACACAACACTATCTGGATACTTTTTCACCTGAACGCCAAAACGATCTAGACCCTCTCCGTATAGTGTGGGAAGAAGAACGTAATATTGCCAGAGAAGCATTAATGACATATTTGGATGGCGATATTTATACTCAACTCAAGGCAAATTTTGCCAAATCGCTTCAAAAAGACGCACTTTGGCAAGAAACAACCATATCTGAGAGCGGTAGCGCAAAACCTCACCGCGTTCGCCATATTGTGCCAGCCATTATTTACAAACAGGTTGCAGGTGTTTTGGCATATGATGAGTGGGTCACAAATCCGAACGTCTCGCTGAAAGAATTGCACCAGCTTCGCATTGCGAGTAAATGTTTGCGCTATACACTAGAGTTTTTTAAAGAGGTGCTCTCTCCACAGACAGAAACTGCCATTATTGAAATCAGAAAACTCCAAGACCATCTCGGCGATTTACAAGACGCTGTCGTTGCCAGCGAATTTTTGCGTAACTTTTTAACATGGGGAAAATGGGGACAGCCCAAAGAAAAAAAGAATAATCTCCCGAAAGAGCCTATTCTTGCACCTGGGGTTGCAACTTATTTGGCAGATAGGCAAGGCGAACTTTATCGACAGTTGCGCACCTTCCCCGAAGTTTGGGCTTATTTTCAGAGTGATGAATTTAAAAAGTTAATGGCTGAAGTGATTATCACTTTATAAGGATTTCTGAAGACGGAAATCGGAAAAACAACGATACGAGCGTGGTTTAGGCTTGGGTACCGCGACCAAGCATCTTCTCGGCGAGAGCAGAAAAAACCCACGCTAAGAAGATGCTGATCAATGGCACGCAAATTGAAGTCACGTGCGGATCGGCTATTCATCCTACAAAATTTTCATAAGGCGAGACTATATTCTTGCCCTGCCTACTATTGTGACATAAATGTCGCGCCACAAATTACCCACAAATTACCAAAGGAGTTTTTCATGTCTCACAAGTATAAAAAAAGCGGAAAAATAGAAAATGATTACTATGAAGAGGAAATTGCAAAACTCCAGGGGGAGTTGGTTAAACTTCAATACTGGATAAAGGATCAGGGCTTGCGCGTTATCGTCATCTTTGAAGGACGTGACGCGGCAGGGAAAGGGGGCACCATTCACCGCGTCATGCGTCGACTAAACCCCCGTATGGTACGCGTGGTAGCCTTAGACAAACCCAGCGATTTAGAGCAACGCCAATGGTATTTTCAACGCTATATTGACCATCTCCCCGCCGAGGGCGAAATGGTGCTTTTTGACCGCAGTTGGTACAACCGCGCGGGTGTTGAGTGGGTGATGGGATTTTGTAAAGAAAAAGAATATCGACATTTTTTGAATGAAGTGCCTAATTTTGAACGTATGCTGGTACGAGATGGGATTATTTTAATTAAGTATTGGTTTGAAATTAGCGAAGAAACACAAGAAATACGCTTCCAAAGCCGACACAAAGACCCTCGTAAACTTTGGAAACTCAGCCCCATGGATTTAAAATCTCGCGCGCTATGGGGAGGGTATTCCAAAGCCAAAGATGCGATGTTTGCCTATACAGACACGAATGAAAGTCCGTGGTTTGTGGTGCAGGCCAATGTAAAAAAACATGCTCGCCTAAATTGTATTTCTCACCTGCTTTCCATGATTCCCTATCAAGATTTAACGCCAGAGCCAGAACCGCTCCCGGAACGCGAAGAGACCGACTATCAGCGTCCTGAGACCGAGGCTTATCATTTTGTCCCCCTTGCTTATGGCTCAAAATTTAAAGGTAATTAGGAGAAACCCATGACTACTGAAATAAAATATACGAAAGATGGCGTTATTACCCCCAAAGACTATCAGCGAGAGCTACAAAAATTACAGACAGAAATGGTCAAGCTACAATCCTGGGTCAAAGATCAGGATTTAAGAGTTATCGTCCTATTTGAGGGGCGTGATGCAGCTGGCAAAACGGCCATGATCAATCAAATTACCCAACAATTCAATCCCCGCATTGTGCGCTCTGTAGCCCTAGATGCGCCCAGTGACAAAGAAAAACGGCAATGGTATTTTCAGCGTTATATCAAACATTTTCCCGCCAAAGGAGAAATGGTTTTCTTCAACCGCAGCTGGTATAACCGCGCGGGCGTTGAATGGGTAATGGAATTTTGTACCGAAGACCAATATAGACTTTTTCTCAACGAATGCCCCCAATTTGAGCGGATGCTCGTGCGCGAGGGCTTTATTGTCATTAAATACTGGCTCTCTGTGAGCGCAGAAGAACAGGAAAAACGCTTCCAAAAATGGATGAAAGACCCCCGAACACGTTGGCGATTTACCGATGTAGATAAAAAAGCTCGCCAAAATTGGGTTCTCTACTCCAAAGCTAAAGATTCCATGATGGCGCATACCGACATAGATGAAGCCCCCTGGTATATGGTCAACTCCGAAATTCAGGAACACGCGCACTTAAATATGATGGCGCATATGCTAAATTTAGTTACCTATAAAGACCTCACTCCTAAGCTAGAAAAACTAGAACCTCGCCCCGAAAAAGACACCAATTATGTCCGACCCCCGATCAGTGAGCATAAATTAGTGCCTGAAATTTATAAGAAACCGGAATAGCTTTTAGACCTGACAGGTCTCGATAATGCTTGGGGTGAAAAACCGCGTCGCGCATGTTTTGAGCTTGATCGCCCTTAAATAACATCGTCTTGGTGTGGGCTTTATTCTCTTCTAAAATCTCACCTCTTCCTCGCCTAATCCCGATGAAGTCTTAGGTCTTAGACCTCAAGTCTCCCCTTCCAAAAGGAAACCTCAATGAGCAAAAATTCCATCTCGCTAAAAGACCCCAGCCTCTACGTCAACCGTGAGTTGAGTTGGTTGCAATTTAATCATCGCGTTTTAGAAGAAGCATTGGACGAAAATCATCCCCTATTGGAACGAGTCAAATTCATCTCCATCGTTGCAAATAACTTAGACGAATTTTTTATGGTGCGTGTCTCCGGCTTACGAAGGCAATTGGCCGCTGGTGTACTAAAAACACCCGCCGACGGGATGACTCCCGCCGAGCAATTAGCCTCCATTCGACAAATTTTATTGCCAGACCTAGCCACACAATATAAATGCTGGCATGAAGATTTGATGCCGAAATTAGAGAAAGAAGGAATCAGGATATTGCACTACAAGGATTTGAAGCGCAAACAACGCAAATTGATGCGTAAACACTTCAAGAAAGAGATTTTTTCTGCCCTAACCCCTTTGGCTTTTGATCCCAGACATCCTTTTCCACATATCTCCACCCTTAGTATTAATTTGGCTGTAGTAATTAAAGACCCTATCCACGGCCAACGCTTTGCGCGTATAAAAGTGCCTGGCACCTTTGCGCGGCTTTTGCGCATCCCCAGCGAGGAGGAGACAAACGAAGAATACGAAAGCTTGGGACTTGTCCAAGCCACATCTAATAATTTCGTTTGGATAGAAGAAGTGATTGGGGAAAACTTGGACATACTCTTCCCTGGCGTAGAAGTGGAGGATGCCTACCCATTTCGCATCACGCGCGATGCCGACCCTGAAATAGAAGAAGACGAAGCCGCCGATCTGTTGATCGCCATTGAAGAAAGTGTGCGAAAACGTCACTTTGGTTCAACAGTACGCCTCGAAATTGACGAAAATATGTCTGAACAGGTGCGCGAGATATTGATACATAATCTTGAAATCGCCCCTTATCAGGTTTATGCGGTAGATGGTCCTATCGGTTTTTCCAATGTAATGGAGTTAATGAAAATCAATCGCCCTGATTTAAAAGATGAGCCCTATCAGCCAGCACTGCCTCCTCAATTAGCAACAACTGAAGATATTTTTTCTGTTATTCGCCGCCAAAATATCCTTTTTTATCATCCCTACGATAGCTTTGATCCTATCGTTCACTTCATTCGCTCGGCGGCGCGAGACCCAGAGGTATTGGCTATCAAACAAACCCTTTACCGTGTGGGTCCCAACTCTCCTATCGTTGCCGCATTGATGGAAGCAAGCGAAAACGGGAAACAAGTGGCTGTACTTGTGGAGCTAAAAGCCCGTTTTGATGAAGAGAATAATATCGTCTGGGCAAGAGCCCTGGAAAAAGCTGGGGTACACGTTGTTTATGGTGTTGTAGGATTAAAAACGCACGCCAAAATTGCAATGGTTGTCCGCCACGAAGAAGAGGGTATAAAGCACTATGTTCATATGGGGACAGGGAATTATAACGATGTCACCGCACGCATCTATACGGATTTAGGGCTTTTCACTTGTGACCCTGTTATTGGTTCCGATCTCTCTAAATTATTTAATTCTCTAACGGGATATGCGCGCGATGAAGAATATGAAAAACTACTTGTTGCTCCGGGTAAAATGCAAACGCAACTTTTAGCCCTGATTGAACGTGAAATAGAATCACATAAAAAAGAAGGGGATGGGTATATCGCCCTAAAGCTGAATGCGTTAGTAGATAAGCATATCATCAGAGCACTTTATCGTGCTTCACAAGCAGGGGTAAAAGTTGACCTCCAACCGCGCGGCATCTGCTGTCTGCGTCCAGGCGTAGAGGGTGTGAGCGAGAATATCACCGTGACTTCCATTGTCGGGCGTTTTCTGGAACATACCCGCATCTACTATTTCCGTAATGGTGGAGATGAAGATATCGTCCTTGGCAGCGCAGACCTCATGCCACGCAACCTATATCGCCGCGTAGAGACGCTATTTTTTATAGAAGACAACAAAATGAAAAAAGCTTTGCGGGATGATATTCTCAACATCCACTTGAAAGACAATGTCAAAGCTCGTCGCATGTTGCCCAGTGGTGAATATGAGCGTGTAGAACGAAAAAAAGGTGAAGAGAAATTTGATTCACAGGCATGGTGTGTGAAAAATCGAGGGGTTTGGCATAGAGAAGAAGGATAAGATCTTGTTCTACAAAAACTGACAAGGTTACCCTAAATTTAATAAATCTCATCCTTTACTCACCCCTACAGCAATGATATAATGCGCTCTTGCATTAGAATGAAGAGATTATAAAATAGGTTTTGAAGGAAAGAAAATGAGCGACATACTAAAATCACTTGAAGCACCTGTAAACGAAAACGTCCCAGAATTACGCTCTGGCGACATAGTTAGCGTTCACGCTCTCGTCAAAGAAGGCGAACGCGAACGTATCCAGCAATTCAAAGGCACTGTTATTCGTGTTCGCAACAGCGGCAATAATGCCAACTTTACTGTTCGCCGTATTGCCAGCAATGGCGTAGGCGTAGAGCGTACCTTCTTGGCTCGCTCCCCGCGTGTTCAAAAAGTTGTGGTTGAGCGTCACTCCAAAGTACGCCGTGCCAGCCTCTACTTCTTGCGCGACCGCACTGGTAAGAGTGCACGTCTCAAACAGAAATTCGACTAAATTTCCCAAGAACACAATCAAAAGGGTACAGCCTATCATCCGCTGTGCCCTTTTTTTTGTCTAAGGAGTTAAGAGAAAATGCCACCTCCACTTATTGGTATTACTGCTGGTCATTCAAAAAACAAGCACGATCTTCCCCAAATTCATCTTTTGCGCACCTATGTTGATGCAACCATCAAAGCTGGTGGTGTACCTGTTATCATTCCTCCTGAACTTGATGAAAAAGGCTGGAAACTCATCTATGAAAAATTAGATGGGGTCATTTTTTCTGGTGGCGCAGATATGGATCCTAAACTTTTTGGTGGTGGCCCACATCCTACTGTTTACGGCACAGACGGTCAGCGAGATACGCTTGAAATCTCTATGATTCGCCAGACAGTTGAAGACAAAAAACCATTTTTTGCCATTTGTCGTGGTTTTCAGGTACTCAACGTCGCTCTGGGCGGGACGCTCTATACGCATATCAGCGACCAGCTTGAAAACAGCTTGCAACACGATACCCCCAGAGAAGAAACGCGAGATTCTCTTGCCCACGAAATAAGAGTTGAAGAAGGCACTCAGATTGCAGAAATTCTTGGCAGCCCCATTCTAAAGGTAAATAGCTGGCATCATCAGGGCGTTAAAGATGTTCCAGAGAGCCTTAAAATTACCGCTTATTCTCCAGATGGTTTGGTTGAAGCAATGGAGATACCAAGCCATCCTTTTTCTATCGCCGTTCAATGGCATCCGGAGTGGATGCCAGAAGACAAGGCAATGCAAAATCTTTTCACTAGTTTTATAGAAGCGAGCAAAAAATAACCTTTTACCCCCTTTCTAGCAAAAGGGGGTTTTCGTTAAGTAGCGTTATAATCACCCTATGAAAAAGAACTCCCCCATTGGCATTTTCGATTCTGGTGTAGGCGGTCTCTCTGTCTTACGTGCTATTCATAAACACCTGCCAAATGAAGATTTATTCTATTTTGCTGATCAAGGGCATGTTCCCTATGGCCAGCGCAGCCTCGAGGAAGTTCGCCGCTTTTCTATAGAGATTACAGATTTTTTACTCGCCAAGGGTGCAAAAATAATTATTGTCGCGTGTAACACAGCTTCCGCTGCTGCCCTTCATCATCTGCGAGAAAAATTCCCCGATACACCTTTCGTGGGCATGGAACCAGCCGTGAAGCCCGCCGCCGAGCAAACCAACTCTGGCGTGGTTGGCGTGTTGGCTACGCCCGCCACCTTTCAGGGGAAGCTCTACGCTTCAGTTGTGGAGCGTTTTGCCAGCAATGTGACGGTCTTGCAAAACACCTGTGATGGATTAGTAGAGGAGATTGAGCGCGGCACATTGGATGGCGAAAACACACGTCAGATTTTGGATGATGCACTCCGAGACATGCTTGGACGTGGGCTTGATACCCTTGTAATGGGCTGTACGCACTACCCCTTTGTGATTCCGTTAATCGAAGAAATTGCGGGAATAAATGTTCGAGTCATCGACCCTGCTCCGGCGGTTGCCAAGCAAGTTGAATACAGGCTCGAATCGATTAACGCCAAATCAACGGGAAATGCTGAAGGTGCGATTCAACTCTACACATCGGGAGATGCTGAGAGACTGGCATCCCTCCTGCCAAAACTTGGATTTGAAAATTTCCCAGTAACAGGAATCGAAAGATGCTTTCTGAGTACAACTTTGTTATAATAGCTTTCGTTATCATTTCACTAAACACGAAGGGCACCAAGAAGCACTAAGAAGAAAAAACCTCTGTGTCCCTTCGTGTTCAAAAAGGACTACACTATGACAGACTCTCCTTCCAACTTCATCCTGGACGCGGTCGCCGAAGACCTTGCCTCTGGTCGTTTTAAACATATCGCCACGCGCTTCCCACCAGAGCCAAACGGTTATTTGCATATCGGCCATGCCCGTGCAATCATCATAGATTTCAGCATAGCCGAAAAGAACGGTGGGTACTGCAACCTGCGTTTTGACGATACCAACCCCGCAAAAGAAGATGTGGAATATGTAGATGCGATCAAAGAAGATATTAAGTGGCTGGGCTTTAAATGGAAAAATGAATTCTACGCCTCCGATTATTTTGATGAACTCTATGATTTTGCAATTCAACTCATCAAAGAAGGCAAAGCCTACGTTGATGAGCAGACTCCAAATGAAGTCCGCGAAAATCGTGGCACGCTAAAAGAGCCTGGTACCAACTCTCCCTACCGCGACCGCCCTATAAGCGAAAGCCTCGACCTTTTCGAGCGGATGAAAAATGGCGAATTCCCTGATGGATCTATCGTTTTACGCGCCAAAATTGATATGGCATCTGGCAATATCTCAATGCGTGACCCGATCATGTATCGTATCTTGCACGAGCCTCCACATCACCGCACGGGATCGAAGTGGTGCATCTACCCGATGTATGATTTTGCACACGGGCAGAGTGATTCTATCGAGGGTATTACCCATTCACTTTGCTCACTCGAATATGAAAACCACCGTCCACTCTATAATTGGTTTATCAACGAGCTTGGAATTTTCCCCACCCGCCAGATCGAGTTTGCTCGCCTAAATCTCACTTACACCGTTATGAGCAAGCGCCGTCTCGTGCGCCTCGTCAAAGAGGGTTACGTAAAAGGCTGGGATGACCCACGCATGCCCACGCTCACGGGCTACCGCAGACGCGGCTATACGCCAGAAGCCATTCGCTCTTTTGTCGAGACAACCGGTGTGGCGAAAAAGAATAGCACCGCTGATGTAGGCTTGCTCGAACACCATATTCGGCAGGATTTGAATATCCGCACTGACCGCCGTATGGCTGTTCTTGACCCGCTCAAAGTCGTCATCACCAATTATCCTGAAGATAAAGTCGAAATGCTCGAAGCTGTGAACAACCCCGAAGATGAATCTGCGGGAACACGGGAAATCCCCTTCTCACGGGAGTTTTATATAGAGCGACACGATTTCCACGAGGCCCCACCCAAGAAATACTTCCGCCTCGCTCTTGGACGTGAGGTTCGCCTCCGTTATGGATACTTTGTCACGGCAACCGACATCATCCGCAACGACGCTGGTGAAATTACCGAAATCCACTGCACCTATGACCCCGAAACCAAAGGTGGTTACGCCCCAGATGGACGCAAAGTACGCGGCACGATTCATTGGGTCTCTGCCGCACATGCGATTGACGCTGAAGTACGCATCTACGATCGACTTTTTACTGTCCCCAACCCAATGAGCAAGGATGAAGGTAAAGAGTTCACAGACTATATTAACGCCGATTCGTTAGAGACCAAAGATTCTTGTAAACTGGAACCAAGCCTAAAACAGGCGCGCCCCGATGAGAAATTCCAGTTTGAAAGACTTGGTTATTTTGTCGTTGACCCCGACACAACCAACGAGAAATTAATCTTCAATCGAATTGTCACCCTGCGCGATACTTGGGCGAGGGTCGAAAAACAGCGCGCGAGGGAAAAGATGGAAGAAAATCGGCGCAGAAAACAGGAAGAGAAGCGCAGACAGAAGGAAATGGCAAAGAAAGGCTAGCTACAGGTTTAAAATTTAAAAACAAAGACTTCCGAAGTGTTTCATAAAAACTTCGGAAGTCTTTTTTATAGGCTCAACTTAATCAGTGCTTGAGAAGAAACTCTTTAAAATTTCTGTATACTCTTCTTCGTGCATATAAGAAAAATGCCCTACGTTATGAAGCGTTTCAACGGGGGCGCTGAGATACGCATCCTTGAGTTGCTCGCGTAACGCTAACTCAACCAAGGGGTCATTATCAGCTTCGATGATGAGCACGGGAACGCCGAGCGCATCTGTATCAGCAATATCAAAAGGCTCAACGACACAACGAAAACGCCCCACTTCTTGCGCCTTGGTCATCCGCCCGCCTAGCTGCTCCATCATATAAGCCAAGACAATTTCAGAGTTTCCAGAAGCAGGATAAACATTCTCGACAATGCTCCCTTTGAGCACATCCATAATCAGCCATTTGGGGAGATAGGGCAAAGCGGCACCAATACTTTTATTCTTTTCAGCAATAATGTCATTTGGCGGAAAGGTGTTTGCAAAAACCGCGTGCTGAATTCTTTCGGGGTGCCTGGTAAGCAGATATTGCGCAAAATAACCGCCCAACGAAGAACCGATAAGGTTAAATTTATCTACACTTTCTTCATCAAGAATAGCAAGCAAGCCTGCATCAATTTCAGCAAGCGTATTCACAGCGGGATAAGTCACCGAAATCAGGCGGTAATCAGCCTCCAGCGCGTTTAACTGGTTCCACCAAATATCATACGCCCCCGTCATGCCGTGTAAAAAGAGAATCGTTTCTTCTCCTTCCCCCATTGCAATATAATCCCAAGTCACGCCATTCACATCAAGTTTTTGAACTGGGTGCGCTATACGAAAATTTTGCAAAGAAGCGACTGTCTCTGCATCCACATTTGCATAAATTTCTTCAAAAGGTTCGCTGATAGTGGGCTTCAAATAAAAGGCGATGATCAAGATGAGCAAAACCAAAGGAATAATCCACTTCAGTTTTTTGCGCATATTATTCTTCTCCCGCCATTAATTTGACTCGCTCCCACGGAGGCAAACCCGATTGATCGGCCAGTGTTTTGCGCAATTCCATAAGCTGATCTCGGAAAATTGCCGCTTTTTCAAATTCCAGATTTTTAGCCGATTCTTTCATCCCTTTTTCAACTTGGGATATAAGCCGTTTCAATTCTGATTTGGGCAGGCTCGCTCCGCCGTCGACAGTATACGCGGCTTTTGCCTCGGCAATTGCCCCCACTTTATCTGAGAGTTGGTCTGTAAGATCGCGCACTTCTTTCATAATACTAATAGGCTGGATGCCGTGTTTTTCGTTATGGGCAATCTGTTTTGCGCGTCTGCGGTCAGTTTCACCTATGGCTCGTTTCATAGAGTCGGTCATGCGATCGGCATACATAATAACGCGTCCATTCACATGTCGCGCCGCGCGCCCAATGGTTTGAATTAAGGCAGTATCGGAGCGCAAGAAACCTTCTTTATCTGCGTCCAAAATTGCGACAAGGGAAACTTCGGGTAAATCAAGACCTTCGCGGAGAAGATTGATGCCAACGACTACATCAAAAACGCCCAAACGCAAATCGCGCAGAATACTGACGCGCTCGAGGGTGTCAATTTCTGAGTGAAGATATTGCACTTTAATGCCTAACTCCAACAGATAATCAGAGAGGTCTTCTGACATACGTTTCGTCAGAGTCGTCACGATAACGCGTTGCCCAACTTCTGTACGCTTACGAATTTCGCCAACTAAATCATCAATTTGCCCCTCGATGGGACGCACATCAATCGGCGGGTCAACAAGTCCCGTTGGGCGGATAATTTGTTCTACAATTTGATCTTGCTTGCCCAGCTCATAGGGCCCTGGCGTAGCAGAGGTATAAACCGTATAGCCCATATGCGCTTCAAACTCATCGAATTTGAAGGGGCGATTATCCAGCGCGGAGGGAAGCCTAAAGCCGTATTCAATCAAGGTTTCTTTACGCGAGCGATCGCCTTTATACATGCCGCGTACTTGCGGGACGGTCATATGAGATTCATCCATGATAAGCAAATAGTCGCTGGGAAGGAAATCCATGAGTGTCCACGGGGGCGTGCCAGCATCGCGTTGGTCAAAATGGCGGGAATAATTTTCGATGCCTGAGCAAATCCCGACTTCTTTGAGCATTTCTATATCATATTTTGTGCGTTGCTCTATACGTTGGGCTTCAAGATATTGCTCGTTTTTCTTAAAGAATGCAATCCGATCTTCAAGTTCTACACTTATATCTCGAATCGATTCTTTGCGTTTTTCTTCATCGGTCAGATAATGCTTGGCAGGGTAAATATCTACGCTATCTGGCTCGGCGTAAATTTCACCAGTGAGAGGATTGAAGTCCATGATCCGTTCGACTTCATCGCCGAAGAAAGCAATTCTGTAGGCGCGTTTATCTTCGTAGGCGGGCATAATTTCAAGGGTATCGCCGCGTACGCGGAATCGACCAGGACGAAGCTCAAGATCGTTCCGCTGATATTGGCCATCGACCAAGCGTCTCACAAGGGCGTTCCGCCGTGTCAACTCCCCCAGCTTTAAGGTGATGGCTCCGCGTGTATACTCTTCGGGGTTTCCTAATCCATAAATACAGGAAACCGAGGCAACGATGATGACATCCTTTCGAGACATGAGGGATGTAGTCGCGGCAAGGCGCAGACGTTCAATCTCTTCATTGATGTCGGTCTCTTTTTCGATGAAAAGGTCCCGGCGCGGCACATAGGCTTCGGGCTGATAATAATCGTAGTAGGAAACGAAATACTCAACCGCGTTTTCAGGAAAAAAGCTCTTAAATTCGGCGTAAAGCTGCGCAGCAAGGGTTTTATTATGCGCCATGATAAGCGCGGGCATTTGTAACTCTTGGATAAGAGATGCAACAGCAAAGGTCTTACCCGTGCCCGTTGCACCGAGAAGCACTTGATGCGCTTTTTTATCGCGCACGCCTTGAACGAGTTGGGCAATGGCTTCGGGTTGATCACCGGTGGGAATAAAGGGGGCTTGAAGTTTGAAATTCATAATTTGGGTATTTATAAGTTGGGAAGATGAAGCTATACGAACGTGCGTTCTATTTTACCCCAGTTTTAGATTTTCTAACTTAAAATTCTGATCAAAATACTATGAAGATTGAATATCCCGCTATGATTTATGTTGATTGATTCTGATCGCCGGCATCTTCCTCTTCAAATTTCTTGAGGAAAATATTCACTATCTGTGGGTCGAAATTCTTTCCTGATTGCTTCTTGATAGACTCCAATACTTTTTCTTGGGGCCAAGCTTCTTTGTAGGTACGCTTTGATATAAGCGCTTCCCAATAATCGACAATAGAAAAGATACGTGCCGCAATAGGAATTTCTTCTCCCTTCAAGCCGCGCGGATAGCCTGTGCCATCCCATTTTTCGTGGTGACAGTAGGGGATATCTAGGGCTGGTTTCAAATATTCGATTGAAGAGAGCCACTCATAAGCATATACGGGATGCATATATATAACTTTCCATTCTTCACTTGTAAGCGGGCCTGCTTTTTGCAGAATACTATCTGGCACACCCATTTTGCCAATATCATGTAATAGCGCGCCTCTGTAGATATTAGTCATATCATTTTCATCTATCCCCGCTCTGCGTGCCAAATCAATGGTCAGCTCTACTACCCGCCGGCTGTGCCCTTCAGTTTCTGCATCACGCATTTCCAATGCCTGTGCCCAGCCCTCAATGGTAGCATCATAAGCTAACCCCAACTCCCTATTAGAGTGTTGCAAATCGCTAAATAGAGTCGCGTTATCAATAGCAATAGCGGCTTGCCCAGCCAGCGTTTTCAAGTAATCTACCCAGTCAGCATTTGGGTCAAGTCTTGAACGATGGAAAATTTCCAGTACGCCAACTAAAGAATCTTTCGCAACTAAAGGAAGAGCGTAATAAGCAACAACTCCTTCTTCTTTAAATTCTGGGGATTCTAAAAATCCCGTTTCGGGTTGACGAAGGTCAGGAATAAAGATATGTCGTCTTTGCAAAGCAGCATTCCCAGCATGGCCTTCTCCTAATTCTAAATCTGTATGCCTAAGAGCTGCGGTGTGAAAACCTTTTCCTTGAGAGAAGGTTAGAGTCTGAGAGTCTTTCTGATAACACAGCACAGAGGCTGCATCAACTTCCAGTTGCGCTAACAGGTGCTCCAACAATATACTTAATGAAATATTTAAATCAAAGCTACCAGTGATTGCCTGGTCAATACTGCGCAATGCAGTCAATCGCTTGATATATTGCTGAATCTCTTTCTCTGCCCGCACTCGCTCGGTAATGTCGTACGCAATATCTACAACGAGTTTACCGTGTTGAAGCGGAAAAGCATTTAAAACCGCAATTCGCTCCGTACCATCCGCCCTTAGAAAAGTAACTTCCCCAAAGTTTTTTGTCGTTTCAAGAGTTCGGATTTGATCAAGTCTTCCCGTTGCTCCTTTCGGGGTGAGCATTTTTATCGTTTTGGTTTTAATCTCAGCTAAAGAATACCCTGTCAATTTCTCCGCGGCTTGGTTGGCATTGATATACTGCCCAGTTTGTACATCGACTAAAAAGATAGCGTCGCTTGAACGTTCAAATAATGTGCGATAGCGCTCTTCACTTGCAAGCAAATGGGCGTTGGCCTTTTCGAGATCATCCGTTCGCTCGCGCACTAAGATTTCCAAATTTTCCTGATATATACGATTCTCTTTCAGCAGGTGCGCTTTTTCCAGAGCTTTGTCCACTGCATAGCTCAGCATAGACAAATCTTTTAATGGCTTCGTCAGGTAATCCCACGACCCGAGCTGTTGTGCCTTCACAACATCTTCGATTCGGTTTGCACCAGAAATAACGATAATGGGTAATCCAGGAGCCGCGGCTTTAGATTGCCGCATAAACTCAAGGCCATCCATGACTGGCATACGCAAATCTACCAGTACAAGCTGAGGTTTTACTTGCTCTAAAGTTTCCAGCCCGAGCCGCCCATTTTCTGCGAGGAAAGTTTCGAAGCCCCGATCTTTGAGGTAATCGGCAAAACTGTGGCGAATGGAAGCTTCATCATCGATGACCAGAATTTTAATCAAGTCAGTTTTATCAGCTTTCATCTTTCTTCTCCCTGATTTCAAGTTCTTTAATGATCCGCTGAATCTCATTTTCTAGCTCTCCCAGAAGGGTTACTGGTTTTTTGAAAAGCCGTGAAGAAACATCTGGCAAGCCCAATAAATCTGGTGGCACAGCATATTCAGGAGACCCTGTACAAATAACGAAAGCCTGCGAGTCTGCTTGAGTGCTTGCCTAATAAAATCATTCCCATCCATGCCAGGAAGGCGCACATCTACCACCGCCGCGGAAAACGATTCTGATGCGATTAATCCTAAAGCCTCTTCGGCACTCTCGGCTGGGCATGTTTTCCAGAGACGATCTTCAAAATAATCTATCAGGCTATCTCGCACAGCCTGCTCATCATCGAGAATCAAAATTCTTTTCATCATTCTCTTCCTATCCTTTTCAGGGGCAATCGTATGATGAAGCTTGCCCCCTGCTTGGGCTCCGAAGTAACACTTAGTGTACCACCATGATTCTCTGTAATTATGAAATAGGAGACGCTTAATCCCAATCCTGTGCCTTCGCCAACTGGTTTTGTGGTGAAAAAGGGCTCAAAAACCCGTTTACGGATGGATTTATCTATGCTTGGGCCATTGTTTTTAATTTCAATAGATAACATTTGCGTTCTTTTTTCATGTCTCACACATAATGCAAAAGTCGGATTCGGTGTATCCGCCTGCTGCATAGCCTGAGCACCATTGCGAAGAATATTTAGAAATACTTGTTGAATTTTACTCCCTTCACAGGGTATGCTTGGGAGATTATCTTCATAGTCTTTAATGATCTTGATGGTTCTAAAATCATATGATTTTTTTAGATCATACTCGGTGGATGCAAGTCCTACAGTTTTATCAAGCAAGTCTACTATATTATGAGTTGAAAAAACAGAATCGCTTTTTCTTGCAAAACTGAGCATATTATCTACAATATCTGCTACACGATGCCCCGATTCGTTGATGGTATCTAACATACGTGGTATGCCACGAATTTTCATAAAGCTTTGAAGGGCTTCCATGTTGATACCTGCTTTTTCTGCCGCACGCAGATTTGCAGACAGCTTCATATTTGTTAGGCGATTAGCCATATTATCGGCGGTTTGCAACATGCCTGCCAAGGGATTGTTAATTTCGTGCGCCATGCCAGCCGCCAGCCCACCCACTGAAAGCATTTTTTCACTCTGAAGCATCATTTCTTCCAACCGAACTTGCTCAGTGACATCGTCTACGCGAATAACTGCGCCTTCAACACCGTTGGCAACGAGAGGGTAAACTGTCACATCTTCATAGTGAGTTTCGCCTTTTTCGACATATGCTTTTTTGGGGTGTATCTGCACTTCTCTGCTTTGTAAGGCAACTCGTACCTGTTTCAGTTCGGTGGAGAGGCGCGGAATCGCATCTTCCAATGGTTGACCAAGTGCTTCTCCCGGAAGCAAGCCAGATACACGCTGTGCTGCGCTATTCCACTGTGTCACAATGCCTTCCGCATCCACACCAATTAGTGCTGATGGCATGGAGTTGATGATATTGGTGATATAGTTTTGCGCTTTTCTAAGTTCATCTTCGGCTTTCTTGCGTGCGGTAATATCGCGAGAGATTCCGCAGAGTCCGATAATCTGACCTGTTTCATCGCGCATTGGCACTTTTATAATGTGAAAAGTCTGGGTAATTCCCTGCACGAGCCTGCTTTTTTCTTCGTCAACAATCTCTCCATTTAGAACACGTAAATCCACATCTCTAGTTTTTCTTCCAGTTTCGTCGCTAAAGAGATCTTCGTTCCGTAACCCGACCATTTCCTCTACAGGGAGTCCAAAAAGTTTTTGCATACTTGAATTGATTTGAGTGTATCGCAAAGATCGATCTTTGATGAAAACAGAATCTTGGGCTGTCTCAAAGATGGCTCTAAAGCGTTCTTCGCTCTCCCTCAACGCATCATCCGACAGTCTTCGTTCGGTGATATCTTCGACAGTTCCCTCATAATGAAGGATATTTCCTTCTTCATCATAAATGCTCTTTGCGTTTTCACGAACGAATAAAAGGTTGCCGTCTTTTCTTTCCCAAACAGATTCTAGACCGATTACTTGTCCTTCTTCTTTCATACGTTTTTTGAAAATTGCACGCTGTTTTTTGGGTTCAAATCCATTTTCATCCAGATTTCGTTGATCAATTTTCTCAAAGCTTGAATATCCCAACATACCTAGAAGTGCCGGGTTAGCCATTAAAATACGTCCATCAGGCGTGCTTCGGTACAAGCCCATGACAGCATTTTCAAAGATACTCCTAAAGCGTTCTTCTGATTTTCGTAACGCATTTCCTATTTGCTTGCGTTCGGTAATTTCGTGTTGTGCCTGCTCGTATAGCTGAGAATTCTGAATAGAAATTGCCAATTGATCTACCATAGTCTGCAGTGCTGCAATATCTTCATTTGTAAAAGCAGATTCTTCGATGCTTTGTACGGTGAGGGCACCAATGGCTTCAGTGCGATCGACTAAGGGAAGTGCCATTTCTGAGCGAGTTTCCGGTAGAAGAGGGTTATCGAAACGAACAGCCTCCTCACCAACATCAAGAGCTATTCTCGCTTTTGCTTGTGCCACACTCCAGCCAACCATTGACTTTCCTCCCACAGCCAATGCGTGTTCAGCCTTCAACATTTCTTTGCCTGCTTTGCCGGTACCTGCCTTTAAGACGGCAAACTCTTTCTTCTTGTCGAGCAAAAAAATCCCAACATAATAGTAATTGAAGCGTTCTTGAATATGCTCAACTGTTTTCTGTAATAATTCATCGGGAGAGAGGATAGCTATAACTGATTTTGAAATACTAGCCGCGGTCTGTAGCAACAGGCTCCGATGTGCCAAGTCGCTGACAAGGGCTTCGCGCTCATTTTCGTAATGTTTCCGCCCGGTAATATCACGATCTATCCCACGATAACCGACTGCTTTCCCTGTTTCATCAAAAATTGGAACCGCTTTTGTTTCAAGGACAAGTTCACGACCATCTTTGTGCACATTGACATTTTCTAAGGCATTAATCGGACTTTCTTCTACAGAAAAAGCCTTAAAAAGTTCCGCAATTCGCTCTGCCTCTCCCGTGGGCATAAAATCAAATGGCATCTTGCCAACAACTTCATCCGACGTATACCCCAAGATATTTTCAACCTGCGGACTTGAATAAATATAGACACCTTGCATATTCACTTCCCAGATCCAATCACTGGAAGATTCAACAAGCTCACGAAATTTCTCTTCGCTTTCCAATAACGCTGTCTCCATTTGCACACGCTCTTCAATCTCAAGATGCAATTTACCATTAATTTTGACAAATTCTGCTGTTCGATCTTCAACCTGCTTTTCTAACACATCACGATTTTTTTGCAATAATTCTTCTGTTCGCTTACGTACTATAATCTCTTCTTGCGCCCGTTCGTACAACTGTCCTTTCTCAACAGCAATTAATTCCAGAAGCTTGCTGAAACTAGATTGCAAAATGATAACCATTATCAAAGAGGCTCCAAGAACAAACCCGCCAAGCACCCAATCTAATAATGCCAAAGAATTTCCCTTAACGATCATCCATTCGCTCAACCAGCCTAGTTGAGCTGCAACAGCAAAGAATAAATAGCTAAGCATATTCAAAACAGCCATGAAGATACCAGCGCGCACACTGATCAGAATCAATGCCAAAACTGGTACTGTGATGAACCAAACACGCCCATCGCCTACCAAGCCGCCCAGCGCCATGGCTAGCAGACCCGTTAGATAAGCCAGCAATATCAATCCCCACGTTCGTAGCCGAAAATCAATTTTACGAAAAACAGTTAACGCCACAAGGCATAGATATGAGCCCAAATATGCTAAAGCTGTTGGCAAAGACTCTGGATCACGAAACGCTCTGAAAACAACAACGATGAGTGCCGGGCTAATTGTTAAGGCAGCCATAGCCAAAAGAGTGTTGATCGCGCTGGTACGCCAGTTTTCTAAGATATATGCCAATTCAGCACTTTTGCCAGAGACTATATCCCCTTTTCTTAGTTTTCCATCAGATTCAGATTGCATCTGCACCCTCATATTTTCTTCCTCTCCAATGGCAACCGAATAATGAAATTTGCTCCCTGCCCAAGCTCAGAAACCACTTCCATTTCACCCCCCTGATTTTCAGTGATGATGAAATAAGAAACGCTCAATCCTAACCCCGTGCCTTCATCAACCGGCTTGGTCGTAAAGAAAGGCTCAAAAACGCGCTTAGAAGTGGATTCATCCATCCCCGGGCCGTTATCCTCGATTTCGATGCGCATCACCCCAGCTTCTTTTTCATGTACCAAACGCAGGATGAACCGTAGCGGACGTGCCCCAGCTTGCTTCCGTACCCCATGCATCGCCTGCGCCCCGTTACGAAGAATATTCAAAAAGACCTGCTGCATTTTGCTTTCCTCACAAGGCACAAAAGGTAAGTTTTCGCCATATTCCTTGATAATCTCTATAACTTTAAAATCGTATTGCCTCTTTAAATCATAATCGGTAGATGCTAGCTCTACGGCTTTGTTTAACAACTCCTCCATATCGAGAGTTGTAGCTGAAGTTTCAGCGTTGGGAGCAAAACTGAGCATATTATCCACGATCGCTGCTACGCGACGCCCCGACTCGTTTATAGTGGCAATCATCCGAGGAATACCACGACTTTCCATAAAGGCATGGATGACATCCATCGTTACACCTGCTTTTTCTGCCGCGTGTACGTTGGCAGGCAGCTCCATATTTGTTAACCGATTGGTCATATTATCAGCTGTCTGCATCATGCCAGCCAGGGGGTTGTTGATCTCGTGAGCCATACCAGCCGCCAACCCTCCCACTGAGAGCATCTTCTCAGATTGAACCATCATCTCTTGCATCCGCACGCGCTCGGTAATATCATCTACGCGGATGACGGCACCTTCGACACCATTGGCAACGAGAGGGTATACGGTTATATCTTCGTAACGAGTCTCGTTATTTTCTGTATATGTTTTTCCAGGATTTGTTTGCACTTCGCGAGTTTGCATAGCGATGCGTACTTGATTCAATTCATCAGAAAGATGCGGAATCGCCTCTTCCAGTGGTTGACCAAGTGCCTCTGCCGGGAGCAAGCCAGATACACGCTGCGCTTCGCTATTCCATTGCGTGACGATACCCGCTGCATCCACACCAATTAACGTCGAGGGCATCGAATCAATAATATTAGAAAGATAGTTACGTAAATGGCGCAACTCTTCTTCTGCTTCTTTGCGAACAGTGATGTTACGAGAGAAACAAGAAACCCCGACCACCTCTCCTTCAGAAAGAATGGGGTTCATTGCTATTTCGGTGTAAATTGTATTCCCGGGAAAGACAAACTTCTTTTCAAAAACAAATCGCTCATTTGCCAAAGCTCTTTTGTAATATGCCTCCCACTCAGGTCGAATTACATCTGGAAGAGCGTTCAGAAGATTCATACCCGGCTTCAACTGAATTCCATACGCTATCTGAAATTCCTCTTTAAATACAGTATTGACATAGAGAATTTCACCATCAGTATCAAAAGTCCAAATACTATCCGTTGTATTCTCGATGATAGCCATCAAGTTAGCTTTACTCTCCCGCAATGACTCCTCCGCTTGTTTGCCCTCTAATATCTCGCGCTGCACAGTCTCGTACCGTTGAGCGCTTTCCAGCGCCATGGCTGCCTGATTAGCCAAAGCCATTGCCAGACTGATTTCCCTGGAAGAATAATGGTATTCTTCAAACCAAGTTTCTAATTCAATGATACCGACGAAATGGCCTTTCACGATCATCGGAAAGTACGCCATGGTATTTACATTGGATTTTTTCATATATTCCAACATTATCAAATCTCGATTTGGGTCGCTGATTTGCGCTACCATAGGTTCTAGGCTGTCTCTTATTTGAAATAAATCAGGAAAATCTGACGCGGCTATCACTTTCCCTGTCCAGCTTTCATCGTCTGGACCCACGTCTGCAGGATCATAATAATCTATCAGGAAGCGAAAGGTCTCATCTTGGGAATCGTATAAAATAATAGATACCTCGGGAAAACCAATAATATCTACAAACTGACGAGCCATAATCAAGGCTATTTCACTTGAATCAGGAGGGGCTTGAGCAAGCATCTGGCTAGTAGAAAAGAGGATGGATGATTCGAACGCCTGCTGGCGAACGACCTCATCTGCCTTCACCTGCTCAGTGATGTCGCGTACAACCGCCAGAATCACTTGTTGCCCATACTGCTCAACAATATTTGAATTGATTTCAACCGGGAATATCTCGCCTGATTTCTTGATATGTGTCGTCTCAAAAACCAAACTCCCTGCTTCGAGCAGCTTCTGGCGGTGATCAGGAGCAGCATGTTGTTCAACATCCATCCGTTTTGTGATGTCCATGGCTGTAAGTTTGAGAAATTCATCTCTTGTATAACCATAATGCTCACAAGCTTTATCATTCACCTCGATGAAAGGAGCGAATCCTTTTTCCTGCATTGGGTGCACTAGTATTGCATCCTCGACCGAGGCGAAGAATGTTTCGAAGCGCTCCAGGTCGGCTTGGGCAGCGATTTCGGCTTCTTCTGCCTGCATCCGTTCTGTGATATCACGAGTCACCCCAAGTATGCTGGCTGGTTGCCCATCTGGGCCAGGGAGAATCTTGGCATTGTTCTGGGTCCAAATCGTCGTGCCGTCCTGACAATATTGCTCTACACCAAATGTCACCGCCTCCCACCCTGCATCATCACCTGCCTCGATGAAGGCTAATTTTTGATTGAGCAAAGGCATCACTTTTTCGAGCGATTCGGGAGTCATTGTTTCGTTCAAAGTGTGAGACAGCACTTCTTTAGCAGTGTATCCCCTTTGGTTGTAGATCGAGGGGCTAACGTAAGTGAAAGCAAGATTGACATCCAAAATCCAAATTACATCTGAAACATTTTCATTGATCAGGTGGTAATGCTTCTCTATCTGTTTCAGCTCAAAAACGCGTTGGCGCATCTCCTCTAATTCAGCAATAAGCTGTGTTTTGGTTTTATTTTGATTTTTCATGGTTGCTCTCCATTATTAAATACCACCACTTGATTACGTCCTAGAGCTTTGGCCTGATAGAGAGCCTCGTCAGCTCGAATAAGGATTTCTTCACCTTTAAGCCCGTGAAGCGGAAATTCTGCCACCTCCGCTGAAAAAGAAACTGAAAACTCCCCAGCGCCGGACTCGATTTTTATCTTTGCAACAGCCTCTTTCCATTCTAATACACGCTTATACGCCACCTGTGCAGATGTATCATACAAGATGATCAAAAACTCATCACCACCATAACGGCAAATTGTATCTTCCACACGACACATTTTCTTGAGAGTATCCGCCAATATTTGCAGGGCTTTGTCCCCACCGATCATATGGCCATGAGTATCATTGATCTTTTTTAAATGATCAAGGTCAAGGATGACAATGCTGAACGCTTCCTCTTTGCGCAAAGCTCTGGAAAGTTCCTGCTGGAAAGTCTCTTCCATATAGCGGCGATTAAATAAACCTGTGAGCGAATCGCGAATAGCTTGCTCACGCAAGCTGCTTTCCAGTTTCTTGATTTCAGCCAGTTGATTTTTTAATTGATCGTTGGCTTCGTGCAGCTTCCTTTCCGCTTGTACTCTCTTGGTAATATCATGGGCAAGACCAAAGGCAACCTCTTCATTAAGAGGCACAACGCTTACTAGCGCTATTTTTCTAGAGCCATCTTGATTGGTGTAAACAACCTCTTCCATGTCCAATGTGCCTTTTGCATCAGCTAATGCCTGTAATCGTTCCTGCGCACCAAGAGGGGTAATATCGTAAGTTGTCAACTCTTTCAACTCTGATATGGACCATCCAGTCAAATGCTCCGCGGCAGCATTTGCATCTAAATAACGCCCTGTGCTCGGTTCTATCAAAAAAATCGCATCCCTTGCACGCTCAAAGAGCATTCGATAGCGCATCTCGCTTTCCCGCAGAGTTTTTTCTGCTCGCACCCGCTCTGAAATTTCGCGCCGTGCAGTCTCGTAGAGTTGTGCTCTTTCCAAAGCCACGGCGGCCTGATTTGCCATGGCCATTGCCAGATTAATTTCCTGTGGAGTATAGTGGTGTTCTTCAATCCAGGTTTCCAACCCAATAATTCCGATGAAATGGCCTTTCACCGCCATAGGAAAGAGTGCCTCGGTTTTGACTTCGTTCTCTTTCATATAAGCTAAGGTTGCCGAATCAATATCTGGATCGCTGGCTTGTGCTACAAAGGGTTCTAATGTCTGCATCACACGAACTGAGTCAGGATAATCTGACGAGGGTATCACTTTCCCCGCCCAGTTCTTATCGTCTGGCTCTGCATCCTTAGGATGGTAATAGTTTATCAAGTACTGGAAAGTATCATTCCGGGGATCGTACAGAGATACAGATGCTTCGGGCAGGCCTAATACATCCACAAACTGGCGAGCCATAATCAACGCGATTTCATTTGAATCGGGTGGAGCCTGAGCAAGCATCTGGCTGACAGAGAAAAGTATAGATAATTCCAATGCTTGCTGCCGAGCATCCTGCTCTGCCTGCCTACGTTCGGCTTCAGACTGTTCTAGCTCAGAAACGCGCTTGCGCACCTCTTCTAAGTCAGTGATTGATTGCGTTTTAGTTTTTTTTCGATCTTTCATACTAAACTCCGCTATTCAAATACAACCACCTGGTCGCGCCCCAACTCCTTGGCGCGATATAATGCCTGATCGGCTCGGATCAGAATTCCTTCGCCCGTAAGCCCATGAAGCGGAAATTCCGCTATCCCAGCTGAAAAAGTAAATGAAAACTCCCCTTTATCTGACGTAATTTTCAATTTTGAAACAGCTTCTTTCCACTCCAGGGCGCGCTCATACGCCGCCTGAGCAGGAGTATCGTAGAGAATAATCAAAAACTCATCACCAGCATAACGGCAAATCGTATCTTCAATACGGCATATCTCTGAGAGCGTATCTGCCAATATCGTTAGGGCTTTGTCACCACCTTCCACATGACCATAAGCGTCATTGATCTTTTTCAGGTGATCAAGATCGAGGATAACAATACCAATACCTTCGCCAAAAAAAGCGTGAATGAATAGGGTTTCCTGTAGTACAGTTGTGTTTCTCACAACCCAACAGCCACAGGAAACCCACATGAACATTTTAGCACTTTTACAGACACTAACCCCAGT
>Ga0209249_1000614_pt1 | contig 42056 bp, 24 predicted proteins | sample SaaInlV_200m_DNA_4_FD_184653 | JGI IMG/M metagenome (GOLD analysis project Ga0209249, IMG submission 184653) | Marine microbial communities from expanding oxygen minimum zones in the Saanich Inlet - SI037_S3LV_200m_DNA (SPAdes) (version 2) | ecosystem: Environmental > Aquatic > Marine >...
CCCCCCTGCCGTACGCGGTCCCGTTGCCGACGCTCGCGCGAAAGTCGATGGGGTAGCCGATGGACAACATGCTCGTGATTGTGTGACGCGTTGCGCAGTTCCGTTCTTCTCTGCAGGCGTTGACCGGTTCTCGCGATTCGGGTTGTCTTAGCCGTTGTCAAGGGAACGGTGAGTTGCCTGGCGGGACGCCGGGGACGGTCTATGCGAGGAATGGAGGGAGATCTGATGGCGACGACGACAAGACGAGTGATTGCCGGGCTGATCGTGCTGCTGTTCGCCACGTCTGCGCTACAGGCTGCCGACATGGACTACGCCAAAGCTGTGACTGACGCACAGCAAGCGGGGGACATGGCCGCAGTAAGTCGTCTGTGCAACAAGTGGGCTGCCGCGGAACCGGGGGATGAACGGCCACGTATCATCTTGGGACAGACGTTGCTGGAAGCGGGCATGATGGACCGCGCTGTCGAGCAGTTCGAACTGGCGGTGGAGGCAAACCCGCTGAGTCCCACGCCACGTTGCGAACTTGGGTTGCTGTTTCTTGGGCAAGGGATGCCTGATGAGGCGCTCAAGGAGTTTGACCAAGCTCTGGGGCTACAGGCGAGCTACCTACCTGCCGTGTTGGGCAGCGTGAAGGCTCGACTCCTGAGAGGTGAGACCGACCAAGCTCTCGTCGAGGCCCGGAAGGCCTCCGAGTTTGCCCATGAAAGTGCCGCTGCGCACGCTTTGGTCGGGGAGTGTTGCTGGAAGCTGCAGGCGTATGCTGAGGCTGAGCTCGCGTTCAAGAAGGCGCTGGGAATAGATCCCGATGATGCCGACGCGCTGTTTGGGAAGGCACGGACCTTGGAAGCCGTAGGCAACACTGACGCGGCGCAGGAGTCCTGGCGGTTGTTTCTTGAACGGGAACCTGTAGGAGTTCGAGCCACGCACGTGCGCAATGGCTGGGTCGAGCTTGGTCTGGAGCACCTGTCCAAGGCGTGCCGTGGATTCCCTGTTTGGTCGCCGGATGGTCGCCGAATCATGTACGGGTACGGTAAGCTGGGAGTGATCGAACTTGGGAGTGGTGAGACCGTTGGACTGAGTGCACCAAATGGCGAGAGACTGTTTGCCCACGATTGGTCCCCGGACGGCAAATCTCTCGTCTGTAGACGATCGATGCCGGACAAGCGTTCGGCCGTGTTCCTCTATGATCTGGGCTCAGATGGGGCCCTGCAACTGGCCGCAGACAACGCCCTTGGGGAAGCAGCGATGGGCCGCTTTTCTCCAGACGGGACGAAGGTGGCCCTGTCAGGAGGGAGCATCCTCAGAGGAGGGCGTCGCGTGCTTGTTGGGCTCGCGGTGTTCGATCTTGAAACGGGGACGGACATGCCCGTGCCTTGGAACAACAAGACGCGCACAGGCCGGAACCATGGTGCATGGTGCTCTGACAGCCAGACCCTGGTCATCCACGCCTACGGCAGACCCAATACCAGTGACCGGCAGTTGTTCTTCCTGAGCCAGGATGGCGGGACGCCGCCGCTGCAGATCACCGACAACGGGGCCATGAACGTGTCCCCTTGTGTTGCTCCAGCCGGACGCAGCGTGGCGTTTGAGACCAACCAGGCGGGGAAGGCCGGCACCATCTGTTTGGTGTGGAGCGATGGCGCTTCCGAACCTGTCAACTTTGCCCGAGGGAAAGCGCCCTCATGGTCTCCCGATGGCCGCCGGCTTGCCTATGACACCCCAAAAGGAATCGCCATCGCCCGGCTCGGAGGGCTCGGAAGGTGTCCTGTCCGCATTGCGACCGAGCGTGAAGGCGCTACGCTAGTCGCCATCACCACGACTCAGGAAAAGGACGTGCGGGAAGTGAGGTTCCGCTGGGAGGCGTTTGACGCAGAGTCACGTCGTTTGGGGGCGCCTGGGGAGAGCGCTGAGCTTGTGGAACTCAAACCCGGTGAGCGAGTGGAGTGGCCGATTGAGCTGAACGCAGAGCAGGCGAAGAACGCGAAGACGATCAAGGTGACCGTGCTGGATCAAGACGGTGTGGGTGCCGTCAAACTCATCGATTGGACGGAGGAAGGGCAATGACAGCGAAGCAGTGCGTGATCGGTATCTTGGTGGCTCTTGTTGCAGCCGGTGCTTTCACGGTACGGGCTGCCGACGTGGATTACGCCAAGGCTGTGGCTGACGCACAGCAAGCAGGGGATACGGCTGGCGTCAGTCGTTTGTGCAGCAAGTGGGCTGCCGCCGAACCGGGGGATGAACGGCCACGCATCATCTTGGGGCGGACATTGCTGGAGGCAGGCATGATGGACCGCGCCGTCGAGCAGTTCGAGCTTGCGGCGGAGGCGAACCCGCTCAGCCCCGCGCCCCGGTGCGAGCTGGGCTTGCTGTTCCTGCGAGCGAGCAAACCGGACCCGGCCGCCAAGGAGTTCGGCGAATCTCTCCGGATTGACGCGGCGTATCTTCCTGCGCGGGTCGGTTTGGCGCGCGCGAAGTTGGCTCTGGGAGATGCCGAAAGCGCCCTGGCCGACGCACGACAGGTGCAGCAGGCGGCCGAAGGGAATCCCAAGGCGAAGATTCTCGCCGTGGACTGCTTGCTCGCATTGGGTAGGACGGACGAGGCGTTGGCCGAGGTCGGGGAGGGCGGCGAAACTGCGCCTGTTGACGCCGACTTGCGTTACACCAGGGCCTTCATTCTGGAACTGACGGACCGGGGTGACGAGGCGCAGCAGGCGTGGCAGAAGTTCCTGGAGGCGGAGCCGGAAGGCGAGCGTGCAGAGCGGGTCAGGAACGGATGTATCGTGCTGGAGACCCGTGTGTTGCCCCGGCCGGCGTTCTACGGATCTTGCTCCGCGGTCTCCCCCGATGGAAGACAGGTTGCCTATGTGGTCGGGAATCGAGGCATAGATCGGGCGCCCCTGGACGGCTCAGACAAGCCTGTCTCCATCGTTTCTGCTCCCCAGGGCTGGGCGCAGCGGTGGTTGGCCTGGTCTGGGGACGGCAGGGGCTTGGTCTGCCACGAGTACGCCACGCCCAGCGGCAAGGGACACCGGATCAAGTGGATCTCGTGTGACCCGTCCAACGACGTTCGCATTCTCGACTTCCCAGGGCAGAAAAGGCCCGGGGTACCCGCCGTCTCACCCTCCGGGACAGAGGTGCTAATGAACGACTACGGGCCTGCCAAAGTGTGCCTGCTGAGCCCGGCGAATGGCGAGCACCGGTGGCTGGACCTTGTGGATCCGGCTGGTCAGCGCCTGTACGTCGCGGGATTCGCCTACATGCCGAGCGGCAAAGAACTGGTGGGGGTTGCGGCTCCGGCCAAGGACAAGCTGGGCCTCTACCGGATAGCCATGGACACGGGGAAAGCGGCAACCGAACTTCTGGAACTGGGGAAACGGAAGTTCCGCTGTCCGGTTGTGTCCGAGGATGGAACTGCTGTTGCCGGCATGGTGGCGGATAGGCCGTGCTACTTGGCAGTCGCGTCCACATCCTTACCCGCGCACCTGACTCAGTTGCGTGAAGCGAAGCGAGGAACAAGGCCGAGCTGGCATCCTGAGGGTAGACAGCTTGTGTCCTGCGTTGTCGTGAGCAGGGAACAGCGCCTCGCCATCCTCCGGCTCGGAGGGATTGATCGTCGACCGGTGCAAATCCAGGTTTCCCGGAAGCGAGATGAGATTTCCCTGGTCGTCACGAGCCGGACGCAGGAGAGCCAGCAGCTGTGCATGCGCTGGGAGGCATTCGACGCCGGCTCCATCCGCATTGGGGCCCCGGGAGGCAGTGAGGAATCGGCCGAGCTCAAACCTGGCGAGAAGGTCGAGTGGACCATCGAGATTCCCGCGGAGAACAAGGCAAAGGTGCGCACGCTCAAGGTGCGTGTGTTGAATCAGGACGGTGTGGGTGCCGTCAAGCTCATCGATTGGACGGAGGAAGGGCAATGACAGTGAAGCGGTGTGTGATCGGTATCCTGGTGGCCCTTAGTACAGCCGGTGCCTTCACGGCACGTGCGGCTGATCGAGACTACCCCAAGGCCGTGGCGGAGGCGAGGCAGGCGGGCAATCTGGCGGAGGTCAACCGACTGTGCAAGGAGTGGGTCGGCAAGGCGCCCGGTGACGAGAAGCCCTATATCATCCTTGGACAGGTCTATGCAGAATCAGGCATGGTGGATCGTGCAGTAGAGCAGTTCGAGCTGGCCGCGGAAGCCAATCCGTTGAGCCCTATGCCACGGTGCGAGCTCGGGCTCCTCTTCGTGCGCCAACGGCAACCTGACGCTGCTCGGCGGGAGTTTGAGCTAGCCCTCAAGATCAACCCGCGGCACGTCCCCTCAATGCTCGGCAAGGCGCGAATCGAGCTCGCCAAAGGGCAACCGGAGGGTGCGTTGGCCGAGGCGCGTAAGATCTTGGCTTCAACGCCCGAAAGCACGGAGGCCGCCGTATTCGCAAGTGAGTGTCTCCTGGCTCTCGGCAAGCCTGAGGAGGCCCTGGGCGAGCTGAAGACAGTTGCGGGACAAGCCGTTGACAATGCGGATCTGTGCTATGTGCGCGCCGCGGCTCTCGATCTCGCCGGACGTGTTGACGAGGCGCAGGACGCGTGGAGGCAGTTCCTTCAACTCGAACCGGAGGGTGAGCGGGCAAGACGCGTCGAGGGTGGTTTCGTCGTCCTGACCGTACGGACACTTGGCATCTCTCTCAGCACGTCTGTGTGGAGCATCACTTTTTCGCCGGACGGCAGGCACGTGGCACTCATGACGCACAAGGGGATCTTCCGGTCCCTGAGCGCCGGCCCCGGCGAGCCGAAGCTCATCACGCCGTGCCCCAAGCTGTGGAAACTGAGGACGCTCAGGTGGTCTCCGGATGGAACGACACTCGCCTATTCCCTGTACAGGGCCAAGCCGGCGAAAGAGTATCAGCTCATGCTCGTGGGGGCCGTGCCGGGGCAACAGCCGCAGAGGGTTGAGCTCGCCGAACAGCGCATGCCGGGAGGTCCTAGGTGGTCTCCGTCAGGGCAGCAGTTGCTGTACTACGCGGCAACGGACGACGTGCTTTGCATCTGGGACAGGGCGTCGGGCGAACACCGCATAGTCAAGCTCGTCAATGAGGCAGGGCAGCACGTTTACGCTGCACAAGCCGACTACACTCCGGACGGTCGGGAACTGGTGGCTGAGGCAGTCATGCGTGTCGATGGCAAGCTCCGGCGCGGGTGCTACCGGGCGACGGCCGCGACAGGACGGATCGTCGCGAAGCTCTTTGACCAGGGCGACGAGCGCTTCCATAGCCCTGCCGTTTCCGAGGACGGGATCGCGGTCGTCGGATGGTCGGAGGGCAGCAAGCCCAGTGGCTTCGACGTGGCCTCAACGAGGCCGCCCTCCAAACGCGTCCGCGTTCTCGATGCCGGGCCGCGCGAGCCCACCTGGCACCCCGAAGGCCGGAAGCTCCTCGCTCCCCTCACAATTCCTGGGGTGCCGACGCTAGTGGAGATCTCCCTCGGCGGCCTGGATCGACGGCCTCTACGTCTCTCGACGCGCCGCGAGACCAAGACACTTACCGTGACCGCCGCCAGCCAGTCTGAGGAGGCGCAGCAGGTGAGTCTTCGCTGGGAGGCATTCGACAGCGAGTCGCTACGCTTAGGGGAGCCGGGTGTGAGCGAGGAGATTGTGGAGCTGAAGCCCGAGGAACGGGGCGAGTGGCCACTTGAACTGAGCCCCGAACAGGCGAAGAGCGTGCAGACGATCAAGGTGACCGTACTCAATCAGGATGGCGTCGGCGCCGTCAAGCTCATCGATTGGACGGAGGAAGGACAATGACAGCGAAACGGTTTGTGCTTGGTGTCTTGGCCTCTTTTGCCGCCACCGTTGTTCTCACGGGGCGAGCAGCGGACGTTGATTACGCCAAAGCGGTTGCTGAGGCCCAGGAGGCGGCTGACGCGCTTGCGGTCAACCGTCTGTGCAATGAGTGGGCGACGAAGGCCCCGGGTGACGAGCGACCACGCATGATTCTGGGGCGAGCACTGTTCGAGGCGGGTATGGAAGGCCGCGCGATTGAGCAGTTCGAGCTGGCGGCGGAAGCCAACCCCTTCAGTCCTGCACCCAGGTGTGAGCTCGGGAAGCTCTTCCGACAGGCGGGGAAGGTGGATGCTGCCGTCAAAGAGTACGAGCAGGCACTGAAACGGCACCCGAAGCATGTTCCAGCACTGCTGGGGATCGTGCAGGCAAGGCTTGATGTGGGGGATCGGCAAGGAGCATTGGCGGCAGCGACGCGCGCCCAACGAGCGGCGCCGGAGAACGCCTCCGTCCAAGCGGCTGTCGCTGAGTGTCTCTGGCAGCTGGGCAAGCCGTCCGAGTCGCGTTCGACATTCGAGCAAGCACTCAAATCCGAACCGGATAATGCGGATGCGCTCTTTGGAGTTGCTCGGGCCATGGAAGCAGCTGGGAATGGTAAGGAAGCCCAAGAGCACTGGGAGCGCTTCCTGGTGCGGGAGCCTGGAAGTGAGCGAGCCAGGGCCGTCCGGAACGGCTGGGTTGTGCTGGAGCGAAAGCTCATGGCCGTCGGCAAGAACGCCCTCGCACCGTCAGTCTCGCCTGACGGCAATCGTCTCATCTGCGGTTACGACGATCTGCGCGTGGTCAACATGCAGGACGGCTCGGTCGCCAAACTCAGTATCACAGACGGCAAGATCCTTCGGTCTCCGCGCTGGTCGTCCGACGGCAGACGGGTGGCGGCTTCACTTGGCTGGAAGCTCGATTACCAGGCTGTGATTTACGAGTTCCGCGCTGACGGCTCGCTTGGGCCGGCAGCAGCGCCCAAGCAGGCGCATGCCAATTGGGCGGAGCTTTCACCCGATGGCACAAGGCTGCTTCTGTCTGATGTCCGCAAGCATCCGGGGGTCCATCTCGCGGTGTTCGAATTGGGTACTGGGACACTGATCCCGGTCAAGTCGGTGTTGCCTGCCGGACGCGCTTGGGGAAGCACGGCATCGTGGAGCCCTGACGGTAAGTCGATCGCCTTCCATGCGCATGCGAGAGAGGCGCAGAACGACAGGGCAGTATTCGTGCAGCGGCTGGACAGCCCAGAGAGTGTTCTCAAGCTCACTCCGGACGGCGACAAGAATATCGCTGCTAAGTTCAGTCCCGATGGCATGAGCGTGGTGTTCTACGACCCTCGCCCGCCCCGCCCAGCTGTTCGGGTAGCGCGCACGGATGGCTCCGGTGAGCCGTTCGGGATCTCGGGCCTTGGCGCTACTCCCGCCTGGCTGCCCGATGGCAGGGGAGTCGCCTATACCAGCAATCTCAGGGGCAAGCACGGCGTCATGGTGGCGCACCTGGGAGGTCTAGACCCCCGCCCGGTGGCCATCACCGCAGAGCGCAAGGGCGCGAGCGTTTCGGCAACCGTCACGAGCCGGATTGAGAAGGTGCAACAAGTGGCGCTGCGCTGGGGAGCATTCGACGCTAACTCCTTCCGCATTGGGCAGCCGAGTGGAAGCGCGGAGCCCGTCGAGCTCAAACCCGGGGAGAAAGTGGAGTGGCCGGTTGAGCTTAGCCCCAAGCAGGCGAGGAGCGCCGTGACAGTCAAGGTTATCGCGCTGAATCAGGATGGTGTCGGCGCGGTCAAGCTCGTGGATTGGGTTGCGAGAAGAGAGTGACGATGAAACGGAAGACACTGCTCGGCTTGAGTCTGCTGCTACTCATCGTGACCTTTGCGGGGCGTGCCGCGGATGTCGACTACGCCGCGGTCGTCGCTGAGGCGGCGAAGACGGGCGACATGGCGTCGGTCAGCAGGCTTTGTCGGAGGTGGGCGGCGGCCGAGCCGGGGGACGAGCGACCGCGCATCATTCTGGGGCGGACGTTGCTCGAAGCAGGCATGACGGATCGTGCGCTTGAACAGTTCGAACTAGCGGTCGAGGCGAATCCGCTTAGCCCCGTGCCGCGGTGTGAGCTGGGCTTGCTGTTCCTCCGAGCGCGGAAGCCGGACATGGCGGCCAAGGAGTTTGGCGAGTCTCTCCGCATTGACCCGACGTATCTCCCGGCCCAGCTTGGCAAGGCCCGTGTGAAGCTCGCGGAGGGAGAGGCCGATGAGGCCCTCCGTCGTGCGAAAGAGGCAGTCCGGAGCAACCCCGAGAACGTCGACGCGCGCGCGCTCGTAGCCCGTAGCCGACTGCTTGCTCGCCCTTGGGAAGGCCGACGAGGCGTTAGCCGAGCTGGCGACGGCTGCCGATACCGCGCCTGAGAACGCGGATCTCTGCTACCGCCTCGCCTCGGCCTTGGAACTAGCCGAACGAGCTAAGGAGGCGCAGCAGGGGTGGAGTCGGTTCATCGAGCTTGAACCGGAGGGGGAGCGCTTCGAGCGCGTAAAGAGCGGCTGGGTGGTCCTGGGAACTCAAGCACTGCGTCCCTCGCTGGTGGAATCTGGAGGCTGCTCTGCGGTCTCGCCCGATGGCAAGCACGTGGCCTTCATAGTCGTGCGTCGAGGGATATTCCGGGCGTCCCTCCTGGAACCCGGCGAGCCCACGCTGATCGCGCCATGTCCCGAAGGCTGGAAGCAGCGACATCTCGCCTGGTCTCCCGATGGCGCCAGCTTGCTGTACCACGGCTTCAGTGGTCAGCCCGTGGGCGGGCACTGTCTCAGACGTGTACCAGCCGCCGCGAATCAGAGCCCGGAATCCATCGAACTCGCCGGTCTAAAGGCGCCAGGTAAGCCTGCATGGTCGCCTTCAGGTGACCAGATTGTGCTACAGGAGCATCATCCCCGCTACATACTGTTCCTTCTGAACGTGTCCACTGGCGAGCGCCGTGAGTTCAAGCTTGTCAACGAGGCTGGTGAGTTCGTGTATGCCGGGACAGCCGACTATATGCCGAATGGCAGGGAGCTGGTGGCCCTGGGGGCTCTCGACGCGCAGAGGCAGGGATTGTGGCGAGTGGACATAGACACAGGAAAGGTCATCGCCAAGCTCATCGATCTTCGCAGCTCACGGAGCATGTTCACGATAGTAGCAGTGTCTGAAGACGGAACCGCGGTCGCCGGTGTTTCACCGGGGGAACCCTCCCTTTTGGCGGTGGCGTCGACTTCGCAGCCGTCTCACCTGATCCGACTGTGTGAAGCCTTCTGGGAGTCGAAGCCGAGCTGGCACCCCGAGGGTAGAAAGCTCGTGGCCCGCGTCCTCGTGCGCGGTCAACACAGGCTCGCAGTGGTCCGGCTTGGTGGCCTGGACCGTCGGCCTGTTAGTATCGCCACACGAGGTGCGGGAAACGCGATGTCGGCAACCGTTACGAGTCGGGCGACGGCCCCCCAATCGGTAGCTCTTCGCTGGGAGGCGTTCGACAGCATGTCGCGGCGCCTTGGCCCGGTGACGGCGAACGAGGCGCCCGTGGCGCTCAAGCCTGGAGAACAGGTCGAGTGGCCGCTGGAGTTGAGCTCCGAACAGAAGAAGAGCGTGCGAACGGTCAAGGTGACGGTGTTGAACCAGGATGGCGTGGGCGCGGTGAAGCTTGTGGATTGGGTGGAGGAGACCGAATGATGGTGGCACGGAAAGGCGTTGTTGGGTTGGGGCTGTTGTTGGTCGTTCTAACGCCGTTGATGGTAGTCGCGCAGGCGGTGGACTATGCCGCAGCGGCGGCGAAGGCCCAGAAGGAGGGGGACCTCGGGGCGGTCAACCGGCTCTGCAACGACTGGATTGAAGCCAAGCCGCGTGACGATCGACCGCGGCTGATTCTGGGACGCATCTATCTGCGCCCGGACAGGGATGACCAAGCCGTGGAGCAGTTCGAACTGGCCGCGGAGGCGAACCCGCTGAGCTCGGCGCCGCGCTGCGAGATCGGGAACGTTTTCCTCAAGGCCCATAGGTACGACGAAGCGATCAAAGAGTACGACCAAGCGCTGCGGGTCAACCGAAGGTGTGTGCCCGCCTTCGTGGGCAAGGCGCGCGCCAAGCTGGCGCAGGGGGCGCCGGATGCGGCCCTCGCGGAAACCCTGAAAGCTCAGCAGTACGGTCCCGACGACGCGAGCGCCAGTGCCGTTCTCGGTGAAGCGCTCTTGGCCGTAGGATCGGTTGAGGAGGCGCTCGCCGCGGTCCGGAAGGCGACGAAACTGGATACGCAGAACGCCGACGCCTGGTATGGCTTGGGATTTTGTCTGGATTCACTCGATCGCGTGGACGACGCACAGGACGCCTGGAAGCGCTTCCTGGAACTGGAACCGGACGGCGAACGCGCGGTCCGTGTCAGGAATCGGTGGGTTGTGCTTGAGACCAAGGTGCTGTATCCAGAGCTCAAGAGCAAGGCCAAGTGCCCAACCGTTTCGCCAGACGGCAGACACATCGCCTTTGCGGTCTACTCTCGAGGGATCTTCAGGGCCCCCTTTCCGGGAGACGACGAGCCGCTCGAGGTCACACCGTGTCCCGCGGGATGGAACCAGATTCGGGTCTCATGGTCACCCGACGGTCGCGAGGTGCTGTACTACGAGCACCAACTCAAGCAGCGCCTCAAGCGTGTCAAGTATGTGAGCGCAGCCGGAGGGCACGAGCCTACGATTTTCACTGTTCCTGGCGTGGAAGGCCTCGGCTATTCCGCGTGGTCGCCTTCGGGGAAGGAGATCCTGGCGGGGAGCATGCCGAAGACTGCCCTGGATGTGGCTACCGGTGAGACACGGAAGATTCTGGTCAGAAACGAAGCAGGCAAGGCTCTCTATTGTCTGGATGCCGACTACATGCCGAGCGGAAGGGAGTTGATCACAACGGCTGCGCTCCCCGGTAAGAGGTACCAGCTCTATCGCGTGGCTCTTGACAGCGGCAAGGCGGTTGCCAAGCTGTTCGATTTTGGGGATGGCGCGCTCTGCGGATCGGTGGTCATTGCCCCGGACGGCTTTGCTGTCGCTGTCACCATGTACAAGGCCAGTCCCGACGTGCCACGGCCGCTCTTGTTGCTGTCCACGGCCGTGCCCGGGGTTGGAGTGCGTGTGGGGCTGAACAACGACGGATGGTCCAACCCAGGTTGGTTTCCCGAGGGCAGACGGATTCTCGCTCGAGTCGGTGAGTGGGGGCATGACCGGATGTCGATCATTCGGCTCGGCGGTCTGGATTCTCGCCCGATCGGGATTACGAGCAAACGCGCTGGCGACGGTGCGTTGTCTGCGGTCGTCGCAAGCAAACTGGACGTTGCGCAGACGGCGAGTTTTCGTTGGGAGGCATTTGATGATCAGTCGCTGCGTCTGGGGCCCGGGGTGGAGAGCGAGACCCCGGTCGAGCTCAAGCCCGGGGAGCGCGTGGAGTGGCCGATCCAGTTGACGCCCGAGCAGGCGAAGGGTGCCGTGACGGTCAAGGTGACCGTGCTGAATCAGGACGGTGTCGGCGCGGTCAAGCTGGTGGACTGGGTGGCCCCGTCGGCACGATAGACGTGCGGGGTGCTGACGTTCCGGCTCCGAGCCAGGTCAGAGAAGGAGAGGGTGTCTGTCGATGATAGTGACCCGTGCGGATGCTCATCTGGAGCGGCTACGGGAATGGGACGAAGACGCGCCTTGGCGGATGGCCACAAAGCAGGTTCTGCTGAAGCACCAGAGGAACCGGGGGCGATAAGGAGCGACGGTCACGTTTCTGCGTCGCGTTTGACCGGTTTCCTCGTTTGGGTTGTCTCAGTCAGTAGAGCAGGGGGCCGAACGTGGCTCTGCAGTCGGCCGAAGTAAACGGGATTCCTGAGGAGCGGAGGCGAGTCTATGAGGATGGGACGGCTGGTTACGGGAATGGGCCTGGTGCTGTTGACGACGGTTTGGGCGCAGGCGCAGTCCGTGGACTATGTAAAGGCGGTAGCGACAGCCCAGAAGGAGGGGGATCTTGGGGCGGTTAACCGGCTCTGCAACGACTGGATCGAGGCCAAGCCGGGTGACGATCGGCCGCGACTCATTCTGGGACGCCTCCTTCTGGGGCTGGACAAGATAGATCAGGCCCTCGAGCATTTCGAGCTGGCCGCCGAGGCCAACCCGTTGAGCGCCGAACCGCGTTGCGAGATCGGCAATGTCTTCCTTAAGGCGCGGAAGTACGACGAGGCAGTCAAGGAGTATGACCACGCGCTCAAGACCAATCGGGAGTACGTGCCGGCTCTGGTAGGCAAGGCACGGGCGAAGCTGGCGCAAGGAGACGCGCAGGCTGCCCTTGCTGAGGCCCAGCGCGCAGGCCAACATAGGTCCGATGATCCGGCGGTCAGCGCGTTACTTGGCGAAGTGCTTTCGGCACTGGGCTTAACGGACAAGGCCCTTGGGGAACTGCAGGCGGCCCATGGCAAGGACAGCGCCAATGCTGACCTCTGCCATCAGTACGCGGCAACGCTGGAACTGGCTGGTCGTGTCGAGGATGCGCAGGCAATGTGGAAGCAGTTCCTCGCGCTTGAGCCCACCGGCAAACGGGCACTGTGTGTCCGGAACGGGTGGGTCATACTGGCGCGTGAGGAGTTTTCAGCATTGCCATCCCCCGCAGTCTCGCCCGATGGCCGGTACATGGCTTTTCCCGTGTGGGCTAAGGGGATCTTTCGGGCGCCCTTCGACGATCCTGGCAAGAGGACGTTGCTTGCGCCCTGGCCTGAGGGCGGGAGTCTCCGACACCTCGCATGGTCGCCGGATGGTACCAAAGTGATCTACAATGAATGTGGCAAGAAACTGACGGCGATTGGACGCAACAGAATCGTGGCGGCAGTGCCTGGGCACGAGTCGGAACTCATCGAGCTTCCCGGAAGTGCAGCATACCCCTCGTGGGCACCGTGCGACGAGGAGATCTTGTTCAGCACGCGCCTGGGGCATCTGTGGATTTGGGCAGATTCGGTTGCCGAGCCCCGCGTTCTTGAACTCGTCGGAAGGGCTGCAAAGGGTTTAGTCATGGGGAGGGCCGACTACATACCGAACGGCAGGGAATTGGTGGTACAGACGACCCACCTCAAGAGCAAGTTGACGGAATTGTGTCGTGTTTCCAGGGACAAGGGAGAGGTCTTGGGCAGTTTCGCTGATCTTGGGCAGATCGCATGCGGTGGGCTGGCTGTTTCTCCAGACGGTACCACCGTCGCTGCTATGGCGCTCGGCAGTGAGAAGCCCAGCTACGTCGTGATGGTGTCCACGACCCCGCCGTGTGCGCACGTTCGACTGTTTGAGACGATCTTCGGCTACATCAACCCCAGTTGGCACCCGGAGAGCAGGATGATCGTTGCCGCGCCCGCCGACAAGCGTAAGCTCACACTCGCAATTGCTCGCCTCGGGGGGCTCGACCGCCGGCCTGTGGGCATTGCGCTGGAACGCAATGGGCAGACGCTGACGGTACTCGTCACGGGGCGGACGAAGGAACGCCAAGCGGTGGACCTGCGATGGGAGGCCTTCGATGCTGATTCACTCCGCGTCGGCGCGCCGGGAGAAAGCGAGGCCCCGGTCGAGCTCAAGCCGGGGGAACGGGTGGAGTGGCCGATTAGCCTCACACCCGAGCAAGCGAAAAGCGCCGTGACGGTCAAGGTGACCGTGCTGAATCAGGACGGTGTCGGCGCGGTGAAGCTGGTGGATTGGGTGGAGGAGGCAGAGCGCTAGCGGCGGTGCGTGTTGCGGAGTCGGGAGATCCCCTGGTTGGGCGACACGCATTGGGTTAAGTACCGGCGTCCCTGGCCTACCAGGTGCACGCGCGACCAACGCGGGCCTGCAGAGGAGATGAAGTGATGAAAACACAGAGAACGTTTCTAGGTTTGAGGGTGATGCTTCTCGTCCTTCTCCCGCTGACTGTGCAAGCGCAGGGGGTCGACTATGCGGCGGCCGTGGCTGAGGCGGAGAAGGCGGGCAACATGGCGGGGGTCAGCAGGCTCTGTCAGAAGTGGGCTGGGGCCGAACCGGGTGACGAGCGACCGCGGATCATCTTGGGGCGGACGTTCCTGGTAGCAGGGATGCAGGATCGTGCGCTTGAGCAGTTCGAGCTGGCTGCGGAGGCCAACCCTCTGAGTCCCGCCCCACGGTGTGAGGTGGGACAGCTGTTCCTGTCTACGGAGAACTGGCAGGCTGCGACCCGGGAGTTTGGCGAGGCTCTGCGGCTCGATCCTACGTATGTGCCGGCCCTCGTCGGGCGGGTGCGGGTGAAGTTGGGGCAGGGGGATGCCGGTGGCGCTCTCGCGGATGCTAGGCTTGTGCTCAGCAAGCACGGGAAGAGCTTCGAAGCTCAGGTGTTGTCTGGCGACTGTCTGGTAGCCCTGGGCAGGCTTGATGAGGCGGAGGCCGAATTGCGGGGTGTTGTGGGAGTCGATCCTGAGAGTGCTGACGGTCTATACGGGCTCGCCAAAGTGTGCCAGATCAACGGGAAAGAGGATGAGGCGCAGCAGCTCTGGAAGCGGTTTCTCGCAGCAGAGCCATTCGGTCCTCGAGCCGAGGCGGTCCGTCTTGGTTGCGTCGTGCTCAGAACAGTTGGGCCAACCAGCACGGAGCCAACCGGTAGGGGAGGCGAAGGGGGCGCGCGCGTAGGTGGTCGCGGGGGTGCGCGGGCAGCAGCACGACCAGTCAACATCGCAGGAGGGGGGGGCATGGAGCCCGTTGGGGGTACAGGCCAGGGCGCAGGCATCGGGGCCGCGGGCATGATAGCACGACCCGTCAAAATGAGAGGGGGGTGGCCATGTTGGTCGCCGGACGGGAAGCGCATTCTCCACGATCATGGTTCTGCCAAGATGCGAATCACGGATCTGAGCGATGGCCGTAGCATCCGACTTAGCGATCCTGAGGGATTTGTCATCCTCTTCCCTGACTGGTCACCTGACGGTAAGCGGATCGCCGCGTGCCGGAGGCCCACGGGCGGAGCTCTTTCGGTTGTCCTCTACGACTTGTTGCCGGAGGGGGGACTTGCCCTCTCAGACTACCAGCCGCCGGCGAATGCCGTGGGCGTACGTTTTTCACCCGACGGCAGGAAGCTGGTTCTCGGATGTGCGACCGAGCGCGTTGGGCAAGGCCGGGGACGATCGCTGGGGGATCTTGCAGTGCTGGACATGGAGACCAACGGCTCAACGAGAGTGCCCTGGCCTGCTGAAGCAGATCCGGCGCGCCGTTCACGAAACCGTCCCGCGTGGGGGCCGGATGGGGACACGGTTGTGTTCCACGCGTTTGCCAAGGCGCGTGGCAATGACAGAGCCGTCTTCGCCATGCGCATGAGCGATCCGTCGTCTGCGAAGAAGCTCAGCGCCAACGGCAAGATGAACGCCGTTCCGGCAGTCCGGCCGGACGGGCGGTGCGTGGCTTTTGACACATGGCTGGACGGCACCTCGAGCGGTCCGAGTTCGATCAGCGTCGTGACGTTGAGTGGGGATCCAGTCCCGGTCGCAGTGACGGAGGGGCAGACGCCAGCGTGGAGCCCGGACGGGCAGCGTTTGGCGTATTACAGCCTACGGGCGAAACGCGTGGTCACTGCCCAATTGGGTGGGCTGGACAGCAGGCCGGTTGGCATCGTGGCGCAACGTGATGCCAGCGCGCTGAGCGTCGTGGTGACCGGTCGTTCCGAAGCGCAACAGCAGGTGAGCCTGCGTTGGGAGGCGTTCGACGCACACTCGATGCGGGTGGGCGAGGCTGGTGAGAGCGAGGGAGCGTCAGAGCTCAAGCCGGGAGAGAAGGTCGAGTGGACACCGGAAATCCCGACCGAAGGCGGACGCGGGGTGGTCACGGTCAAAGTGCGGGTGCTGAATCAGGACGGCGTGGGGGCGGTCAAGCTGGTTGATTGGGTTGAGGAGAGTGAGTGATGATGACGAAGGACACAATCTCCGGGCTGAGGCTCGTGCTGGCCTTTTCGGTCTTGGCAGCGCGTGCCGTGGGCGTGGACTATGCGGCAACCGTGGCGGAAGCCCAGAAGAGAGGGGACTTGGGGACGGTCAACCGGTTGTGCAATGAGTGGGCTGCGGCAGCACCGGGAGACGAACGGCCGCGGATTGCGCTCGGGCGGGCACTGACGCGAGCTGGAATGGTCGATCGGGCGCTTGAGCAGTTTGAGTTGGCCTGCGAAGCGAATCCGCTCAGTGCCGCGCCACGCTGTGAGTTGGGGATGTTGTTCCTTGAAGAAGGGTTGCCGGACGAGGCCATCAAGGAGTTCGCGCAAGCGTCTCGTCTCCAAGCCAGCTTCCTTCCCGCCATGCTTGGGATGGTGAAGGCGCTGCTGGCAAAAGGAGACGTCGCCCGTGCGCTTGATGCGGCGCAACAGGCCGTGGCGTCGGCTTCGAAGGACGCGGGGGCGCACTCAGCGCTGGGCGAGTGCTATTGGACGGCGGGCAAGGGCGCGGAAGCCGAGAGCAGCTTTGCGAAGGCGCTGAGCCTGGACGCAGACGATCTGGACGCCTTGTTCGGACAAGCCCGGGCGCTGCAACTGAAGGGGCAGGAGGCGAAGGCAGAGGAACTCTGGCAGCGTTTCATGGAGCGGGAACCGGCGGGGACGCGAGCGTCGATGGTGCGCAATGGTTGGGTTATTCTGTCCCTTGATCAGCTGCCCAAGGGGTGCCGGAAGTGTCCCGTTTGGTCCCCCGATGGGCGACACATCATGTACGGATACGAGAGACTCGGGGTCATCGATTTGAGGACGAGAGCACACCGTGGGCTGAAGGTGACGGGAGGCAGGAAGTTGTTTTTCCACGACTGGTCGCCGGACGGTCGCTCGGTTGTCGCTCAGATACGGATGCCGGAAGGCCGTCCAAATCCGTGTCTGTTCGACCTGCGGCTCTCCGAAGGCGCTCTGGATGGCGACAAATTCGAGCCTTTGGGGGAAGCAGCTTTCGGGCGTTTCTCGCCGGACGGCACGGGCATTCTCATGTCGGCCGGGGCCTCTGTTCGGGGTGGGCATCGTGCTTCGTACGGCCTTGGCGTGATCCAGTTGTCTGATCGTGGCCTTCAGTCCATCCCGTGGAAGAACGCCCAACGCCCCGGGCGGAACCAGGCCAACTGGACACCGGACGGTCTGCGGGTCGTTTTCCACGCCCATGGTCCGGGGGCGCCAAAGGACCGGCAACTCTACGTCAGCACGCTGGATGGCGAGGAGCCGCCTTTGCGTCTCACCGACAACAGTGTCATGAACGTGGGGCCCTGTGTCTCGGTGGACGGGGTCAGTGTGGCTTACGCGGCAGCGTTGGGTGGTGGCGGCACGGCCATTCATCTTGTCCGGATTGATGGGACGGGTGGTGTTCCCCACCTTGCGTCCGGGGACCGTCCGGCGTGGTCGCCGGATGGCAGGCGCCTGGCGTACGACACGCCACGCGGCATCGCCGTCGTGTGCTTTGGGGGACTTGGAGTGAGCCCGGTCACCGTTCACGCAGAGGCCAAGGCCGGGGCGCTGTTCGTTGTTGCGGCCAACCCTACGGAGATGGACCAACAGATCAGCTTCCGCTGGGAGGCGTTTGGTGATGATTCTGTGCGCATCGGTCCGGGAGGGGAGAGTGAGAATACCGCGGTGCTCAAAGCAGGCGAACGGGTCGAGTGGCCGGTTGATGTGCCGACTGGAGGAGATGTTGCTGTGTCGACGGTCAAGATTGCGGTGCGCAACCAGAACGGCGTGGGTGCGGTGGAACTGGTTGATTGGGCGGCGTTGTCGCAGTGATATATGTCTGGGGCGTTGACAGGGGCTTTCGCTCCTTCGGGATCGCGGTTCGTCGCACAGATCAGGATAGTTGGCGTTGCGTTGGGAAATGGAGTACACTCTACACCTGAGGGCTTTACGGAAGAGATCCTGAAGCCGGCAGTCTCGGCCCATGGGATCTCTTTGGCGAGGGCGTGCAGCAGGCGGTTGATTGGAGGGAGTACGATGAGGGCGAATCGGTGGGAACGGATGAGTCTGGGGGTGATGGCACTGATCATGTGCTGTGTCGCGGGCGCGGCGGGTGTGGACTACGCCAAGGCGGTAGCTGAGGCCCAGAAGGAGGGCGACCTGGGGGTAGTTAACCGGCTCTGCAATGAGTGGATTGAGGCCAAGCCGCGGGATGACCGCCCGAGAGTCATTCTGGGCCGCATCTACGTAAGCTTGGGTAAGGTTGATCTGGCTGTGGAGCAGTTCGAGCTTGCCACGGAAGCGAATCCGCTGATCACGGAGCCGCACTGCGAGATGGGTGACATTCTCCTGAAGGCCGGCAAGCTCTCCGAGGCGGTCAAGACATACGACGAGGCTCTACGGATCAGCCGAAAGTGCATGCCAGCCCTCTTGGGCAAGGGGCGGGCGATGCTTGCACAGGGCGATGAGAAGGGAGCCCTAGCTGAAGCTCGCCGAGGCCAGCAGCACAAACCTGACGACGCGCGACTCAGCGCCTTGTGTGGCGAAGCGCTCCTCGCACTCGGCAAGCCCGGAGAGGCGCTTGTTGAGGCGGGTAAGACGGTCAAACAGGATCCTGAGAATGCGGACGCGTGGTATTGCTACGCGAAGACGTTAGACACGCTGGGGCGCACTGAGGAGGCCCAGGAAGCGTGGCGGCGCTTTCTCGGTCTGGAACAGGACGAGGAACGTGCCACCCGTGCCAGGAACGGCTGGGTCGTCTTGGGGATCGACGCGCTTTTCCCGAAACTCGAAGGGCGCACCACCAGCTGCGCCCTTTCCCCCGACGGCAAGCAGGTGGCCTTTGTGTCCTATCAGGACGGGATCTACCGGGCCCCGCTGGACGGTCAACACGCGCCTGTGCTGATAGCGTCCTGCCCGGAAGGGTGCGATCAGCGACATCTCTCGTGGTCGCCCGACGGTACGGAACTGCTGTATTATGAAGCCATATACAAGACCCGGGGGGCTCGCGTGAAGCGCATTCAGGCAAGGTTGGGGCAGGAGCCGACGCAGGTCAACGTGCCCGATGTGAGGCGAGGCCTGTGCCGGGTGGTCTGGTCCCCTTCAGGACAGGAGTTTCAGGTGGGGGTTCAGAACTCGGGGAGGCGGTATTCGATCGACGCGGTCACCGGTGAGAGCCGCAAGTTTTGGTTCAAGGACGAAGCTGGCAAGGGCCTCATCTGCGGCGACGCCGACTACATGCCAAACGGGAGAGAACTCGTCGGTGCAATGGCCCTTCCCTATAAGGGGTCGTTCCTGCATCGTGCCGTCCTGGAGACAGGAGAGGCCGGCCCCAGGATCTTCAGCTACCCGCCGATGCATCCCGGGTCAGTTGTTGTGTCGGCCGACGGTATCGCTGTTGCCATCACGCTCTATGGCAAGACCCCGGATATCCGGAGACATCTAACGTTGGTCTCGACAGTCCCGCCGTATTCGACGATCAGTCTGGCGGAGTACCGTGACCCATACGCCAGGCCCGACTGGTATCCGGAGGGGCGGAAGCTCGTGGGCCGGATCGGTGGTTCCGGGCAGGACCGGCTCTCGGTGGTCCGGTTCGGGGGACTCGACCGCCGGCCCATCGGCATCGCAATCAAGCGCACGGACGACGGTGCGCTGTCCGCAGCGGTGGCGAATCGGACTGAGAATCTTCAGACCGTGAGCCTACGCTGGGAGGCATTCGATGCTGACTCGCTCCGCGTGGGAGAGGCGGTAGAGAGAAAGGAGCTGACGACGCTCACCGCGAGAGCAACGCTTGAGTGGGAACTTGAGCTGCCTCCCGAGCAGAAGAAGAGCGCCCAGACGGTCAAGGTGACTGCGCTCAATCAAGACGGTATTGGGGCGGTGGAACTCATGGATTGGGCTGAGGAGGGCGAATGATGGCAACGCGGACGTTGGTTTCGGGGTTGGGGTTGCTGCTTTTCATCGCGACGTTCGCGGCGGGAGCGGCCGATGTGGATTTCGCCGCGGCTGTGGCGAAGGCGCAGAAGGAGGAGGATCTGGGGGCGGTCAACCGGCTGTGCAATGAATGGAGCGAGGCGAAGCCGCAGGACGAACGGCCGCGGGTCATCCTGGGGCGCATCTATCTGAAGCTGGACAAGGTGGATCTGGCTGTGGAGCAATTTGAGCTGGCAGCGGAAGCCAACCCTCTGAGTGCGGCGCCGCGTTGTGAGATCGGGAACATCTTCTTGAGGGCCGGGAAGTACGCGGATGCGATTCGGGAGTACAACCAAGCGCTCAAGATCAGCCCGAAGTTTGTTCCCGCTTTCCTGGGGAAGGCGCGTGCAAGTCTTAGACAGGGAGATGCTGAAGCAGCCTTGGTCGAAGCCCAACGTGCCGAAGGACACGAACCGGACGCTGTCGAGGTCAGGGCGCTTCTTGGGGAAGTGCTGTTGGCGTTGGGGGCGTTTGACGACGCGCTTGCCCAGGTGGCAGATGCCCTCCGGGAAGATGCGGAGAACCCGGATCTTCGTTACCAGCACGCGGCAGCGCTTGAGTTGAGTGGTCGCGTCGAAGAGGCACAGAAGGCCTGGAAACGCTTCCTTGAGCTCGAGCCGACGGGCGGACGGGCGGTGCGGGTAGAGAATGGCTGGGCCGTGCTAAGTCGTGAGCTGTTCCCTGCCTATCCCGATCCCGCAATCTCGCCTGACGGTCGGCACGTGGCTTTTTTCTCGTGGCCCAGTGGGATCGTCCGGGCACGCCTCGAAGCCCCTCGTGAGCGCGTCGTGATCGTGCCGCGGGAGGACGGGTGGTTCCCAAGACACCTTTCCTGGTCTCCTGATGGCGCCGGTCTGGCTTACAATGAGTGGAAAGCCAAGCCAAAAGGAGAACGCAACAGGTATGTTGAAACGACACCGGATAGTGTCCCCGAGGACCTTGAGCTGTCCAATCAGGCTGCGAGTGGACCGGCATGGTCGCCGTCAGGCCATGAGCTCCTTTTCTTTGCCTCAAGTCAAGTGTTGCTCCTGGATCGCTCGAACGGCGAGTCACGAAAGCTCAAGCTTGTAGGCGCCCCGGGGGAGCGCCTCTACGCGGGGATAGCCAACTACCTGCCGAACGGGAAGGGGTTAGTGGTCCCGGCGATCATCCATCCCGAGAAGACGCTTAGCCTGTGCCGTGTGGCCGAAGATACGGGAAAGGTCCTCGGTCGATTTGCCGACCTTGGTCGCGTGGTATGCGGCGCGGTGTCTGTGTCCGAGGACGGGGCCACGCTTGCCTCCATGGCCCTAAGCAAACCCAAAGGGCACCTGATCGCGGTATCCACAACGCCGCCGTTTGTGCAGGCGGAGATGCTCGAAACGATCTATGCCTACGCCAGGGCCAGCTGGCACCCCGAAGGCAGGATGCTCGTCACCGCCGTTCCTTACACACGCGAACGCCTTCTCGCCATCGTGCGTCTCGGCGGCCTGGATCGCCGGCCTGTCCGCATCGCCACGCAACGCACGGCCAATACTGTGTCGGTAACCGTTACGAGTCGGGCGACGGCCCCCCAGTCGGTGGACCTGCGCTGGCAGGTGTTCGACGCTGGTTCGCTCCGCTTGGGGGCACTCGGAGAGAGCGAGGAAGCGGTTGAGCTCAAGCCCGGAACGACGTTTGAGTGCAAACTGGAACTGACTCCCGAGCAGCAGGAGAGCGCCCAGACGGTCAAGGTGACCGCGCTGAATCAAGACGGAATTGGCGCGGTGAAGCTCATGGATTGGGCTGAGGAGGGCGAATGATGGCAACGCGGACGATGGCTTCGGGGTTGGGGTTGCTGCTCCTCATCGTGACGTTTGCGGCGGCAGCGGCCGATGTGGATCTTGCCGCGGCTGTAGCGAAGGCTCAGGAGGAGGGAGATCTTGGTGCGGTCAACCGGCTGTGCAATGAATGGATCGAGGCAAAGCCTCAAGATGAGCGGCCACGACTCATCCTGGGGCGCATCTATCTGAGGCTGGACAAGGTTGATTTAGCTGTGGAGCAGTTCGAGCTTGCCGCGGAAGCCAACCCGTTGAGTGCCGAACCGCGCTACCTGATCGGGGATGTCTTCCGGAAGGCTGGTCAACGGGAAGCGGCGGAGAAGGAGTACGACCAAGCGCTGCATATGGACCCAACGTGTTTGGCGGCACTTCTCGGGAAGGCACGGATCAAGCTGGAGCAAGGAGACGCCGAAGTCGCTTTCGCTGAGGCCCGGCAAGCACAACAGCATGCGCCCAACGACCCGAGTGTCGCCGCGCTTCTCGGCGAGACGCTCGTAGCGTTGGGCTCGATGGAAGACGCGCTCGCCGAAGCACGAAGAGGAATAGAGCAGGCCCCCGAGAACGCCGACCCGTGGTATTGCTGTGCGCTGGCGCTGGAGTCGTTGGGACGTACCGAGGATGCCGGGGAAGCCTGGCAGCGGTTCATCGAGTTGGAATCGGACGGTCAGCGCGCAACCAGGGTCAAGAAAGGCTGGGTCATTGTGGGCATTGACGGGCTCTTTCCGTCGCTGACGGCTTCCGCCGGAAGCGCCGCGGTTTCGCCTGACGGCAGACACGTCGCGTTCGCCGCGAGGCCCCGGGGGATCTTCCGGGCATCCCTCGTCGACCAGGGGGAGCCTCAGCTGATCACTCCGTGCCCGGAAGGCTGGGGCCAGAGGAGCATCAGGTGGTCTCCGGATGGCTCCGAGCTTCTGTACTACGAGGCGAGCACGAGCACGAATCGTGTCAGGCGCGTAAGAGCAGCGCTGGACCAGGAACCAACGGCCGTTGATGTGCCTGGTGTGAAGAAGCTGAGCCACCCTGCGTGGTCGCCCTCCGGAGGAGAGATTCACGTGAGCTCCGCATTCACCGGGTATGTCATCGACGCTTCAACCGGCGAGAACCGCAAGTACACGATCACCAACGAAGCGGGAAAGCGCCTCTATCGCTCCGACGCCAATTACATGCCGGACGGTAAGCGACTCGTCGGCGGCCTCACCCTTCCCCGCGAGACGTCGTTTCTGTGCCTCGCACCTATCGATGCGGGAAAGGTGCTTGCCAAGCTGTATGACTACAGGGGGGGGATGCTCCCTGGGGCGGTCGCCGCGTCAGCGGACGGCACCACCATCGCTGTCACAGCCTATCACGGGACCGCGAGCGCGACGAGATACCTCGCGCTGGTGTCGGCGTTTCCGCCGTACGCTGATGCTCGGATAGGGGCGTATCACGATCCATACGCCACTCCAGGCTGGCACCCCGAAGGGCGGAAGCTCGTGGCTCGGATGGGGGGGCGTGGCCACAGCCAGCTTTCGGTCGTCCGTCTCGGCGGTCTGGACTGCCGTCCCATCGGGATCGCGATCACGCGCCAGGACGCCGGTGCGCTCTCCGCAGTGGTCACAAGCCGACGCAATCAGGTGCAGACCGTGAGTTTGCGCTGGGAGGCGTTCGACGCTGACTCGCTGCGCTTGGGGACACCCGGAGAGAGCGAGGCCCCCGTTGAGCTCGAGCCCGAAATGGCATTTGAATGCACGCTGGAGCTGACTCCTGAGCAGAAGAAGAGCGTGCGAACGGTCAAGGTGACCGTGCTGAATCAGGATGGTGTGGGTGCGGTGAAGCTGGTGGACCGGGCGACGATGGAATAGGTCGTCTGATGGCCTTGCCTGAGCGGCCGCTCAGGACATCGGCCTACCAGCCGGTTCTCTGAGCGACAGGGCGTTGTGGTGGATTGAGGATGGTGTGGCGAATGACACGTGCTGAGCTGAAAACACGGATTCTGACATGGCTCCGACAGAACGCGATCCCCCTGGCCGTGCTCGTCTTTCTGGTGGGGTGCTTTCTGGTGACGTCTTTCCGAAAGCGTTCAGAAGGGCCGCAGACGGGTGCCATACACGTTGAGAGCGTGCCGTCCCGTGCAGAGGTGTCGATCGATGGCCGGCTCTGGGGGACCGCCCCGTTGACGATTGAAGATGTTGCCTACGGCGAGCATGTGTTGCGTTTCGAGAAGCACGGACATGAGCCGGTCAGCCGGGCTGTGACGGTATCTGAGAAGGAGCAGACGGTCAGGAGCACGCTCAAGCCCATCGTGACAACGGTGCTCCGGGTCGAGTCGGAACCGTCGGGAGCGGCCGTGCGGGTTGGGGGGGAAGAGGTCGGCTGGACGCCTGTCGTGTTGGAGGGGGTGACGCCGGGGCGCTATGAGATCCTGGTCAGGAAGGACGGCTACAAGCTCTTTCAGAAGTGGATCTCGTTGTCTCAAGGGGAGACGCGGGTACTGCCTTGCACGCTTGAGTCAAAGACCGAGGCCGTGCTGGAGGCGCGTGCTCAAGAGAGCGAGGCGAGCGTGAGGCAACTCGTTGAGCTTGCGCACCACCACATTCTCAGCAACGACTTCGGTAGAGCGGCCCCGCCTCTAGCCCGGGCTCTGGAGATGACCGCCGGTTCGGGTGAGAAGAACCGCTGGGTATTTGAGGAGATCGAGAAGCCCTACTGGGGACGTTACGAATACGGTGGCGCGGAAGCGAAGATGCGTTGCCGCGAAATGCTCGAGGACGTGCTGATCGCGGAGGTCAAAGCTCGGCCGTCACACCAGGTTGCCCGCAATCTGTTGGTAGAGCTGTTGCGCAAGGCCGGACGATGGGAACGCTTGGCGGAGGCGATGGAGGCGGGAGTCATCCCCATCGAAACGGCGAGTCCCCGTGAATTGGGGCTGTACGGCGAGGTCATGGTGCAAGTTGGGAGAGCGGACGAGGTCTTGGACAAGATGGTCCGCAAGCACCGCCGGAACCGTGACTGCTGGGAACTCACGTACGCAATCGGCTTAGTCCACCAGCAGAACGGGGAGAAGGTGAAGGCTCGGATCAAGTTCAAGCAGGCGTTGCTGCACTGCCACAGCGACGAAGCTCGGGCGCGCATCCAGGCAACGCTGGAGGGGCTGTAGATGGGGGCGCTCCCAGCACATGCTTTGGTTGGAGAGGCCGTGGTGGATAGAGGACTCCTGTGGTGCAGTGAGTTGCTGACGAGCTGGGCCTTCGCCAGCTATTCTGTCGCTCGTATCCGAGGTCGTGACTTTTGCCAGAGCGCATGGAGGAGCCGGTTCTCCGCAACCGGCCTGGCCGCATACGGAGATGCGGCGCCTCCAATGGTGTGTCCCCGACCAACATTCTTGTGCTCAGGAACGCTGAAGTTACACTTGAGCTGGGGGCGCCGGCTTGCTCTGCATATACGGGTGCGAGACGTGACCGCATTCTGGAGAGCGGTCGTCCTCGACCGTTTGGTGTGCGTCAGGACACGGCGGGGGACCGCCGCTCTCCAAGGGAAGCCCGTTCCGACCGGACCGGCGTTAGCGCTGAGTGGGTTGGGGCGGTTCTGCGGCCCGTTCTGCGCTGCTCTCGGTCTGTTTCTTGTCGGGTGCTCAAAGGCCCCGCAGCGCCGGGGGCCTGCAAGAGCGGAGTGGGCCGCCTACAGCTACGAGCTACAGACACTGCGGGGCCAGGGTGACTTCAACATGTCCTTCAAGCTGACGCCGTTGACGCGGTCCGTCACGTGCCGTGCCGTCGTCAATTGCCGGGATCCGGAGACGTACTACTTCGTCGAACTGGGTGAAAAGGAGGCCTGGATTGGTCTGGTTGAGTGTGGAATCGAGCGTCGATTGGGGATAACAGGCGAGGTCCATCTGAACAAGGGGGTGGCGCACGAGGTAGTGATCAAACGTCGGAAACACGCCCTGCTGGCTGTCTTGGACGGGCGGGTTGTCGCCCAAGCCTGTGACGACACGTTGGTGGGCGGGCAGGTCGGAGTGGGAGCGCTCCGGAGTTCGGCTAAGGCGGCTGATCTCCGCGTTCAACCGGTCGCGGATCTCGATTTCGCGGATGACTTCATGCGTGCTGAGGGCGAGTTGGGGCGATGGAAGACTGTAGCTGGACAATGGGAGATCGAGGGGCGGAGTAATCCCAGCTTGAGCGCCAATGCCTACTACGTCGTCGGCAAAGGTCGGGGCGATGCTGTGTGCACGGTAGGGGATTGGTTCTGGGATAGCTTCCACGCAGAGGCAGCTTGTCGTCCGCTGGAGAATGCGCCATTTGGCGTGGTGCTCTGCTATAGGGGGCGGGACTCACATTTTCTGGTTGTGTGCCGTCCCGGGGGCGCGACACCGGTGGTACAACTCGTCCGGCGGCGTGGAGGCGAGGAGGCCGTGCTGGCGGAGAAGGCGTGGCCGATAGAGCTCAGCCAGTGGGTGCAACTGGGGGTTGAGCTGAGCAACGGGTCTGTATCGGTTGCCCTCGATGGACTACCCGTGCTGACAGCCCGGGATCCCGGGCTGTCGCACGGGTTGTTCGGACTCTACACACGTGACGCAACGGAGGGTACGTGTTTTGATGACGTCCGCGTTAGGCGGTTTCGGAGCTTCATGGATGACTTCGAGAGCGACTGTGTGGGGCGCTGGGATTGCCTGGGTGGGGCGTGGCAGCGAGTGCGAGGAGGCCAACCGGGGAGTGCTGGCGTATGGGCGCTTGGGGTCTCCTGTGAGGGCCTGGCAACGGCGGTTGCGGGCGACCGTGGATGGCGCAACTACACACTGTCGGCTGCGGTCGGGGAGCCGGGGCCGGGCCGGGCCGGACTGCTCTTCTGTTACTTAGATTCCGGCAACCACTACGCCTGCCTGTGGTATCGTGAGCGTGACGTTTTGATCACTGAATTGACCCGGACCGCAGACGGAGTGGTGACGATCATCGGCCGTTCGGAGGTGGTGCAATCAGCCGGGAGTGAGTGGCTTCGGCCAAGTGTGTGTGTTAACGATGGACACCTGATGATGCGCATGGCTGACGAAACCGTACTCGAGGCCTTCGACACGACGTTCGAACGGGGGCGCGTTGGGTTGCTGGCCGACGGCTGCAACTCCGTCGCCTTCGATGAAGTGCGCGTTCGGTTCAACCCGAGCCCTGCGCCTTTGCTGCCGGCGGAAGTGGCGTTCGCACATGAGCAGAGCATGTCCACCTGGGCCGGTGCAGGATGCGACTGGACGACCTGCGCTGACATGGGAAGCGATGGGGCGGGACGCACATTCCGCTGGCATCGTGCCCATTTCCACGGGGACGTCGGGATGATGCTCTTGGCGCCGTCTCTGCAAGGCGAGAAGCAGCGTGTCACCCTCGTGATCGGGGCTGAGACGACAGCTCCGACTGACGGCATCTGCCTCGAAGTGGAGCGGGTCAGTGACCGGTGGCAGTCGACACTGTCAGGTCCTTCCGGGGTATTGCAGGGCCACGTGCTGACCGGACAGTCGAGGCTCCGGAGCGTGAGCGTGCGCTGGTCTGGCCGCTTTGTCACTGCCGCCATCAACGGGCAGGAGATCGCCCGACAGCCTGTGGACGCGGTCGACGGCGCCCGGATCGGCTTCAGTGTCATCGGTGGGACGCCGGCGTGGGACGATATACGGGTCTTCACCAACAACGTGTACAGTGAGCTCTTTCGGGAGGCGCCAACCGATTGGCGTGTAGCAGGTGGTGTATGGGAGGTGACCAACCGCTGGGAGTGCGATGACCGTTGGTCCTTTTTCTCGGGCTGCAGTGAAGCTCTGGCCGCAGTGTGGAACAAGCAGTGCTTTGCCGGGGATTTGGTCGTCGAGTTCTACGCTGGGATCAAGATGAACAGCGACCGCGGAGACGCGTACCAGTACGCGAGCGACATCAACGTGACGATCTGCGGGGACGGACAGGATCTGACCAGCGGCTACAGCTTCCTCTTCGGCGGATGGGATGATACAGCGACGGCGATCGTGCGCCAAGACAAGGTCATGGCACGAACAGGCAAGGTCGTGATCCCTCGCGAAAAGGGGATCCATCGACACTGGTTCTACGTCCGCGTAACCAAACGCGGCGGCGAGTTGAGTTTCAGTGTCGATGGAAGACTCGTTCACACCTACACTGATCCGGAACCGCTCCCCGATGGGCAGGTCGCGATCTGGACACACAACAACGGACTCATGGTTGCCAGGGTTCGGGTATCACACGAGGGAGTGACACCCGCTGCAGCTATCGCCCGGGAGCCGGGCCGTGGGACGCGGTGCATCTATGATGTACTGCCGAGGCTGCCGGAGCCGTGACGTCGGCAGTCGGCTGGAGTGGGTGGGGTCAGGGGGAAGGCGGGAGGAGGGGGCGGAAGCAGTCAGATTCCCGCAGTTGCGCCTCCGACCACCATGCCCCATATTGCGATGAGAATGGACCGGCAGGAAGGTCAGCGCCGTGCTGGTACCCCAACGCTTGACTATCTGAACTGCACGGAGTGACAGATCATGATTGTCCCCTTTGAGTGCTCGAGTTGCGGCAAGGCCGTTCAAAATGAACGTGTTCCCGATGCCAATCGAGCCGTCTGCCCGGAGTGCGGCTCCCAGGAAACGGTTGCGTTGGGAGTTGTTCCGGGAGTGACCATCGGCAGAGGCTACCGCCTCGATGAGCTGGTGACTGCGAGCAGCGGAGGGGATGTCTACCGGGGCTGCCAGGTCGCCATGCAACGCGACGTGGTGGTCAAGATACTCCCCGACATGATGGCCGATGAAGAGCAATTCGGGCGTTTTGTTCGCGGGGCCAAGCTCACCGCGAGTCTGCAGCATCCAAGTATTCTCGGAGCTCTGGACGCGGGGGAAGACTGCGGCGTCCATTTCCTGGTCACGGAGTATAGAGACGGCGTACATCTCGGCGAGTACCTGAAGCAGCAGGGGGACAGGCTCCCCGAAAAGGAAGCGCTTCGCCTCCTGATCCCGATCGCAGAGGGTTTGCAGCATGCCTGGGACAGCCAGAAGATCATCCACCGCAACATCAAACCGGAGAATATCCTCGTCACGCAGGACCAGGGCACGGCTCTCATGGACCTCGGGATCGCCAAATCCCTGGGGGCTGATGCGGTGGACCTGACGGGGGCTGACTACACCGTTGGCACGCCGGAGTACATGAGTCCGGAGCAAGTTACGGGTGAAGATGATACCGACTTCGCTGCCGATCTCTACTCACTTGGCATCGTGCTCTACCGAATGGTGGTTGGAGCGCTGCCCTTTGAGGACAGTAATCCGGTCGCCGTCATGGACATGCAGATGAGCAGCGTGCCTGTTCCCGCCCGTGAGCGCAATCCGGACGTCTCCAAAGCGTGTTCGGGCCTGATTGACAAAATGCTGGCCAAAGAGCGTTCGCAGCGTCATGAGAGTTGGGCGGCGTTGATTCGTGAGATGCGCGGGGTGGTGTCAGGAAAGGCCGGTCGCAAGGCGCGCGCATCCGCCGCCCAGCGCGCTGCGCTCGCGAGCCAGCTTTCCCGCGAGGGGGCGAGCGCCGGGGCCGCTGGGGCAAAAGGCGCGTCTTCCGGTGGCTCAAACTTGCTCCTCTACGTGGTCTGTGCCATCATCCCGATCATTCTCGTTCCCGTGCTCATCCTGGCGGCCCTCAGAGCCAAAGAGGGCGGGAAGATCGAGGCAGCCCCCACGAGCGCCCTGCCCGCCGCTGCTGCCTCGGCGCCTGCGGGCGGAGAAGCGCCGCAGGCTCCCGGAGCTGCCGCCATTCAGGCGCTGCAGAAACGCGTGGCGGGGACGCTGGTGGCAGACGGGCCGGTCGCTGCTGTCACTGAATTCACCAAGGTGATCGTGACCGAGGAATTCGCTGGTGCAACGGAGACGCTGAGGGCGTTCCAGACTGAACTTGGGGCGACTCTCAAACAAGACGACCTCATCCTGGCGTCCTTTATTGGGCAGGTTGGCCAGGACGTAACGATTCGCCTCAAGCAGGACGGAGAACTGAAGCTGCGCATCAAAAGCGTTGAGGAAGGGCGTATCAAGGCTGACCGAAGCGTCCGCTCCGAAGATGGACAGTCCGGGGGAACGTTGGGGATGACCTTCACTGTCGCTGACCTTCACCCCAGAGAAGCGGTGAAACGGATCCGGGCGAGTGAAGAGCCTCGAGCCTATCTGCTCTGTGGACTGATTGCCCTCGAGGCCAACAGTGCGGAAGCCGCCGTCGGCTTCCTTCGGCGTGACGGCGGTGAACTGGCGAAGCTCCTCGTGGAAAAACTCACCACAAAGTAGCGTCCTCCCGATCTCTTTCCTGGGCACCATCGGAGCACAGCGGCTCCTCCCACATTGAAAGGAGTCGGAGCACAGCGGCTCCTCCCACATTGGAGGGAGTCGGAGCACAGCGGCTCCTCCCACACTGAAGCCAGAGGAAGCAGGCAATGTGGGAGGCGGTGCCACCCGCCGACTCTTCGGCCACGCGAGGCCCCAAGGAACTCAGCTTGACATACCGAGTCCCCCCCCCCCGCTATTTCGGCCATGGCACAGCATCGAGGAGTAACCCGTCTCGACGGGCCTTGATGAGGTGGGGTGTGGCGTCTTCGGGGAATGCCGGAAGGATGGCCCCGGGTGTCAGTTGGGCCAGGACGTTCCCTTTCCTGTCCGCGACCAGCAGTTCGGTGTCCCCATGGTTGCCAGGCAGTTCCGGGCGGCCGTTGACAACGGCCAGAAGGCGAGGCAATTGGGCAATGACCCGCGTCGTGTCCCGATCAAGGGCGAGGGAGACTGTCGCCTTCCCCGGGCCACTCTCCGGAGTCAGCTCAATGCCTCGCAGCAGGTCCATGAGATGCGTGTCGGCAACTGCTGACACGGCCAGGATGGGGCCGTCGACAGTATGCCCGGTCGCGTTGTGAACGGTGGTAAAGACCTTTCCGCCGCCGGTGAAGCGGTTGGCATAGACTCGCGGGATAAGCGTGGGGACGAGGGGTTCCGCGGCCAGGCTGGCGAAGACATCGTTGTTCTCCTTCAGCATCGCGTGCTCTTCTGGTGGATAGGGCCGGGCAAAGGCGCCTACCGCATTCCAGAGCATCCAGGCGTGAGCTTCACGCCGAACCGGCCGGTCGATCTCGAAAGGCTTGCAGGCGGGGAAGAAGAAGCGGAAAAGGTTGATCGGTGTCGGGCGGACAGGTCTGACGCGACGGATGTCGTAGACGATGGCCCCCTCGAGAGCGGCTGCCATGTAATCATGCCCGGGAAATTCGGTGGTGAGTACCAGGTCCGGGCGGACCTCGTCCATTGCTGCATGGACCTGACGGCAGTTCCGACCCAGCGCCTGCAACCAGCCATTGTGTCCCCATTCCGCGAAGAGATGCCGGTGTTTCCTGCTGCGGCAGACGTACCCACGATGTCCGTATTCATCGAGCCGCACGCCATCGATCCCGGTCTCTCGACAGACCCGCTCCATGTTCTCCGCGACCCAGTTCGAGTACCACTCCGTGTCCAGGCACATGCAGTAGCCGCCGTAAGAACCGACGTAGCCCTCGGGTGTCTTGGGGCATTCGTAGGGATCCTTCCAGTCAGGATTCATGATCCCGAAAGTAGGGCCATACTCGCTCCCGAGCTTTGTGTTGATGCAAGCCAGGATGGGATCGGTGTAGAACATGGCAAGCAGGCCGGCGTCTTTGATCGCGCTGATGTGTTTTCGCAAGGCCGGGAGGCCACCCCATTGCGGCATGTAGCCATCGTAGTCTCCGCGATTAAGGGGGTACATGAGCTTCTTTGTCACGGGTTCCTCTACCCAGTAGGCCCTGTAGCGTTTGTAGAGTTTGCTTCCCAGTTCCTCCTCGAGCTCGTCCATCGGCGTTCCCCACGGGCCCTTCTCGCTCCAGGTCCACCACGACATCAGCTCGGCCACATCGCTTTCCGGCTTGATGTAGTCCGTTCGGTAGGCGCCGTCCTTGAACAGAGGGCTCTGCCCCCATCCGGGAGGATCGATGTGCCAGCGTGTGCTCAGCCGGGACGGGAAAGGCCGAGGAGGCCAGACCTCGTTGGCCCAATCCGCGTAGCGCCTCATGGCGGCACGCCAATCTCCGGCGTGGGACCCGATACAGCCGTCCGGCGGCCGGAACGTCGCTCCAGGCGCCCGATCACGGCGGGTGTAGTCGAATGTGATGCCGATCCCCGGTGCCGGAGCAAGAGCTGTTCGCCACATCATCTCCGGTCGCAGATAGCCGCGGCCTGTTTCATCCAAGCCATAGTCGCCCGAGACGTTCTCGCCTTTCCGCAGGCACGGGCTCTTGTAGAGGCCGGTGGTATCGTCTGCGCGCAGATAGAGACCGCCGCCGCCGGTCGGGGAGAACGCATCGATCATTTGCCACCAACAGGTGTTCTCCCCATACGCAGTCCGGAGCGTTGCGTTCGCATCCGCGATGATCCCGCCGCCCCAGGGGAAGAGGTAGTAGTCGCCATCCGGGCGGGCGGACAGCTCTAGCCCGGCCAAGTGGGGAAACGCCAGGTGGAACCGAGTCTCTTCTGTGCCGCGGTTGGACACTTCGAGGCTGAAGCGCAGTTCCTTCAACTCAGCGGAGATGTTCAGGGCGCACCTTACCCCTGTGTCGGCGATGTCCAGAACTGCGGTGAATCCCGTGGGACTGGGGGTGATGCCGACGAGCCGCCCATCCCGACAACCGTAGACGGCGTCCGCGAGTTTGAGACGAAACAGATGGGTGGCTTCGGGAGTGACGAGGACATTCCGAGCCAGCTCGGCAACATGCAGACTTTGCAGTTCCAGGTGCGGGCGGACCAGAAACACCGCGCGGAGAGAACCGTTGTCCAGGGTCGCCGTTCCTCCCGCCACCCGGCATACCGGGTTCATCTGACGACGTTGCCCTCTAGGAGGCGCCATCGCGGGGCAGATGTCAATCGGCTTGCCTCGCGGTACGGCAGGGCGATGGAAACGCAGCTGGATCTCTGACACGACCGTGTCAGTCTGCGGGGTCACGGTTAGGGCATCGATCCCCCACTTTCCCACCGGCAACGAGAGTGTGATGATTCCGTCCTGAGCGTCTGCCAGTGCGGTCAGAAGTTTGCCATCGAGTCCCACCCAACGGGCCACGGGAGGCATGCCCCGGTAGCTGACTCTGGCCTCCAGCGGCCTGGCTGTATCGTAGGCGGTCGGGGCAGGCTCAACCCGGAGTTCTCGGTTCTTGCTGCCTGCATACGCGATGAGCCCCGCAGGGTCGTTTGGGGGGGCCGTGACGGTCCATGTCGCACGAGCGTCCAGAGGCTTCTCGATCAACAAGAGACGAACCATGTACTCGCCTTGAGCATCGATTGTGTTGAGTCGTTTCGTTTCCCAGGTGACCCCGCCATCGAACGTGACACTGCTGTTGGTGTTGGGAACGGAATTGTCTATCCCCGGGTAGATGTAATCGTCGCTGGTGTCCGCTTCCGGTTTGCGGAAGGTGATCGTGGCTCTCGAAAGCCCTCGCAGCCACTCGAGAGGGATGTCGACATCAACCCAGTCGGCGACCAGGTTGTCCTTAGCGTTGCCCTTGGCAGGGAAACGGGGATCCCTCGTCTCAAAAGCCAGCACATGGTCGTTGACGAGGATCTCGAAGCGCTCGTTCAGTCCGTTGTGCTCCCCGCTGCCAGCCCAGCTGTAGTCCTGGATGGCGAAGTAGAACCGCAGCCGTGCGACTCGGGCTCGCTCCACGGCTCCGGCTGGGAGAGCGCCCAACTCGATGATTTTCCGGGCCTGGTACTTGGCGTGGTTGATGTGTGACACGCCCATGGAGAAGCCTCCCCAGGCCCCGCTCTCGTTGCGCAACTCCAAGACACCGTCTGCCGGTCGTACAACGTGCCACTCGGCCAGGACAGGCAAGCACGCAGTCATGATGACAAGAAAGACGGAGAGTCGACGTAGGCACCTCATGGCAGGTCTCCTTGGGAGGATACATGGAGTCAGAACGCAGGGGCTCATCCTGAAGCCGAACGACACATTCACAGGAAGAGGCCGGATGGCAGGGAGAGTAGTCCGGGATGAGCAACGGTTCAAGGTCCCGAGCCACCGTGTTTACGGTTGCTGGTGTCGGTACTGGGCGTTCTGCCGAGGGCATCCGAGCTTGCAGCCTTCTTGACGTGGCGGCATGTTGCCCTCCATGCTCGGCGCATGCGCTCTGCCCTGCGCCACGAACGGGATCGTTACATCGACGGAGCGAACAACATGGTACTCTCACGCAGACAGTCGGTCTGGCTCACGTTGGTGGCGGCAACCATCACGAGCTTCGGACCGCGGGGAGCTTTGGCACAGGGCCCAGGCCGCTCAGCCCGTCAACTCCGCATCGTGAAGGACGGCACCGCCAAAGCCCGGATCGTGGTGTCAGCTAGGCCGTCTGGGAAGGTCCTGGAAGCGGCGGCTGTGCTTGCCGAGACGCTTCAGGAGAGCACGGGTGCTTTGCTCCCCACCGTCAGGGGAGACACGCCGTCCGCTCCCGGCATCATCTCCATCCACTGTGGTCGGACCAGCTACGTGCAGGGCCTGAAACTCGACCTTGACTCACTCGATCTCGATGGCTTTGTGATCTCATTCCCGGACGCGACGAACATTGTTCTTGCCGGGCCCGCTGACTGGGGTGTGGAGTATGCCGTATATGAGTTCCTCGAACGGCACATCGGCGTGCGCTGGCTCTTTCCCGGCCCGTTGGGCAAAGTGGTCCCGAAGCGCCGCGACCTGACGGTCGCTGCGTCTGACATTCGCGAACAGCCTGCCTTCAAGCATCGGCTCTTCAGCGGGTTGGGCCGAACCGAAGAAGCCGATCAGCGAGGGCAACAGGCGCTGTGGGCGCGGCGCAACCGTATGCATGGGCGGGTCAAGTTCCATCACAATCTGTGGCGCCTGTTCCCGCCGGAGACGACCACGGATTCACACCCTGAGCTTTTCCCCGTTCTCAAGGGTGAACGCTTCCTGCCTGTTCCTCCCGAGGGCAAGACAACAGCCCAGGACACGCACACACAAGTCTGCTGGCAGCCCTGTTTTACCGCTCAGGGAAGCGCTTCTGAGGCGGCTCGGAGGATCTCCGAGTACTTCGACAAGACTTCGGACGCAACGTCGTATTCCCTCGGGATCAACGACTCCAACCAGTACTGCACCTGCGCTACGTGCACCGCTGTGGACGGAGGCGGAAAGAACGTCATCGGCGTGCAGAATGTCTCCACCAGTTATTACCGTTGGTGCAACGCCATCGCTCAGGGCTTGGAGCCGACTCATCCGGACAAGCTCCTCGGGCTGCTTGCTTACAACGGTGCCTACAGCCCGCCGCAGGGCTTTCAACTGGATGACCAAATCGTTCCCTTCATCACCTACGACCGGATGAAATGGGCAGCCCCCCATATCGAGCGGGGAGGGAAATCGCTGACCGAAGACTGGAGTCGCTCCGCACGGGTTCTTGGCTGGTATGACTACATCTACGGCGGACAGTTCTACCTGGCACCACGTGTCTACTTCCACCGCATGGCCGACTACCTGCGCTACGGCTACGCAAACAATGTCCGCCACTACTACGCGGAAGCCTACCCCTCCACGGACTGGCACGAAGGCCCCAAACTCTACGTTGCTCTCAAGCTGCTTTGGGACCCGAGTCGGGATGTCGATCGCATTCTTGACGATTGGTACGCCGCCGCAGTCGGTCCCAAGGCTGCACCATTCCTGGGCAGGTACTTCAGGCTGTGGGAAGAGTTCTGGACCGGGCCTGTCCTCAAGACGGGCTGGTTCAAGCGCAACGGTAACCGACAGTACCTGGACTTTGGCAGCAGTGCCTACCTCGAGGCCTTCACAAAGGCCAATCTTCAGACGTGCATCGATCTTCTCGCCACGACTGTTCAGAAAGCACCTGCCGGGCCCGAACGGCAACGGGCACAGTACATCGAAGCCGGTCTCGAACGACGTCTTGTCGAGTTGCGTTCGCTGGTCCGGATGCGCAATCCGACCGGGGTCACTGTGGTCAAGAACGTCGAGGATAGGACATTCGACCAGGGTCTCGATAGCTGGGGATACTGGCAGCGTGGATACTCGAAAGCTGTGTTCTCGACCGACGCCGACACGGGCCACAGGAAGCCCGGTTCGCTGCGTGTTGATGCGGCTAACTCCCAGAAGTCCCCGCTCTGCTTCACTCGGGCCATCCCCATCCGGCTCGGCGCCACATACCGAGCCTCCGTTTGGTTCCGGGCTGAGGCCCTGGGCCCGGATGCCACCGTCAGTGTCGTGATCAAGTGGAAAGACGCAGACAGCAAGTGGATCAGTATTGCGAGCGCCGAGAACGGGACGCAGGCGCCGTTTCCCAAGGATTGGCGTCAACTGAAGGTGCATGTTGACACGGGAACCAGAGACACCTGGGCGAAGGTCCACTATGCCATGCTGCTGATCACCGTTGATCGGACACCGTCAGGCAAAGTCTGGTTCGATGATTTCAAATTCGACGAAGTGAATATCCCGGAATGACGTCATGATCTCTCCATCACCCTATCCAGCGCAACGTCGGCCGATTCGTGGGACGTTTCTCCTGGTGGTAGCCCTGTGCTTCGCCGCCACGACCTACGGCCAGGAAAAGCAGCCCGTGATCACGGATGAACTCACCTTCAAGGCCGACTACACGGAAGCCGACCGGGCAGTCACCCCGGATATCAGTGCGGGCAGCGCCCAGGCCACGGTGCACCTGGAGAAGAAGCCGCTTTTCGACTTTGACACCATGGCTCACACCATCTGGGGGCTTTCCATCGGGGAAGGCGCTGCCAGCGTGGGCTACGAGAGCGCTGACAATCTGCCCAAAGCGAAAGGCAGCCTTGAGATTACCCTGAAGCCTCAGGACTGGCGCGGTGACGATGCAAAGGCGCACATGTTCCTTCAGACCGTCGTCAGCGGCCGGACGCCGTTGGGAAAGCTGTTTATCTACAAGTACAAAACGTCAGGATTGGCCGTCCACTTCGAGTACAGCGCATCCGGTGATCGCATTTTCCTGCATGAGAAGATTCCCCAATGGACCGCCGGGAGCTGGCACCACGTGGCTGTCACCTATGACCTTCCCGGGGCCGTTCGTCTGTACATCGACGGGCGTCTCGTAGACGATGCCCAGGTGCCAGCTGTTCCGGAGTGGCCCAAGCGGTTCTCCGTTGGCCCCGCCGGAGCCTTCGGCCGCGACGGACGAACAACCGTAGGGATCCTGGCGGCCTATTCCCGAGTCTTGACAGATACGGAAATCAGAGCGTTGGCGCGCCATCGTCTGCCGGGGCTGGCCATGTCACCCGATGGCGACGACTCTCCGACCGTGGCGAAGCGCATCACCGGCAAGCGGAGTCCGTGGCACACATCAGGACGCCCGGCCCTTGCTATGGATGCCCTTGACCCGAACGCTGTGCCAGAGCCATGGGAGGCGATCCGAACGAAACAGGACACCGTGTCCGTCTGGGGACGGGAGTACACGTTCGGCGAAGAAGGGATGGTGAGCCGCATCGCCTCGGGCGGTTCGGAGTTGCTTGCAGCTCCCATCCGTCTGGAGACAACGGCTTCAGAGAAGCGATGCCCTATCATCTTCGAGCCCGGAGTCGCGATTACGCGCCAAGCGGCAGGGAAGGTGGACGTGGTCCGCAAGAGCCCGGAAGACGCTGAGTATACGGCGCAATTGGAGTGCCGGATCGCGTATGATGGGCTGGTCTGGTGCACGGCCGCCATTGAGCTACCCGCTGACCTCCAGCCAAGCTCCTTGGAGATGATCGTCCCTCTGACTGCGGAGACCGCACAGTTCATCCACTACGTCGGAGCGCCGCATGAGTACGAGTCCCAGGACTTGCCGAAGCATTCCTATTCACGTGCCCTCCCCGCCGCTCCGGGAACGGTTTTCACGAGTGGATTCCGCACAACCGTCTGGATCGGCAACAACCGGCGAGGGCTGCTGTGGTGTGCCGAGTCCGACCAGTACTGGTGGCCCAAAGACCGACCGGACGCGATTCGCGTGGTCCGCAAGGACGATGGAAGGGCAGACCTGGTGCTCAATGTGGTTTCAGAGGTGCTTCCCGCCACCGCCGGACGCATCGAGTTCAGGTTCGGCTTGATGGCAACGCCGGTGAAACCGATGCCCGGCGCGTGGCGTGATTGGACCTTCACGGCCCAATACGACAGCTACAAAGGCCGGGATCGGGGCACCCACCTGATTTACTGGCCGGATCAATGGCGTTTTATGAAACTGGATCCGGAACCACATCGGGCCCGGGACCTGGCCACGAATCGAGCTCGGCTGGCGGCGGATCACGCAGATGGGCGCCTCATCATGCCCTACTGGACTCGGCTTCATGCCGTCGGTCGAGATGGTGAGAAGATCGAGCCCGACGCGAGTTACATGTACGAGAACTGGAGGACAGCCCCCAACCGACCGGGAGGGGGAAAACACCAGATCTTCCGCTGTGATACCACGACGGGGTGGGGCGATTACCTGGTCTGGTGTGTACGCGAATGGGCGAACGTCATGGGCCACATTGACGGCGTGTACATCGACGAGACGCAGCCCATCCCCAATCTGCGAGAGACATCCAACGGAGGCTACCTGGCGTTGGACGGCATGCGGCGCCCGACCTTTGAGTTCTTCGGCTCGCGGCGTGTCTACCAGCGAATGGTCCAGCTCATCACAGAGCGGAACGGGACCCCGGCAACAGCCGTCGCCCACTGCTCTGCAACTCATACCATGCAGTGCCTCAGCCCCTTCGCTGTCATGCTCATCGGTGAACAGTACTTCTCCGGGTATTTCCGCGAGAACCCCGAGCTCCTGCCACCCGAGGAAGACCGCACCTACTACTACAGCTACGCGCTTCCCATGGATCGTCTTCGCGCGGAGTGTTTCTGGCGACAGTGGGGGGAGGTCATGCTTTGGTTACCTTGCCTGAAAAACCAGAAAGACATCATAACCAATCCGGCCACCACACGCGACATGCTCTCCCGAGTCATGCAGGCCGACATGCTGGTTTGGCCACTCTTCTGCAACTCGGAGGAAGTACGGAAGACGTGGCGTTTCCGGCGTGAGTTCGGCATCGGGGGGGCGGACACCGAGTTCGTGCCCTACTGGGACAATGTTGAGCACAAGCCGGACGTGGAGCAGGCAGCAGTTGGCTACTACCGGAAGCTTGGCGCAAGACTACTCATCGTGTCGAACCTTGACCGGAAGAGACGGGAGGTCCGCATCCCCGTCCCGGCCGACGTTGTGGAGAAGGTCTCGAATGCGGAAACTGGGGACGAGATTCCGGTCACGGACGGCCGCATCACACTGACTCTCCCCCGAAATGACTATCGGGCTGTTCTTCTCCAGACACGTGACGCGTTAGCCCCGTGATGTAGTGGAGTGTGTGGGGCCTTGTCAATGCTATTGACTTCCTCGGAACCCCGTGTTTGGCCGAAGAGTCGCCGGGTGGCACCGCCTCCCACATTGTGTGCTCCCCTAGAGTGGGAGGGGCTGCCATGCCGCGACCCTCTCCAGAGAAAGCTAATAGCATTGGGGGGCTTGTTCGCGGGTCGCTTCTACCCAATCGTCACGCCCTCGTCCGGAAACCAGCCGGTCAGGAATTCCGTGAGTGTGCCGTTGAAACGCCCTTCCGCGAGATGCTCAACTCCCTGCTGATTCCCCCACGAATAGTTGATGATCAGCTGGCCTTCGTACTCACAGAAATCGATATCCGAGTTATTGACATTCCTTGCCGTCCGGATCCTCTCTTTCTGGTCCGGGGAAAGGCAGGGGCTGGCGACCTGCCGATCGTCTTCCGAGGCCCGGAGCACGGGGTTCAGGGGGCTCGAGTCCCATTGTACAAGGTCCCTGCTGCGCACCACGTGCTGTTCGTATTCGCCGTTGACCGCTTCCAGATAAAAATTGTAGTAATGGCCGTTGAGATACCGGAGGCAGTGGGGGGCGGTGTAGCGGTCTTTGGAGTAGGTGCACTCCGGGGGTGTCAAATCCCAGTGTCTCAGATCGGGGGATACGGCAAAACGGGCCGTGAAACGGATCCCTGCAATCTCAGGAGGTCTGCCGACCTCAAACATCAAGATGTAGCCATCGCTGCCCCGGCACAGCGATGTGTTGAAAATGCCGTACCCCGGGAGGTCGAGGGCGTTCCAGGCGTCCCAATGCTCCATGTCCCGCGAGACGAACATGTCGACTCGTTCACCGTCCCAGATGTTCGTTCCGGTCACGAAGAGCCGGTCCTCGTCTACCATGACGTTTCCCAGGTGGTACCCCGCAGCAAACGGCGTGCCCGGATCACCTGATTCATGGTCAACAAAGCGGAAGTAGGACGCGCCTGTCCGATTGCCTGCATAGCCGGGACGCACGGACTCGAATCGGTACAGCCGGCCTCTGAACACGACGGGTGTCGTCTCGACAAGGTCGCAGTCGATCGTTCCCAGCTTGGTGATATGCGGTTTCATGACGGGATGATCCACCTCCAGACAACAGCCCGTCGGGAGTTGCCTCGGCACTCAGCTGTCGGTACCGTCCATTTCTTTGATAAGGCGGTCTGCGTCTTCGGGGTAGAGTTCCCGGATACAATCACTGCAGAGCCCGTGGGAGAAACGGGTCTCTGAGTGAGCTGAGACATATGTCTCCATGTCAGACCAGCCCCCCTCGTCATCACGTATCTTCTTACAGGAGGAGCAGATAGGCAGGATTCCGTGGAGCGTGTTGAGATCGTCGAGTGCCTCCCTCAGTTCTGAATTCACCTTCGTGAGTTCGTGTGTTCTCGCCCCCACCTCCTCCTCCAAACCCTCATTCGCTCGCTGCAATTCCTGCGTCTTCGCCGCAACCAGGATTCTGAGTTTTCTGTTGTGCCAGAGAAGCAAGACCACGATCACTAGAATGGCGAGTGCGCCATGGGAAACCATCAACCAGTTCACCTTCTTGATGATCGCCGTGTCCACCCACTCTCTCTCGATCGCATCCCTTTCCTCGTTGGTCACACTATCCAGCGCCTTCTGCATGATGCCATGCAGAATCGGCCAGTCGTCCCGGACCCCGATGTGGAAGTCCGGGGCGCCGCTCTCTTCGCCGCTCATCTCGATGTAGCTCGAAAGCTGAACGTTATTCACCTGATTGTCTCGCGCGTGGTAGTAAAACACAAACGGGTTGCCGATGATGGCGTCCAGTTCTTCCGTCGCGAGCTTTCTGACCAGTTCCGCCTTTGAGTCGATCTCGGTAATGGTGATCCCGGGAAATGTCCTCCTCACAAGCGGAATGCTCCCGTGTGATGTTTCCATACCGACACGCTGGTCTACGAGATCAAGCGAGCGCTTGCCCTGGTCTGTGTTCGTGAAGACTCCCAGTCTCCCGGTGTAGTAGGAAGTCGTGTAGAGGGTGAATGCCTTCCTTTCGTCGTTCTCGTAGAAAACCGGCATCACATCGATCTGTCTCTGCTTGAAGCGTTCGATCAACTCAGACCAGGTGTAGCCGGAGACGAACTCAAGCTGCAGGCCTACCTTGGCGGCCAGCATTTTGACATTATCGATCACCATTCCCTTCGGCACGCCTGACTCGTAGAAGTCAAAGGGCGGCCAGTCCGTCTCATTTGCCACGCGGATCACGGGATGTTCCCTTACCCACTCCTTCTCACTCTCTGTAAGGACAATGACCTGCTCAGGGCGTGCGGTTGCCCATGCAGCGACGAGGGAGAACAAGCAGATAAGTAGGTAGGAGGCGGTCGATCTCTCTGCCATGGTGTTCCCTTCCAATGACACTCAGCTGAGGGTGTCTGTCAACGTGAGACAGCCTTAGCCCACGTCAACGGGCGGCCCAACGATGAGATTGCTGACCGGGAATCGGAGGGGCTACAGAGAGCAGACTCGGTGCCTACGGGTAGTACCCGTCGAAAAGGGTCGTCCGAGTCTCAAAAGCCGTACGGATTGCCGTGTTCTGCATCCAAGCCGAATGGCCATCCATGTAAGCAATGTTGACGCCGTGGTTATGTGGAAGGTGTCGAGTGCCATTCCACCAGCTGTGACTCCGAGGGCAGCCGCTGCAGTTGCTCGCAGCATACTTGATGCAGGCATACGGCCAGTCCATGGCGAAGGCTGTCTGGGTAGGGTGCTCGTACTCGGTGACCCGTTTGTTCTGAATCCGGCAGAAGTTGTAGGCGTAGTGCGTGCCGACGCCGCCGGGCATGTCCCAGATCCGGTGTCCCGTGCCCTGCTTGATGCCCGGGCAACGGAGGACGCTGTAGTCCCCAAGGTACGGGTGAATCAGCACTGGCCAGCCATAGCGGTAGTTCGGATGATTCCGCGGGGGATAGCGGTAGTCGCAGTCGCCGCTGTACATGATGAAAGCGGTGGAAATCTGCTTGGTGTTGGAATTGCAGCTCGCGGAGGTCGCTCGTGCTTTAGCCTGGCTCAACGCCGGCAACAGCATGGCAGCAAGAATGGCGATGATGGCAATCACCACCAGAAGCTCGATCAGGGTGAACTCGTTGGTTTTCTTCATCGTTCCTAATCCAGTTCTGCTCCGCGTTCTAGTCGCATCCCCGGACCTCACGCTCTCTCTAATCTAACTCGAAACTGCCGGTCAGCCAACCGTTCTCGTTCTCAGCCCCCCCCCCCCCCC
>Ga0209249_1000615_pt1 | contig 42046 bp, 48 predicted proteins | sample SaaInlV_200m_DNA_4_FD_184653 | JGI IMG/M metagenome (GOLD analysis project Ga0209249, IMG submission 184653) | Marine microbial communities from expanding oxygen minimum zones in the Saanich Inlet - SI037_S3LV_200m_DNA (SPAdes) (version 2) | ecosystem: Environmental > Aquatic > Marine >...
TAATGTGCAACCGGTTGTTTCATTATAACAACCACTAGTATCAATAGTTAAACAATTAATACAACTTAAATCTCCACTATCATACTCATAATCAGAACAAGCTAATCCTCCAAAATTATTTCCATCACATATTTCATTTACACCATCATCATTCGGAGATTGAATAATCTCATCGCCACAATAAGTTTCAGATAACTCTTCAAAGAATAACGAAGCATCACTTAATCCCACATTTAATATACTATCACAGGGGGATCCGGATTTGATAGAATAATCATTATTTGTTATATTATTAAAATGTACTAATTGTGAAATATCGCTAGGGAATAAATCTCCTTCCCCATTTACATTATAAAGATTTATTGCATCAGTAACACTAATGCCCATAATACTCGATGAACCACCTACCCAATGTTTCAAAAATGCAATACCTTCTCCATTCTCATTAATATAACAATTATTCATAGAATCTATTCTAGACAATGTTTTAGAGGGCAAGTCAGGTGTGGGATCAACCATGCCTTCATAATTATTTCCAAAAATGAAACCTTTTTCATTCCATCCCATTGTGCCAGGATTTGAGGAATCATACATTATAACCACATTATTATAAAATTTGAATTTATCTTCCAATTGAGTAGAATAAATTCCATTAGCTACCAAAAATCCCTGGCCTCTCATTTTAATTAATGAAGAAATATTAGTAAACACATTATTTTGAAATTTCACATTACGTGCAGAAATTTCATTAAGTATTGGCTCCTCATAAGAATCATAAGGATATTCAGGTTTGCCAAACAATAAAATCCCTCCTATTCCTTTAAAAAGATTATTCTCAAATAACACATTTGAACCTGCAAAATGTTCAGCCAAACGCCCATTACCATAGAAATAATTATTTTTTACCAGTATATTTATTCCATCCTCATTAACCAATTGCCCTTGCGCATTTTTAATAAACAAATGAACTGGACAATCATAGATTATATTATTGGTGAATTCGAATGGACCAGAACTTTGTGATCCATAGCCCATATAAACATCTCCAGATAAAGTGGTTATACCCCCATTATGTTGGGCATCTTCATGACTTTTTATTGAATTGAACATATAACCTTCCGATCCATCCGAAATAGTACGAGAATAAATATCATGCAAATTATTATTATTTACATAAGCATGTTTAGTAAAATAAAGTACCACCAAACCATTATTATCCCTATCTGAATATAAATCATGAATATGATTGTTTTCTATCCAGGTATAATCAGAATTATAAACATAAATGGACCCATGGATAATTTCAAAACCTTTTATCACTATATAATCTGAATGATCTCTTAAAAGAAAAGTATTATCTGGACTATGCACTGGACAATTAATTGGCCCGCACACTCCAAATGAGGAGGGGACAAATTCTGGATTAATTTCATACATATCAAGGATAGGCATTTCCCCAGGATAAGCAGAAAAAGTTATGGGGTTTTCAAAAGTTCCACTTACACCATTTAAATATGCAACAGTTGGATGGTAAGGCGGATAACCTGACTCAAAAATTTGACCTTGTACATTTGGACCATAATTTCCACCCCTAAAATAAATAAAATCTCCTGGACCAATAATATTGACTATTGGCTTAGTTGAAGCAAAAGGAGATTCAAATATACCTTGATTAGAATCATCCCCGTCGGAAGAAATATAATAACAAACTCCATCTCCTGTAGCCTCACAAATTACTTCAGAGGTTTCACAATCCTCAGGACAACTTGTAAAATTTTCTCCAATATCGCAAGTCCCATCACCACAAAAAGGTATAACAATTTCACTAACAATTAATTCATTACTAGATTCAATATTATCGCCCCCATCTACTAAACTAGCTCTAAACCTGTACTCCGGATTGCTAGCTACATCATTTTGATATTCTGCTATCCAAGTTGTAACCGCACTACTTTCAGAAAAATAAACATTAGAAGGAGTAATATTCACAGGATCATCAAGAATAATATCATTCTCCCAAATTTCGAAACTAACTTCTTGACCATCACAATTATTCCCTTGAACATTTAAACTAACTTCTGTACCTTCTTCAACTTCGGTTTCGCCCCATGAAGCAGAAGTTAAATCACATTGAGGAGCGGTGCCATCAAATGAAACTGGAACTCCATTACTTACTTCCCCTTCTGAATCAATTACAAATAGATATAATTGTTCATCACCAAAAGAACCTTTATTGGCAGTAAATTGAATATTTGATCCATCCCAAATTGTGTGAGGAAGTTGTAATTCACAATGGCCCCCAGTTGTTTCAATAGTTCCCCAACTTTTGAAATCACAAATCATTATCCTTGCAACACTGGAATCCACATAGACTTCATCAAAAAGAAGGTATTCACCATCTGCTTGCGGATCTCGAACAGAGTGGAAACCAGCAGGGATAAATGTACGTTTAAGACCTGGATGATCTGCGGTTTGTGTAATAATATTTGAACGAAAAAGAATCATCTTCCCATCAATAAATAATTTCATTTTACCATCAGCAATGCCATTACCAGTATTTTCATAAAACTCATATTCCAAATGATGCCACCTTGAAAGATCCATATCTGAGGGAGTAGGACTGGAAATCCGATCGACAGTAGTTTCAGCATACTCTCTAGCCAAACCCCATCTATCCCCACCAATAGACACATATTGATTAGCAGAACCTAGGTTCCTAAAAATTTTCACATTACCCCAAACCCCATTGACATCTTCATCAAAAACGAAATTTGAAGAAAACTTGACCCACATAGAAGAATACCATTTTTCCGAAGTAAAATGATGATCATGAGTGGAAAAAAATGTTGCTGAATCTGCCATCCCTCCCCCAGATTCATTCCAGTCAGTATCCGCCATAACCTTAGCATTAAAAATTGAATACGGAGTACGCAATTCTGTAGTTACATCCGAAAAAAGATTGTAATAAGAAGATGATCCATACTCCCAATGCCAACGGTCAACGACTATCCCATCATCAAAATTATCATAAGTATGAGGGGATACATCATCCTTAACACCCAAACCAGAACCACTAATACTAAAACTTTCACCATGAATTAAAACACTATTAGAAACAGAAGTAATCTGAGGTTCAATAACACCCTGGCAAATTCCCTCTACGCAATTATTACCCTCACAATCTCCACTTGATTGGCATGCAGGAATACCATCCCACCCTACCATTCTTGCTGCCATCCACCAAACAGCTTTGGCTTTTGCAACACATAAAGCAGAATTTGAATGTGCGCAACCATCCGACCCAGAACCCCAATCAGGATGACGAATTTGAATTGTACTCCCTTCTCCACAGGGATGTTCAGAACTAGGAGGTTGCATATCCTCACCATGATATTCTATATCTGCTTGATCAAAAAGAACACCATCATTAGATATGGCCTCATCTCTAATATCTTGATTATATTGAGTAACTCTTTCACCATCAACGCCACACTCAGAAATTGGAGTTGAGGTATCTTGATCTGTAGGAGCAGTGCCATAAATATATTCAGTATTAGGGGAATTACTTCTAAATTCATCTAATGAATTAAAATAAGCATCACGCCTTTCTTCATTAAATGTGATGTCTGATCCACCCTCATTGTGAATACTATCCCCCCTTATTATATGAAAAGACCAACCAAACATACTAGCATCAAAAGGATCTCCTAAAGAAATTGATTCATCTGCACTATCTAATGTCCTTTGCCTTCCAGAAGAAGTTGACCAATAATGGTCATCATCATTCCTACATTCATATTGCCCAGAACCGGCACCCCAACTAGACCCACTATATTGGCCCTTAATAAATCGAAGTGCACCATTAGAAGAAGATAAATCATTCAAATCACATTGAATATCTACTTGATAAATTGAATCCATATCTTCTAATTTTTCAAGACCCCCTATGAAAACGGTGTTAATATTGTCATCAAAATCTCCAACTAATTGTTGTGAATGAGATCTCCCTGGAAACTGAATAAGAAATCTTTCCGACTTAACTTGTTCAATCCAATAAGAAGGTATATCCCCATTATCAAAAGCAATAACAGCATTATGGTCTGCAATAATTGCCGCATTAACATTACTAATAACAAAAATAAATATAAATAATAATAACAATCTCTTTTTCATATTAACTAATTATGCCAAATCTATTTAAATTTAACTAAACAAAAACATTTATAAAAAATAAAAATAAAAAACTATTATGAAAAAAAGAATAGATATTTTATTTGGAGTTTTAACATTGATAGTTTTAGCAACATTATTTTCAAATGCGAATAATGAACCTAGATTATCTCCAGGATTTCAAGAAGGTGCACCAAAACTAAATTCGAATATAGGATTACTTCATGCGCCATGCAGCGATGCATGTTGGAACGGAGATGGGTGCAAACAAGCAGAATCGATTAAAAAAGAATCTGGAAATTATCTATGCATGTGCAGTTCATGTGACAACATGGATAGGTGTAAATTAGAATCTGAAACTCCTTCAGAATTCATTTGGAATTGTTAAAAAAAATTATTTCTTCTTTTTTACAACTTTTTTAGTAACTTTCTTTTTAACAGTCTTCTTCTTTTTTGCTTCTTTCTCTCTTAATTCTTTGGCTTTTTTTCTAGCCTCGGAAATAAACTTCCAAATGGGATAAGGTTTTTTGGAATACGGTGAATCCTTCACCATTTTATCGACCTTACCATCCAAGATATCAACCCTTACTAAGGTAGAATAAGAGAGTTGATTCATGAATCCACCCTCTTTTATAACAAATTGAACATCATATGGTCCAGACGACCAATTTCCAGTAAATTGATGCATAAATTTTTTAAAAGTTGCAACAGATTTACAATGTTCTTTAGAAACTCTCAAATATTTATTTTTGTGATACGGTGCCTTATACGCCTCTCTTATTTTTAAAACCAACATTGGTTTTATAAAATTAACTTTGATATTATCGTCCATCTGATTTAATAAATTCATAAACCACTATTTAAAACTTTCCCAAAATATTTGAAAAAACTTTAAAAAACTCATCACTTCTTAATTCATATTTTGTTCTTGCAAAGGATGAAAAAATCATTTTTACACCATATTTTTTACAAAACTTAACATTTTGTTTCATCCTGCCCAAAATTCTTGCTCTTTGTTTGCCAGAAGAATTTAATAAATAAGAAAAATCAAATCCTATTGCGACATCATTTTTTGCAGCCAATTTACATAAAACTTGATTCAGTCCAGATCTTCGCGAGAACATTAAATCTTTTCTAGAATTTTTTTCTGGACTCAGCAAAATATCAATTTTTTTATTTTCAACAGCAAATCGGTTGATATCCAACTCTCCGCCCTGAATAATGATTTTTCCAGTCGAATCATTAATTTTTTTTCTTAAATCTTTAAGGGGAACATCAATTATTTCAATTAACTCTGTTTCAATCCCTAGAAATTGTTCAAGTTCTTTATCCTGTATTAAAACCAAATGATTCATTTTATTTCTTTGAAACTTTTTTCATCACCATATTCTAAAAAATCCTTGTGATGTTTTGGCTCTTCGAAATTTTCATATTTTTTATGTTTAATTCCGCACCAATATGCTTCAGTATCCCATGCAATTTTAACAAAATAATTTGCCAATCCACCCATATATCCGCAATAGGTGCAATTTATCTTATCAATCATATTTAAGTAAGAAAGTTTGCTACGGTCCATTTTTATATAATCTGACCTTTTAACGGTGGGTAGTCCCCATAATGGAAAACAAACTCTATGGTATAATTCTACAACTGAATCTAACACTATCGCAGGAAATAATGCCAGCCAAATAAACGGTATGGAAATCAAATGTTTTGAACGCCTTTTGTATTTTCTATAATTCATGATAAAAAGAGAAAAAAGAAGTTTATAAAATTAATTATTAACATCCCATGCCAATAACAGTCCCATAAGCATCATATAGATCAAAAGATGCAAAACCCTGGCAATCTTCAATATGCATAGTATCTCCGTGATTATCAATGCACCGTAATTGGTATCCCCCAGTCACTTGTTCTATTCCGCCCGGGCAATCTCTATCCAAAAAGGCACCACTTACTGATATTGTCCCCGCATTAGTTAATCCAGTACTTTTAATTTTATCTTGAAGATTCAATTCCCTTGGCGCACTCAATTCCGAACTATTCATTCCAGAAAAAATAACTACACCCAAAATTAAAACTCCAATGACAACTCCAATTATTTTATTATTCATTTATTATCACACTCCTTTCAATAAAACTAAAAATAGATATAGAAATATTTCTATTTAATAAACTCAACAATATCTTTTAATTTATACCCTTCAGAAGTATTTACGACTAAAAGATTATATTTTTTATCTTTCGCTTCAATAACAATAGTATCAAAAATTTCGGCTTCAATATTGTTTTTAATTTTATTAGCACTATAATTTCTCTTTTTCAATCGATCACGCAAAATTGTGATATCACAAGTAGTTACAATACAAAAATCAACATATTTTTTTGGCAAATAATGACTTAAATGAGAATCGATAATTAAATTTTCTGATTTTTTTATAATTTCAATTAAAACTTTATTTAATTTTTTTACATCAACAATTGCACATTTATTTTCAGTATCATAATCATCAGCTAATTTCTTATCTTTGATCAACTTAGAAACATCCAAGTATTCATAATTTAAAGTTTTACTAATTTTTTTACTTAACGTAGTTTTACCAGTACCAACAGAACCACTAACAATTATTATAGCCATATATATTAAAAAGAAAAAAAGAAGTTTATAAATTTATTTATTAACAACCCATTCCTATGACATTCCCATTACCATCATAGATATCAAAAACTCCGCCACTAGAACAGTCATCAAAATTAAGGGGGTAACCATGATTGCCAATACATTGTAATTCAGATCCGCCGCCATGGAAATCACCTTGCTGCACATGATCTATTCCGCCGGGGCAATCCCTATTTAAAAATGCTGCGCCAACAGGCATGACATCAGGGTTAGTTAATCCAGTACTTTTTCCCTTGATGGCTAATTGTGATGGACTCATTTCAGGATTATTCATTCCAGAAAAAATAACTACGCCCAAAATTAAAACTCCAAGGATAATTCCGATTATTTTATTATTCATTTTTCACCTCCGGCCCTATTGTAGTTCCAACAAATTGTTTACCATTTAATAATTTATTTAAATTTTTCAAATCGTTATTCACAATATAAGTTTTAATCTTAGCTTTACTAATTATTTTTGCAGCACTTTGATCTAAAACGAAATGTTGCCCAGCCTTAAACTTAATTTTATCAATTCTTTTTTTGAAATCTTTAAATGAGATCGATGGAATAAATTTTGCAGTTTTACAAGTGGTAGGATTTTTATCGAACAATCCAGCAACATTAGTCATATTAATTAGATAATCTGCATTAATCAATTCTGCAACTTCCGCGGCATTGCCATCAGAGGTCATATTTTTTTGCATCCCTAATGCGCCACAGATAACTAAATTATTTTTTCTAAGTAATTTCTTTACATCTATTAATTTTTCAGGAATCTCCTGGGAAGAATCAAAAACACCAGAAACCAACCTGGCATTCAACCTAGTACTTGCAATACCCACAACACTAAACATTTCTTCTTTGGAAGTTACATGCCTTAAACCATCAATATATTTTCTAGCAGTACTTCCACCGCCTGTAACAATTACTACTTTATTTTTACGAGAAAACAATTTAATAAACTTAGAAAATTTTTTCAGATAGACATAATCAACTTTATCCGGCACAATAATTGAACCACCTAAAGATATCACAACTTTTTTCATATAACTAAAAATAATATAAAGAATATATAAATGTTTTTAAAACAAATCCATATCCCCCATATATGATAATTGGCGTAACGGGATTTTATGGTTCCGGAAAAGATACATTAGCGAATCATTTAGAAGGGCAGGGTTTTGAACATCACTCACTATCCGATGAAGTTAGGAAGGAAGTTCTAAAAAATAATCTAAATTTGACAAGAGAAAATCAAATAGAAATTGCAAATCAAATTAGAAAAACGAAAGGGTCAGATTATTTTGCAAAAAAAGTAATAGAAAAAATAGAAAAAAATAAGACAGTAATAACATCAATAAGAAATGAACAAGAACTTTTAGAATTGAGAAAATTAGATAATTTCATTTTGATAAACACTGTGGCACCAGTGAGAGAAAGATTTGACAGAATAAAAAAACGAAAAAGATATGGGGATCCAAAAACTTTAGAAGAACTAAAAAAAAAGGAAAAGCAAGAACAATCAAATAATCCTTCAAATCAACAATTACACATAATCACAAAATCTGCAGATATAATAATAAATAATAATGGGACATTGAAAGATTTAGAAAACAAAATTGATAAATTCTTAAGAGATTGGGAACCAAAATTATCTAAAAAAAATAAACCAATAGAATGGGACACATATTTTATGGGAATTGCACTACTATCTGCAAAAAGAAGCAAGGATCCAAACACGCAAGTAGGTGCATGCATAATAAATCAAGAGAAAAAAATAATAGGGATTGGATATAATGGATTTCCAAGGGGCTGCCCAGATGATAAATTACCTTGGGCAAGAGAAGCAGAAAATAAAAATGATACAAAATATCCCTATGTTGTTCATGCGGAAGCAAATGCCATACTTAATTCAACTAGAGAATTAAAAAATTCAAAAATATATGTTGCATTATTTCCTTGTAATGAGTGTGCAAAATTGATAATACAGTCGGGAATGCAAGAAGTCATATACCTTGATGATAAATACAATGGTGATGATGCGCACAAGGCATCCATAAAATTATTGAAAATGGCGGGAATAAAAATTAGAAAATTAGAAAATAAAACAAATAAAATAGAATTAAATTTTGAAAATGGACTCGATTGAATGGATATTGAAGGGGGAATTAACTAAGATGCCCTATAAATTTTCAAAATTGGGAGAACATTCATTAGAAGAATATATCCAAGTAGAGACAATATTGGAATCAAGCCTAGGATTGATAAAAACTAATGTTGAATCATTACCTGAACGAATAGAACTTTACGAGGGCACTATTGAAAATAAAAAAGAATATGTTCTAAAATTAATGAATATTTATATTAATAAATTTAATCGACAGTAAATAATCTAGAATCGTGTACGTCAAAAATTCCAGAACGTGCACCAGCATCTAACCAACCATGCGCATAATTTAAAGCTGCAAATGCATTAACAAAATCGTTTTTTTCATAAAAATGTTGAGCATCCCTGATATACCTATCAATCATATCTAAAAAATCTTCGCCTTTTTCTTTGTCGGCAACATTATCTTTAGCCATCTCATGAGCCTCACGACTAATGGAGAAATATTTCAAAAGTTTTTCTTCGCTTATTGTATTCATAATAAAAAAATAAAAAAGAAGTTATTCTTCTTTAGCTTCATCCTCAGTTACTTCAGCTTCCTCTGATTCTTCTTCAGCTTCTTCGATTTTTTCTACAGCTTCATCTTCGATTTCTTCCGATTTTTTAGATTCATCTTCGATTTCTTCAGCAACTTCTTCATCAGTAGGTTCATCCCCTTCTTCACCAAATTCTTCAACTTCAGTTTCAGCAACTTCTTCATTTGCTTCTTCTAAATCAGTTCTTTCGCTACCTTTCTTAAGTAATGCTAAGTTCAAAGCTTGCTTTCCTTTTTCTGTTTCTTCTGGATCGAATGAAACTTGATCATTCTCTCTTAAAAAAACTCTTTTATCAAGCGCTGTGTGATGAATAAAGTAATCTTCGCCATTTTCACCTTTAACAAATCCGTATCCTTTTCTTATGTTATACCATTTAACTGTTCCTTCCATTTTTCCTCCTAATACAATATCTGAAAGATTTAACTTCGGTATTGTTTATGCTTTTTTAGTCATTAATCTATTTATAAACTTTTGGATGAATAGGCCAATATCAGGTATCCATGAAATAAATAAATATAAATAATAAATTCTTGAGAGAAAAAATGAATAAACCAGAAAATAAAGAAGCAAATAGCATAATCGGGAAGGAATACAAATGTTTAGATAACGGATTTGTTAGATTGATAGACTATATGGGGGATGATGCGGCAATAGTTCAAGCTGCGAGGGTTAGTTATGGGAAAGGAACAAAATCCACTTCTGAAGATGAAAAATTATTAAGATATATGATGCGAAATGGGCACAGTTCCCCATTTGAAATGGTAGAATTAAAATTTCATGCAAAAATGCCAATTTTTGTTGCAAGGCAATGGATAAGATATAGAACTGCAAATATTAATGAATACAGTATGAGATACTCAGAGCCAATGGCAGAAGCATATGTGCCAAAATTGGAGGATATACGATTACAGAGTACTACAAATAAACAGGGTGGATCAAAAAAGAAACTTGAAGATATAACCCAACAAGAAATAAAAGATAACATAGAAAATCACAACATAGAATCGTTTAAATTATACAACACTTTCAATGGACAAGATATTGCTAGGGAATTGGCAAGAACAGTATTGCCAGTAGGCACATATACAGAATGGTATTGGAAAAATGATCTAAGAAATACATTTCACTTTCTAAATCAAAGATTAGACGCACATGCGCAACCTGAAATCAAAGTTTATGCGGAATCAATTGCAAAAATAGTAAAAAAAATTGTTCCAATTGCATATAGTTCCTTTGAAGACTATATCTTGAATGCTACTACATTTTCCGCACAAGAAATGAATTCTCTAGAAATGATATTGAAAGAGAATATAAATCCTGAATTAGCAGCAATAAAACATAAACTCGAAGGCAGAGAACTATCAGAATTTCTAAAAAAAATAAACGTGTTGGCGAATCAAAAAAATCCCGAAGGATGAGTTAAAAACGCCAACACAACACACAAATTACAATGAAATCACTCCGAAGAGCAAAAACAATGCAAAAAGTGCATGATAAATCAAGAAATACTAATATATAAATATTATCATTCTACAAAAATTATAAAAACAGGTAAAAAAAATAACAAATATGAAAAATATTTTAATAACAATCATAATAATATTGACAATTCTAAATCTGACATTTCTTATTGAAACAACAAAAAACCAAGACCTAAAAAATTATTATTACCATGGAGAAGAACTTTCAGACGACTATATAGAAAAAGAAAAAATACACATGAGGGAAGTAAAGGATTTGATAAACATTTCATTAATTATTAATGCAATATTATTATTTTTGTTAAAAATAAAGGGGAACACAGATTATAAAAAAATAGGAAAATACCTCGTAATATTTTCAATCAGTTCATACATTGCGGCAATCTTTTTTCAACAATTTTTTCACGGCTTTCATCAAATAATCTTTAACTCAAATAATTGGTTACTGCCTGCAAATTCGGAATTAATTCAAACATACCCTTCATCATATTTTAAAAATATTTTCATAATAATAAACACAATACATTTATCGATAGGAATCACATTAACTTTTTCAATTTATTCAAAGCTTCGTTCAAAACTTGAACCTCATCTAAAGTGTTATATAAATAGAAGCTAGCCCTTGCTGAACCCTCGATATTTTGAGCATTATACCAGGAATGAACACAATGCCTTCCGCTCCGAATCATTATATTATCACTTGTATCTAAAATCGTAGCAACTTCATGATAATTTACCCCGGGAACATTAAAATTTGCAATACTTCCCGAATTATTTCCAATTAATTTTAAACCAGAAACATCCACTGCATTGCGCAATTTAATTTCATGATCGTGTATATCGGACATACCAATTTTGCTAAGGTATTTTACTGCTGCGCCCAAACCAATAATTCCCGCATAATTTTGCAATCCGCCTTCAAATTTGTGCGGTAATTTTTCCATAACAAAATCATTATATGTGCTATTAATTACAGTTTCACCGCCAATAATGAATTGTTTCATATTCTTGAGTAATTCTTCTTTGGCATAAAAAACTCCAGTGCCAGAGGGACCCAACATTTTGTGCCCAGAAAATGATAAATAATCCAAATCCAATTTTTTTACATTAATCTCATTGTGAGGCACATGTTGTGCACCATCAAGATGAACCTTGACATTATTTTCATGGGCAATTTTAACTATTTCCTTTATTGGCAATGTATATCCATCCAAATTACTGGTTGCAACAAAACTAACCAACTCATAATTTCTAACTCCTTCAGAGAATTTTTCCAAATTGAAAGAATAATCTTCATTCGATCTTAATATTCCTTGTTTAAATTTTTGCCATGGAACTAGATTTGAATTATGTTCCCTATCTGTCAATAAAACTTTTTCCCCATTAAAAGAATTAGCCAATAAATTGATTCCTTCAGTTGCGTTTTTAGTAAATATAATTTCACTATCTTTTTTTGCACCAATGAAATTTTTAATTAATCTCCGAGAAGAATTGACTTCGTCGCTAACCATATTTCCTAATTTATGGGTACTTCTCCCTGCACAGGCAGGATATTCATTATAATATTCAGTTATTTTATTAACAACTTGTTTAGGCCTCAAAGACATACAGGCAGAATCAAAATATCTAATCCCCTTGTTCAATACAGAAAAATCTTCTCGAATTTTATCAACATTCATCTTGATAAGAATGAATAATTCATTAATAAACTTTACTATGGATCAGAACAATCTCCGCATTCACATTCAGTACCGCATTCTTCGCAAATTCCGTCAGCACATTGAGGGTCCTCGCAACTGACAATCTCTTCATCAACAACATCCCCTCCACCTTCGCCGGTAATAATACAATAACCTGGGACTTCATCCCCTTCTGAAATTCCATTACAATTATCATAAACAATTACATTATACAATGCTTGTCCACTAAAAAATAAACTTACAAAAAATAAAATTACAAAAAACCAAGATATAACTTCAAAATATTTATGTACACCCTTTGCCAATTTTGTAGACTTGCCTATTAATCTCCCAACAATCTTACTTTTTACTTTAACATCCAATCCGGATTGACATTTCCTTAAAGTCATTCTTCTAAATACACAATCGAATGCTTCCTTTGCTAATGGACGATAACTAGCAGAAAAAATTGCTAAGATTCCAAATACTATTAAACTTAATAAACAAATCATAAAACAAAATATAAACTTTAATTTAAAAAGATTTCTGTAAGTTTAAACCAATAACAATTAAATACTAATATGCAATCAAAGGAATATGATTGACCCAGTTGCGATAAATTTTGGACCTGTAAAAATTCATTGGTATGGAATAATTATGGCATTCGGATTTTTAATTGCTTATTTCGTCTCCCAAAAATTAGCGAAATATCGAAATATCTCAAAAAAAGATATTTCAGATTATTTTACATATTTCGTAATTTCAGCAATCCTTGGGGCAAGAATATTTGCAGTAATATTAAATTATAAAATATATCTATCCAATCCATGGGAAATATTTGCAGTTTGGCACGGAGGAATGGCAATTCATGGCGGGATAATCGGTGTATTTTTAGCTACGTATTATTTTGCTAAAAAAAGAAAAATAAAATTTTATGATCTATTAGATATAATGGTAATTCCAACTGCACTAGGATTATCAATGGGAAGAATTGGAAATTTTATAAATCAAGAATTTTATGGTAGGCCAACATTATTGCCATGGGGAGTTTACTTTGATAACTTGCAAGAAAAAAGGCACCCATCTCAAATTTATGAATCTATAAAAAATCTGATTATATTTTCAATAACATTAAAATTATTTTTATTTAAGAAATTAAAAAGCGGGACAATCTTTTGGGCATTCATATTATTATATTCCGTATTGAGATTTTCAGTTGAATTTTTCAAAGACATGCCAACATTTCTAAATCTAACTTATGGTCAGATAATTTCAATACCTCTGGCGATAACTTCGATATATTTTCTTAAAAAAATTGGCAAACCTTTAAATAATAATAAGTAATAACGAAATTATTCTAATAACATTAAAGGAGGAACAAAATTGGAAGAACATACAAATAATGAAAAGAAGAAACATGAGGATCATCATGAAGAAAAAGAACATGTAGATCATCATGAAGAGAAAGAACATGCAGATCATCATGAAGAGAAAGAACATGCAGATCATCATGAAGAGAAAAAACAGGTAGATCATCATGAAGAGAAAAAACATGAGGATCACCATAAAGAAAAAAAACCTATTACTAAAAAAAATAATTGGAAAATAGCTAGTTTTGTTATGGGACTTATATTAATAATCAGTCTTGGATTCAATACAGCCGGATTATCTTCAATATCGGGGGATGCTGTAGCAGAAAATGCTATTGAATTTATTAACACGGAATTATTACAAGGTCAGACACCAGCAACACTTGAGGACGTAACAACAGAAAATGGATTGATAAAGGCAATGATCAATGTTCAAGGCCAAGCAACACCAATCTACATTTCGAACGATGGGGAATTATTATTCTTACAAGCAGTTCCATTAGGAGAAACAACACCAAAACAATCTCCCCCTGCTCAAGAACAACCTAAACCTCAGGATGTCCCTAAATCAGATATTCCAATTGTAGAAACGTTCATAATGAGCCATTGCCCATACGGTACACAGATTGAAAAAGGAATATTACCTGTGGCAAATTTACTTGGAGATGCAATAGATTTTAACATAAAATTTGTTTACTATGCTATGCATCCAACGCAAGGCGAAGTTGAAGAACAATTAAATCAATACTGTATACAAGAAGAACAAAATGATAAATTTTTAACATACTTAGAATGTTTCCTTGAAAAGGGCGACGGAGAAGGATGTTTAGAGTCTACAGAAATTGATATAACTGCATTAACTGAATGTACAATAAAAACAGATGAAGAGTTTAGCATTACAGCAAATTTAGAAGATGAATCGTTATGGCTAAACGGAAGATTCCCACTATTCAATATACACAAAACTGAAAATGAATTGTATGGTGTCAAAGGATCTCCAGCATTGGTAATTAATGGACAAACAGTTCAGAGCGGAAGAGATTCTGTAAGTTTACTTAATGCTATCTGTAATGCATTTAACGTTGCCCCAGAAGAATGTAATACTGAATTTGAGGCAGTAGCCCCAGGTCCAGGATTTGGATGGGATTCAACAGGTGCAAGTAATAATGCAGCAGCATGTGGTGGTTAATGACTACCCACTTTTTTTTCTTTTTTTAGTTAATTTTATAAATAATATAAGTAATAGCAATTTAAGTCCCGTCATAGCTCAGCGGTAGAGCGTGTGGCTGTAGATACTATTAGACTATGTCGAAAAGACTAGGTATGAAAAATAGTCAGCTGAACCCGCAAGGTCCCCGGTTCAAATCCGGGTGACGGGATACTTTTCATTTCTCTTAAGTGGTGACAAATAGAAAGATTTATAAGGTATTTATTGATTATATAATTGATTAAAATGACTAAAATTCCAAAAATAAATATTATGAATATCATAGGGACCATAGATTTGGGGATTAAATTAGATTTAAATAAAATAAAAACACATAAGGATGCAGAATACAATCCCAACAAATTTCCGGGTCTAGTGTATAGATTGAAAAATCCAAAAACAAGTTATTTATTATTAGAAAACGGAAAAATTATTTGCACTGGAGCAAAATCTGAAGAAGAACTAAATTTGGGAATAGAATCATTATTAGACATCTTAGAAGAAAAGGATATATTTGAGGATTATGAATCAATAGATATGGATTTTAGATTGCCAAATGAAACCCATGGTGCACCAATATATGATTTGCGAAGAGATGGGCATCATGGATATCATTTACATTTATTAAAATTACATAACGGAAAATACATACAAACAGATTATGCTTTTTCTATTGATGATGGAAAAGTTTATGCATTTGAACATAAAGTTGGAAAAATTAAATTCAAAATAAATAATGCCCCATCAAATAAATTAGTTAAAGAAATAAAACCTTTAATACTTGACTCAATTAAAGGAATCAATCCTGAGGCTTGGAGAGTTATTAATAACGGAAAGATACATTTTTTCAATTTATGATTATAAAATCAAAATGAAAGAAAGAAATTATGGATAACAAAATTCTTTTTCTCCCTTTATTATTATAAAAAAGGAATAAAGTGCATATTCGGGTGACGGGAGTCTTTTTAAATGCCCCTTGAAAAAAAAACAAAACATTTATAAATGAGGGGATTGCCCTAAATTCAACAAGCAACATCCCTCTCTAAAATGATCCAATTATAAAAATTCACAATTTGATAGCTTAGAGAGATTTATGCCCGGATGGTGTAGTTCGGTTAGCATAAAGCCCTGTCGCGGCTTTGACCCGGGTTCAAATCCCGGTTCGGGCGTGGGGACCGGTAGCTCAGCTTGGTAGAGCACTTGGCTTTTAACCAAGGGGTCGCGGGTTCAAATCAAAGCAAAAAACTTTGTGAAAGTCCCGTCCGGTCCACCTAATAATTAAACAAAAATGGCAAAAGAATTCGATATCAAAAAACATTCATTGGTCCCTGAACATACCAAGCTTACTGAAGAGGAAGCAAAAAAAGTTCTAAGTGAATTTAACATAACAAAAGATGAAATTCCAAAAATACTACTTTCTGATGCAGCAATTGAAAAATTATCTCCAGAATATGGAGACATAATAAAGATTGTTAGAAAAAGTCAAACAAACACAAACACAACATATTACAGGGTGGTTGTAAATGGTTAAGGGATATAAAGACATAATTTCAAATTATTTTGAAAATCATTCATTCGTAGAATCAAACATTAAATCATTCAATAGATTTGTAGATAAAGACTTACCAACAATAGTTAATAATGTTGGGGAAATAATCCCGACGATAATTCCTCAAGAAGTAGAAAATTTCAAAATTAAATTATCCGATATTAAAGTAGGTATGCCAAAAATAACTGAAGCAGATGGATCAAAAAGAGATTTATATCCGGTAGAAGCTAGGCTAAGAAAATTAACTTATGCTGCACCGATTACATTGAATGTTAGTGCTCACATTAATGATGTACAAAGAGAGACATTTACAACAGAAGTTGGAAGATTACCAATCATGCTTAAATCTAAATTTTGTCACTTAGAAAAATTAAAAAAGAAAGAACTAATTAAACATGGTGAAGATCCATACGATTATGGTGGATATTTCATACTAAATGGGAATGAAAGAGTTCTTATCAATGTTGAAGATTTAGCATCAAATAAATTGTTTGTAAAAAAATCAGCAATTGGTGCAAGTAAATGGATTGGAAAATTATATTCAGAACATACTAATTATAGAATCCCGCACACATTAGAACAAATGAAAGATGGATCATTACAGATTAGCTTTTCAAGATTCCAAAGAGTTCCAGTTATTGCCATAATCAAGGCATTGGGACTAACTAAAGATCAAGAGATTATGGAATTCATTTCGTCAGACAAAGTATATGACGACATAATACTAAATTTATATGAAAGTGTTGATTTGAAAACTCAGAATGAAGCATTAGAATTTTTAGCTAAGAAAGTTGGAATGCCTCAAAAAGAACTTAGAGAAGAAAGAACACTTGAACAATTAGACAGATACTTATTACCTCACATTGGAATGACCTCCAAAGACAGAATTTACAAAGCATATAACTTATGTAAATTGATAAAAAGATTCTTAAAAATTACTGCCGACGGGGTAGAACCTATGAATCAAGATCATTATGTGATAAAAGATTAAAACAAAGCGGAGATTTATTGAATGATTTATTCAAAGTTAACATGAGATCATTAGTTCAAGACATGCTCTATAATTTCCAAAGATTAGTAAAGAGAGGAAAATTTTCATCGATAAAAATAATTATCAGAGAACAATTATTATCTTCAAGAATAAAAAGTGCGATGGCAACAGGTTCATGGCCAGGTGGAAGGGCAGGAATTTCACAAAATATTTCAAGAGTTAATGCAGTAGATACAACTTCTCACACACAGAGAGTTGCAAGTTTACTAACAGCATCTCAAGAAAATTTTGAAGCAAGAGCATTACACAGTACGCATTGGGGAAGACTTTGTCCTGTTGAAACACCAGAAGGAACACCAATTGGACTAAGAAAAAATTTAGCATTATTATCAAACGTAACAGACACAGAGCCAGTTGAAGAAAAAATAATTAAATTATTAGAATCAAACGGAATGAGAAAAATAGAATAAAATGGTTGATGTATTTTTAAACGAAAAATTTGTAGGGACGGTAACAGATCAGAATGAATTCTTAAACATTATTAAGTCCCAAAGAAGAGATGGCACAATTACTGAAAAATTGAACATTGGATACAATGGCGATTTAGATGAAATACATGTTGAGACAACAAAAGGAAGATGTAGAAGGCCATTGATTATTGTTAAAAATGGAAAATCCACATTGACTGAAGATCATATTCAAAAGATTAAAGATAAATCTCTTTCTTGGACAGATTTAGTAAAAGAAGGAATAGTAGAATATCTAGATGCTAGAGAGGAAGAAAATGCACTTGTTGCATTAGATGAAAATCAAGTTACAAAAGATCATTCACATTTAGAAATTTCCCCAATTACAATTTTGGGAATTTGTACAGCATTAGTACCGTTCTCTAATTTCGGATCCTCATCAAGATTGATTAGAGGTTCGAAACTACAAAAACAAGGATTGGGAGTTTATGCACAAAACTATTTATTAAGATTGGATACCGATGCAAGCATCCTACATTATCCTCAAAGGCCAATAACAAAAACATTCATGCACGATGTATTTAATTATGATCAGCATGCAATGGGGCAAAATTTTACAATAGCTGTAATGAGTTATCAAGGATATAACATGCAGGACGCAGTAATTTTGAACAAGGGTAGCGTCGAGAGAGGATTGGGTAGAACAACATATTTTAAACCTTTTTCAGCAACAGAAATGAGATATTCAGGTGGACTAATGGATGAAGTTGGTATTCCTGACAAAGAAATGAAAGGTTATCGTTCTGAAAGAGATTATAGAAATTTAGAAGATGATGGGATAGTATTTACAGAAGCAAAATTGAAAGCAGATGATGTATTGATTGGAAAAACTTCTCCACCAAGATTTTTAGGCGGATTAGATGAATTCAACATGGATGCAAATACTAGAAGAGAATCTTCAATTGCACTTGGAGAAGGAATGCATGGAACAGTGGATGCCACTTTCTTAACTGAAAATGAAGAAGGGAATAGACTTGTTCAAACACGATTAAGACAACAAAGGATTCCAGAGATAGGGGATAAATTTGCTTCAAGACATGGGCAGAAAGGAGTTATTGGATTATTAGTTCCACATACCGATATGCCCTTTTCATCAAGAGGTATTACTCCAGACATAATTTTCTCACCACACAGTATTCCATCAAGAATGACAGTATCACATTTATTAGAAGTAATTTCAGGAAAAGTGGGTGCATTGGCAGGAGAATACATTGATGCAACAACTTTCGACACCCCTACTGAAAAAGGCCTAAGAAAACAATTAATGAATTTAGGATTTTCAGAAGATGGTAAAGAAACATTTTATAATCCAATGACTGGAGAAAAAATAGATGCGAAAATTTACACAGGAAACATATTTTATCTAAAATTGAAACACATGGTTGCCAATAAAATGCATGCGAGAGCAGCAGGAAGAATCCAACTATTAACAAGACAACCTGTAGAAGGTAGAGCAATGGGCGGAGGATTAAGAGTTGGGGAGATGGAGAAAGATTGTTTAGTTGCTCACGGAGCTTCATTATTATTGAAAGAGAGATTTGATTCAGATAAAACAATCCTACATATTTGTGAAACATGTGGAATGTTTGCAACATATGATAGTTACAAAAACCAAGCAATCTGCACTCGATGTGGAGGAGATGCAAAAGTTTCACCAGTTGAAATGAGTTATGCATTCAAATTATTATTAGACGAGGTAAGATCTTTGGGAATAGACTCAAAAATAGAATTAAAAGAGAAATTTTAAAATGACAGAAAATATAACAAAAAAAATAAAATCAATCAAATTTAGTATGCTTTCACCTAATTCGGTTAAAAGGATGTCAGTAGCTAAAATTGTGACGCCTGAATTATATGATCGAGAGGGATACCCTGTAGATGGGGGATTGATGGATATTAGAATGGGAGTTATAGATCCTGGATTAAAATGTAAAACTTGTAACCAGAGATTAAAAGAATGCCCAGGTCATTTTGGATATATGGATTTGGCAAGACCAGTATTACACATAAAATATTTAGATACAATTTTAAGATATTTAAGATCAACATGTTTAGAATGTGGAAAAATTTTAGTCGAAGAAGAAAAAATCAAAAAGCATTTGAAAAATGTACGAGATGCAGAACAAGAAAGAAGGTATAAAGTAAAGAAAAACCTAATTAATGCTTTTGCAAATTCAATAAAATTGGTTAAAAAATGCCCTCATTGTAAAGCTAAGCAAAAGAAAATTACAATTGAAAAACCATCTACAATTTTAGAGGATGGAAAAAGATTAACTCCAATTCAAATAAAAGCGAGATTGGAAAAAATTGCAGATATGGATATTATTTCACTTGGAAATAATCCTGAAAGTGCGAAACCTGAATGGATGGTTTTAGATATTTTAGCTGTTCCACCAGTAACAATAAGGCCAAGTATTACACTTCAAAGTGGAGAGAGATCAGAGGATGATCTTACTCACAAACTATCCGATATTGTTAGAATTAATCAAAGATTATTTGAAAACATTAATGCTGGTGCGCCAGAGATAATTATAGAAGATTTATGGGATTTATTACAATACCACGTAACTACATTTTTCGATAATGCTGTTGCACAAGTCCCAGTAGCTAGGCATAGATCTGGACAACCTTTGAAAACATTACATGAAAGAATAAAAACAAAAGAAGGAAGATTTAGACATAACTTGGCTGGAAAAAGAGTAAACTTCTCAGCAAGAACAGTTATTAGTGCAGATCCAAGAATCAGATTTAATGAAGTTGGAGTACCAAAAGTAATTGCAATGGAGTTAACTATTCCGGAAAAAGTTACAGAGTGGAATATTGAATGGTTGAAAGGTTTGATAAAACAAGGGCCAAAAAATTACCCTGGGGCAAATTATGTTATAAGACCAGACAGCAGAAAAAAGAGCATTACTGATGAAACTCAAGAAGCATTATTAGAAGAATTGCAACCCGGATATGTTGTTGAGAGGCACATTGTTGATGGAGATATTTCTATCTTTAACAGGCAACCTAGCCTACATAGAATGAGCATCATGTGTCACAAAATAATAATCTTACCAGGAAAAAGTTTCAGATTAAATCCCGCAGTATGCACTCCATATGGGGCAGATTTTGATGGTGACGAAATGAACCTTCACATTCCTCAAACGGAAGAAGCTAGATCCGAAGCAGAAATTTTAATGAGTGTAGAAAACCACATTATTAGTCCAAAAAATGGATTAAACATTATTGGTTCGATGGAAGATGCAATTTCAGGATTATATTTACTAACTAAAAATATGAAATTTTCTAAAAAAGATGCGACAGAACTATTATTTAGCGCTGGAATCGTCAACGATGAAATGAAAGATTTCAAAAATGAAGTTTCAGGAAAAGAAATTTTTAGTATAGTAATTCCAAACGATTTTACATTTATTGGAACTTCAAAAAATGGCGATGATGTAGAAATTAAGAAAGGCCAATTAATTGAGGGTGTAATAGATAAAGCATTGGTTGGAGAAGACAATGGACAATTAATCAGAGAAATTTATGCAAAGTATGATGAACAAACAGGAATAGAATTCCTTGCAAAAATATTCAAACTTGGTATTGAAACATTATTAAAATCCGGATTCACAATAGGAATCTCAGATTCAGATGTTCCAGAAAAAGTTAACAAAAAAAATAAAGATTTAATCGAAAAGGCAAAATTGAAAGCCGATAATTTAATTACTGATTATGAAAAAGGGAAATTGGAAATTTTGCCTGGAAATTCAATGGAAGAAACATTGGAATTGAAGATTACAGAAATTTTGAACAAAGTTAGAAACGATATTTCAGAACAGGTAAATAACTCGGTAGATGAAAATAATCCCACAATCATTATGGCAAATTCTGGTGCGAAGGGTAACCTATTAAATGTAGCAATGATGTCATCTTGTGTTGGTCAGCAAGCAATAAAGGGTAAAAGAGTTAAAGGAAATTATTCTGGAAGAGCACTATCATTATTCAAAAAGGGCGATCCAAGTCCAGAAGCACATGGATTCATAGAGAAAGGATATAAACAAGGATTAAATCCGTATGAATACTTTTTTGGTGCAATGACTGGAAGAGATGCATTGATGGATGTAGCATTAAGAACTCCAAAATCCGGATATTTATATAGAAGATTATCAAACGCATTACAGGACATAAGAGTTGAATATGATTCAACAGTTCGAGATGCAGAAAAAAGTATCATACAATTTAAATATGGTGAAGACGGAATAGACATTGCAAAAAGTGACGGTGGAAAAATCAATGTTAAAAAGATTATAAAACAAATTAAGAAAAAATGAGCGACATATATGTAAAATTCGAAGATAAACTTCCTGGAAGAGTATTAGAAGAAATGAAAGTTGAAGCAAAGGCAAATAAATTGACTGATGCCGAAATAACAAAAGCATTAAATGAAGCTGTAAAAGAATACGGTGAATCGTTAATTTCTCCAGGAGAATCAATTGGGATAATCACTGCAGAATCATTCGGAGAAGCAGGAACTCAGATGACATTGGATGTATTCCACATGGCGGGAGTTGCAGAAATTCAAGTTACGAGAGGACTTCCAAGATTGATCGAATTATTTGACGCTAGAAAAATACCATCCACACCTAGCATGGAAGTATACTTAAAACCAGAACATACTAAAACTGAAAAAACTATTAGAAAAATTGCGTCATATTTAAAAGAAATGAAACTTAACGAAATAAGTAAAGAATTTACATTAAATATTATGAGTGAATCAATAGAAGTTGAGTTAGATGAGAAAAAAATGAGGGACTTCGGATTCAAAAAAGATGAAATTTACGAAACACTCAAAAAAAATTTAAAAAATGCAACAATAAAAGATTCGAAAAAAGGATTTACATTAAAACCTGATACAGAAGAAATAAATTTATCAATTTTATATAAATTAAAAGAGAATGCAAAGGACGCATTATTGAGGGGCATTCCTAAGATTAAACAGGTATTGCCTACAAAAAAAGATGGTAAATATGTCATCTTATGTGCTGGTTCAAATCTTAAAAAAGTTTTGAAGATGGACCAAGTTGAAGAAAAATTAACTATCTCAAATAATCTTTTCGAAATTGCAACCACACTAGGGATAGAAGCAGCTCGACAAGCAATTATAAATGAATCTGTTGCAGTTATTGAAAATCAAGGTTTAGATATTGATATAAGGCACGTTATGTTCCTTGCAGACCTTATGACTCAAACAGGAGTAGTTAGGGGAATAACAAGAGGCGGAATTAGTGGAGAAAAAGAATCGGTTCTTGCAAGAGCATCTTTCGAAACACCTTTAAATCATTTGATCATTGCATCTTTGACCGGAGGAAAAGATAACCTTAAAAGTGTTATTGAAAATGTAATGGTTAATCAACCAATCCCATTGGGAACTGGACTTCCAGAATTAGTATCATCCATTGGCGATAAAAAAGAAAAGGAAACTGAAAAATGAGTATAGATAATTTAAAAAAAGCAATAAAAGAAAAAAAATTAATAATTGGTACAGAGAGAACAATAAAAGCTTTAAAAATGGGCGAAGCAAAAGAAGTTTTTATTTCAAAAAATTGTCCAGAATTAATTAGAAAGGAAATTAAAAATTACGCAAAAATTGCGAATATTCCGATCGTTGAAATGAAAGAAAACAATAAAGAAATCGGAACAATTTGTAAAAAACCATTTGCAATAAATTTGTGCAGTTATTAAAAATGAAAATCAATTTAGAACTAATACAATACATAAACTACTTTGAAAAAACAACACGTTCAAAAGTTAAGGATTGCTTTTTCGAAGATCAAAAATTAATATTCATTGTACAACCCGGGCAAGCTAGAATTGCAATAGGAAAACAAGGTATCAATGTTAAAAAATTTACAGAAAAAACAGGAAAAAAAATAAAAATCACAGAATTTAATGAGGACCCATTAATATTCATTAAAAGCTTAATATCTCCCATAAAAGCAACAAATATTGAAGAAGTGGATAAAATAATAACAATATCAGTACAATCTACAAAAGACAAAGGTTTATTAATAGGGAGAAATGCAAAAAATTTAGAAAACCTTAAAAAGCATGTACGGAAGTATTTTGTACACATAAAGGATATAAAAATACAATAAAATGGCAAAAAAAGGTAGAGGATTAGGAGCTGGAAAAAAACTTGCAAAGGCAAGATCATTGGCTAGGTGGAAGAATACTGCATTCAAACGAAGAGTACTTTCACTAAAAAGGAAATCTGATCCGCTAAAAGCTAGTCCGCAAGGAAAAGCAATAGTATTATCAAAAACAGAAGTTGAAGCAAAACAACCAAACTCTGCTTTGAGAAAATGTGTTAAATGTCAATTATCAAAAAATGGTAAACGTATAACTGCGTTCGTTCCAGGATACAATGCAATCAAATTTATAGATGAACATGATGAAGTAGTAGTTGAATGTATTGGCGGGGCAAAAGGAAGATCAAAAGGTGACCTGTCAGGAATAAGATGGCAAGTTATTAAAGTGAACGATCAAGCATTAAAATCATTAGTAACTGGAAAAGTTGAGAAGGGAAGAAGATAATGAAATTATTCAATAGATGGGAAACAGAGGAAGTAGTAGTTAAAGAAAAGGCATTAGTGCCATATATAAATTTACAACCAATGCTAGTTCCAAGATCTGGAGGAAAAGCAGCAGAAGGTCAAAGAATATGGACTCAAAAAACCCACATTGTTGAAAGATTAATGAACAAAATGATGGTTCCAGGACATAGGGGAAAAAAACATAAAATATCATCATATCATTGTACTGGAAAAAGTACAAAAGTTTACAAATCAGTTATCAAAGCATTCGAATTAATTGAAAAAGAAACTAAACAAAATCCTGTTCAAGTATTTGTTACTGCATTAGAAAATGCTGCGCCAAGAGAGGAAGTTACATCAATAGAATACGGTGGTGCAAGATATTCAAAGGCAGTAGAAGTTTCACCATTAAGAAGAATAGATTATACTTTAAGATTGATGGTTCAAGGATCTTATTCAAAATCATTTAATAACAAAGTAAGTATTGAAAGAACATTAGCTAACGAAATTTTGAATGCATATAAAATTTCACAAGATAGTGCTGCAATACAAAAAAAATTAGAACTTGAAAGGCAATCAGACTCTTCAAGATAATTTTAAAAAAAAAATTTTATTTTTTTACTTCAAAAGAGATGTTAGCTTTACCAGCATCACTCTTTTTTGTCAGTGTATCTAATACTGAATCTGTATACCAACTTTCTAATGTTAAATAATGTTTATTAAAGTCATCTCCTTCAAAAACTTGGTAATTAGTCTCAAGATATATTTCACCAATACTTTCAAGATATTCATTTCCTTCTGAATAAAATTTATTTTCAACTAATCTCAAAACTCTTTCAATACCTTCATCCCCATACATTCCAGAGGAATAATTTGTACAGATATTATTAAACTTGATAAGTCCTGTTCCAATTGTTTCGTCAATATTATCAAAAGTATCTTTTATTTCATCAAGAGAATATAATCTCTTATCTATAGTCTTAGTTCTTCCGTATAATTTATTTTCTAATTTTCTTAACATTTAAGTTCACCAATAAAAAAAATTAGATATTATTTATAAGAGTTATGAACGTATCATAAAACTGAACTTAAGATTAAGAATGTAATTCCTAAACCAAGCATTGAGAAATATACAACCTTATTCCATCTCAAAATCTTTTTTCCATCTAAATTCCAAAAGGGGATCATATTAAAAGTTGCTAACCAAGAATTAATTAATAATCCATAATGGGTGAACATATTAACAAATCCAATTAAGATTAATCCAATAAAAATAACTGCTAATCCCAAATTGATTATTGGGCCGGCGGCACTAATTTTCCCATTCTTCTCACGATTAACATATCCATTTATCATTACTGCGCCAGGTGCTGCAAAAATAAATCCTAGGAAACTCATCAATATTGCCAAGATCAACATACCATTGAACGCCCTGAACTCTGCAAAACAATTATATCTTTGAGCAACATATTTGTGTCCAAGCTCGTGTAAAACAAATCCTAGTCCGACTGTAAATCCAGATACTAATAACATTGATCCAAAATTACTTGAGAAAATATCCCTTCCACTTAATAAAATCGCAAAAGCTAGGGAAATTGCAATCCATGCTTTAGTCAAATGTTCAATTTCTGTATCGCTAAAATTCATATCCTCTTCTTGAAAATAATTCTTTTATAAAAGTTACTAATTAACAAGTATTCCAAACAAAAAGCTTAAAAAGGTATTCAAAGCCTGAAAACTATTATTATCTAAAAGGAATACTAAAGAATGGCAGATTTAACTACAAGAATAAAAAACGTTATGAAGAACCCGACACGAATTAGAAATATCGCAATAGCAGCACACATAGACCATGGAAAAACAACCTTTTCTGATAACTTATTATCTGGTGCAGGAATGCTTTCAGAAGATTTAGCTGGAAAACAAAGAGCATTAGATTTTCATGATGATGAAACTGAAAGAGGGATCACAATAGATTCTGCATCCGTTTCGATGGTTCACACATTGGATGAAACAGACTACTTAATTAATTTAATTGATACTCCAGGTCATGTAGACTTTGGTGGAGATGTAACAAGAGCAATGAGGGCAGTAGATGGTGCAATTGTATTATGTTGTGCCGTAGAAGGAATCATGCCTCAAACAGAAACAGTTCTTAAACAAGCTTTAAGAGAAAATGTAAAACCGATTTTATTCATAAATAAAGTTGATAGACTAATCAAAGAAGTTAAGCTGACTCCCGAGGCAATGCAACAAAAATTTGTAGATATTATTGCGAAAATAAATAAATTTATTGAAATTCAGGCTCCAGAAAAATTTAAAGAAGAATGGAAAGTAAATATCCAGGATGGTTCTGTAGCATTTGGTTCAGCATTTCATAACTGGGGAATTTCATTACCATACATGCAAAAAAAAGGCATTACATTCAAGGACATAATAGATGCATATGAATCTGGAAACTATAAAGACTTGGCTAAAAAAGCTCCGATCCATGAAGTAGTTTTAGATATGACTGTTGATCATCATTTAAATCCAGTAGATGCACAAAAACACAGAATTGAAAAAATTTGGCATGGAGATTTGGATTCAGACATCGGAAAATCATTAATTAATTGTGATCCAAATGGCCCCGTAGCATTTATTGTTACAAAAATTGTAGTTGACAAACACGCCGGAGAGATTGCAACAGGAAGATTATTTTCTGGGACCCTAAAAATGGGAAACGAAATATACCTTAATGCAAGTAAAAAAAAGGTTAGATTACAACAAGTATCAATTTACAAAGGTGCTCAAAGAATGGCCATTGATGACATTCCAGCAGGAAACATTGTTGGGCTGGTAGGATTAAAAGATACATTTGCAGGAGAAACAGTTTCCTCAGAACCAATGGAACCATTTGAAGAAATTAAACATATTTTTGAACCAGTAATTACAAAATCCATCGAAGCAAAAAAAGCTTCAGATTTACCAAAATTAATTGAAGTTTTAAAGGCAGTAGGAAAAGAAGATCCGTCGATAAAAGTAGAAATTAATGAGGAAACTGGAGAAAATTTAATGCACGGAATGGGAGAGTTACACTTAGAAATTGTAGAGAATAGAATTAAATCCGATAAAGGATTGGATATTCAAACATCTCAACCAATTGTAGTATATCGAGAAACAGTAGCTACATTGTCTCCCGAAATGGAGGGAAAATCCCCTAACAAGCACAATAAATTCTACATAACTGTAGAACCATTGGAAGACAATATTTACGAAGCATTAAAGGCCGGAGATCTTTCTGAATCTAGAATTAAAAAGAAAGACAAAGTTACAATAGAAAAATTGGTAGAATTGGGCATTCCAACAAAAGTTGCAAAATCATACAAACAATTTTACAAAGGGAATGCATTAGTTGATGCAACAAGAGGTATTGTACACATTGGAGAAGTTATAGAAATGATTATGGATGGTGTTCAACAAGTTATTAATGCTGGCCCATTAGCAAGAGAACCTTGCTCTAAAATGAAAATAACACTTCATGATATGAAATTGCACGAAGATGCAATCCATAGGGGACCTGCCCAAGTTTATCCTGCAATTAGGGAATCCATAAAACATGCAATGCATTCAGCAAAACCATATATCTTGGAACCAGTTCAAGTATTGCAAATTGAATCCCCTGCAGAATATTTAGGTAATTTATCTGCAATGATTCAAAATAAACGTGGACAACTAATCAATGTTGATCAACAGGGAGAACATATCACTGCAAAAGCAAAATTGCCTGTTGCAGAAATGATTGGATTAGCATCCGATTTACGTTCAACAACATCTGGAAGGGGATCCTATTTCATTGTAGATCAAAAATTTGAACAATTACCACAAAATCTACAACCGAAGATAGTGAAGCAAATCAGAGAAAGAAAAGGATTGAGCGAAAACGCTTAAACCTATTTTTTATTTTTATTTATCTCTTCTAAACAACCAAAAACCTTATAAATGGCCCAAATACACATAAATTTAAATCATTCTTAAGATAAATGGAGGAAAAATAATTTAAAATGGCAAAAGAAAAACCACACATAAATATAGTATTCGTAGGTCATGTAGACGCAGGAAAATCAACTTCTGTAGGTAGACTTATGTATGATTCTGGTAATGTAGATGAAAACCAGATGAGGAAATTAAAAGAGAAAGCTCAAGAATTAGGAAAGGGTGGATTTGAATTCGCTTTCGTTATGGATAACCTAAAAGAAGAGCAAGAAAGAGGAGTAACTATCGATTTATCACATAAAAAATTTATGTCCGATAAATTCGAGTATACAATTATCGACGCTCCAGGGCACGCAGATTTCATTAAAAACATGATTACTGGTGCTTCACAAGCAGATGTCGGTGCATTAGTTGTATCAGCACCTGAAGGGATTATGCCTCAAACAAAAGAGCACTTATTCTTGTGTAGAACATTGGGAGTATCTCAAATGTCCATTATGATCAACAAAATGGATGCAGCAAACTGGTCTGAAGAAACTTACAACAAAGTTAAATCAGATATTGAAGGATTATTGAAACAAGTTGGTTACAATCCAGCAGATGTTCCGGTTATTCCAGTTAGTGCATTTGAAGGAGATAACATTGTTAAAAAGTCAGAAAATATGGCTTGGTACACTGGTCCAACACTAAGAGAACAATTAGACTTATTTAAAGAACCTGAAAAACCAACAAAATTACCTTTAAGATTACCAATCCAAGATGTGTATAGCATTGCAGGAATTGGTGTAGTTCCAGTAGGTAGAATTGAAACTGGAATTATGAAAATTGGAGATAAGGTTATTGTTGTACCTGCTAGAGATGGTAAAGGAGTTACTGGTGAAGTAAAAACAATAGAAATGCATCACGAACAAGTAACAGAAGCTATCCCTGGAGACAACGTAGGATTCAGTGTAAGAGGAATTGGTAAAAAAGATATTGCAAGAGGAGATGTGTTAGGAAAAACAGATAGTCCCCCGACACTTGTAAAAGAATTTACAGCTCAAATTGTAGTATTGAATCATCCAAGTGTTCTTACAGTAGGATACACGCCGGTTTTCCACATACATACAGCACAGGTGGCATGTAGAGTAACTGAATTAGTTAAAAAAATTAATCCAGCTACAGGTGAAACATTGGAAGAAAATCCAGATATGCTAAAAAATGGTGAAGTAGCAATTGTTAAAATTATGCCAACTAAACCTTTAGTATTGGAAAAGAACTCCGAAATACCTCAAATGTCAAGATTCGCAATTAGAGATGCGGGACAAACAGTGGCTGCAGGTATGTGTATGGATTTAATAAAGAAGGATTAATTCCTTTCTTTTCTTTTTTTAATTAACAACATTTATTAATCACCCAATTATCCAATTAAATGGGAATAATATTATCTAGGCCAGGAATTTATACGCCAGAGAATATAATAACTAATTCTTTTCTTGAAAAAATAATCGACACAAGCGATAAATGGATAATAAAAAGAAGTGGAATAAAAGAAAGGCGAATTTCATTAAACAAGGGAATAAGGGAGATGGGATCTTTAGCTGCAAAAAAATTATTAGATCAAGAATTAATTACCGATCAAAAAATAGATGAAATAATTTTCGCTACAAATTTACATGACCAAAATAAAGAATTTCCAAGTCATGCAGGATATGTCGCAAATCAAATCGATAACCCTAACGCCATTGCTTCAGACATCACCGCAGGATGCACCGGCTTAATTTATGCAATAAGACAGGCATACAATAATATGGTTGCAGAACCAAATTTGAAAAAAACATTAGTGGTTGGTGGAGAAAGATTAACAGATATGACGGATTATTCAGATAGAACAAATTGTTTTTTATTTGGGGATGGAGCAGGAGCATATTTATTAGAAAGATTAGACAATGAAGAAGGAATAATAAATAATGTTATTGGTGGAAAATCAGATATTGGAAGCAGAAAATTTCCATCGGGTGAACTTTCCTTAGAGAATAAATTGGGCGTCAAATTAATTTCAGATCCAAAAATAGAATATAATCAAATATATTTAAAGCAGAATTATTTGGTAATGAATGGTAAAAAAGTATTTGAATTTGCAGTCCCAATAATGGAACATGGGGTAAAAAAAGTATTAGAAAATACAAAATATAATTTAGAAGATGTTGATGCAATTATTCCGCATGGCGCAAATATAAGGATTATTGATTCTGCAAAAAGAAAATTAGAAAAAAACGGATTTAAAGGAATAATATACACCAATTTAGAAAAATATGGCAACACCTCTACCGCATCAGTCCCCATAGCAGCAGACGAAGCATTTAAAAAAGAAATAATAAAAAAGGATGACTTAATTATTAATGTTGCATTTGGAGCAGGGTTTACCTGGGGCGCAAATTTATATCGTGCGATATAAAATCGAACACTTACCAAAACCTTTATAAATCCATAATTTTGTCCGAATATTAAAATGCAAAAAGCAAGAATATCCTTGGCAAGTACGAACGTATCTTCACTTAATCAGATATGCAGTTCAATTGGCGAAATTGCTGAAAGAACTAAAACAACAATCGCTGGTCCAATTACATTGCCAACAAAAGAACTTAAGATTACAACAAGAAAATCCCCTGATGGCGAAGGCAAGGCATCCTGGGAAAGACATTCTATGAGGATTCACAAAAGATTAATCGATCTTGGAGTAGATGAAAGAGCATTGAGATTAGTTATGAGAGTTCAAATCCCAGAGGGTGTTAATATTGAGATTGAAATGTTAGATTAAATTTATCCTACTTCTCCAGCCAAATTAAAAGAAGAATAATGGTTAAAATAATTTTGCAAACCTTCATCACAATGGAATAATCTATCAAATTCTTTAGATTCATCCAATAAAGATTTTACCTCTTTATTAAAACAATAATTACAAATCGTAACTGGAGACTTACATTTAATACAAGTCGTAGTCCCATCTAAAATTTTACTAAATTCCATAATTTCAACTATGTCCTGTTCGGATTTTTTTCCTACAAAACTAATCGCATGTTTTTTTAGGCAATCTACGCAAGTAGGGCTAGTTATCTCATACCCGCATGAACTGCAATTCTGTACTAAATGTTGGGTTTGCATATTCCCACCTCCTTTTTTTAATACTCGACTCTCTACTCTATATACTTAGAAAGATCCGAGAATTGTTATTTTTCTCAAATCTTCCTTACATAATAAAATTGTAGAAAGATCTAATTGACACTAAGTTTTTACATACATTTTTTATTGTAAATTCCTGTGTCATATCTAATTTATTCAATTACACATATAAAAAGATTATTAATATCAGATATATATCTAGAAATCAGAGAATCACTATTCAACTGTAACAGACTTTGCCAAATTCCTTGGCCTATCTACATCGCAACCACGTTTTTTAGCAATATAGTAAGATAGCAACTGCACCGGCACAACAGAAATTAGTGGCATTAAATACTCAGAGACTTTTGGAATTTTAATTACTTCATCAAAACCATCTTCTAATCCATTTGTAGTGATCACAATTACCTTCCCTTTACGCGACTTTACTTCCGAAATATTGCTCATTATCTTGGGATAAAGTCTCCCTTCTGGAGCAATTACTATCACAGGCATATTTTTATCAATTAATGCAATGGGGCCATGTTTCATTTCAGCAGCAGGATAACCTTCTGCATGAATATATGAAATTTCTTTTAATTTCAATGCGCCTTCCAATGCAATTGGAAAATTATAATCTCTCCCAAGGTATAATGCATTATCGCAATCAAAATACTTCGAAGAAACCCCTTCAATATTATTATTTTCTAAAAATCCTGAGATAAGTGCCGGAATTTCCTGCAATTCGTTTAACATTTTAGCAGGATCCCTCACAGTGCCCTTTAATGAGCCAAGATAGACAGATAATAGATATAATACAACTAAATGAGAACTAAATGTTTTCGTGGAAGCAACGCCAATCTCTGAACCAGCATGTAAATAAATTCCACCATCAACCATTCTAGATATAGTCGATCCAACCCCATTCACAATTCCAATAACTTTCGCACCTTTTGATTTGGCCTCTTTTATTGCCGCAATAGAATCTGCAGTCTCGCCACTTTGCGATAAAACAATAACTAAGTCATTTTCATCAATAACCGGATTTTTATATCTAAATTCAGAAGCATACTCAACTTTTGTTTGAATCTTTGATATATCCTCGAATAAATATCCTCCGACAATTCCTGCATGCCAGGAAGTCCCGCACCCAATTAGAATTATTCTTTTTATTTTTTTCAAAACATCTTCACTGATATTTAATCCACCAAATTTGACTTTGTCATCAGAAATTCTTCCAAGAAATGCCCTTTCGATAGTTTTTGGTTGTTCATATATTTCCTTTAACATGAAATGTTCAAAAGAACCTTTAGAAATTTCATCAATATTATTATTCAATATTTTTATTTCTCTATCAACATCTACCGAATCTAGATTATTAATTTTGTAGTTGTCCTTCCATAGGACACCATAGTCTCCCTCTTCTAGAAAAATAATATTTCTAGTATATTTTTGAATAGGGACAGAATCTGAAGCAACAAACATTTCATTATTTCCCACTCCAAGAACCAACGGGCTCCCTTTCCTTGCAACATATAATTTTTCTTCATGAATTAAAACAATCGCATATGCGCCCTCTAACAATTTTAAACATTTAACAAATGCATCTTCAACAGTATCTCCTGCATTAACAAAATCTTCAATTAAATGAATAATAACTTCGCTATCTGTTTTACTAGTAAACTCATGTCCTGCCAAAATATTTCTTAATTCATCTGCATTTTCAATAATACCATTATGGACCAGATACATTTTTTTATCACAATCAGAATGGGGATGAGAATTTTCAAAATTTACTATTCCATGCGTGGCCCATCGCGTGTGAGCAATACCAACATTCCCTTTTAATGAAGAAAAATCAATATCCGAAACTTTTCCAATATCTTTTTTACAATTAATTTTCCCATCAGAATAAGTAGCAATCCCACAGGAGTCATATCCTCTGTATTCCAGATCCCTTATAATACTAGTAAGAATTGAAGACGCATCTTTATCACCAATATAAGCACCAATCCCACACATAAAACTAAAATTATAAAATTTATTTATAAATCTTAGGTATCTTATTTCCTAAACTTGTAATCCCACAAGGCAGCGATGATAAATATTATTTGAAGAATGATAAAAATATAACTTTTAATTGAAATGCTATAAATTAATAAAAATAACCCTCCTGCAACATATTCAAGGTCCTGCAATTTTCTTTTTTTAGTCAAAACTCCATGGGAGATTAATAGCAATCCAATAATTCCGAAAATGATATAGGGGTCCATATAAATAAATTAAAAAGTTGAATATTTAAACTTTTTCGTTAACTTTATAAACAATTTTAGTAGTCTAAAACATATTAGTGCCGCGATCGCATAATCTGGTATTGCACAGGCCTGGAAAGCCTGGCCCGCAAGGGCATCTGGGTTCAAATCCCAGTTGCGGCGTTTGAACATTGCATTCTTAACTACTCTTTAGAAATAACAAACAAAAAGCTTATAAATTGAATTAATACTGCAAATACATGAATTATAGTAAACACAAATCATTTGGAGAAAGTAATAAAGATCAAGAAATTGATTTTAACCAATATGAAACCAATAGTGAAATTGATTGTTATTTAAATTTGAGTTTTAGAGAAAATTCATTTGTTGAAGAAAAATTATTAAATAAATTCATAAAAAAAATAAAGAACAATACAGAGAAATATTTTCCCGAGGGAAGTTTGAATATTGTTAAAGACAATCGCTGGGTAAATATAAACTTAAATTTCACATTTGAAAATGAAAAAGACATAGAATTTGAACAAATTTCAAACTACAGTAAATACATAACAAGTATGAATGCATATTTAGAAAAAATAAGTAAAAATTCATTAGAGGGATTGATAAATGAGACGATAGTGAACAATCCAAAGACAGATTATAAACAATATGTAGATGAGATAAAACAATACATTGGTAGTGAATCTGAATTTGAAGAATTTGAAAGAACACATATCCCCATAGTTGAAGAATATTTAGGAAAACAAACAGATTACCTTAAAAGATTAAAAGATTTATTAGATAAAGATCGATTGAAAGAATTCCATGATTTGGGCAAGGAATATGATGAATTTTTAAAAAATGATTTTAAACCAGAGGAAAAAAATAATACGTACATAGATAGAACATTAGAATATACAATTATAAAATCCGATCAAAGAGAATTATTAAATATGATTTCTAAAGATGAGTTAGGAAATATTGCTCCCAAACACCATAGTGCCCTTCCAGGGATAATCTCCGAGTTACTAGAGGATTACATAAACAAAAACGAATATCAGACAGAAAAGAAAAAACAATTACTCTACTCTGCAATATCAAAAAATTTAATAAATATAATTAAAGAATATGAAGATATTGCAAATCGAGATTATTTGGAATAATCGACTTTTTATATAATGGAGTCATATTCCAATAATGCTCAAAAAATTAATAAGTGAGTTGGATACATTATCCAATAAAGAAAAAGCAGAGATTCATTCTAAATTTTTTAAAACAGGAAAGGGAGATTATGGGGAAGGGTCAATTTTTTTAGGAATTCCAGTCCCGATATTGAGAAAAGTTGCAAAACGATACCAAACATTATCTTTGGACAATATTCAAAAATTATTGGATGATAAAATTCACACTTACAGATTTGTAGCAATAATAATTTTGGTAAAAGAATATGAAATGGGAAATGATGAAAAGAAAAAAGAGATTTATGAATTTTATTTGAAAAATTTATCAAATATAAATAATTGGGATTTAGTAGATGTCTCTGCACCAAACATCATCGGCAACTATTTGTACAATCAGCCGAAAATTATTGCAAAAAAAACATTACAGACTCTTGCGATTTCAAAAAACCTCTGGAAAAGGAGGATTGCAATAGTTTCAACATTTTTCTTCATCAGACAAAATAGATTTGAAGAAACGATTGAAATAACCAAAATACTCCTAAAAGACAAACATGATTTAATCCACAAAGCATGTGGATGGATGCTGAGGGAAGTTGGAAAAAGAAATCAAAAAGTTTTAGAATCATTCTTGGACGAAAACATAAAAAAGATGCCGAGGACCATGTTACGATATTCAATAGAAAAATTTGAAGAAGGAAAAAGGAAATCTTATTTAAAAAAATAAAAAAAGAGGGGAGGAATATAAGTACTCATTGAACGCCTTATATACTATTCCCGCATGTTTGGCAAGCTGGCAAGCAATAAACTTATATATAAAACTCAATAAACGAATATATGAAACCAAATTTGCATTTACCAAGGGATTATGATTACAAATCAACTCTTGAAGAATTAGATGAATCAGAAATAAGAGCAAGAGTAATGCTAGATGTATTTAAAGAAATAAAAAATAGAAAACAAAAAAATCCAGATAAATGTCCCTGGTGCAATAACTAGTAAAGTATATAAATTAAAAATTTAAATTTTAATTATGATTCAAGAAATATTCGTCAGTTCATATGAACGCGCAATACATATTTTGAGTCAGCCATTAACTAATGAAAACTTATTATGGATTTTGGTGCCACTATTTTTAACATTAATTTTAATGGAACTTTATTTTGGAAGATATGAAAGTGAAGAATTGGGATGGAATACTGCATTTGGAAACTCGCTAATATTAATTTTCGTATCTGCAAATTTAGTTAATCATTTAGTTAACAACAATTTATGGGTAGATCCCATAAAGGCGGGGGTTGTATACACATTATTACTGATAGGATTTATACTGACAATATTGGATTATTTTCATGCATTGCCAGAACAATTAGCATTTACAATCTCATCAAAATTTCCAATAAGTTTTATTGCATTCTTGGCCATATTATTTGTATATGTTGATATTCCGTTAGATTACATAACACTTATCGCGCTTATAGGAATCTTCATAATCGCATATTTAATAATTTCAATAGTCCACATATTGACTCCGACATTTCACGGTTTAATGTCACAAGAAGTTCCAAATCCAAAATAAATATATATTTAAAAAAAAAGAATTAAGCTACTCTTTCATCAAGGGCAGCATCAGTTTGATTAGCAGATTTTTTTGCTTCTGCTTCTAAATCAATACCTAAATCTTTTAGAGCTTTCATATGAGCCTGCATTAATTGTTCAACAACTCCTACCATTTTAGCTAATTCATTTCTTTCATTTCCCAAAGTATTTAATGCTCCTTTGTGAAATCCTATTAATTCGTCTTTACTCATCTTTTCTTCAACCATTTTTACACTCCCTATTTATATTTTGATATTTGTTTTATTATTGCTTGAGAAATGAAATCATCCTCATCGGCAAATAATTGCGTCTTATCGACAACAGCTTTAACGCTGCCCATCAATTGTTTTGGTATTTTAATCTCTATCACTTCCATTTAATCAACCCCCAATAATATACAAAAAGAATTTAATCTAATATATAAATCTATTCAATAAAATGGCCAAGCACTATGGCCAAATTGCACCAAAAGATCAAAATTCAAATCTTTGAGTCCGAGTGGCGTATCACATGCGCCCCAACAACTTCCACTCCAAATAACAAATTCACAATCAACTTTCGATTTTAATTCATTAACAATTTCTGTAGCATTAGGTTTTAATCCGTCCGGAAATTGCAAGCAAACTAATTTAGCATCATCTTTTTTTATTTGTTTTACTAAATTGTCCAGTTCTAGGTCATATTTCATAATATAAATAAAAAAACTATATGTTTTTAAACTTTCCCACAAACAAAAAATTATGGAATATGCGCATCCATGCGAGAATTTAGAAAATTTATCAACAATTGGAAATGAAGTTGCAAAACAAATTATTCCTTGCATATACAATGATATAATTAACAAAAACTATATTTGTCCAAAAAAAAATAAAGTTCCAACAGAATGCAAAAAAATCTATTATGAAATTAAAAGTCAAATTATGAAAATCGAAAATGATATCGAAAATTTGGAAAAATTAATAAAATGAATTTAAACTCTTTAATGAATTGGTCAAATAAGGTAAAATCCCTTAAAAGAAAATATGATCGAACCAAAAAACACGCAGTAGCTGAATTATTATATGAATCAGGATTAAAATCTAAATTTTTATTTTTAAAAAAAAATGATCCTAATCAAGAAAAAATTTCAAATCTTATAAATGAAAATTTGAATATAATAGAACGGAGACAAATCCCACTGTATAATAACATAGTTAATTATTCAAATATCTTGAAAAAAGTTTTGATACGCGAAGATATATCTTCGAGATTTTCCCATAAAATTCGAAATTTGTTAGAATCTTACTTGGAAAATGGGGAGGCAACACTGAAAATTTTAAATTCTCAAAAGCAAATTCTACAAACTGAGTATTCAAAAGAGAATATGATTATGTTTAAAGAATCATACAATGATGAAAGAAAATTGAACAAAAACATGATTAAATCAGCAAAAAAAACAAAAAAAATTTCAAATGGAAATTATAATAAAATAATTCAGGCTTCATTATTTGTGAAAAGTATACAAACCTCCGAATATATAAAAAATAATAAAAAAACAATAGAATATGTAAATCTAGCATCCATTGCTACAATAATTATATGTAATTTTTCAGGCATTGATCCTGGGGATATGCCTGCGCACCTGAGACGCATAGCAATCATATTGAGTGAAACATAATTAAATAAGTTCAAATAATTCTGATAAATTCAATTCAAACCCTACGACAGGATTATCTAAATCGAAATTCTTCAAAACAGCAGGATGAATTTCACCAACATATCCAATTTCTTTACCCTTGACAATAACTCTGCCGACACGACCAGGAATAAATGAATCATGTTTTACAGATTTAACTTTCCCTTCAACTCCAAGGGAATTAAATAAAGAATCCATCATCTGTCTAGCTTCTGTATACGATGCACTAGTATTAGTTAGTAATAAACCAAGACGAACTTTTTCTTCTGGTAAAAATACACTTCCAGCTTCAAAAATTTTCTGAGGATATTCATAATGTTTATTTCCACGAAGTACATCCAACAAAGAAGGAATCATCCATGACCTCAAAACATTATATTCTTCATTTAATGCATTTTCAATCTCAATTAAATTTGAAGAAATACGCATATTTTTGGTTTGATCATCTTTCTTAGCCAAATTATAAGTATTAGTTTCCAAAAATCCAAATCCTGTCACAATATTACAAACAGTATTTCTAAAAGATTCAAATTTATCTTCCTGTGCAACTCCTGCAAAATCACTAATTTCTTCTTCAAAATTTTCATAACCATGTGCAATTGCAATATCCTCGATTAAATCAATTTGAGACATCACATCTGTTCGATAACAAGGAATTTCAACAATATTTTTATTAAATCCATATCCCATTCTTTCAAAATAAGATTTAATTTCTTTTTCTTTCAATTCTAATCCAAGAATTTTATTTAGGTAAGTAACATCTAATTTTACTTTTCTTGATTCTAAATCAGGATAATTTTTCCCATTGACATTCACCGAATAAATATCGGCGCCGCGCTCAGAGAATCCAGTAACAAGAATATTTAATGCTTGTTCACAGGATTTTAAATCTAACCCTGTAACATCGATGAATAAATTTTTACTATTTGCCGTGACTTTTGTATTTTCAGAATTTATTATCGGGGGCATGCTTAAGACTTTACCATTATTATCTGACCAAATTGGAACTTTTTTGAACCCATCTAATAAATGGGAATAATCAATTCCTGTTGGATGTTTTTCTAAAATCTCATCAACATCCATCTCACCATCCATCTCCAATGGAACAAATTTTAAATTTCTAACCTCTGCACCATACGTTAATGGGAATTCAATTTCATCAAGATCATAAACTCCTATTGATAATTTTTTTCTATCTCTACCAAAAGTCTTATGTAACTTTTCTTGTACCTGCATCAAATATTGAATGCCCAATTCATTTAATTCAACATTTTTTACAACTGCACACACCGCATACGGCCTTATTTTTTTAATATTTTTTTCTACTTTAACTTTATAGTTGGATTTATTAATTTTATAATTTTTTATGCCGGTTTTAATCCCCATAAAAGCAGATAGTGCTTTAGCAAATCCTGCCGCAGTCAACATATCCGGCCTATTCGGAAAAATCTCCACAACAATTTCTTTATCATCAATACTTTCTAAATCTGTACCAATCATAGAAATACGATCTTTCAATTCTGCATCAGAAACTTTCTTTCCAAGCATATCCAATATATCTTTTTTATTTAGGGTTATTGTTGGCATTTTATATCCAGGATTTCATCTCCTTCAGTTGTTTTAAATCATTTTTATAAAAATCTCTTAAATCTTTTATTCCATAATATGGCAAAATAACTCTTCCCAATCCAAATCCCCATGCTAAAACAGGAATATCTTTTCCAAGTAAAGGTTTTACAACCTCTGGCCTAAGGATGCCTGCCCCGCCAAGTTCGAGCCATTTATTTTTCTCATTTGAATAAACATCAATCTCCACAGAAGGCTCAGTATAGGGGAAATAAGCCGGCCTAAATCTAACCTTATCATAACCCATTTTTTCAAAGAATTCCCTCAAATAACCAAGTAATTGTTTGAAATTAGCTTTTGGATCAACAACAATCCCTTCGCTCTGATTAAACTCAAATAAATGACTCCAATCTAAGGCCTCATTACGATAATTTCTACCAATGCTGAAATATTTAACTGGAAAATCACTTTCTTTCAAACCTGCGAGAGTTCTTGCAGACAAAACCGTTGTATGAGTTCTCAAAACAGTTTTCTTTGCCAATTCTGAATCCCATTTATAATCCCACCCATCTTCGTGTTGTTTTTTGACAGCATCAACTAATTTTTTTTCAGGCAATGTTGATTTTCCTTTTAAGAAAAATGTATCCTGCATTTCTCTTGCAGGGTGATCTTGTGGAACAAACAAGGCATCAAAATTCCAAAACCCGCTATTGACTGCAGGTCCAGTCATTTCTTTAAAACCCATACTTAACCAAATTTTTTTAGCATAATTTTTTGATTCATTGATGAAGTGTCTTTTTCCAGGATAAATTTTAGGAACATTAATCTCTACATCATATCTTCTGAATTTTTTATCTTTCCAAGATTCATTTCTTATAATTGCTGGAGTCAAACCTTCAATGTAATCTCCAGTAAGTTTAATTTTACTTAATTTTTTGCCAACTGAAGTAAGTTCAACCAATTTATCTTTTTTGATATTGACCAAAACCAATTCTTTTCTTTTTAATAGATCTTTTAATAATTTTTTTTCATTTTCATTTAAAGAAGATTTATCTACTGGTAATTTTTTTAAAAATTCCTCTTCCGGAGATTTAGATTTTAACAATTCTTTTCCAACGGGAGTTATTTCAATTTCTTTTCCAAAAATAATTGCATTTTTTCTTTTTAATAATCCAAGAGATATATTTAACTCCTGTCTAGACAATTTAGTTTTATCCGAAATCGCATCAAGTGTTAAATTTTTAATTTTTATAGATTTTAAAAATTGTTTTTCTGGCAACCCATTTTCAAAATAAATTTTACCATTTTTCCCAATCTCAACTAATTCAAAATTATTTCGTTTTATTTTAACAACATTTTTGTTTTCTAACCATTGTAGGGCCCTTGAAACTTCAATCTCTTGTAATTTAGATTTTTCTTGAATTTCCTTTAAACTTTTACAAACAGATAAATAAGGTAATACTTTTCGTTCCAGGGGATGCAATCCTTCAATTAATTCATTAATACTCATATGAACATAAAAAACAAGATTATTTAAAAAACTAATGGTTTTGTTTTAATTATTAAAGATAATCCTCAAGATAAATTATGTTTGAAGAATAAATTTCTTTTGATGCAGGAACATAATCTTTTAACAAAAGGGCACAAGCATCATTTGGATCAAATTTAATTATTTTCTTATCTAAATCTTTAAACATTAAATCAGAAGAAACAACAGATGGCGAATAATAATTCAATATA
>Ga0209249_1000623_pt1 | contig 41673 bp, 49 predicted proteins | sample SaaInlV_200m_DNA_4_FD_184653 | JGI IMG/M metagenome (GOLD analysis project Ga0209249, IMG submission 184653) | Marine microbial communities from expanding oxygen minimum zones in the Saanich Inlet - SI037_S3LV_200m_DNA (SPAdes) (version 2) | ecosystem: Environmental > Aquatic > Marine >...
AAATCTATTAACTTCTATGGGAATAAGAAATGCTAGCTTAGAAGATATTGATAATATTATTCAACTTGGTAAATCCGTAAATGAATTTCAAGTTAGTGACGAAGTAATTACATTTTGGTCCAAAGAGATTTTAACTAATTGTATTCAAAGTAAAATTAATCCTATTTTAGTAGCTGAAGAAAACAAACAGATTATTGGTTTTATTATTGCAAATTATAATCCTTCTTTCAAAAAAGCAACCATTGAAAATATTTATGTAAATCTTGAAAGTAGAGCTAAAGGAATTGGAAAATTATTATTAACAAATTTACTCAAAGAATTAAAAAAATTAAATTGTGAATATCTTTGTTCTTTAACTCAAAGTGATAATCCTAAAGCAGTAGAATTCTTTTTAAAAAATGATTTTAATAAAGGAATAGATTGTATTTGGCTTGATAAGATCCTTTCAGATAAATTTAAAAAATAAGAAATTTAAAATTTACCAACTAAATTTTCTAACAAAACATATCCAGTAGCCATTCCAGCAGTACCAGCTACAGCTAAAACAGCAGCATTATATCCTAATAGGAGTGCAGTGCCAGGGAAATAATTCATTAGCTCTTTTAAAGCTTCTTTACCACTAGTATTTTCATCATAATATACATCAAGTCTTCTTGTTTGACGTCTAAATATTCCTGCAATTGGAATAAAATCACTTTTTCTCAACTTATGTCCTGCAATTTTTTCTAAATCTTGATCTGCCATAGAATTCTCTTTTTTATTAGAGATATATAAAACTTATTAAATTCAAAAAATAAATAATTAAAGAACTAATGCTTCAATTCCAGTAACTTCTGTAGAAATATCTTGTCCAATTTTATGAGCATAATCATTTGCCATTCCTAAAATTATTTGCATATTCGAAATTTCTCCATCCTCAGCACAACTTCTAGCTTCTGCAAGGTTCAATGGGATTGCATTTTTATATCCTAGATTTTCAATTTCATTTATTTGTTCAGAAATATCTACCCCTATTTCTTCTGCATATCTACTTGCTGAACTAAGGTATACTTCCATTTCTTCAGCATCTCCTTCTTCAGCATCTTCTCTAGCTTCTGCAAGAGCCACTGGAATTCCATTTTTATATCCTAAATTTTCAATTTCTTTTCTTTGTTCAGAAACATTTTGTCCAACATCTTTTGCATATTGGCTTGCTCTAATAAGAGAGTAAGACATTAATCCAACATTTCCTTCATCAGCACAACTTCTAGCTTCTATAAGTTCATTTAATACTTTTTGATCTATTACCATTTTTTCTCTAAATTTTTATCTTAAGAAGTTATTTATAAGACTTTCTAAACATACAAACTCTCAAAAAACATCTTATAAGATTCGACTAATATCTTACTTTGAATAGAATAAACAACTGGCACATCTTTATCCCAAACAAATATCAAAAGAAAATCTCCAACAATGCTAGTATCTGCCGGCCAATTAAATTTTGTATACTTCATTTTATATCCTAATTTCTTGTAAAACTTTTCATAATCTTTTTTTTCTTTATTATTAGCCAAACCTAAAATTTTAATCTTCCTTTCTTTAAGGTCAGAACTCAAATTTCTAAAAAAACTTTTCAAATATTCATCTTCACTATATCCTTTTGAGAAAAAATAATATTTTCCAGAATTTGGAATAGTCTTCACAGCTTCCAACCATGCAGATTTCATTCCTTTATATCCTTTGTAAATTTTTGATTCTTCTTTAGATTTATTTTCATTCTTTTCAATATACTCAATAACTTCACTTAAAGAATCTCTAATATTATTCAAATTATCTTGTTTTTTATTTAATATTTCAATTAAATGATTAGGAGAAGATGCTTGAAAATATTTTGTTTTTCCTTTTACAATATAACTAGCAATTCCTTTTTTGATTAATTTTTCTAAGATTACATAAACTTTTGAATTTGACACTTGAGCTTCATCTATAATAGCTCCAACACTTGTACTTCCAATTCTCACCAAAGCAAGATAGACTTTTACTTCTCCTTCTGTTAATCCTAATTCTTTTAGTGTATTCTTTATTTTCATAATTATTTTTAAAAAATAGAACTTTATAAAACTTTCGAACTTCGCCCCACTTGGGAAGAGATTAAACTTATAATTAACTTATTTTTCTTCTCTATTATGTTTGAAAGACACTTAAAATTAATATTGAAAGACTTGGGTCATATTATCAAAGATAACAAAGGAAAAAATTTTAGAATAGAAGATGGTAAAGTTGTAGTAATATATGAAAACCTTAATGTAATGTATGTTACAGCAGATACTCTTGAATTTATTCGAGAATTAAAATCTTATGATCTCCCTTATGCAGAAGAATTAGAGGAATTTGATTTACCTAGAAGTGATGGAGAAATTGATTATTCTAGAATCAAAAGATTACTTCAGAGTTATGCAAAAGATTTCACAGATTTAGCAGAAAGAATTGAAGAAATTAAAATAGGAAAAAAAACTTATTAACTCAAATTTATTAAGTCTGGACACTGGACATGGACACGCATAGAATTTATAAATAATTCTAATATATTATTTTTATGAGGGAAATTAAATGGAAAATACTATAAAAATATTTCAAAACCATAAAGTAAGAGTTGAATGGGATGAAAAGGATGAAAAATGGTATTTTTCAATAGTTGATATAGTTGGAGTTTTAACAGATAATGATTTTCAAAGTGCAAGAAATTACTGGAAAGTACTAAAACATAGACTCAAAGAAGAAGGTAATGAGTCGGTTACAAATTGTAACCAACTGAAAATGTTAGCTTCTGATGGAAAATATTATAAAACTGATGTTGCAGATACTGAGCAGATTTTCAGATTAGTTCAATCAATTCCTTCTAAAAAAGCAGAACCTTTCAAAATATGGCTTGCAAAAGTTGCTTCTGAACGTATTGAAGAAACACAAGATCCTGAACTTTCTATTGATAGAGCAGTTTTGACTTATATGCAAAAAGGATATTCTAAGAGTTGGATTAATCAAAGATTAAAAACAATTGAAATAAGAAAAGAATTATCTGATGAGTGGAATAGATCTGGTATTGATAAAAAATCAGATTATGCAATATTAACTAATGAAATAACAAAAGCTTGGTCTGGAAAGACAATTCAAGATTATAAGAAATTAAAAGGGTTGAAAAAAGAAAATTTAAGAGATAATATGACTAATTTGGAGTTAGTTCTAAATATGTTAGCAGAGGCAACAACTACTGAAATTTCAAAAAAAGAAAATCCCAAAAATTTTTCTCATAGCAAAGATATTGCGAACAAGGGAGGAAATGTTGCAGGTAATACTAGAAAGGATATAGAGGAACAAATTGGAGAAAAAATAGTAACTTCAAAAAATGCTGATGAAATTATTTTTAATAAGAAAAAAGAAATTGAAAAGATAAAATAACTACTTACTCAAATTACCAATATATACATGTTTCACACCTTCAATATTTTTAATTCTTTGAATCACATGTTGTAAATGTTCTATACTACCTGTCTCCATACTAAAACTACATTCTGTCATTTCTTTTCCTAAAGGTTTTGCATGCGCAGATTTAATTGGCGTATTAATAGCTAACAAATTATTTAAAATTTCAGCAACCAAACCAATTCTCTCTAAAGCATCAACTTTAATATCCACAATACTTTGAAGATTATCCATCCATCTCACATTAACTTTTTTTCTTCTACCAAAATTTTTCAATCCTTTTAGATAAGCACAATCCATTTTATGTATAGAAACTTTTTGAGTTTTTGTTGCATAACCAATTATATCATCCCCTGGAATTGGCCTACAGCATTTAGACAACTTAATTTCTGGTTTAACCATATTATCAACATCAATGATCCAAGCTTCAAGTTCTTTCTTAACTTCATCTTCTTTCTTAAAACTTTTTACAGGAATATTTTGTGTTGCTCTAATATATTGTTTAATTTTAGTTTTAGCTTTAGAAGTATGTACAATTTTCAACCAATCTCTAGATGGCTTTTGTGTTTTCGAAGTAATAATTTCAACAAGATCTCCATTTGCTAATTTCCATCTTAGAGGAACAAAGTGTCCATTTACTTTTGCAGCAATACATTTCTCTCCCATTTCTGAATGTACAGAGAAAGCAAAATCTAAGATTGTAGCTCCTTTTGGTAATTCAATAACTCTTCCTCTTGGTGTGAATGTAAATATTTCATCTTCAAAGAAATCAATATGTAACATATTCATAAACTCTTTAGCATCATCAGATTCTTTTTGCCATTCATTAACTTGCATCATCCAATTTAATTTTTTATCAAATTTCTGATCAGCTTTTATTCCTTTATATTTCCAGTGTGCAGCAATTCCAACTTCTGCAACTTTATCCATATCTTCAGTTCTAATTTGAATTTCAACAGGTCTTCTTGTTGGTCCAATTACAATTGTATGCAAAGATTGATAACCATTAGATTTTGGGTTTGCAATATAATCATCAAACTCTCTAGGGATTGGTGTCCATAAATTGTGAATGATTCCTAAAATTTCATAACAATGTCTAACTTCTTTTGTAATAATTCTAATAGCTCTCAGATCATAAATATCTTCAAAAGAAAGATTCTTTCTTTTCATTTTTTTATTTATACTATAGATATGTTTAGGTCTTCCAAATATTTTATACGGGATTTTACTAGTTTTAATTTCTTTATCTAAAATTTGTTTTATTTTATCAACTTCTTTTTCTCTATACTTTTGCCCCAATTTTAATTTAGATTTTATTTCACTAAAAGCTTCAGGGTTCAATTGTCTAAAAGCATTTTCTTCTAGCTCCCATTTTATTTTTGCAATTCCTAATTTATGTGCAATTGGCGCGTAAATATCTAAAGCATCGCTAGCAATTCTTCTTCTTTTTTCCTCTCTAAACACATCAATAGTTGACATATTATGTGCTCGATCTGCTAATTTAATTAAAATAACTCTAATATCTTTTATAGAAGCAAGAATAACTTTTCTAATAGATTCTGCATGTCTTTCTTCTTTAGACATATTTTTTAAAACTGTAATTTTTGTTACACCTTCAACCATATTTGCAATATTTGCACCAAATTCTTTTTTCAAATCTTCTTTAGTCACTTCAGTATCTTCAATAACATCATGTAATAATCCTGCAGAGATAGTTTCCGCATCTAATTGTAGATCTGCTAACCTAGAAGCTGTACATAATGGGTGTTCAATATATCCTTCACCTGTAGCTCTTTTTTGACCTTCATGAGCTTTTTCAGCATAATTAAAGGTTCTTTTAATTAGAGAAACTTCTTTACTTTTCAGATAAGGTTTGACCTTTTTTATTAGGTCCGAGATTTGCATACATAAATAATATTTATAACATTTATATAATATAAGGTTAAGAATTATTTAACTTATTCTTCAATTTTCTTTGTAACAGCTCTAATAATTCTTTTCATCTTTTGTAATTCTTCATAGAACCTAAATGCTACTTTTGCTTTTTCAGTTAAAAATCCTCTCATATACACTAAACTAAACAATTTCTTTCCCTCTGCACTTAATGTTTCATCAACTCTTGCTGCATTTGATAAGAACCATTCTAAATATTCAACTCTTCTTACAATAATGTTTGCATTTAATGTTCTAATTCTTGATTGTTCTAACCTGTGTACTTTCTTAAAATCCTCAACTAAAGGACCTTTTCTCATTCTTGCAACTTTTAAGAATTCATTAACTAGTGCTTTAAATCTTTGTTTAACTGATCTACTATCTTGTAATCCATTTAATCCTTTATCAAAATTTTGTAACCTTGAAAAACTTCCAAAGAAATCATCATACAAGCTTTTTCCAATTTTATTTTCTATTTCTTGATTACTATTCATAATGCTTGCAACAGAAGTAATTCTTCTATAAATTCTAAAATATTTATTTAATTCATCTGAATTCATTAATGTGTCTAGGAAAGTTGCAACACTAATTTTTCTTGAGAACACTGCTCTCTTTGCAGGCATTCTCATTTTACTTAATTCAGCTTTTATTAATATTAGATGTTGATCTAAATCAGTTAATTCTTCAACTACATTAATTTGTCTACCTGGTCCTATATATCCTGGAGGGGTTGTTCCTGGAGGTGGTGTCGTACCTGGTGGTGGAGTTGGAGTTGTTCCTGGTGGTGGAGTTGTACCTGGAGGTGGAGTTGTACCTGGTGGTGGAGTTGTACCTGGTGGTGGAGTTGTACCTGGAGGAGGAGTTGGAGTTGTTCCTGGTGGTGGAGTTGTACCTGGAGGAGGAGTTGTTCCTGGAGGAGGAGTTGTTCCTGGAGGAGGAGTTGTACCTGGAGGAGGAGTTGTTCCTGGAGGAGGAGTCGGCCCTGGTCCTACACCTCTTGGATGAATACTAAATGGTCCTCCACTTCTATTTGCAGTAGCTTCTGAATAATCACCAGTAATAGGATTATTTGAAGCATCATAAGCAAAAGCTCTAATATAACATCTATCTGAGTCAACACCTGTAGGCATTCTTAATTTTATTCTCTTTAAACTTCCAAGAATATTTGTATCTCCCATTTCTGATTTTAATAATTCTGTTTCAGCCCTTGTTGAACTTCTTCCATTTTTATACAGAACAAACATAATAGTTGCAGGGTCAACTGGAGTAGTTGTCCATCTCAATTCTACTAAGTCACTATGATAATAATTATTTCCAGAAATATTTGTAATTACTGTGAACTTAAAACCACTTGGTCTTGTTGCACCTTTAGCAAGATTTAATTCAATCTCTTTTGTTTGCATTCCAGAATCTCTTGTTGGAAAATTAACTACTACTCTATATTTTCCTCTAAACATTGGAGTGTCTGCTTTTACAGCAAACTCATTACCTGCATCATCAAACATTTTTGCACTTGATTTTTCTTTCTTATGTGTTGCCATTTTATAATATAGTATAATCTGCTCCTAAACCTGGTAAAGGTGTTCCTGGTACAACTTGAATTTGTACACTTGAATCAACATTTGGATATCTTCCTGTTGCATCCTCTGCAACAATTCTAATAAATTTAGTTTCTGATAATGGACCACCAGCATGTGTTGGTGTATATAATATATCTCCAGTAATATCTCCTACAGCATCTGTTCTTCTTCCACCTGGGATTAAATCAATTTGACCAGCTCCATAAGCTACTGTTCTTTGTCCATAAACTCTAACATTAATATTAGGTATTCCAGCTCCTGTTGCTGCATCTACAACAGAAATACCTACACTGCTCGATCCACCTGGAGGAATAGTTGTTGGAGCCCAAGCAACTAAGACATTCATAATGCTTGCTCCTCTTGTATTAACAATAATTGTTCCAGTTAAATTTGTAGGTTTAGCAAAGCCTACTAAATTATTAATTTCTACAACAAAGTCATAAGTTCCAGGAACTAAAGTTGTAATTGAAAATGCAGCTACAGCTGGATTTCCTGGTGCTGGTGCAACTGCTGCAATTCCTCCTGCAGTATCTCTAGTAACAGGTTGTGCAAATGCAATTGCTATTGAAGGATCTCTTGGTGAGAAAGTTATTTCTGCTCTAGCATTATTCAAACCATTTCCATCATTTGTAACTCCACTAGTTCCATTTCTTACTAAACCAATATTCATATCTATTGGATCACCTTCATTTACTGTAGCATTATTTGTTGTAACTCCATTAATTTGTAAACCAACATCTGGTGCAATTTGCGGTGCTCCTTTTCTAATAACATAAGGAATAATTGGTGCCATAGTTGCAGGATTAATTTCTGAATGTGTTAAAGTAACTCCAAAATCTTCTTGATAAATTCTTGCAGCACCCATTGTATATTGAACTCTTGCTGCCCCATTAACATCTGTATCTTCAGTAGTGGTATTTATTGTTCCAGTTCCAGAACTTAAAGTAAAATTAAGAGTTGCATTTTCTAAAGGTCTTCTCCATCTTTCACTTCTTCCTCTGTATACATTAACTGTAAACCATCTTGCAGGATCACCATTTTCAAATTGTATAACTCTCAAAGGACCTATTGCTCCAGTAGGAATAATAACAGGAGCTCCAGGTGCAGGCCTAGGATTATAATGTGTTAACTCTACAAAAATTCTATCTCCTCTAACCCAGTTCATAATTTGATCTTTATAATAATAAAGTAAATATCCAATTCCTAATAATAATAAAATTAATCCTATCCAAGGTAAAGCTTGTCCTAAAAAACTTAAAATATTTCCACCAAAGAAATATAAAATTAATCCTAAAGCAATTGCACCTAATAATCCAACAAACCACCAAGGGTTTCTTTTTATCCATGCAATAATTGCATCTCTTCTATCTTTATCTTTAAACAATAAATATAATAATCCGATTATTGCGGCTCCAATTAAAAATGGAATTAAGGCTTCAAGTCCACCAATTAAACTAGTAAACCAATTCCCTCCAAATCCAATACTAGAGAGTACTAATAATAATAAAAGGAATCCAAGAATCCAACCTAAACCTTTCCAAGAGAAACCACTCTCAGAGTCATCATCATCACTTGATCCACCAAATAATTTTCCAGCCAGGAAAAATAATCCAAATAATATAACTGCTAAGATTGCATACATAATCCAATCTCCAACTCCATAGAATAAGAAGAAATTCAAATCTCCTAAAAATTCGTCAACAGCTCCACCAACATATGGTAAGCCTCCAATACCTGAAGCAAACCCTGGGGTTCCTCCAACTAATAAAAATAATATTATTGTAGCAACAATTGCAATGATTAAATTAACCCAGTTAAATTTATCTTCTTCACCTTTGTAAAAAAATCCTGCAATACTATAAAAAATTATTATTGGTGCAAATAAAACAATTACCCAACCAAAAGCTGATGTCCATGTATCTGGCATCATCTTTAAAGCAATAAATGAAAAAGCGATTGCAAAAACTAAACCTTGTCTCTCTGCTTCTTCACCCCATCTCTCTTTGAAGGTTTTGTAAATCAAAGTAATAAGCATCATTCCCATCAATGCTTTAACAAAAGCTAATGTAGGATCTTCTGTTCCAAGAACAATATTCATGATAGAAGAATCTGCAGCAACAACTGACATATTCAATAATAAGAACAAGACACTATACCAAAAACCTCTTTTCATACCTCTCTTTATAATAATAAGATATTTAAATGTTTTTATTAAAATACTAAATATGTTTTACTTAAAACTATGTAAAAAGAAAGCTGCATACAAAGCAAAACCAATATCTAAGCTTCATTTAGATCTATCTAAAATAAAAAAGACTTACAAAACAAGCTTTTCAACAACTAAATTAATTGTTATAGAAACTGAAGGTTTAGAAATAATTGTTCAAGAAGATGGTGAGTTACTTTTCAAAAATTCTAAAGATAAAAAATTAATGGAAAAAGTAGCAAAAAAAATATATAAAAATGTTAAGCTGTCCACTTAACAATTTTTTCATACAACCAAATTAAGATATAGATTCCTACAAACATATCTACTAATGCCCATACTGTTCCGATAAATGTTCCAAACCATGTTGCACTATATCCTAAATAAACTGAACCTAAAACTTCTACCATTTTTAGACCATAACCTAATCCTGTTGCTAACAAACCTAATAACAAAACTGCTCCTCCCCAAAGTAAAGAACCAGCTAACGCCCATCTTTTTTTATCTATCATTTCCTTTTTTTTCTTTTTAGCCATTATTATCACCAACAAAACTTAAGACTAAGAAATATTTAAACCTTTATGCTACAGTTTTTCCTTCTAAATTAATTCTAACTGTCTTTCTTCCTCTTCTAAAATCATCTAAAGAAAAAACATTTGGGTATGCTGCATTGACAGCTTCGAAAGGAGAACCTCTAAAACCTACTCTCTCATTTTTAATTATTCTTGACAATTTTAATCTTCTAAATAAATCTTGAGTTATATGTTGTGGAATTTCTTCTTCTTCTAATTGTAAATAATCTTCTATTAACCATTTTACTGCTTTCACTGCAGTTTCTTTTGGATTATCTTCCCAAACATACTTTACATTTTTTATTGTCCAAGGTAAAATCTGTTCTGGAAAATTATCTTCAAACATTCTATAAATACTTCTTCCATATCTGTTTAATAATGTGAATAAACCAAAATCTTTTATTGAACTCTTTGTTAAAAAATTTCTAAGTCCAATTTGGTCATAAGTTTCTTCAGGTGATAATCCATCTAAAGGTATTGCTCCCTGTGAAATTAAATAATCATTTAATGCATTTATTCTAAATTCTTTTTTATCATAACTTCCTTTAGGAGAATATTTCATATTCCATGGTCTTAATTCAGGAAATTTCATTTTTAGTGCTAAGAAAGTACTATCATTGAAAACTTGGTGCAACATTCCACCTAAACCTTCATTTCTAAAATCATCTCCAATAACAGTTCCACAATCTTCAATAGAAAATATATCTCTCTTTTTTGCAAACCAAGCAACTGCATCTCTTGCTCTTCTAAATTTTAAATTAGTTTGCCAATAATTTTTTGGAACTCTGCTCCATTCCCAAGGTAAAATTTGATTAAAATATGCATCATTAACTGCCATGTATGGACTTCCAGAATAAAATATATTAAGAAAACTTATCATTCCTCTTTCCTTAAAAAAATCTTTATTAACTTTTTCGGGTATTTCTCCAAAAGGTATTTCTTCAACTTCTTCAATTACTGTTCTTATTATTTTTCTAATTGTATTTTTCGGATATCTTTCATCTACTTGTAATCCTTGAATATAATTTCTTCCATATCTACTTCTTAAATTTTCTTTTACACTTTCAACAAACTCTCTACCTATTGGCATATCTTCTTCACCAACAAAATTTTCTAATCTCCTCTCATCACTATCTGAAACAGTTTGACTAAGATAACTTAAACCTCCTCTAGGATTTCTTTTCTGTGCTCTTTCTTTTTCTTGTGTATTTCTCATAGAATTATTTATAGCAGTCCTTACATAGGCTTTTTGATCATCTGCATCTCTTTGTAAAGCTTGCCAAGCTACAATTCTTGCTTCTTGTGCATAATCTTCAATCTCAGAAGGGGTAGAAGCATAGCGTCGAGCCCTTGCTTTAATTATTGACTCAAAGGCTTCGAGTTCCATAATCTTCAAGCAATACTTTCTATTTTTAATAATATATATACCAAAGACTAGATTTGAGCTATATTAGCTCAAACCTATTCAACATTTCTTCTAATTCCCCATTCAATTCTTCAGCTCTAATAAATCCCATAAAGTCTCTATTAAAATCATACCACAGTTCAACTTCTTCTTTCAAAAAAGGACTAATTTCTGAGGTAATAATTCTATCATACAAAACATCATACATGCCTTTTACTCTTCCTGCATACAACATTTTTGCATCATCATTTAAGAGATTTACATATTCGTCTGACAACTCTAAAATTTTTACTTTCCTGAAATAATATTCTATTTGGTTTTCAGGTTCCCTTTGTTTCAAAATATTTTGTAGTTCATACATTTTCTTCCTCCCATTACAGATTTATTATTCTTAGAAATTCACTTTAAAAAAACTTTACAAGAAAAAATTGAAAACTTTTCAGCTTCACCCGAAAATTTTACTGTATTTTATATCTTCCTTTGTATTTTGACTTACCTTCAGTCCTAATAAAAACTAATTGTGCTATTCTCAAACCTTTCTTCAAAGTCAGAGTATTATTTGACATATTTTTAATTTCAAACATTTGTCTATTCTTTACTCCAGGGTGTACAACAAAAGCAGTTGCATGTACAACAATCCCCATTCTTGCAAACCTTGATCTTCCTGAAAGAAGCCCACATATATTATCTGGCAAACTAATTTTCTCTTCACTCATTCCAAGAACAAAGGCACCTGGCATTAATGTAATAGCTTTTGCTTTAATTTTTTTAGTATATTTTTTATAATCTGTTTTATTATTCAAGGTAATATTTTTATTCTTTCCAAAAACCCAAAATTCATCATCTAAACAGATATCTAAAGAAGCATCTCCTAAATTTTTAGCTCTATAGGGTTTAACTTTTATTTTCCCTTCTTTAATTTCTCTTTTTATCACTTCTTTTGTCAAAACCATTAATAGACTTCAAGAAAAATAACTTTTTAAACTTATTCTTTATTTCATTATGTATGTATGAAGAACTTTCAAAAGGATATGATGAACTTTATGGTGCTGAGCAACTAAAAAAGATTGAAATAATCAAACCTTATCTTAAGGGTAAAATTTTAGATCTTGGTGCTGGTACTGGTATCCTTGCAAAACATTTTCCAAATGTAACTTCTTTAGAACCTTGCAAAGAAATGTTAGATCAGGCTCCTGAGCCAAAAGTCTTAGCAAAAGCTGAAGAGATTCCTTTTGAAGATAATTCATTTGATACTATTGTTTCTTTAACAGCATTACACCATTGCGACATTGACAAAGTCATTTCAGAAATTAAAAGATTAAATCCCAAACATTTAGCATTAACTTTACTAAAGAAAAGTAAGAATTGTAAAAGCTTTACCAAAAAACTTCATGAAAATTTTAAATTAAAAGAAATTGATGAAGGAAAGGATTTAATTTTTATTCAAATAAATTAAAGAATTTACCTTCCGCTTTTTGAGTATGTTTTCCAGGTGAAGGAATACCAACTTTTCCATCGCTTGTTTTCCCAATAACATATCCTAGTTTACCACTTTTAACAGCAGCTCTTCCAGCTTTTCTTTGAGTCATTGCTTCTACTCTATTTATCTCTGCTAAAGTTCTCTTTCTAAAATCAGCAATACTTTTTTCTCTATTTTCAAAGGTTATTGAAGGTTTTTTATTTTTTGCACTCTTCGGATCATAAAGTTTAATTTTTTCTTTTGGTCTATCTTTTTTATTTTTAAACATTGCAGAACTCTCAATGAAATCATCTCCTTCTTCCATAATTGGTCTACCTTTAGGATAAACTCTTGCATACAACATATAACTCAAACCAACTAGGAATAGTAACGCAACCATAGTATAAATCCATCCAACACCTGTTCTTTCTTTTCCATTATCTACATTAACATCATCTAAATCAGTAACACCCATTCCTGTAGGGAATATTAAACTATAAACACCAGTAGGGATCTCTTCATTTAGGTCTACTTCTAAAGTTTCTCCTGGATCAAGGTTTCTACTTTTTTTAACAATAAAATCTTTATTATCTCCTTCAATCTCAATTTCAATATCATCTGTATATCTTACATTTCCAGTATTTTGAATATACAAAATTCCATTAACTACATTATAATCTAAATTTTCAACAATTCCAACATTAATAACATCTTCATCTTCTAATATAATTTCACCTTCATAAGTACTTTTTATTGACCAATCTCCAGCTTCACTAAATTCAGGAATCATAAATAAAAATTCTTCACCAGAATACAAATACTGTTCTGCTGCAATTCTTCCATTTGCATTATAAACTTTCACAAAAATATTCCCTTCATCCATAAACTCTCCAGTTTGATCGTACAAATTTACTGTAATAGCAATCTCCTCCCCAGGCATTACTTCATCAACAGGAATAATATTTGAAACTTCACTTGCTAAAGCGCTAACTCTTAATCTTGTTGTAGTTGAACCTTCATTCCCATAAGAGTCTTTTGCAGTAACTTTTAATTGGTGTTCTCCAGTTTCAATATTATCTTTAGTCCATAGATCATATGTATATTGGCTATCTGATAATTCTGCACTAAATAAATCTCCATCTAAATAAATTTCAATACTTCCAGTATCAACATAATCTTTTGTTACTGTTTTAACATTTCCATAAACATTAATATGTTCTCCAGGTAAAATTGTATTTATATTGGTATTAACAAAAACATGTAATTCACTCTCTACTGAGAATTTTTCAACTTTTTCAAAATATTGTTTATTACCATAACTATCTCTCACAATAATATTAACATTATAATCACCTGCATATCCAGATAATAACTCATAACTATAATCAATTTCTCCATCAATTACTTCCATAATTCCAACTAAATATTCTTCACCTTCTTCATTAGCAAAATATAATTCTGCATTTCCATTAATAGTATCTCCATCTAATTGACTAATTGTTCCAGTAATTTTCAAAGTTTCTCCTAATTGTAATTCATCTTCTTCTAAACTAAACTTTCCGTTCAAATCAGTTGTAACTTCAAAGTTTGATGATCTTCCATTATCTACAGAAACACCACTAGTTAAAAGATCTAATTCTAACCAACATAATCCTTTCAAACTAGAACTAACAATAACGCTTGGTAAACTCAATTCAAACAAATAAACTTCTTCATCTTTTTTTAAGTCTAAACTTATAGACTGTAAATTATATTTTTGACCATCACAAACAAATGATGTCTGTAAATAGCCTGAAAATTCTTCATCGGCTTTTATAGTTCCAAAAACAGCTATTTCATCACCAATGTTATATTGGGTATTTAATTCGTCGAATTCAACAGTTGCAGAAACACATTGTGTTAAAACAAGTATAACAAATAGGAATATCACACTCTTTTTCATCTTAAATAAAAGTATACTAACTTAATATATAAAGTTAACTATGCTTTCGAGTAACAGAGAAAGTTTTAAATACCTTGTTTAAATTTTAAACTGACATGGAGATATCTGAAAAGCTAGAGAGCCTAAGACATAGTGCAGCTCATCTATTGGCACAAGCAGTAAAAGAACTTTATCCAGATGTTAAACTTGGTATTGGTCCAACAATTGAAAATGGTTTTTATTATGACTTCTTAAAAAATGAACCTTTCACTCCTGATGATCTAAAAACTATTACAAAAAAAATGAGGGAATTATCTAAACAAAAACTTCCTATTGAAAAAAAAGAATTAAGTGAAAATGAAATAAATGAATTCTTAAAAGAAGAACCTTTGAAAAAAGAACTTTATGATGAATTAGAAAAAGGTAAAGCAACATTTTATGCACAAGGAAAATTTATTGACCTATGTAAAGGACCTCATTTAGAAACTACTAGAGAAGTTAGAAATTTCAAATTAACAAGAGTTTCCGGAGCTTATTGGAGAGGGGATTCAAAAAATGTTCAATTACAAAGAATTTATGGTGTAGCTTTTGAAACAAAAGAATCTCTTGATGATTATAAAAAAATGTTAGAAGAAGCTGCAAGAAGAGATCATAGAAAATTAGGAAAAGAACTTTCTTTATTCTCCATTCATGATGCAGCACCAGGTATGCCTTTCTTTCACGACAATGGTACTTACATTTATGAAAGGTTAAAGGAATTCATGCTTCAAGAAATGAGAAAATTAGATTATGAAATTAATTTAACTCCTATAATATTAAACAAAGATCTTTGGTTACAATCTGGCCATTGGGATCATTACAAAGAAAATATGTATTTTACAACAATTGACACTAAAGATTCTGCAGTAAAACCAATGAACTGTCCAGGTAATTTATTAATCTTCAAAACAAAATTACATTCTTACAAAGAGTTACCAATAAAAGCTGGTGAGTTTGGTTTAGTTCATAGACACGAACTTTCAGGTGTTTTATCTGGTTTATTTAGAGTTAGAGTTTTTACTCAGGATGATGCACATGTTTTTTGTACAAATGATCAACTAAAAGACCAAATAATTGAACTTATAGAATTAGTTGATAGAGTTTATTCAACTTTTGGTTTCAAATATGATATTGAACTTTCAACAAAACCTGAGAAAGCAATGGGTAATTCTGATTCTTGGAAAGTAGCTGAAGAATCACTTTCTGCTGCACTAAAAGAAAAAAAATTAGATTTTAAAGTTAACGAAGGTGATGGTGCTTTTTATGGTCCCAAAATTGATTTCCATGTTAAAGATGCAATTGGTAGAAGTTGGCAATGTGGAACTATTCAACTTGATTTTCAAATGCCTGAGAAATTTGATTTAACTTATGAAGGTAAAGATGGAAGAAAACACAGACCTGTAATGCTTCATAGAGCAATTTATGGTTCTCTTGAAAGATTCATGGGAGTATTAATTGAACATTATGCTGGAAGATTCCCTATGTGGTTAAGTCCTTTACAAGTAAAAATCTTAACAGTAACTGACAGAAATGTAGAATTTGCAGAAGAGTTAGCTCAAAAAATGAAAAATGCAAATTTAAGAGTTGTTATTGACGATAAAAATGAATCTATTGCAAAGAAAGTTAGAAATGCAATCAAAGAAAAAGCTAACTATATAATTACAATTGGTGATAAAGAATCTGAAAAAAGAACTTTAGCTGTAAGAGATAGAGAAGCTAATGTTGAACACGATCTTGACGTAGACAAATTTATCTCTAAATTAATCCACGAAGTAAACACAAAAAAATGTTAGATGACTTAAAAGAATTTCTTAAAGAAATTGGAAATGTAGAAGGAAAATATTTAGTTTCTTGTTTTTATCAAGATGATAATTGGAAGGTTGATTTTTTCGATTCAAAAGAACACAAAATTTATACTTATACAAAAGTAGAGGGTAAGATTGTAATAAATAAGGATGACATTTTTCAAAAAGAGAACAAAGAACTTGAAGTTTTAGACATTGAAAAAATAAAGATAGGAAAATTAGAAGCTTTAGATAAATTATCTGATCCTAATGGAAAAATGATTTTAATTTTACAAGTTATCGACTCTAAAGTTGTTTGGAATATTACTATAATCACACCTGAATTTAATATTTTAAATACTAAAATAAATGCAGAAAATGGTGAAATTTTAAATGAAAGCAAAGAAAGTATTTTTTCTTTCAAGAAATCTCAATAATTTTTCTTTTACTTGTTAATCCTGACTTTATTTTAACATCTTTCTTAAAATATTTTTTTGCAATTTTTACAAGTTCTTGGTTAGCTTTCCCTTTCTCTGGTTCAGATTTTAAATAAGCTATATAATCTTCTCCTTCTTTAATAATTTCAGACCTTCCAGATTTAACTTTTACTTTAATTGCAATTCTCATTTTACAGAAATAATTCCTGGTCTTCTTTTTTTCTTTCTCTCTTCTTCTTCATTATGTCTAAAAGAATCCATCTCTTTTACTCTTTGAGCATAGGTTTTACCTACATCTTGTTTTTGGTCTTGATGATACATAGAATCTTGTCTTTCATAAGTTAATTGCTCCGTTTCTTTTTTATATTTGTCTTCACCTATGCCTAAATTTTCTTCTTCAACAATTTTCCCTAATCCTTTTCTCACATTTCTTTTTCTATCTTCTTCAATAATTTCTTCTTCACTAACTTTAATTTCACCTAGAACTCTCTTTGGTTTTTCTTTTTTCTTTATTTTTTTTTCTTCTTCTTCCACAAATCTTCTAATTATTTCTTGTCTTTGCTCTTTACTTAATTCTTTTTCTACTTCCTTTTTACTCAAAATCTTTCTTAATAGTGCAACAGTAAGATACTTATCATCAACCATAGTTAATTACTAATTCTTCCTTAAATATATAGTTTACCTATTATATCTCGATATTTACACCAACAGGACAATGGTCAGAACCCATAACTTCATTTAGAATAAATGCTTTTTTTACTTTCTCTAAAATATTTTTTGTAACATAAAAATAATCTAATCTCCATCCAACATTTCTCTCTCTAGCTCTGGTTCTAACCGACCACCAACTATACTTTACAGTTTCGGGATGAAAATGTCTAAATGTATCAATCAAACCTTTTTCTTCAAATTTATCTAACCAATCTCTTTCTTCTCTCAAAAATCCAGAAACTTTATCATTTCCTTTAGGCCTTGCTAAATCAATTTCATTATGTGCTGTATTTACATCTCCACAAATAACTAAAGGTTTTTTTTGTTTACTACAAAATTTCAAAAAATGATCATAAAAATCTAACTTATACTTTAATCTTTCATCACTCATTTTTCCATTTGGATAATAAATATTCATCAAAATAAATTTTTCATATTCTAATACTAAAGCTCTACCTTCTTTATCAAACTCAGAAACACCAAACCCTTTTTTCACTGACAAAGGTTTTATTTTTGTATAAACACAAACTCCACTATATCCTTTTCTCTCAGCAGAATTAACAACTAAATGGTAATCTTCAATATTATTTATTGTATCTGGAATTTGTTCTTCCATTGCTTTTATTTCTTGCAAACAAATTATATCTGGATTTTTTTTCTCCATAAACTCAAGAAAACCTTTTTTTTCAATAGCTCTAATTCCGTTAATATTCCAAGATAGTATTTCCATTCATACCTCTATAGTATTTTTCTTAATCTTACAATTTTTCTAGCATATTCATTTCCTAACTGTTTACCCATCTCACTACCAATTATACCTTGTTTTTCAAGAACTACATTTAATTTTCTAATCCTTTTACCAAATTTATTTCTTAATCTCTTTTTGATAATACCTTTTTTAATATTATTCCAATTATTTTGAAATTGTGTTCTTAATTTAACTTCATAGCTATTAATCTCTTTTGAAAGTTTATCTATTTCTTTTTTTATTTCTTTATGACTTGCAGTTAAACTTAAACCGAATATCCATGTTCCAAATACCATATAACTAATTATATTCTTTTCTTTCTTATAAACTTTCTCATCAAAAGCTTTATATTTAGATAATAATTCTTCACATCTATGTCAGAAAAAGAATATTATCTTAAAGTTGGAAAAATTCACAAAGAAGTCTGTGAAAAAGTAAAACCCTTAATTAAACCTGGAGAAAAATTATTAGATATAACAAAAAAAATAGAATCTATTATTCAAGAATATGATGTTTCTTTAGCTTTTCCAGTAAATTTACAATTAAATAATTTAGTCCATTACACACCTTTACCAGAAGATGAAATAGTTCTGAAAGATGATGATTTAGTAAAAGTTGACATTGGGTTACATATTGATGGTTATATTGCTGATGGAGCTTTCACTGTAACTTTTGATAATAATTATCAAGACATGGTTGACTTCACTGAAAAAACTTTGAAAAAAGTTTTAACTGATTTAAAACCAGGAATGTTAATTTCAGAAATTGGAAAACGACTTGATGAAGAAATGAAAAATTCTAAATATAAAATTATTAGGAACTTACAAGGTCATCAATTAAAACAATGGGAATTACATTCAACAAAATCTGTTCCCGTTTTCAAAACTGAAAGTAAAAACAAATTAGAAATTGGTGAAGCTTATGCTGTAGAGATTTTTATTACTGACGGTGATGGCTGGATAAATGCATCAAACAAGGCTTTAATTTATGCAATAACCAAAGTAACTGTTCCTGTAAGAAATCCTAAAGTGAAAAAATTAATTTTAGAAATTAAAAAAAGAAGAAAATCTTTTCCTTTCAGTGAAAGATACATTTATGATCATTTAAAATATTCAAAAGTTGATTTTTTCTTACTCAAAAAAACAGAAAATATTTTAGAGTATCCTATTCTTGTTGAAAACCCAAATTCAAAAATTGCACAATTTGAAGATGTTATTTTTGTAGACGAGAAAGAAGTTATTATTACAACAAAATAAAAAACTTTATAAACTCTATAACTCCTTTATTATATTAATTTAAAAGAGGTTAAAAAAAAATGGGATTAAAATCATGGGCAAAAAAAAGATTTTCTAGACAAGGTAAATGGGAAGCAATAGCAGATGCACCATTAACATCAGAGTGGAGCGACATATCTGAAACAAGACAAGCAGAAGTACTTGAAGCAGGATTTGTTCCATTACAAAGAGCATTAGATCAAGTTGAAGGTGAAATTAACTTACAAAAAAGTTTAGTTAACAAACAACTTTCTTCAACAGATAATGCATTTAGATCATTAATTCATACATTCAAAGAATTAAAATCTTTTAGAGTAGAAATGATACATCATTTTGCAATTGGTTTAGCTGTTTTAGAAAAAGGAAGAGCTCTTCAACAATTAGCAGTAAAGTTTTTTTCTCCTAACTTTCCAAAAGGAAAAAAGGCAAATGAGGATGTTATTGCAATTTCATCTCAGTTAGATTCTGAATTAGTAACATATGAAAAAGATCTTTCCAATTTTAATGCAAAAAAAAGAATTAGAGATCTTAAAGCTTTAGAAAAAAGATTAGTTCTTGAATTAAGAGCTTTAACTAAATTTTATGAAAGACATGTTGATTACGAAAGAGGTCAATTAATACAAATTAGGGATTTTAGAGAAACTGCTGATAGTCTTAAGAAAGGAGCAAAGAGTCCTAGACTAAAAGGAAAGACTCATGCAAAAGCAACTCAGTTAGCTAGAGAACATTTACAAAGAGTTAACGACAGTTTAAGAAAGGCTTCAAGAGTTAGAAACTGGTAGTATTAAACTGCCACATAACCTCTTTTTTTTATTCTTTTTTCTTCTATTTGACTTAACAGAACTAAATTTCCAACTTCTTTAATCATTCTACTTTCTTCAACTAAATCTTGAATACTTGGATATGACATAGCTACACTACTTTCTTTTAATTTTCCTCTAAGTGCTTGAACAACATTTTCTGTATTCTCTGGATAACTTAATATTTGAGGTTTCATATCTCTAACTTTTTTTGCTTCTCCTATACTAACAAGTCTATCAATACCCTTATATAAAAAATTAATTCGCATAATTCTTGTAACTCTATCCATTGCTTCTAAAACTTTTGTATCTCTTGCATATCTATTTCCATAAGGGAATAAATCCCAAAAAAACTTTTCTTTATGTTCTTGAGTTGGACCTTCAACTAATCTAACATTTTCAAAATCATTTAAACTTGTATAAACTTCTAATTCAATTGGTAAAAAAGTAAACATAGGAGGCATATAATCATTATCTTTATGTTTAAAAGTTACATACACTAATCCTAAACCATGAGCTAATCTAACTTCTTCATCAGGTTTTGCAACAAAATCATAAAGAATATCTTCATCAACAAAAATTGTTTCCTTTCCTTTAAGCATTTCCCTATCTTCTTCACATTCAGCTTGGTTAGGGGAAAAGATCAACAAATTTTCATCAACATATATGCTCATTTATAACAACTCCAATATATAGTTTTAAAGGCCTTATTTATAAGTTTTACCCAAATCTTCTTGAAAGCCTTTCAAGGGCAAATCTAACAAGTTTTATATACAAATAAGTAATTATATTTAGAATATGATAACCAGATTCAAGAAAATCACCATAATTAAGCTCAGAACACCTGAAAAGAGCATAAACAAGGAGATTCAGTGGTTTTCACAGTCTTTGGGACTATTCACACAAAGGGATAAAGACAAATCTTGCTTCAGAATTTTCTTAGAAATCATAAAAACCAAGAAACCTCAATCTTCTGATGAATTAGCATACAAATTAAACCTTAGTAGAGCTACTGTAATTCACCATTTAACAAAATTAATTGCTTCTGGTATCGTTGTAGTTAACGACAATAAATATTCTTTGAGAGCAAAAAACCTAGAATCTACTTTGAAAAAAATGAAAGCAGACTTTCTTTCAGCTTACGAAGAAGTTGAAGAAGTTGCAAAAGAAATAGATAAAAAAATAGGTTTATAATGTGTGTTTTTCATGCACTGTTGTATAATTATGCATTTCATCTACACTAAACCATAAACCAATTTCATAATCTGCATCTTTTTTATTCGCTGAAGCATGTATCATATTCTTTACAGCAACTTTATTCTTATCAGCTAATGCATAAGTATAGTGTGCAAAGTCTCCTCTAATAGTACCAGGTGGAGCTTGTTTAGGTTCTGTTGGTCCAACCATTTTTCTAATATTCTCAATTACATTTATACCTTCAAGTACAAAAGCAATAACAGGTCCATTGGTCATAGATTTAACATTCCCCATTAAAATTTCAATACCATGTCTTTCTTCAACATCATAATAATGCTTCTTAAAAAATTCACCATCTGCCCAAATCATTTTCATTCCGACAATTTTATATCCTACTCTTTCAAACCTTGTGATTATTTCTCCACAGAATCCTCTCTGCACACAATCAGGTTTTAATACAACTAAAGTTCTTTCGATCATTTTATTTTCTCCTAAAATTAATAAGAAAGACTAATTTAATCTTTATAAAATTTATCTAATAACATAACCATCTAATTCTTCATTTACAAAATAAGTTTGACTTACAAATCTAGAAGATCTTCTTGATAATTCTCCTTTTAATGCATCCCAAGTATCATATTTTAAAGATAAATCTAGTAACTGTATTAATAGATAAGTATTATTTGCTGATTCTCCAGTTTGTTTATCTGCAATAATAGCTTTATTACTATCTGCAATACTTGCAGCAAACTTTGCACTTGTACATCCACCTAAAAGATAAATTGCATTTGGAGATTGGTATGATTCAGTTTGATTATATAATATTGGCATATCATCAACATGGCCTCTTAATGTAATTAATTGATAACCTCCATCAACTTGAGGGATTGTTTGTCCTCTAACTACAATTTTTATTTTTACAGCTTCTCTTCTTGCTGTAGAACCAGTTCCTCTAACTTTGTAATTATTAACTTCATAAATACTACTATTTCTTGTAACAGAAAATTTAGCTCTTGCACTTCTTCTACTATTTCTTGATTTTAAAGTTTGTATAACTCCAGCTCTTTCTCCTTCATCTGCACAATAAATCAATACATTATATATATTTTTAAAATTATTAAATTCTGAAACTCTTTTTATCTCAATAGGCTGAGAAGCAACATATTCTCTTGTTACAGGTATAGTTTGAGTATCTGGAACAGTAGCATCACCACAAGCAATTAATCCAAATAATGCACCAACTAAACATAATCTTAATTGTGGTTGTAATTTTAATCTTGCTCTAAATAAGAAACTTCCTTTATATTTCTCTAAAGCTTTCTTTGCAGAACTCCAAACCTTTTTTTCTTCTTTACTTAAAGCTCTCTCTAAAACTCTCTCAAATTCTAAAGCTTGTACACTCTCTGTATTCAATGCATCTTCTAATCTTTGCATTGCTTGTTCTTCTCTATTTTCATCTCTTTCTTGAATATTAATTTGATGTTTCAGTATAATTTTAAAAGCTTCTAAATCTGCAATTATTTCTAACAATCTTTGTTCTAATCCATGAAACTCTGTATCATATTTAGCTGTTTTTCTAACTAAGAATATTTTTCTATAAAGATTAATAATATTATTTAATTGTTTAACATAAAAATCAATCTCACTAACTTCTTCACCCAATACTAAAAATATACTCCTACCTGTAACTTTTTTCTTTTTTGCTTCTAATTTATTTATATTTTTAATAGTTTGATCTAAAGCTTTTAGGATCTCTGTACTTCTTGCAACAATATATAGTTCGAACTTCTCACCCATCAATATATTTCAAAGAAACTGACTTTATAAAATTAACTAAAAAATAAAAAGAATTATTATTTTTGTGAAGTAACCCACTTCTGTTCTCTAGCCTTTCGACCTAACTTAATAAGATTTTTTTCACACTTGTTTGAACAAAAATCAGCTGTTTTACCAGATTTATAGACATAGATAGTTCTACTCCCAACAGGAATATTTTTCTTACAATATGTACACTCAACCATTTTATCTCTTACCTCTTGTTAACTTTCTAGCTTCAATTTCTGTTTCTCTAAGCATTAAAACATCTTTAACTCTAATTGGTCCACGAACATTTCTTGTTAAAACTTTATTAGCATCTCTGCCGTCTAAAACTTTACATCGAACTTGAATAACTTCTCCTCTAGTACCTGTTCTACCTACAACTTCCTCAACTCTAGCAGGAACAGCATTACTAAACAAGGACTTACTCTGTCCTTTATCCTTTTTCTTGTCGTCTTTCTTATTCTTTGGAGCCATCTTCTTCGCCTAGTGCTTTTTCTATTTGTTTTAATACGGTCTTTGCATTTCCTTCTTGTACAATAGCAACTGCACTTGAACCTACTGGCAATCCAGCAGCTCTTCCTAGTTCAACTTTACTAGGTACTTCAATATACAATGCTTTTTTGTCTTTACATAAATGCTTCAGATGCATAATAACTTCAGGTGGGTTTGTATCTTTTGCTACAACAACTAACTTTGCAATTCCTTTTTCAATTGCTTTTGTTGCTTCATTAGAACCTTTTCTTATTTTTCCACCACTAGCCTTAGCCATTTCAATTGCTTCATAAGCTTTTTCTACTAATATTTTTTCATCCATAATAAATAACCTCCTATCATCGGTTTGATAACTATTCCTAAAAATTAACCATTTATAAAGCTTACTATAATAAAAAATAAGAAATTGAGAGGATTATCTCCTTCTCTTTTTTTTGGTCTTTCTTTTAACTGTCTTTTTAGCTGCTTTTCTCTTTTCTTTCTTTTTAGTCACTTTCTTCTTCACTGCTTTTCTCTTTACTTTCTTTTTAGTCACTTTTTTCTTCACTGCTTTTCTCTTTACTTTCTTTTTAGTCACTTTCTTCTTCACTTTCTTTTTCACTGCTTTTCTTTTAACTTTTCGCTTTTTCCCTTTTTTAGATTCTCTTCTTGCTTCAGCTTCTAATTTCTTTAGCTCTTTTTCTAGCATTTCCAAACTTTTCTTAGAAATAATCATAGCTTCTTTACCAGCTAATTTAATTCCCTTCTTCATTTTTCTTTCTAGTTTTGGAGCATTTCTTCTCATTACTTTTTCTTCTTTTTTACCTTTTCTTACTAATCTATTTCCTGCTTTCTTTGCTTTTCCCTTAACTAATGAACTAGCACCTAACCCAGCAAGACCTATTTTTTTCAAAATTCTACGCATTTAAAGTTCACCTCCTTTTTGTTCACGAATAATCGAAATTGTTAAAGCCATAGACAACATACATGCAATAAGTACAAGCAACCATGCCATCAATGGTACACCCAATAACATTGGTGGAATTCCAGATAAAATAATTAATCCAGCACCAACAACTAAACTACCAATAATTAATCCTAATGTTACTCTATTACTTGAAGCATCTAACTCTCTTGTAAAATGTTTCAAGTCTTGGTTATCAATATCTACTTTGACTGTAGCTCCTTTCTTGAATATATACATTAGACTTCTTAAATCTTGCGGAAATTTTTTCATACTTGATGAAAATTTAAATGCACCTTTCTTAAAATTGTGAAATAAATTTGAGGGTTTATTTTGTTCTACTAACAATTTCTCAACTTGTGGTGTACATATTTTTACAAAGTTTGCTTGAGGATATAAGCTTCTTCCAAAAGCTTCTGTTGTAATAACTGCCTTTGTTAATAATACAAAGTTTCCAGGATATTCAATATTATATTTTCTTGCTAACTCAAAACTATTTGTAAAGAATGAAGCCATATTTATTTGACTAACTTCACTTCCATGATATGGTGACCAAGCTTCAAAGATATCTTCTTTAAATTTCATTTCATCAATATCTCCTGGAATAACACCAATGTCCAAGAAACTTTGTGCAAGCATATCTAAATCTCCTTTCACCAATCCTATTAACATCATCTCAACACTCATTGCTAAGTCCGGAGAAATTCTTCCAACTATTCCAAAATCTAAGAATGCAATTTTTTTATTATCCATTAAAAAAATATTTCCTGGATGTGGATCAGCATGAAATATGTGCATATTAAAAACTTGATCAATAAATGATCTGTATACTAAGAGTGTTAATCTTTTCTTATCTTTTTCATCTAATTTTTTCATTTCAGAGATTTTCTTCCCATCAATGAATGTCATTGTAACTACTCTAGAACTAGATTGCTCCCAATATACTCTTGGAATTTTAAAATAATGACTATACTTATATTTCTTAAAGAAGATATCAATGTTTTTCGCTTCTAATTTAAAATCTAATTCTTTTTTAGTATAGTTTTCAAATTCTTGAACAATTCTTCTTGGTTTAAACCTTCTTAAATTTTCAATTCTTTCTTCAGCTTGTTCAGCTAAATAATATAAAATATCAACATCACTTTTAAATATTTTTTTAATATCTGGTCTTTGAATTTTTACTGCAACCCATTGTCCACTTTTCAATCTTGCTTTATGTACTTGTCCAACTGAAGCTGCTGCAATAGGTTCTTTTTCAAATTCCATAAATACTTTATTTATTGGTTTCCCAAAATCTTCTTCAATAATTTTTTTAACTTTAGAAAAAGCAAAAGGTTTTACACTATCTTGTAATTTTGCAAATTCATCACAATACTCTTGTGGAATTAAATCTGATCTTAATGAAAGCATCTGAGCTAATTTTACAAAAGCTCCTCCAGCTTCTTCCATTGCCTTTCTTAATCTAACTGCATGAGTGCTTCTACTTTTCTTACTTTTTTTCTTAGAAATTTGTTTTTCAAATGGTAAATGTGATCTGAATCTTAGCTCATCAACAATTTCTTCAAATCCATAAGTAAATAAAATATTAACTATCTGTCTTAATCTTGAGAAACTTCTGATAGCTTTTACTAATGACATATATTATTTAACACCAATTTAGTTTATATACTTTTTTATTAAAATAAATTTAAAGGTAAAATCCAACTAAGAACTACAAAGCTTATAGCCATTCCTAAACTTATAAAATAAACTAGCTTATTCCATCTAAGAACTTTCTTTCCATCTAATATCCAGAAAGGTAAAAGATTAAACAACGCTAACCATGAATTTATCAAATATCCAAAAGCAAATATTCTTCCAATGAACCCTTCTTGTATAAAGAAAAATAAAGCTAAGAACATTAGTGCAAATACTAAATTAACTGCAGGTCCAGCTATAGAAATTTTTCCATTTCTTTCTTTACTAACTCTTCCACTAATCATTACTGCTCCTGGTGCTGCAAATACAACTCCTAAAAATGAAATAATTATTGCTAAAAACAACATATAATTATCTGCTCTAAATTCTGCAAAGCATCCATATTTTTGTGCAACAAATTTATGTCCTAACTCATGAAACAAAAATCCTGTACCAACAGTTATAGCTGCTAATATAACATTCAATAAAAAATCAACTCCAAAAATCCCTCCACTTAATACAATTGCAAAAGCTATAGAAATAACAATCCAAGCTTTAGCTAAATCTCTAATCTCAATTTTTGAAAATTTTATTTGCATATTAGAATAAATTCCAACTTCCTTTATAAATCTTCCATAAGCTTTTTAAATTAAACTTTCTGGGGATATACTATGAAAATCATCATTCCAGTAGCAGGTAGAGGAACTAGAGTTCAGCCTCATACTTTTTCAAAGCCGAAGCCTTTATTCAAGATTGCAAACAAACCTGCTATCTGTCATATTATAGATAAATTAAAAGTTCTTGACATAGAAGAAATTATTCTTATTGTTGACAAATTTAATAGTGATGCATTCAAAGAAATGATGCCAAAATTATATCCTAATTATAAGGTATCATATGTTCTTCAAGAAAAACCTGAAGGTCCAGCTCATGCTTTATGGTTAACTAGAGATTTAATCAAACAAGGTGACAAAGTTTTAATTAATTTCTGTGACACATTATTTGAACATGACATGTCTTTCTTAAAAAACTTAGATCCTCAATATGATGGTCTTATTTTTGTAAAAGAAGTTGAAGATTATAGAAGATTTGGAGTTGTAGTTGCTGAAGATAATATTATGAAGTTAATTGTAGAAAAACCTGATCAGCCAGTTTCAAAGTTAGCTAACATTGGAACTTATTTTTTCCAAGATGGATATGATTTAATGCAATCTCTTCAAAAAATGATTGACAAAGATCTAAAAGTAAAAGGAGAATATTATTTACCTGAAGCTTTTATGTTAATGATTTATGAGCAGAAGAAGATATTTGTTCAAGAAGTTGATGAATGGCTAGACACTGGAAAAATTGAAACTATTCTAGATACTCACAAAAGAATTTTGAAAGGTGAAAATATTCAAGGTGAAAATGTAACTTTAGAAGATACTAAATTAGAAGGAAATGTTGCAATTGCAAAAAATTCAACTTTAAAAAATTGTAATATTAAAGATTCCATTATTGGTGAAAATACAACCTTAGAAGGATTAGAAATTCACGATTCAATTATTGGTGACAATGTAGTAATTAAAAAAGGGGGAAAAATATTTAATGTGGGGGATAAGTCCACAATTTTTTAATCCTATGAAAGTAATAATACCTATAGCAGGGAAAGGAACAAGAGCTCGGCCTCATACTTATTCAAAGCCTAAACCTTTTCTACCTTTAGCTGGTAAAACTGCAATTGATTTTTTAATTGAACCAATTTTAAAATTACATACTGAAGAAATAATAATTGTTCACGATAAATACACTGAAGATTTTGTTAAAGACTTTTTTATAAAAAAATATCCTCATATAAACATTATTTATGTTTTACAAAAAGATCCTAAAGGTACAGCTGATGCAATTTATCAAGCAAAACCTTACATCAATGAAGAAGAAGATATTTTAATTGCTTATTGTGATACTATTTTTAAGAATGGCCTCTCAGAAATTATCAAAAAACCTTGTGATGGAGTTATATTTGCAGTTAAAGTAAAAGATCCTGAGAACTATGGTGTTTTAGAACATAATGAAGGGGTAATAACTTCTCTTGTTGAAAAACCCAAAGAACCAAAATCAAATTTAGCAAACATTGGTTTATATTATTTTAAAGATGGCTATACTTTCATAAATAAATATGTAAAAAAAGTAATTGATTCTGGTCTAAATGAAAAAGGAGAATATTACTTAACTGATGCATTTCTTTATATGATTGAAGACGGTAAAAAGCTTTTAGCAGAACCTATTGATTATATTGATACTGGAACTGTTGAAAAAATTATTCAAGCAAATATTTGTTTACTTGACGGAAAAACAATTCAAGGACATAATGTTCAAATTGAAAATTCTGAGATTGGAGAAAATGTTTCCATTGGAAATAATACTATAATTAGAAATTCCAAGATAAAAAATTCAATCATTGGTTCAAATTCTACAATTGATGATATGGAAATAGAAGATTCCTTAATTGGAGACAATGTAAAATTAAAGAAAGGAAAAACTTTCAATATTGGTGATTCTTGTTGTATTTCTTAATCATGTGTATAAACAAACAACATTTTTTCTTTATCATCTAACCTACAGAAGAATAATCTTTCAAACTGTACAACTTCTCCTTCTTTCAAATTCTTTAAAGCTTTTTCACCTTTTCCAACAACTTTTGTTCCATCAGCCATCAATACTTCAACATCTATTGCATCCTCGACTGGAACTGCATGAATAATCTTAGCTTTTAGATCTGCACTATAATCTTGAGATATAAACTTTCCATCCTTAAAATTAAAAATATGCATAAATCTATAAGTTTTATTTGGATCAATTGGGTCTTGCACATAAAACTCATCATTAACTTTTAATCTTCTCTCACCAAATTCTTTATTACTTGGATGATTTGGAACATCAACTTGTTTTAGTTCATGTTCAACTTTAACTATTTCAGGATCTTTTACAAAGAAGAATCTTTTAGTTTCGTTATCAATTAATTTTCTATTTATTGAAGCAACAACTGACCAATCTATATTCGTAGCATTTGTTGACAACCCAACTTCTAAAGTTAATTCATACAAAGTTTCAGGTCGAATTCCTCTTCTCATTAAACTTTTCAAAGTTATTAATCTTGGATCATCCCAACCATCAACTTCTTTCTTTTCAATCATTTCTCTAATAACTCTTCCTTGTGTAGGAAATCCAACAATAGACATTCTTCCATACTGCACAACTTCTTGAAGTTTAAATCCTAATAAATTTTTAATATAATCTTGCAACTCAATTCTCATCTTTCCAAACTCACTACTTCTAAAAATATGAGTCACTCCAGTAAGCTCTTCAGCAACTGCACTTTCAAAATCATACATTGGCCAAATTTTATATTTATCGCCTTGTAAACAATGGTTTTTATCACTAATTCTAAAAATAACAGGATCTCTCATTACTGCATTCATTGAATCCATATCTCCTCTCAATCTTAATGTTGCTTCTCCAACTTTATACTTTCCATTCAACAAGTTTTCCCATTCTTCTAAATTGACTCGAACATTTTGTTCTCTATGATCACAAATTTTTGAATTTGTTCTATGCTCACTCATCTTTTCCCTATCACAAAAACAAACAAAAGCATTCTCTTCTTCAATTAATTTTTTAGCATATTTATAGAAAGTCTCCATTTCATTTGAAGCAATCATAATTTTTTTTGGAGCTATATTCAACCAAAGTAAACCTTCATGAACTGCATCATAATATTCTTTTTTAACTTTCTCTGGATTGGTATCATCTAATCTTAAAACACAATCTCCTCCATATTTTTGTGCATACATATAGTTTATCAAAAATGAAACTGCATGCCCAATATGAGGATACTTTGAAGGTTCAGGTGGAATTCTTGTTACAACTTTTCCTTTAACATTTCTCAATTCTGGTAATTCTCTTTTCTTTTCAACTTTCTTTTCTTCCAACATTTCAGGAGCTATTTTCATCAACTTTTCTTTTTGCTCTTCAACTGACATATTATTAACATTATTTACAATTTCTCTCACTGTAGCAGACAATTCTTTAGCTTTTTTCTTCAAATCAGGATTTTCTTTAAACATTGCACCTATTACAGAGCCAGGATTAGCTTTTCCTTCAAATTTAACAGCATTATACAATGCAAATTTTTCAATATCTTTCTTCATATCTCCTTTTAATTAATCAGAATTTATATAAATATCTATTTACTTCTTTCTTCTATGCAAAATTTAAAAGCTCTAAATTCAAAGGAAAAAAAAGTCATTTACAAACAGCTTAAAGAACAATTTGGCCATGACGAAAAGATTGATGCAATTATGTTAATGTCTCCAAAAGGTAAAATTTATCTTTTATCTAATGACTATGCTAATTTAGATATTACTAATTTAAGAATTAATAACAAAGCAATGTACTTTGCAAAGCAAGAAAAAGATGGTTTGAGAATGAGCATTGAAGGTTCACAATTTATTACTGCTACAAAAAATGTTTATGAAGTAAACAAACAAGAAGCTTTTGATTGGATGCAAGGTAAAGATGTTCCAAAAGAAGGAGAAAATTCTTATGCTTTATTAAAATACAAAAATGATATTCTTGGTTGTGGTATGTTAAGAGAAAATAATATAAGAAATATGGTTGCTAAAGAAAGAAGACTACATTCTGTGAAAGAATAATTTAAACATACCTCAGAGACCAATTTTCATCTCTTAATCTTGTTCCTGATTCTCTAAAGCAAGTATCATCATGTCCATATTTATTAACAGCCATCCAGAGAGCAATTTCTTCATCAGCTTTATTTGTTGTTCTCAATTTATCTTTTGAGCTTAAACTTTCATCATAAATCAACATACTATCTAAAACTCTGTTATAAACTTCAATCATCATACTACTTGGTTGAACAAAAGGATTCATAACCATTGGAGTTTTATTTCCTTCTTTCCACATAACTTCACAAATTTGTCTATAAGCAGCAATTTCATGAGCACAGAAAACATGTTCTTGTACAGAAGGTCTTCCAGAATATCTAAAGTGCCATTCTTTTCTCATACAATCATGTCCTTCAGTTGCCAATAACCATCCAACTTTGAATTTTCTAGTATCTCCTTTTTGATTAACTGGTACTGACATCCAATTAAAATCATATCTTCCTTTTTTTTCAGTTCTACTTGTAGTCCTTACATGAAATATTCCACCTGAGTTTAATGCTTCTCTTGCATCAATATATTTTTGTACTTCAATTAATGCTTCTGTAAACTGTTCTTGATTTGCATAAGCTGAAATTTTTGCACCTTCTAAACATTCAACTAAACTAATTCTTCTAATTCTATTATCTCCACTTAAATGTTTCTTAATACCAAATGGGAAAAAAGGTCTAAATGAATATCCTGCTAAATAGGGTCCTTCGATTCTATCAAAAGCTTCACTTCTAAATTCATATGGTGCTTTTTTATTAGCTACAACTTGAGATAGTAATGCTCTTTTACTAGGTCTTAATTCTTCTCCTTTTTTCATAAATTCTCTACTACTTCTATAATTACTTGGAAACAAAGGTCTATTTACAACTAATGCTTGACCTTCTTCTAAGGATAATAATCTTGGGATCATATCTGGATCTCTCCAATCTACTTCAATTAGAGTACATTCTCTCTTAATATCAACTTTACTTGCTTCTCTAAAAAACTTCTTTTTCTTTGCTTTCATAGTATTTTTTTCCTCAACTAATCATATATAAATCTTTATATTCTAATAAAATTAGCTTTTACTCATGAGAAGACTTTACATAAGATATATTTTAGCTTTAATCGTAGCATTTTCTTCAAATTTCTTCTACACAATATTTTCTCCTCTAACAATTTACACTACTTATTTCATTTTATCTTTATTTTATAATGTAACTATGACTAATTCTTCGATCATTTTCCAAGATGTTACTTTTTCTTTCATTCCTGCGTGTACAGCTGCAACTGCTTACTTAATAATCACAGAACTAATTTTATTAACTAGGGGTGTTTCTTTCAAAAACATTTTAAAATTTCTTTACATATCATATTTATCTATTTTCACAATGAACATTTTAAGAATTTTAGTCTTAATTTACATTTACTTAAATTACGGTAAAAATTATTTTGATGCTTTTCATTTAGTTTTTTGGCACATTTTATCTACAATCTTTGTAGCTTTGGTATGGATTTTCTTAGTAGAACATTTTAACATTAGAGGAGTGCCTATTTATTCTGATATTAAACATTTACTTAAATTAAAGAAATAAGACCTAAACTAACTAAGCTAGTAATAATTCCAGCAACAATAACTCCTAAACTAATTGCAAGTAAACTTTTCTTTCTTTTCAATTTAAATGCCCATGAAGCTAAACATCCAGTATAAGCACCAGTTCCAGGAAAAGGAATCGCAACAACTAACAATAGAGCAATAAATTCCCAATTTGTACCTATTTTCTTTTCAACTTTTTTCTTAGCTCTAACTAAAAATTTATTAAAAACTTTATTATAAAAACTCCAATTGGTCAAATACTTATGAATATTATCTAAAAAGAAAAATATTGGAAATATTATCAAAATGTTTGCTAAGACTGCAACAATAAAAACTAAACTAAAATCTAAACCTGCTGCTAAACCATAAGGAATACCTCCTCTTAACTCTGTAAAAGGGGCTAAACTTAAAAAAATAGTAATTAGAAGGTCTCTCATTTACCTTGGAATGCAATAAGATCTTCTGTAGTTAGAATCTTTTTCTTCTTAATCTTCTCTTCAACTTTAGATTTCTGTTCTTCTAACTTCCTCTCTTCAATCATCTTCCGATCTTTTGTTATCTTTTCCTTCCTCTTTGATTTTTTCTTATGGACAACATCTACTCTCTTCTTTAGAATTTTATTTGTTTCAGAGAAAGCTTGTTTAAATTTAATAAATTTATCAAATGCATCTTCTTGTTCTTTTTTAATTTTGTTAATCTCTTTAGATGTTTTAACAAACTTTTTATAGGAATTTTTATTTTTTCCAGCAAGAGTTTTAATCTTTTGGTGTACATCTTCTGCTAATTTTTTAGCATCATCAATTTTCTTTGATAAATCCTTTGCATCTTTACCAACAGAACCAGTAATTTGAACTTCATTATATTCTTTTCTTAAACTTTTAATTTGTTTCATTAATTTTTTTTCTTGGTCAAATGAAACCATACCCATTTCAATTTTTCTTTCTAACTCATCAATTTTTTTCTTAATACCACCAACACTTGGTTTTTTTGATCTATCCTCTATTTTTCCAGGATTCATTATTTTAATTTTAGAAATTAATATTTTCACTTCTTTATTGAATTTATCTCTTTTATCTTTTAATGCTTTAATTTCTTTTGAAAACTTATCATTTTCACTTTTAACATTTTTTACTTCCGAAATTAACTTAGCAATACTTTCTTTTAGTTCTTCTTTCTTTTCGAACCATTTCTCTTTCTTAGAATTAAGATCATCTAATCTTGCTTTCAAATCTTTAACATCAAGTTTTTCAAGATTCTCTACTGAAATTTTTTCTGTATTAACTTTCTTAGTTTCTACTTTATCTGTATTAACTTTCTTAGTCTCAACCTTTTCTTTAGTAACTTTCTTAGCTTCAACTTTTTCTGTAGTAACTTTCTTAGCTTCTACTTCTTTATTAGAAATTTTATTAGTATCTTTATTAGGAACAATTTCCTTCACTTCAACTTTTTGTTTTTCTGTTTTTTTTGCCTCACTCATTCGAAACCCTCTGTAAGTTTATGTCTTTCTTTCTTTACGCAATTTTGTAACTTTAAAAAGATTGCGCCACCCCATTTTAAAGTTTTTTAATAATTAAAAAAAAATTAAGAAAAAAATTTATCCGAAAAGTGCTCCAAGTCCAGCAGCTGCATCAGCAGCAGGCTTTTTCTCTTCCTTCTTTTCTTCTTTCTTTTCTTCTTTAACTTCAGCAACAGCAGCAACAGGTGCAGCTACAGCAGCTTCTTTGATAGCTTCTTCAATATTAACTCCATCAAGAGCAGCTACTAATGCTTTAACTCTTCCATCATCAACTTTAATGCCAGCTGCATCAAGTACTTTTTTTACACTTGCTTCGTCAACTTGCTTACCTGCTCGGTATAATAGTAATCCTGCATATATATATTCCATTTTTTTTTCTCCTTATAATTATATTTTTACTTTCTTTTTTAGGACATTAGCTTGAGCTTCTGCTTTTGCTAAAATTTTGCCCACGTTCTCATTGGTGAGTATGTCTTGTGAATCTGCTAATGCACTTGCATCAGAGTAAGCTTTCCTAATTAATACTTTAATTGTATCTTTACAAGCATATCCAACTTTAACAGCTAGATTCATTGCTTCGTTATGTAATCTCTGTAAGTCACTTAGGTAAGCATCAGTATCAATATCTAATGTTTTTCTATCAAAGATTGTTCCATCTTCAAATACTGCAACAATATTCAATCCAACTTCCATTGGGAAAATATTTAATCTTGTTAAAATCTCAGCAACTTTACTATTAAATTTTTCACCTTCTTTAACAACAATTTTTGCTTCTTTAACTGCAACTTTTCCATCTTCTACACCTGATTTAATTCCTAACTGTCCTAATTCTCCTATAATTGGTCCTGGAGCAAAAGGTGTTTTCCCTTCTGGGATAAGAACATCTGTTGGTGCAGTTTGTCCTGCTTTTGCTGGTGCAGAACTTTTACTAGCTTTCAAAGTTTTATATAATGTAAATGGGTTATCTTCTGTAAATATAAGTGCAGGCATTCCTCTAACCTTTTCTATTAATGCCTTTATTCCTTCTTTTTTTGATTTTTCTAATGCAATTTTAATTAATCTTCCTTTAGCCATTCTTACAAGCACTTTACCTTGCAGATTTCGCTTCATTTTTTGCAGCTGTGGTGCAGGAAGGTTTTCCATGTCAACAATTCCAACAATTGGATACTTTTCAATAAGTTCAACTAACTCTTTCACAACATCTTTCTTCTTAACATTTACGAAAGCTTTAGGTTTACTCATTTCTTTCCTCCAATTTTAACTGCTTTACTCATTGTAAATTTAATTGCTGCAAATTTAATATTATTTTCATGTTGTGGTAACGCATTAACTAATCCTTGATATGCTGCCATAATATTTTCTGCTATTTTTTCATCATCCATATCATCTTTACCTACAGAACATTTTACTGATAATTCACTTTTCACAGCTAATCTAACTGTTCTTTGTAATTTTTCTACAATATTTTTAATATTCCCTTTTGGAGCTACAATACATCCTGCCTTTGGATTTGGCATTTTGGATTTTGGTCCTAAATATCTACCGAAGCTAGTTGCAACTGCAGCCATAATATCAGCTTGTGCAATAAAGAAATCATGTTCTCTAACTATATTTTTCACTTCTTTCTTATTTTGTGTAATATTTTTAAAATCATCTTGAATAATTGCTAAATCTGCACTTTCTTGTGCATCTTTGAATAAGCTTCCACCAACAAGAGCACATACTTTAACTTTTCTTCCTCTTTTATTAGGCATAGCTACAAAAGTTTCAAATTTGTTTTCTGGTTTTTTAAGATCCATATTATGTAATTTAACTTGTAGATCAAAAGTTTGAGAGAAATTTCTTTCTTTAGAATTCTTCCTTAATTCTTTTACTGCTTCTAATATATTATTTTTATCCATTTAATCCCTCCTACACAGGTAGTCCTTGCGGGTACTCTTTGAAATAAAATAAGCATTTATAAACCTTTCTATAACTTACTAAATGCCTTAGGATCTTTCAGCTCACATTTCTCAAATCTAAAAGCTAATCCACAACTAGGACACCAATGGTAGCCATTAAAGAAATTATTAAAATCCTCTTCACATCTTTCACATTTTGCCATCTAATAAATAATAACATCAGGCTTTTTAAATATTTTGTAACAAATAAACTTCAATATCTTCCATAAACAGATTTTCTTTTTCTAAGAATTTCCAAGAATAATCTTTAAACAGATTTTCAGCTTTTCCTGTTAGTGTACTAATTAGAACTAATATTTTACCTTTTTCATTTAAATATTTCCTAGCATCAACTAAAAATCTTTTCAGAATTTCATCTCCTTTTTTTCCACCTGTAGTTGCTAATCTAGAATCCTCAGGCTCTCTATCATCTTCTGGTAAATATGGTGGATTAAAAACAATCCAGTCAAACTTTCCTTCAACATTTTCAAATAAATCACTTTGAATAACATTTATATTTTTCTTCTTACAAAATTCTACAACTTCTTCACTAATATCAACAGCTAAAACTTCTTCAGTATTTTCTAAAGCAGCTAAAGCTTGAATTCCAGATCCAGTACCTACGTCTAAAACTTTTCCAGAAACTAATTTCTTTACATATTTCTCTAATAAAAAAGAATCTTCTCTTGGCTCATAAATCATAAAATAAAAAGAAATTGTTATTATATAAATATTTATTCTTTTGGTCCTTCTTCCATAACTTGTTTTACACCTAAACTAATCAAAGCATCCTTTTCTTTCTTAAGTTCTGCAATAAATATAGCTAGATCTAAAATTGCTTTTTCTAATATTGGTTGAGTGTACATTAAACCTGAAAAAGAGCTTGTATCATTAGTTCTCTCAATTCCATTAATCAATTTTTTAATTAAAGCATTAGTATTAATTATTTTTTCTATTGCATCTCTTCCACTTTTTGTAAAACCTGGATTAACTATTTCTATAACATCAAACAAAGAAATTGAAAGATTTTTAAATGGTCTATTTTCTCTTTTTTTATATCTCAAACTCAAAAAAAATACTTTGTCAACTTCACTAACTTTTACTGTGTCAAAATCTAAAAATAAAAAATGAATAAATTCAAGATTAACTCCTTTTAAAGAATTAAGAAATGCTCTATTATTTTTAATTTGATTATAATATTTTAAAAAAATTTCATCTCCACTATTTTTTTTACCAAAAATAGTTGTTACTTTTGCCAATAATCCCTTTTTAATTTCAACTTTGTAATTTTGCTTATGTTCTCTTAAAAATTGTTCTGGATAAGATCCTAAACCTTTTTTTAAATATTTTTTATAATCTTTAATTCTTTTATCTGATTCTTGGTGTATCATTTCTAAACTTTCAATAGTATATCCAAATGCTCTTTCTAAATCTTTTTTAATCCATATTTCATTATTCTTCTCTGGCATACAAAAACTATATATAGTCGGATCATTAATCTCATCTGAACGAGTCCTAGATCTCATAGTATATCTCATAGGTTTTTTATATCCTTTTTTCTTTAAATACTTTTTTATATTCTAAAAAAATCAATTAACAATTAATTTACCATCCATAGATCCATGTCCCTCTCCACAATATACTGAACAAGAAAACTCAAAACTTCCTTTTTCATCAGCAACAAATTCTACAACAACATCTTCATACACAGGTAAATTTGCATTTATTCCATATTCGGGCAAATAAAAACCATGTTCAACATCTATACTTGTAATTATTAATCTAACACTATCTCCTTGATTCACTTCTATTTCATTTGGAACAAATTCCCACTCTTGTGCCATCATTGTAAACTCTTTAAAAGTTTCTTCATTATTTATTTCTTCATTACTACATCCACTTAGAACTAATAAACCTAAGATTAAAATTATCATTATTTTTTTCATATTATTATACACAGCTTTCTACTTAATAAATATTATCCAAAGGGTTTTTTATCTCTTTTAATTTTACTTTAGAAACTCTTGTATATATCTGAGTAGTTTTCACATCACTATGCCCTAAAAGATTTTGTATATATCTCAAATCAGTTCCTTGTTCTAATAAATGGGTAGCAAACGAATGTCTTAGCATGTGAGGTGTGATTTTTCTATTTATTCTTGCTTTCTTTGCAGCATTATCAATTATTTTTTGTACACTCTTCACAGTTAATCTTACTTTTCTTCCTGGAAACAAATATTTACTTTCTTTCTTTTCACACAAATATTTTAACAAAATATCTTTTAAATTTTTTGAGAAGATCGTTAATCTATCTTTACTACCTTTGCCTTCTCTTACAATTAATGTATTATTTATTGTATCTAAATCCTGAACTTTTAAATTTGTTAACTCTGAAACTCTTAAACCTGAAGAATATGCCAACATAATGATTAATTTATGTTTGAGATTACTAGTAATTTCTATCATTGCTTTTATTTCACTTTTTTCTAAAACTTTAGGTAATTTCTTTTTTCTTTTAGGTAAGGGAATACTTGACAAATCTATATTCCTCTTTTCAACATTTCTTAAATAAAATTTGATTCCAGCAATTGTCAATCTTATTGTTTCTCTTTCATAATTTTTATCCATTAAATTTAACAAGTACTTTCTAACACCATTTTCTGTAATGTTTAATGAACTTTTTTGTATTTCAATTAGAAATTTTTTAATTATATATACATATGATTTTACTGTTTTTGGACTATATCCCCTAAGTTTAAGTTCTTCTTTAGTTTTTTCAATCTCTTTTGTTATTTTCTCCATTACTCTTTTCTAACTTAACAACTTAATAAGAATTAAGGCCTAAAAACTGAAAATCTTTCAAGATTTAAAAATGAAAGGTTATCTAATAGATGTTAAACTCAATAAAATTTTCATTTATTAGAAGGAGTTGGAAGTAGTACTTTACAAATTTAGACTCCTTGCAGTCAAAAAATAATAACTAATAATACTAGAAAAAATTATTTCTTACTTTGTTTTTTATATAATTCATAAAATAATCCTTTAATTTTTATGAGTTGGTTATAAGACCCAGATTCAATAACTTTGCCATCCTTTAATACGGCGATTTTATCTGATTTCTTTAAAGTAGATAGTCTATGCGCAATTGTAATGGTGGTTTTATTTGTTAATTTTGTATCTAGGGCAAATTGAATTTTGCTTTCGGTTTTTGAATCAAGAGCACTCGTTGCTTCATCAAATATAATTATAGAGCTATTCCTACATAGAGCTCTAGCGATTCCAAGTCTTTGCCTTTCTCCACCACTCATTTGGTATCCTTTTTCACCTATTGGTGTATCTATACCTTGAGGTAATTGTTTTATGGTTGGGGCAAGTTCTGATATTTGAATAGCTCTCTTGATAAGCTTTCCATTTTTCTTTTTTTGCATCAAAGCTAAATTTTCATACATAGACATATTGAATACTTCACTATCTTGAAGCACTATGTTCATTGATTCTTTAATAGAATCAGAATTAAATACATTGATGTTTCTTCCATCGACAAGTATTTCTCCTTCAGTAGGTTTATATAATCCTATTAAAAGCTTAATGATAGTTGATTTTCCTGAACCTGATCTTCCTACAAGACCAATTTTATCATTTCTATTTATTGTTAGATTGAATTTATTTAACACTAATTTATCTTTGTATTTGAATAAAACATCTTTAAATTCAATTTTCTTCCAGTTTTTTGGGAATAATTTTAAGTTTGTTTCATCTCTACTTTCAAGTCCAAGTATTGTTATCAACCTTCCAAGTCCAGATTTAACTGAGATAAATCCAGCTACTTTGTTTGTGAAATCATCCATTGCACCTTTAAGCTTCCCAAAATAACTTACAAAAACATATACTGAACCAACAGTTATCAACCCATTTATTACGTCAAAACTAACTATCAAAATAAACAGAGCATACATCACTGCAGCAAATATCTTTATTGTTTTGAACTTCAATTGAACCAAATCAGTTTTAATTGTCCAAATTTTCAAAAATTCGTCTTCTTCAATTTCTGTTTTTTTGTGTATTGCTGAATTTAATCCCAATGATTTAACTGATAAAATATTTGATGCTGACTCATGAATTTTCCCACTTAATTTTTCCTTCACCTTATGAAGCTCATCTGTCCAATAATTTAATTTCTTGTTGAAGTAGTGCTCCCCCAACATATAGATTGTGACAAAAATCAAAGAAAACACCAAGTATCTCCAATCAAGAATAAAAAAGATTACTATACTTCCAATAAATCCAACAAGAATGCTTATACCTTCGTTCATAAATTTCTGTAATGATTCAAAGATGGCAGTACTCCCACTATTTATTTTTTGTATTTTACTTCCAGTATCTTCTTTTTCATGCCATTCCATATCTGCAAGTACAAGCTTTCGAAGAGCCAATAACCTTGTTTCTTTTCGAAGATTTGCTGCAATTGTTTTTAGTCCTTGTTTTGAGAACATACGAAGCCAAACTGTAAATATGCCAAAAAATGCAATCAAACCTATATATATATAAAATTGAATAAGGCCTTCTCCTGAAGAATAACCTGTCAAGAAATCAATAATCTTACCAAAGTAATATGCAATTATGAAGTAAATAAATTGTGCAACTGATCGAAGGGTTGAGTAAAATGTAAATTTGACTCTATTACCTTTTAAGAGATACCAAACATCTATTAAGTACTGTTTCCAAGAATAGTCCTCTTTTATTTGCATCTTATTTATAAATAAACTAATAAGATTATAAAGATTTCTTTTCCTCGCCCTTTCTTCTTGTTTTTTATTGCACACCGTACTTAATGGAACGCTCCAAAATCTATAGTCATTTGGAGATTTACATTCGCTACGCTCAAATGGATAAAAGTAAAAATTTGACTTTGAATTTTTCCTTCGGAACGTTGCACTAAAATTCAATCTTTCAGAGAGTTTAACAAAGATTTAAAGATTCCAGCTTCTTCGAAGCTTTCATCCAATTTTCTTTTCCTTCTCGTAAACGAGGTCCAAGAAAATTCTTTAAATCTAAATGTTAAATCTAATAAATTTTCCCACCAACCCTTTTTTTGTATTCCTAGAATTATTGGACAAATGTTACCAATTAAACTTGGTATCTCTTTCTTTTGCTTTTTTACTCTTTTAACTAGGGAGTCAATTCAAACTTTATTCGCTTTCCTTTCCCCTCCCCTTAAAATTTACTCAAGCCTCGCCTAAGGCTCGGAGATTTAACAGCGATTAAAGAGTTCGTCATCCGCTACGCTCCTTCCTCTCCCAACTTTTCCTTCCAGCTCGAGTCTTTCAGCCTCGAGGTCGGAAAAGTTCCTTTAATCGCGATGTTAAGAGAAATCCAGCAGCTTCGGAGTTAAAAAAATCTCAAATAAGTTTAGAAAAAAAGCTGGACTTTTCCTCGCTCCTTTAAGTCGCTCAGTCTCTTAACAAGAAT
>Ga0209249_1000633_pt1 | contig 41273 bp, 41 predicted proteins | sample SaaInlV_200m_DNA_4_FD_184653 | JGI IMG/M metagenome (GOLD analysis project Ga0209249, IMG submission 184653) | Marine microbial communities from expanding oxygen minimum zones in the Saanich Inlet - SI037_S3LV_200m_DNA (SPAdes) (version 2) | ecosystem: Environmental > Aquatic > Marine >...
CACGCCGACATGCTGTAAAAAATACTGGCCGGTATTTCCACCAAGTCGACTGCCTTTAGTCTTCAGAAAACGAAACAGCCCCACCAGATCAGACTTAGCCCAATCGAGTAAAAACTGACCAAAGCCACCATTGAAACCAGCCGTTTCATTCACAAACCAGAGGTTATGCCTTAATGCCTGAATTTTCTGCCGGTGCCTTACAATGCGAGTGTCCTGCATATAATTATCCCAGTCATCCGACGATAGCTTCATTAATTTACCGATATCAAAATCGAAAAATGCTTCTCGAAATGTGGGCCATTTATTATTGATGACTCTCCACACAAAACCCGACTGGAAAATACTCCGTGTCATTTCTTCCAGAAAAAAACTATCAGGCCTGGCACTTAGATCATCAGGATTAATTGATTGAGGTAATAACGCTAACAAGGCTTTCTTTCCACCCTTGCGTTTTTCCGCTCGTTCATTAATATTTTTAAATGAGTCCATGAAGTTCTGGTTTAGTTTTTTAGATTGGCTGAATTCGGGAAATACACACTATAACCTTCAGGCTGAAACATAATTGAACGAGGTTTTTTCAACTGGCGAAACCCAAGCAGTTTTTTCTGTCTCCCCTGATCATCCGAAACAAATAATGGAAAACCCACTTTCAGGTAATCACTGGCAAACAAATAATTATTTGCCATATAACAACTTGAACGAACATTGTTAGGAATACGTGACAGGGTTTGACTATTCTGCTGCACTATCGCCTGTTCATAATCGATTAACACTTGGGTAACTTCAGGTAAAAAGCCAGACACATTTATTGATTTTTTACACAAATTGTCATCTGCAAAAAACAGGTGCTGCTCAGCTGAAGTGCCATTCACTTTTGGCGCATCAAGCAACCTTTCCTGTTTTACTTTGAAGTCAACGGTAAAATCCATAGCTTTTGCGGTTAAGGGTTTCATGATTAGGTGTGATCTTTCTTCATGATTAAAACTATGCACTTCGTGAGTATTCCGATCAAATAGTAGAAAATCCCCCTGATCATCGCCATCATCCAGACGAAGAAAAAATTCACCCAGCAATAACCGAGATTTAAAAGGTTCGATTCCCGGTTCAATTTCCTCGAAAATAATTTCAGTTAGACCCAGTTTTTTCTCACTATTGGACTCTGCCAGCAGCACAGAAAAAGGCTGTATTATCAGCATTAACGGTAATAGTAATAAAAGTTTTTTCAGCCTCATAAGCACCTTTCCAGTTCATCCAGTTCATCAGTTTCAAACCCGGCGGCTAATCTCGCAGACCGATTGAAGGGTCCACGTAACTTTCCTCCAAAGTACTCATTTATCAATTGTTGGAAAGTAGTTTGCGCATTTAGTTCTTCCTGGTCACAACAAAACTGATACCATCGATTACCGATAGCAACATGCCCAATTTCTTCCTGATAAATTATCTGCAATATATCTACCGCCGTTTGATCACCAATTTGTGAAAATTTATTCATCAGACCCGGTGTAACATCCAGACCCCGGGCTTCCATAACGCGTGGAACCAGTGCCATGCGATGTAAAACATCATGACGTGTTTTACAGACCATATCCCACAACCCATTATGCGCATCGAATTCACCATAAAAACTACCTAGTTCAACCAGGTAGTCATTTAGTAACCTGAAATGTTTAACCTCTTCAAAGGCGACTTGCAACCAGTCTGTGACAAACTCATCGGGCATATCACGAAAACGATAGGCCGCATCTAGTGCAAGATTTATTGCATTGAATTCTATATGTGCAAATGAATGCAGCAGGACTATTTTGCCCTGCTCAGTAACCATTGAGCGCTTAGGTACTTTTCGAGGGTTGACCAATTCCGGCTTAACCGGTCGCCCAGGGACATCGATAGACTCGACAGGGCAATCATTAACTCTTGTTACTCGTTGATTTTTCCAGTCATCATACAGCTCGTCCGTTAACTGGCACTTTATTACAGGGTCATTTTCCATGATGGCCTGATAAAGGCGAGCATATAGTTTCATAACTATTTAGAGCCAGTCACTATGAAGGGCACGAAGCACACGAAGATTTTCAACCCATTTATTTTTTTCTTCCTGCTCTTCGTGTGCTTCGTGATAAAAGTATGTTTATTCAAATTAGCTTTCCAGCCCTCGACTGACATCCGTCATAATATCTTCAATGTCTTCCAGACCCACGGCTATGCGAATCAGGTTATCAGTAATACCAGCGGATGCTTTTTGTTCATCGGTCAAACGTCCATGCGTAGTTGATGCAGGATGAGTAATGGTTGTTTTGGTATCGCCCAAATTAGCCGTTATTGATAATATTCTTGTTTGATCAATTAATTTCCAGGCTTCTTCTTTACCACCTTTAACCCGAAAAGAAACAATACCGCCGGAGTCTTTTTGCTGACGTTTTGCCAACTCATATTGAGGGTGACTGCTTAACCCTGAGAAAAATACTTTCTCAATGGACGCGTGCTGATCAAGCATATGCGCTAACTGGCTTGCATTACTGGAATGAGCTTTCATTCTGAGGGAAAGCGTTTCCAGACCTTTTAACGCAATCCAGGCATTGAATGGACTCATTGTCGGACCGGTGGTGCGTAACACACCCAGCACATCAGTCCCAACAGTTTCCTTATTCCCAACAACTGCTCCTCCAACAATGCGCCCCTGCCCGTCCAGATATTTTGTTGCCGAATGGATAATGATATCGGCACCCCATTTTAAAGGTTGCTGTAAAGCCGGGGTACAAAAACAGTTATCAACCACCAACAGGCAATCATGAGCATGTGCAAGTTCTGCAAGGGCTGCTATATCAGCAACTTCAGTTAACGGATTGGAAGGCGTTTCCAGAAATAATAATTTAGTATTTTTCTGAATTGCCTGTTCCCAGACGGTCAGATCGGTTAAATCAACGAACGTGGTATCAACACCAAATTTGCCCATATATCGGTCAAATAAAATAGTAGTCGTACCAAAAATTGAACGCGATGAAACAATATGATCTCCAGATTTTAACACCGCCAGACACACAGCCATAATAGCTGCCATACCGGATGCAGTGGCTACGCAGCTTTCACCGCCCTCAAGTACCGCCAGACGTTGTTCAAATATTCTGACAGTCGGATTGGTAAAGCGAGCATAAATATTACCAGGCTGTTCGCCAGAGAACCGGGCAGCCGCTTCAGCTGCAGAATTGAAAACAAAACTGGAGGTAGGAAATATCGGTTCGCCGTGTTCAGATTCAGGCGTACGTTGATGACCCGTTCGAATAGCGAGAGTATCAAAATTAAATTCATTATCAGACATAGTATTTTCAGACATGGGTTTCCCCCAATCAGGTTAACTCGGGAGGGTCTTCCGTTAGCCAGGCGGCCAATTTATTGAAGAGTATCTTCCCCCTCTTTAGCTAGTTTTATAAAGCGCCTGCAAGCCGAGAAACAAATCAGCGCTTAATCTCTATCTATATTAACCCGCTGCCATAGTTCTGCGCAAGCCATAGAAAAACGGGGATAGTAAAAAATGATAGCGCTGTCTGAATGCTTGAAGTAGCCGCATATAACTCGGCATCACCACCCATTTTCTTTGCAAACAGATAACCATTCATTGCTGTCGGAACGGCGGCACAGACTATAAGCACAGTCAGAGCCAAACCGCTAACACCAAACCATAAGGCCCAGCCCGCCATCACCACAGGTGTTAGAATAAGTTTTCCGAATACACCGACCAGCAGTTCACGAGATGGCTTAAGTGCAGCCTTTAAACTTAAACCAGCCCCAAGAACCAGCAATGAAGCCCCCAGAGCTGCCCGCCCTAAAAGGTCAAACATAGTCATAACTGGTTGCCAGAGACTGATACCGGTCAAGTTAATAAATAATCCAAAACTGACACCCCATATTATCGGATTTACTATCACTGATTTAGTAATCTGTAATGGAGAAAGTCGATGGTTAGCAGAAAATGCCGTCAACACAAGAATATTGGATACCTGCAAAATTGGTACCATAACCGCAAATGAAACCGCTATCAGAGCAGCTCCTTCTTCGTTGAAAAGCTTAATCACGATTGCCAGTGCAATAAATCCATGCCAGCGTGTAGTCGTTTGAAAAATTGTGGAGAACTGGCCACCGGTTGTGCCCCAAATCCTGTGCAACACTGGCCATGAAACCAGAGTTAATATTGCCACCGAGCACACCGTAAATATAAGGGTCAGTGTATATGGACCAAATTCAATGGCTCCCAGGTCAGCCTTTATCAATGTCATGGCCAGTAGACATGGAAAGAAGATCCAGAAACAGAGCTCTTCAACAGCTCGCCAGTTATCAGCGGGAACTAAGCCGCCTTTACGCAGAGCAAAACCCAGAATAACTATTGCAAAAACAGGGATAATACTTTCAAAAACTTCAATCATTTTATCGCAATGCTATATAAAATATATTCACCACGAAGGCACGAAGAACACGAAGTATTTAAAAAGTTATGGCGCTAACCTTAAGGTTAGTGCATGTAAATGAACATTAAATTATTTCAAAATCTTTTCTTAACTTTCTATTTAACCTTCGTGTTCTTCGTGCCTTCGTGATGAAAAAAGGTTTTAGAGGTCTATAAAATCAGTGAGAAAATCAATGTTTATTCATTTTATCGACATAAGCCATGCCTATGGCTGAGAGCACAAATGTCATATGTATAATCACAAACCACATCAATTTATCATTAGGAATACCTTCTACATCCATGAATTTCTGTAATAAATGGATTGATGAAATAGCAACAATCGAGGCTGCTACTTTTTGCTTTAATGAACCTGAGTCCAGTTTTCCTAACCAGGATAATTTATCAGCACCTTCATCGAGGTCTATCTGAGAAACAAAATTTTCATATCCGCTAAACATAATCATGACCAGTAATCCACCCACCAGTGACAAGTCAATCAAAGATAATATAACTAAAACAAGTTCAGATTCCTTTAGTGAAAAAATAAGAGGAAAAACATGAAAAACTTCCTCAAAAAACTTGGCCCCAAGTAAAATTAAAGCTAATGAAAGCCCAAAATAGATGGGCGCCAACAACCATCGACTGGCATAAAAAATGGATTCAACTAGTTTTTCCATGAGAACAAATAATACGACTGATAAAAAACAGGGATTCTAGCAGATCAGCAATCACTCAGCGTAGTTAAAAAAGTAACCAAATCACGACACCGGCGCTACAATCAGCGCCGGCAGGAAGAGTGCTTATTCAAAATGACCGGTTGTGACAATAGAATTAGGAAAAGTTCTTGAGCTTACGGTTGCAGGTGTCATCGCCGTTAAAATTCCAGTTGCACCAATTCTATATTGGGAAACATTACCGTCGTTATAATTTGACACATAGACATAGCTTCCTGAAATATCGGTAGTAATGGATCTGGGGGATTGTCCTGCGGCAATAGCGGCCGACAGATGAGTCAAGGCACCATCAGAACCAATACTGTACTGGGAAATCGTATTATCACCGTTATTTGCCACATAGACATAACTTCCCGATGCATCGACCGTTACAGACCAGGGTCCATCTCCCGCAGCTACCACTGGAATTGCCATGGCTGTCAACTTCCCATCAGCACCAATGGTGTACTGGGAGACACTGTTATCGCCACCATTTGCCACGTAGGCATAACTTCCCGATGGATCAACCGTAACAGACCGGGAGAGATTCCCCGCAGCTACCGTTGCTGGTGTCAGGGCAACCAGTGCCCCGTCATTAGTAATTCTAAACTGAGAAACCGTGTTATCACTATTTGCTGCGTAGGCATAACTTCCCGATGCATCGACGGTAACAGACCAGGGAGACCAGAAACCAGATCCTGCTGCTACCGTTGCCGGTGTCATGGCAGCCAACGTTCCATTAGTACCGATACTGTATTGGGATATAGTATTATCATCGCTATTTGCCACGTAGACATAGCTTCCCGATGGGTCAACGGTAACAGACTTGGAACCATCACCTACAACTATGGTTGCAGGGGTCATGGCAGTCAATGCACCATCAGCGCCGATGAGGTATTGGGCGATGTATTGGGAAGTACCGAAAAGGGTATCCGTTGCTACATAGACATAACTTCCCGTTGGATCAACGGCAATAGATTCGGGATCATATCCCACAGCTACGGTTGCAGCCACCATGCCAATCAACGATCCATCGGTAGCGAAGGTATACTGTGAAAGCGTGTAATCACCACCATTTGCAACGTAAGCATATTGGGCAACCGCAGAAACAGGAGCCACACCACCAGTCACCACTACAGCGTAAGGATTCAACCTTGCAGCGATGTTAGCAGGAGCGACAGGTATCAAGGCACCATCAGCACCAATACTGAACTGGGAAACGGAGTTATCACTAGCATTTGCCACATAGACATAGCTTCCAGATGGATCAACAGTAACAGTTCGGGAGCCATCCCCTGAGGGTACATTTGCGGGTATCATGGCAGTCAATGCACCGTCAGCACCGATATTGTACTGGGAAACAGTAGCATCACCATAATTTGATACGTAGGCATAGCTTCCTGATATATCTGTGATAACAGACAAGGGGTCATCTCCTGCAGTTACGGTTGGATTTAACATGGCAGTCAACGCACCATCAGTGCCAATACTGTACTGAGAAATAATGTCATCAGAAATACTGGTTACGTAGGCATAGCGTCCCGATGGGTCAACGGTAATTGAGCCGGGACCATCTCCCGTAGCAACTGTTGCAGGTGTCATGGCCGTTAAAGTCCCATCAGTGTCGATACGGTACTGGGAAACATTATCATCATAATTATTGACCACATAAACATAACGTCCAGATGGGTCTATGGTAACAAACACTGGGGCATCCCCCGTAGCTACAACTGCAGGTGCCATAGCTGTCAAAGCCCCATTTGCACCGATATTGTACTGTGAAATATTATCACTGACCCGGTTTGCCACGTAGGCATAATTCCCCCAGGGATCAATGCTAACAGACTGGGGCAGTTCGCCTGCAGCTACGGTAGCAGGTGTCATGGCGGTCAAAACCCCATCGGTACCGATGCCGTACTGGGAAATATTGTCATCAATAAAATTAGTCACGTAAGCATAACTTTCCGATGGGTCGAGGGTAATGGCTATTGGGCCATCTCCTGTATCGACATTACCCTGGTAGCGCAACCTACCTGTATCATTCTCAACCGCGTAGTAGGATACAGAATTATTCCCTCGATTAGGCACGTAGGCGAAGCGGGGGTATGCCGCTGAAACCACTGGTGGACAACTGACAGAGATATTGTTGATGCTAACTCCTGCCAGTGTTCCGTTACCATTAGTCACGCCGCAAGCCTGAACAGGAGAACCGGGCTGGATAGCAACCGTGATACTGTAGACAATGCCATCGGCGTATACGCTAGCAAAGGTAAAACCACCATTGGCACTGATAACAAGATCATCCGTGCCATTGTTTTGCAGTATCAATCCACTGCCTTCAAGCCCACTAACGGTACCACCCAGAGTGTAAGTGCTAGTTACACAACTAACATCCACATTAGCTATGTTAGCACCGGTAACTGTACCGCTACCATTGGTCACACTACAAACCTGGTTTGGCGAGCCAGGTTGGCTTAGTACTGAAACACTATAATCATTACCATCGGTAATTGCGCCGGTAAAAGAAAAGTTTCCATTAGCACTAACGATAAGATCATCACCAACATTGTTTTGCAGCAACAGTCCACTACCAGCAAGACCACTAACAGTGCCACTGATGGTGTAACTGCTAGTCACACAACTAATAGCTACATTGCTTATGTTAGCTCCGGAAACTGTACCGCTACCATCGGTCACACTACAAACCTGATTCGGCGAACCGGGCTGAGTAAATACCGAAACACTGTAGCTTGCACTATCGGCAAGTGCCCTGCCAAAGGTAAAGCTGGTGGCATTAGCAACTATAGTCAGGTCATCACCAGCATTGTTTTGCAGTACCAGTCCACTACCCACAAGCACGCTGATATTACCTCCAATGGTGTAGGTATTCACAACAGTTTTGTCGCTGCTACCACCGCCACCACAAGCGGTCAGAATCAAAGCAAAAAGCAGCATAAAAGTTTTTACCCAGATACCAGGCTTATTCATTGTTCATTCCTCTTGTATTCATTCTGTAATAACTGCTCCAGCAGGCTTTGCTGCGTGTTGAAGCTCCTTATGCGTCCTTCCATGACCTCTTCAATCGTTCCCACCAGTTCCTGTGGATCATGCGTATTTCGTCGGTAGATGCGTAAAATGTAACTTTCACTCGTTGAGTAGCTGGATTTCTTTCTATTCATCACCGGCTCAATACTGTTTATTCCTGATAACAGTAAATCACAGTTGAGGTTTCATGGCGGTTACAGAAGTGGTTACAGTTGAAGTGAAAAAGGCAAAAAGATGGAGGTTTTACAAGAAAACTGGGGAGAGCAGTTATAAGGGAAAGTTGGGCACGAGTTACAGTCTATTCAGAAGTATCAACAGTGGTATTCATTCCTGATACTATTTGCCAGCGATTCCAGTACTGGACCCGGCTGAATACCCAGTTGCAGCATCAATACCTCTTCTGCATGCTGGTAGCTTTGCAACGCTTTGGCGGGAAAACCCAGTTTTAAATAAAGCTGCATTAGATGCTCATGAATCTTCTCATTTAGTGGATCCAGCTCACGCGCCTGGATCAGCAGATCCAGTGTCTGTTCCATCAACTCATTGCTATCGACTTTTTCCGAGAGCAAAACAACACCGTTGATAAAAATCTGCCGAAGCCGCTCACGATGCTCAATAATTAACATTTCACTATCATCGGTCGACAGAAAATCCCCACGGTATAGCGCCAGTGCCTGGATAAGTTCATCAATATCAACCCGGCTACTTTTTAACAGACTCTTCATCCGCTGTTCAAAAGTGACGGCGTCTACAATGCACAGAGAACGGACCAACGAGAGCTGACCACTCTCAAGCCGTAGCCAGGGTAAAGGCTCTTCACCCTTTTTAAGCCCAAGCCTACGCAGTCGCCAGAGAGTGACCTTCAAATCCTGCATGCCTCTGGCGCCATCGACATCCGGCCACAAAAGATCGGCCAGATGGTTTGCCGATACATTGTGCCCCCCATGAACAATTAGCAGCTTAAGTAGCAGCTTTGTGCGACCACCGCGCCAATGTCTATCATGAATAACATGATCACCAATCTCTATCCTCAACTCACCAAGGGTTTGAATGCGAATGGGATATTGCTCCCACTTCAAAGTTCTTTCATCATCAGTTTCAAACAGACGTAATTCGAGTTGTCGTAGAAATTTTTTTGACCGATAAAGCAAGTGTAACGGCTCACCCTCCGGCAGCTTATCTTTTGCTCTCTGAAAATATTTACGAGCCTCTTCTAAACGATTTTGAGATGCCCGGATAGCGGCCACATCAAGTGATGCAGTTGAAGCTACCAGGTTAAAACCACCCTGTTCCCAGAGTTGAAACCCCTGCTCATATATACGGAGAGCCTGCTCTTTTTTGTTCATGCCTGCCAGAGCCTGTGCCTTTATCATTGGCGGCATCATCTGTAACAAATGGCTCTGGCACTTTTCTGCCTGAAGTGCAGCCTCTTCAGCATGAATAGAGCCCTTGCGATACTCCCGGTGAATCAATGCCGCTATGCCAAGACTGTAGTGCAGATAGCTATGATAAAAGGCATTGTATTGCGGTACGTTCCAGGCGCGAATTTGTGCAGCAATGCTATCGGCCTGCTCTCTATCACCGGAATACGCATAGGCAAGAAGGCGGTGGGACTGGGCGAGTAACCAGAGCGAGGATGACATTCGATCAAACAGAGGGTGATTCACCGTCTTATCCAAAATCTGCTGTGCCATTTTCAACTCACCGTTTAATACCCGGTAAAAACCATGGGTCGCCTGTAGATAAAGTCGGCTGATCAGGGAACAATCCGTATCACCTCTTAGAGGCAAGCTATCCTGGAGGAAAATCTCTGCAGAACTCAGGTCACCACGATACAACAACAGGAAGATTCTCATGGCAGCATGATAAACCCTGAGGGAAACCGAACCAGAGATTTCAATTTTCTCAAGCTGCCTGACAAATAGAGCATCAGCCGAAATAATATTACCCTCGGCAACAATGGTTGCATAACCCATTAAGCCCAGCAGGAAAGCAGCTGCTAAAGGTGATATCTCCTCTTGTTGCAACAGTTTTTCAGCCCGCTGCTGCCACTGGGTAAATGCAGAAAAATCACGACCTTCATCCAGAATTTGTCGATAAGCAGCACCAACCGCTAAGATTGCCGCATCGGGATCATTGTTTTGCAAGAATAATCGGTAAAACTCAGCAAGAGACTCCGAAGTCATCTCTCCGGTAAGCAGCCTGGAAATAAAAATTAGCCGTAACGGCTTTTGTGGAAGTGCATCAGGAAACTCCTGCAAGGGAACAAAGTGAATAGCAACACGCGGGATATTGAGGTTAAACCACCACTGCACGGCATCTGATGACAGCAGTTGCAGATAGCCATTTATATCCTGCTGCTCTAATGTGTCACGATAGGCAGGTTCAAGTTGGTCCATCCTGAAGGTTACTATATCGTTCTGATGCATGAACAGTTTCCCTGATCATTCGATGATTACCAGATCATTAATTTCAGTCTGATCAAAGATCATTATCATATCCTTATTTTTCATGCGGATACAACCTATGGATGCAGGTACTCCAATATTATCCTCATCGGATGTACCGTGTATATAAATGTACCTTTCAAAAGAATCGACTTCTCCACCGCGATTTAAACCGGGCTGCAAACCTTCCAGCCGAAGTATGCGTGTGGTAATCACATCATCGTCACCCTGATGATCCCGGGCCAGGCAAATTTCTTGAGTGGGTATGCGGGATCGAAATACTCGACCTAAGGGTTCATTATCACCAATTTTCTGCGCAATTTTATGAATACCCGTTGGTGTTTTTAAACTTCCCTGACTCTGACCTAAACCATATTTTGAAGTAGAGACAGGATAAGTCTGAATAGCTTTATCCCCGGCAGATACACAGCTTAATAATTGTTGCTGACTATCGATATAAATAATGGATCGGGAATTTGCGAATTTAAAGCTTTCTACATTAGCTTCATTTAGCTTATGTTGTAAATTTTGCCATAACATCAGACTGAAAGTTCAGGCATTATTATGCAAATCCATACCGGCCACTAACGGTTCTTCTGTATCATTTTTTGCTGAGTCATTACGAATAGCTTTAATTTTATCAAGGTAATCATCGCTGATATTGTTGGTCACATATTGTCCGTTAAAACAGGAACAATCAAATTCCTTAATATCCAGATTACCCTTTTGCACAGCTGCAATCAAATCATCAAGATCCTGATAAACCATCCAGTCGGCTCCAATGAGCTTACCCACTTCATCATCAGTTCTATCATGCGCAATTAATTCTTCTACCGCAGGCATATCAATACCATAAACATTCGGGTAACGCACAGCAGGAGCAGCAGAAGCCATATACACTTTGTTTGCACCCGCATCACGTGCCATCTCAATAATTTGCTGAGAAGTTGTGCCTCGCACAATCGAATCATCCACTAATAATACATTTTTTCCTTTAAACTCTATATCGATAGGATTGAGTTTTCGTCTAACAGATTTTTCACGCAGAACCTGTCCCGGCATAATGAAAGTTCGACCGATATAACGGTTCTTGATGAATCCTTCACGGTATTTCACACCTAAATGATATGCCAGTTCCATCGCCGACGGGCGACTGGTATCTGGAATGGGAATAACCACATCAATATCATGATCAGGTTTTTCATTTAAAATTTTCTTCGCCAGTTTCACTCCCATTCTAAGGCGTGCCTTATACACGTAGATATCATCTATAACTGAGTCAGGTCTGGCCATATAAACATGTTCAAATATACAGGGTCTCAGCTGAGGATTTTCTGCACACTGGCGAATATGTACATTTGAATGTTTATCGATATAAATTGCTTCACCTGGCTGCAAATCTGCCACCAGTTCAAAACCAGAAGTTTGTAAAGCTACAGACTCTGAAGCCACCATAAATTCTGTACCCGTGTCTGTTTCACGCTTTCCATACACTACGGGTCTTATGCCAAAAGGATCACGAAAAGCCAGAATACCTTTGCCGGTAATCATGGCCACAACCGCGTAAGCACCTTCTATGCGTTTATGGGTTGCTTTAACAGCCTGGAAAATATCATCAACATTGAGCTTTAATTTTCCTGAAACCTGTAACTCATGGGCTAGAACATTAAGCAGTACTTCAGAATCTGATTCGGTATTTATATGTCGACGATCTTCTGCATACAGGTCTGCTTTAAGTGTTTCTATATTGGTTAAATTCCCATTATGAGCCAATGAAATACCATAAGGGGAATTCACATAAAAAGGCTGTGCTTCAGCAGATGAGGAGCAACCGGCCGTAGGGTAACGAACATGGCCTATACCCATATTACCGTATAATTTGGCCATATGGCGAGTATGAAAGACATCACTGACCTGACCATTATCTTTGCGCAGGTGTAATTTTCTATCTTCACAAATTACCATGCCAGCAGCATCCTGCCCGCGATGCTGTAGTACCAGCAATCCATCATAGATAATTTGAGCAACAGATTGCTTACTGACTATTCCGATTATTCCACACATACAATTAACTCTATTACCTGGTTAGAATTTAAATCGGCCAGCTATATCCTGCGGCATCCATTCCTGAATCCATACAGCTATATCTTTAAAATAAACCACAAAATCAGATTCCAGCCACCAGGCCTCATTGGGCATAGGGGTTAGACCCGCAAATAATACAATCATAGAAATGATGAGCACTCCGCGAGCTGCTCCAAAGATCATGCCCAGTAATTTATCCGTACCGCTTAAACCGGTTTTTGATACCAACTGGCTAATCATAAAATTAATGATGGCGCCAATGATTAATGTGGTAATGAATAAAATGGCAAAGGCTACTGCCTGACTGATGGTAGGAGATTCGATGTAGGGCAAAAGAAAATCAGACAAAATTAGATAATAGGTCATGGCAATGAAACCTGCGACGATCCAGGTTGCCAGAGATATCGATTCTTTTACAAAGCCACGGATCAGACTAATTAAAGTCGATACCAGAATTACAGACAGTATAGCAATGTCAAACCAGGCCATTCATTTCCCCTTCCACAAAAACAATATATTTTAACACGTGACGACCTAACTACTTACTATTTCGTAGTCTATTTTTCATAGTGCATTACCAGTCCCTTGATATTGTATTTAGCTCGTACCTTATTACCGATAACTCTTGCTTTATTACGAGAAATAAAAGGTCCCATTCTGACCCGGTAATTTAACACACCATTATGTTTAAATTTTTCAATGAAAACTGACGCCAGGCCAGACTTACGTAACTTATCACGTAACTTATAAGCTTTAGCTTTATCACTAAAACTACCTGCCTGAATCACCCAGCTGGTACCACCCGTTTGTTTTTTAACAGGTTTTTTACTAACTTCCACCGGTACTTTCGTTTTAACAGGTGGTACAGGTTTAGCTTGAGCTTCAGTAGATTTTATCACTGCGGCTTCAGCCTCAGATTTATTATTCTGTTTGGCTACAACCAGTTTCTCTGTTTTACTGGTCGATTTTTGCACAACCGGTTGATCAGCAATTTCATCAACGATTATAGCTTCAAGTTGAGGCAGCTTCTCTACTTTCCGGGTAAGCTCAATGACTTTATCTTCCACAGTGACGTACGAAGGAATTTTGGGAGGTGTTGGAATGGATATTTCCAGATGTTTAGGCCGATCACCAGACCCATCCAGTAACATCGGCAGGAATATAACTGCTAGAGAAAAGATGACAGTAACGCCAACAAGTCGCTGTTTTAATTGTTGATCCATTATTTCAAAATATCTAAAAAAGGTTTTGACTCATAATACCGATAAAATAGCTTCTACTGTCATGAAGGAGCCGCAAACAAGTATTATATCCTCATTATGAAGGCTTAACACGGCTTGCTCGACAAACTTTTCAGCCGAATTAAATTTTTTTGATACATTAACCTGTGAAGAGATGCGCTCAGTTAACTCATTCACGGGTAATCCTCTGTCACAGTCCAGACCCAGAACCCACCATTCATCCACAATTGACTTTAATTTGGCTACAAAACCAGCCGGATTTTTATCCGATAACATACCAAGTAGAACAATAATTCGACCATTGGTTTTAAATCCACTGAGAGCTTGAGCAAGTGCTTCAGCCGCATCCTCGTTATGCCCAACATCAACCCATAATGATGCTGGTAAAGATGTTTCAATGTTTTGTAACCGACCCGGGCAGCTTAACTGTTTAAAAGCACTGGTAATTTCTTTGTTCCCACAGGAGTCAAGAAAACCCAATAACGACAAACCAGCCAATACACCGCTTATGTTCAGCGCCTGATGATATCCCAACAAAGGCGGTTTAAGCTTAAGCTTGTGTTTATCATTAGACCATTCAATAAAACCATCATCCAGCAGCTGAAAATCATAATCCCTGCTGAAGGTAACAACCTGACTTTTACAGTCAGTCAACGCCTGTTTAAGTGAATCAGGTACGGTAGTCATATTACAAACCGAAAGTGCTTCATCACGAAGAATACCTGCTTTTTCGTAAGCTATTGATTCAACTGTATCTCCAAGCCAGTCCTGATGATCTAACCCGATAGGAGTGATATGTGCAAGATCAGCATCAATAATATTTACCGCATCCAGACGTCCGCCGAGCCCAACTTCCAAAATCGCCACATCAGGTTTAAACTGACTGATCAGATATAACGCTGCCAGAGTGCCAAATTCAAAATAAGTAAGTGCCACATCACCACGAGCCTCATCTATCACTGAAAAGGCACTACAGAGATCATCATCTGAAACACTTTCAAGATTAAGTTTTATACGTTCGTTATATTTTATTAGATGAGGGGAAGTATAACTGGCGACTTTATAACCTGAATTTTGCAACCATGTTTCGTAATAAGCCACCGTTGAACCTTTTCCATTGGTTCCAGCTACAGTAATTACCGTGTCGGCAATTTGTGGTAAATCAAGACTTTGATAAACCAGCTTAACTCTATCCAGACCGAGTTCGATATTTTTTGGATTGAGACTTTGTTGCCAGTCTAACCAGGATTCGAGAGATTTAAAGCGCATCTGCTATTGAGTCAAATTTGTTCTGAGTTTGATTTTTTAGATTTAATAAGCAGGATTACCGGAATGGCGAGAGGACCAAATATACCTCCCATGACAGCCCAGTAAACGGGATCAAGACCTTTCTTTTTTGCAATGAACTGAGCAAGAAAAACAAAGAAAATAATGATCAAAATCAGATAAGCCATGCTGAAGGCTCCGCTAAACATTCTGAAAAACCTGCTAAGGAGCTGGTTTATTGACCATCATGCTGCACAGTGCGCTAATTTTATCACGCATTTCACGTCTATCGACGATCATATCAATAGCGCCATGTTCAAGTAGGAATTCACTACGTTGAAAACCTTTGGGCAATTTCTCTCGTACTGTTTGTTCGATAACACGAGGACCGGCAAACCCGATAAGTGCTTTCGGTTCAGCAATATGAATATCACCTAACATAGCAAAACTGGCTGAAACACCACCCATTGTCGGATCTGTTAGCACAGATATAAAAGGTAAACCCCGGCGCGATAAACGTGTAAGTGCTGCGCTGGTTTTAGCCATTTGAAACAACGAGATCAAAGCTTCCTGCATTCGTGCACCACCACTGGCAGAAAAACATACCAGAGGGATATTATTTTCAATACTGGTATTTACAGCGCGTACAAATTTTTCTCCGACCACCGAGCCCATAGAACCACCCATAAAACGGAATTCAAATGCAGCAGCAACCAGTTCAATACCCTTAACGGCCCCTTTGATAACGATCAACGCATCTTTTTCGCCAGTGTTTTTTTGTGCAGCACTCAAACGGTCACGATATTTTTTATCATCTTTAAATTTGAGAATATCTTCAGCTTCAAGGTTAGCCGCTATTTCTGTCCTGTTATCTTCATCCAGAAATTGATCCAGACGACGTCGAGCCGGCTGGCGCATGTGATGGTCACACTTGGTACACACATCCTGATTACGCTCAAGTTCTGAGCGATAGATAATTGCATCACATTTATTACACTTGGCCCACAGACCTTCAGGCACATTTTTTTTATCGTTACTGCTATAAGTACGAATAGAAGGTAAAAGTTTTTCGAACCAGCTCATAGATTTATCTGTTCACGTGTTTGATGTATTAATGTAACTAATTCTATCATTTAAAATTAGTAAAACTCATCGGCTTATTATGCATCAAATTAAGCCGGGGCATCCATCATGTTTCGCATATCTAACAAAATGTCAGACACTTTTGTATTCATTAATTGCTGATCATTCTGATGCTCAGCAACCTGATTAACCAGTGCAGAACCAACCACAACGGCATCAGCAACCCAGGATACTGCCCGTGCAGTTTTTCCATCTTTAATACCAAATCCTACACCAACTGGTAAGTCAGTGATAGCACGAATCTGTTGTAACTTCTCAGTCACTGAATCTATATCAAGCGTATTCGCTCCGGTTACGCCTTTCAACGAAACATAATACAGATAACCTGACGCAAACTTATTAATTTTTTCGATTCGTTCTGCACTCGTAGTGGGTGAAATGAGGAAAATTGTATTGATCTCATACTCAGTCATTAATGCAGTAAATTCTGTCGCTTCTTCCGGTGGCATATCCACGATCAACACACCGTCTACCCCGGCATCCGAGGCTAATTCCGCAAAGAGTTTATAGCCCATAATTTCTATAGGATTTAAATAACCCATTAATACAACCGGTGTATCATTATCATCATGTCGAAACTGTTTAACCATTTCGATAACATCTGACAAACTGACATGATGCTCCAGTGCACGTTCATCAGCTGCCTGGATTACCGGTCCATCAGCCATCGGGTCAGAAAAAGGAACACCCAACTCAATGATTGAAGCACCCGCTGAAACCATTTCATGCATAAGTGAGACAGTGTACTCAGGTTGAGGATCACCCGCAGTAACAAAAGGTATTAATGCCTTTTTATTCTGCTGCTTTAATTTTTCAAAAGTATCACTTATACGATTCATACCTTAATACCCTCTAACTCTGCCACTGTATGAATATCTTTATCTCCACGACCAGACAAATTCACTAGAATTATATCTTCAGGAGTTTTTTGTGCTGCAAGTTTAGTGGCATAAGCCAGTGCATGAGAAGATTCCAGCGCAGGGATAATACCCTCAATCCGGGTTAATTCATGAAACGCCTGCAGTGCTTCTTCATCCGTTACAGAACTATAAGTTGCACGTCCTGTTTCTTTTAACCAGGCGTGTTCTGGTCCGACACCCGGATAATCCAGTCCAGCTGAAATACAATGTGTTTCTATAATTTGACCGTCATCATCGCTCATCAGGTAAGTTCTATTACCGTGTAATACACCCGATTTTCCTGCCGTCAACGGCGCTGCATGTCTTCCAGTTTCGATACCATCACCACCACCTTCAACACCATATATCTCAATTTCTTTATCATTCAGAAATTCATAAAACAGACCAATAGCATTTGAGCCTCCGCCTACACAGGCGACTAAAGCATCTGGCAATCTTCCAGCTGCTTCTAACATCTGCTCACGAGCTTCCCGGCCGATAATAGACTGAAAATTTCTCACCATTGCAGGATATGGGTGAGGTCCCGCAACGGTACCGATGATATAAAAAGTATCATCAATATTGGTTACCCAGTCGCGCATTGCTTCATTCAATGCATCTTTGAGTGTTTTAGATCCAGATGTAACCGGCACTACTTCGGCACCCAGTAATTTCATACGATAGACATTGGCAGTCTGTCGTTTTATATCTTCTTCGCCCATGTACACGACACATTCAAGGCCTAGTCTGGCCGCTACTGTTGCCGAAGCAACACCGTGCTGACCGGCTCCAGTTTCAGCAATAATTCTAGTTTTACCCATACGCTGGGCTAACAATGCCTGCCCAATCGTATTGTTAACTTTATGAGCACCGGTATGATTAAGGTCTTCTCTTTTCAACCAGATTTGTCCACCACCGACTTTTTTCGATAATCTCTCAGCAAAATATACCGGGCTTGGGCGACCGACATAATGTTTTAGATCGGCATCAAATTCTTTCAGGAATGTTTCATCCTGGGAATATTTTTCATAAGCCTCTCGTAATTCCTGCAAAGGCTCCATCAAAGTTTCTGCAACAAACAAACCTCCAAACTGACCAAAATGGCCACGCTCATCAGGATATTTACTGTAATCTATTACTTGCTCATGATTATTGTTGGCAGTCGACACGAAAAACCTCTTTACAAAATTGTCTGATTAAATCGGGATCCTTCACGGCTTTTAACTTTTCAACACCACTGCTTACATCCACAGCCCAGGGGTGAACCTGTGAAACTGCTTCTGCCACATTTTGGGGATTTAAACCACCAGCCAGAATAAGCGGATATTGAAACGTTGAAGGAATCTTCGACCAGTCAAATGTATCACCTGAACCACCCTGACGTCCAGTGACATTACTATCTAGCAAAAAACCCTGTGCTGTTGGATATGCCCTGGCATAATCGTTTGCATCCGAAACACTACCCATTGGAATAGCTTTTATATAAGGTAAAGACCAACGCTCACAAGACTCCACTGTTTCATTTCCGTGAAACTGTAAACAGTCTGGCTTCACCTGCTCAATAACCTGTTTTATCAATTCACTACTATCATCCATAAACAAGGCGGTAACCGTCACAAATGCCGGTATCTGCTCGCGTATTTGGGCCGCCATTTCAAGCTCTACAAAACGAGGGCTTTTCCGATGGAACACCAGTCCGATCGAATCTGCACCGCAGTGCGATACCAGAAGAGCATCCTGAACTGATTTTAAACCGCAAATTTTTATACGCGTTCTAGTAACAGAATTATTTAAATTCATAAAAATATTTTCACCACGATGCACACGAAGAAAAACTTAAATTGAAAAATTTAAGAATGTACTGATTATTTTAAATGCTAGCTGCTTTTAAACCTAGAATAATCAGGTTTTATAAAGAGTTATTTTTCTTCGTGGGCTTCGTGCCTTCGTGGTGAATATAAATAGCATAAATTAAAACAACAGTGGCCTGCGTTCAGTTTGTTGAAGTTTAAATTTGTCCGGATAAAAAGCCTGAACAAAATACAAACCCGCAGCTGGAGCTGTTTTTGCTGCCTGACGCCGATCTTTACTCTTCAACACTTGCAACAACCAGTTTGCATCATGATCTCCTGCACCAATTGACATCAGACTTCCCGCCAGGTTTCTAACCATATGATGTAAAAAAGCATTTGCTTTAATATCAAGGTAAAGAAGCTCTCCACATCTAACAATATTGAGATACTCTATCGTTCGAACCGGTGATTTAGCCTGACAACCTGAAGCCCTGAAAGCATTAAAATTATGCTCTCCCACTAATTGTTGTGCGGCTTCATGCATCACCTTATCATCCAGCTTACAGTGTTCCCAACAGACTTTATCGTGGAACAGTGCACTGGGTACTGGAGAATTCTGAATAATAAAACGATAACTGCGGGCTATTGCACTAAACCGGGCATGAAAAGAAAGTGCTATTGGATGAACCCACAGAATTCTAATATTCTTAGGCAGCCGGCAATTAGCACCTAATAACCATGAACGATTGCTTCTCTCAACATCTGTTTCAAAGTGAGCAATCTGTTCGCAAGCATGTACTGCAGTATCGGTCCGCCCTGCACAAACCAGTTCAACTGGTTTATTCGCTACATATGATAATGCCTGTTCAACCTCAGCCTGAACAGAAGGACTATGAGACTGTCTTTGCCACCCACAGTAGGCAGAACCATCATATTCAATACCCAGGACAAGCTTTAACATAAAATAATTATCAGTAGGACTCAGTGTCAGTTAATTATTGTAACTATAATAATACAGCAGACATAAAAAAGCCTGTTACAAAAATAACAGGCTTTAATAAAAACTAATCTAGAATTTAATTAATTTGATCTAATAAACCGGTTGCTTCGGCTTTTTGATCATCAGTACCTTCAGTAAGAACTTCTTCAAGACTACTACGCGCCCCTTCAGCATCACCCATATCAATGAAAGCTTTTGCCAAATCTAATTTGGTTCCCACTTCGTCCACATCATCAGGCAACATCAAACCTTCTATTTCATCGATACCATCAACATCCAGATCTGAATCTTCTGCAATGGCAGTAGTTTCTTCAGTAAAATCACCAGGTGCAAAAGTGCCTGTCTTATCCAGTCCGGCTCCCAGATCAACTTCGACAATAGCAGCTTCATCAATAGCAGCTTCATCTGTCGCTTGAGCAATAAAAGCATCATACTCACCAGTACTATCCGCTGGACGGAATTCAGTAATATCATCTTCGCTTGAATCAACTTCCAGGTCACCTGCATCCAGGCTAACGTTAGTTAAAGCCACAGTATCAGATGGAGTGAATTCTCCACTTTGTAAACTGTCGTCACCCATGTCAGACATATTAAAATCTAAATCTTCATCGAAAGGTATTTCAACATCAATATCGTCAGATTCAACTTCATCAGATTTAGTTTCTTCAGCTTTCTCCGTCTCAGCTTCCAGCTCTTCGGGAGATAAAACCAGGGTTTCATTTACATCATCGATTTCATCGATCTCACTAATATCAAGCTCATCACTCTCTCCAATATCAAGTTCATCAAGACCAAAATCTAACGACTCGGTATCATTAAACTCTAGACCATCTTCATCCATTGGAGGAACTTCATCTAAAGGAGTAGGCGCTTCTACAGTCGGTTCAAGATCTATTATTTCAGTGTAAGCATCATCCTCGCCCTCTGAAGATATATCCATATCATCGGGTAAATCAAAACTGATATCATCTTCATCACTATCCAGGTCGATATCGATTTCGGCTTCTACAGTTTCATCACTAGTCTCAACTTCATCGTCAATACTCAGGTCTTCAACTACATCTGTTTTTTCAGTACCGCCTAATTCATCACCAATATTAAAATCTTCACCGAGATCATCTTCAAGCTCTAGTTCATCAATAGCAATTTCATCGGGTAAATCGTTAGATACTACCTCATCAGAAGACGATTCATCGGAATCACCCACCAGGTCAGGAAAATCTATATCCAGTGCATCCAGATTTTGAGTTTCAGAAAAATCATTGTCCTCAGGAATATCCATAGCCTGAGTAGCTGATATTTCAAATGAATCATTCTCAAAATTGAAATCGGTATTGGAGAAATCTGTAACATCATCATCTGATCCAATATCAAAATCGGCAGACTCTGGTTTTGCATACTCAAGATCTTCGACAGATACACCACTGTCTTTCGCACCAGAAAATAATTCATTATCCGGTACCAGCTCAAAACCCATGGTCTGGATTCTAACCCAGAATCGATCAGCAGCCCCACCTAACGATTTCAGCATCTCAGCTTCTTTAACAAAAGAATCTTTATTCTTGGTCGCAAAATAAGTATCCAGTAACTTTGCTCTGTAATCAGCTCTGTCAGGGCTACTCTGTAAAGACTCAGTTAATAAGTCTTCAGCGTTGTCATACAAACCATATGCCAGGTAAACATCAACTTCATTCAGAACATCATCCTGTTCTTCCTGGGTCGCTACTGGTTCTTCTTCCGCTGTAGGCATGTCATCAGCAGAAATGATCGCTGTTGCAGAAAATTCATCATCTTCATCATCTTTGTCAGCTTCAGATACAATTGTCTCCACCAAATCTTGCTCAGATTCCATAACCGCCGTTTCTGCCAGACTTTCGTCTTCATCCACGGATACCTGAGTTGTAGTAGGAATATGTATTGGAGTTGCATCTTCATCTAGTAAACCGTCAGACTCCTCAATTGTAATACCTTCATCTTCTTTAGTAGATTTTTTGCGTTTAAGTAAAACCAGTCCTAGCAACAATACAAGAAAGCCACCTATTCCACCCAACATGACAGGATCATTTAACAGTTGATCCATGGAAGGCAGCATATTCAGAACTTCATCTACAATTGAAGTTTCAGGTACCTGATCAACAATTACGGGGACAGGTACAGTAGTAAATTCAGCCTGGCTTTCCTGCTCTTCAGCAAGCATTTCATCAGTGCCTTCTATAGCGGTCGGTAATACGGTCTCGGCTTCTGTTGATTGCTCTTCTTCCATCATTCCATCAGTGGAAGCCATTTCAGTTTGTTCTGTTGAATCCTCTTGCATAGAATCTTCAGCCAGCATATCACCAGCAGCTTCTATCATGACTTCAGAAGGTTTTTCTTCTATAATTTCTTCAGTAACAACATTTTCTTCAATGACCTGTTCCGTCATCGCTTCTTCAACAACTTCAACGTCGCTCTCTGCAGTTGATTGCTGAAGTTGTGCCAGGCTGTTGTCCTGTATTTGAACAAGTTTTTGCAATTCCTCAAATTTACTCTGCTGTTGCTCCAGCATTTCAATTCGAGATAGTAAATCATCATTTTCCAGTCGGGCTGCTTCAAGTTCTTCTTCAGCTAATGCCAGCTGCTTTCTTATCTGACCTGCATTTTCACTGTTGGCATCATTTTGCAAACTAGCACTGTCTGAATCACCTTCATCAGCAGTGACTAAACTTAACTGACTATCAGTTTCCTGTTGAGAACTTTCTATACCCGTAGAAGAGTCAGCCATAGCGGCGCTGGTTGAACCGGACTTTCTAGCAACATATTCATCCCAGAGTCCATTTTGATCGAGAACCTGAGCGTAAGCTTCCTGTTTACTAAGTCTGTCCATGACATCCATATCTGGAACTCGAAGTACTGCTCCCACTTTCAGGTTATTAATATTATCTTTACCAAAAGCATCGGGGTTCATCATTTGCATCGCCAGCATAACTTGAGCCATGCTGTGATTATCATCTTTAAACTGAGCGGCTATACCCCACAACGTATCACCTTTAGATACCACGATCTGATCTACAGAAGCAGCAGAAGAAAGGTACTCATTATCTGCGACGTAGGGTACTTGCTGTTCTGTGGAAGAGCTTTCTGAAGATGTTGCTATCGGGCTGGCAATCGCTCGTGGCGAACCTTGGCTCTCTGCTACTGGTTGTCTTGTTGAGGTGGATTCACTGGCAACTGGTTCCATTTCTGCCGCTTTGCTTGTTGCTGGTTGTTCAGCAGTGACCTGTGGGGCCTGAACCGCCTGCTGCGCAAAAGACATCGGATCCAGTAGAACGGTAAATTCACGTAATAACCGTCCTTTGGCCCAATCAGCTTCTACCAGAAAACTTAGGAAAGGTTCTTTGATAGCAGTTTTAGTTGTGACTAGAATTCTGGCCGTTTGCCCATCTTCTGACTTCTCAACTTTGAATTTTAATTTCGACAGACCGGCTGGACGTTCCAACCCTGCCTTGTTAAAAGCATCACGACTTGCAAGACTAATCAGCAAATCATCAATTTCACCCGGCCGGGCAGAATTAACCTGTATCTCTGCTTTCAAAGGTTGATTTAAAAATGAGCTAGTTTCAATCTCGCCCAAACCGAGGGCAAAACCAGCCAACGGAAATAAAAATAACGCCGCCCAAAGCGATGAAATAAGTCCCAATTTTCGCACGTTTAGTCTCCCAAACTCCCCACCGGATTTAATTATTTAGCGCTGTTTAACGGCCTGTCAAACAGTCACCTGCTATTATATAGAGAATTGTACCTACTCGAGAGTAGTTAAAATCAACTGTAATTGCTCAGATTATAGAAGCTTTCTGAACAACCACTTAGAATTTACTTTAAAGAAAGCACTTTCACAAGTTCTTGTAACTATAGATTATAAATAAGATTTTAGCAAAATTTCCAGCATATTTTGATAATTTTGAATCAATCCATTTCTAACCGAATCAGCTACTATCCAGAATTGTAGTCTATTAAAATCATTTTGTGGTTGATACAGGCCAGAAATTAATACATCAGATCCCGTTTTACAGTCTGTCAACGGACTGATAGTTTGCTCAACTATCCGAATACCCTGTTGCTCATTCAGTAAACTGGATATTTTTTCTATATCTACTTCGCTGTTCATTTTCAGCGAAACCGAAATTGATAAACCATGAAAAGCAGGAACGAGAATATTTTGCACACTACATTTCAGGTCATCAGCCTGTAAGGCACTGACCAGTTGCTCTTCAACAATTGATTCATCTCCATCGGGAATCATATTAAATGCTAATTGAAGAGGGAATACCGTGCTTTTAGCATCCTGGCTATTCAACAAACTGATGGTTTGGGAGGCCAGCTCTTCTACACCCGTTTTGCCATAAAACGAGGAAGAAAATACATTCACTACATTGAGTGACTTCAGTCCAAAATTATTCTCAATAACTTTCGTAACTAATAGTAATGTAGACAACTCGGCAGAAGCCAGTTTAAGGGTACAGGGTTGTTCCGGCAGATTCGATTCTTCTGTGATCTCAGGGGTAAAAACAGAATTATTTACTTTATCAACATGATGACTGATGACAAAACAGTCAGCATGCTGCAATAGGCTTTCAAGTTCAGCATCAGGCTCAAGTAATAATACGGCAGCTAAGTCCTCATAATCATATTCATACTGATCTTCAACCGTAAGATAGGTATCTCCGTAAGACAGACGGTTACCTGCCTGTTGTTCCCGATCCAGTAGAATCACACTATCTGACTTAATCCCGGATTCGGCCATACGCTCCAGCAAAGCTTCAGCCAGCAACCCGCTGGCATGAGTTACTGCAATTTTTGATGATTTCATATTACTAAGATTTTGTTTCAATGAGAATATTAAGCATTCTTCTTAGAGGCTCTGCAGCCCCCCAGAGTAATTGATCTCCAACTGTGAATGCTGAAAGGTAATTATCACCCATCTGCATTTTACGCAAACGTCCGACAGGTACCGATAGAGATCCTGTGACTACTGCTGGTGATAATTCTTGCATGCTGATTTCACGATCATTAGGTAGAACCTTAACCCAGTCATTTGCACTGGCCAGCAATTCATGGATTTCATCCATCGGCAGGTTTTGTTTCAATTTTATTGTTAATGCCTGGGAATGAGAGCGCATGGCCCCTATTCTCACACATAAGCCATCGATAGGAATTAAATTATCTGAGCGCCCTAGAATTTTATTGGTCTCTACAGCAGCTTTCCATTCTTCCTTGCTTTGACCATTTTCCAGTTGCACATCAATCCATGGAATTAAACTGCCAGCAAGAGGCACTCCAAACTGATCAGTTGGATAATTACTTGAACGAATATGCTCAGCAACCTGTCGGTCTATATCCAGAATGGCTGAAGATGGATCGGCGAGTAAGTCATGCACTGAACTTTCAATACTGCCCATCTGGCTAATCAACTCACGCATATTCCTGGCACCGGCACCAGAAGCCGCCTGATAAGTCATCGCACTGATCCATTCAATATGATCATTTTGCAATAGACCACCCAGCGCCATCATCATTAAACTGACAGTACAGTTCCCACCGATAAAATCTTTTTTACCCTCAGCAAGTGCTTCATCGATAACATTTTTGTTCACCGGGTCAAGAACGATAATAGTGTGATCTTGCATACGTAAAGAAGATGCAGCATCTATCCAGTAACCGGTCCAGCCAGCAGCACGCAAGTCATCATAAACCTGTTTGGTATAATCACCGCCCTGACAGGTAACGATGGCATCCATGGATTTTAATTCATTGATATCTGTAGCATCTTTAAGAGCAGGAATATCCTTACCAATATCAGGACCGGGCTGCCCCGCCTGTGATGTTGTGAAAAATACCGGTTCAGCGATATTAAGAAAATCATTCTCTTCACGCATACGTTGCATCAGCACAGAACCAACCATGCCACGCCAACCTACAAATCCAACTCTATTCATTGTTTTTCTCTAAAAATTATTCAACACTTTATATATTCACCACGAAGAGCACGAAGTACACGAAGATTAAATGGGTTTGTTTTCCTTCGTGCTCTTCGTGTACTTCGTGGTGCAAATCTTTTAAGCTTTCAGTGCGTTAACAACAGCATCGCCCATTTCCTGAGTACTGACAAAAGAACCACCATCGGCAATATCTTCTGTTCGCATGCCCTGGTCCAGCACATCACTCACTGCCTGCTCAATTCGATCAGCCAGCTCAGTTTTATTCAGGCTATAACGCAACATCATTGAAACAGACAAAATTGTTGCCAATGGATTAGCTTTATTTGTTCCTGCAATATCTGGCGCAGAACCGTGGATTGGCTCGTACATGCCTTTCCCATTTTTATCTAAAGATGCAGAAGGCAGCATACCGATAGAACCGGTAAGCATCGCAGCTGTATCTGACAAAATATCACCAAACATGTTTTTGGTTACCATTACGTCAAACTGTTTAGGCCATTTAACCAGTTGCATCGATGCGTTATCCACGTACATATGTGATAACTCGACTTCAGGATACTCTTTGCTAACACGCACCATCACTTCACGCCATAATTCAGAAACCTCAAGAACATTGGCTTTATCAACAGAACAAACCTTTTTACCGCGTTTCATCGCGACATCAAAAGCTGAACGTGCAATACGTTCTATTTCATGTTCGGCATAAACTAAAGTGTTGTAACCCTCTTTTTCACCATTATCCAAAGTACGAATGCCACGTGGCTGACCAAAATAGATACCACCTGTCAATTCACGAACAATCATAATATCCAGACCGGACACTATTTCAGGCTTCAGGCTGGATGCATTAGCCAGTTGCGGATAAAGAATAGCTGGACGAAGATTAGAAAACAGTTCCAGTTCAGAACGCAAACCCAACAAACCTTTTTCAGGACGTAATTCACGCTCCAGAGATTCATACTGAGGCCCACCGACAGCACCTAATAATATGGCATCAGCGGATTTACATAAATTTAGCGTCGATTCTGGCAAGGGACTTCCAGATTCGTCATAAGCAGAGCCACCGATAGCAGCTGTTTCCAGTTCTACATCCAGAGCATGATCCTGCTGCAGACACTCAAGCACTTTAACCGCTTCGTTGATAATTTCAGGACCGATGCCATCACCTGGCAGAATTGCAATTTTTGTAGACATTTTGTTACCTTAATTATTTATCTATATACATAAAAATCATTAACATACTCACCACGAAGTTCACGAAGAACACGAAGTTGTTGATGTAAATAAATTGTAAAATTTAAAAGGGTTACCCAATATTCCAGGAATATAAAACAATACTAAACCCTTCGTGCTCTTCGTGTGCTTCGTGGTAAAACTGTCTTTTACTTCAACCACGGAGACTGTTGATAATACTGTTTCTCGAATGACTTGATTTTTTCCGCATGCTGTAATGTCAGACCGGTATCATCCAGTCCATTGAGTAAACAATGTTTACGGAATTCATCCACTTCAAAAGGAATTTGAGCGCCAGCTGAATTACTCACCAGCTGATTTTCAAGGTCAATCGACAGTTGATAATCTTCATGGTCATCCAGTTCTTCAAACAATTGATCCACAACCGTACTGCTTAATACAATCGGTAACAAACCACTTTTGAAGCTGTTATTAAAAAAGATATCAGCAAAACTTGGGGCTATGACCACTTTGAATCCAAAGTCAGCCAACGCCCAGACAGCATGTTCACGTGAAGATCCACAACCAAAATTTTCACGAGCTAATAAAATTTGAGCATATTTATACGGTGTTTTATTTAACACAAAATCCGGATTTACACGTCGCTCATTATTATCAATGCCCGGTTCACCACGATCCAGATAGCGCCAGTCATCAAATAAATTAGGTCCAAATCCAGTTCGTTTTATGGATTTAAGATATTGCTTGGGAATGATGGCATCTGTATCCACATTCGCACGATCCATCGGCGCGACAATGCCGGTAAATTTCTGAAATTTTTCCACCGTAATTACTCCAAAATAAATCTATAAATAGAGCCGAAGCGCTAGTCAGCAGCTTTTTTCTCTATCGCTTTACCCGCTTTCTGAATATCAGAACCCAGGCCTTTCATAGTTTCACAACCCGTTATAGTAAAAACCAGGCCCATTAATAAAATCAGTGTTAATTTTTTCATCAGTTATCCTCAATCAATATTTCTAATGTCTATAAAATGACCATACACAGCAGCGGCGGCAGCCATTGCTGGTGAAACCAGGTGAGTTCGTCCACCCTGCCCCTGACGGCCTTCAAAATTACGGTTGGAAGTTGATGCACAACGTTCACCCGACTCCAGTCTATCGTCATTCATCGCCAGACACATTGAACAGCCAGGTTCACGCCATTCAAATCCAGCGTCGATAAATATTTTATCCAGACCTTCCTGTTCAGCCTGCTGTTTCACCAGACCGCTGCCAGCAACCACCATCGCCAGTTTAACATTATCTGCTACCTGACGACCTTTTGCGATATCAGCAGCCGAACGTAAATCTTCTATGCGAGAATTAGTACAGGAGCCGATAAACACCTTATCCACTAAAACTTCATTAATCGCAACATCCGCATCGAGCCCCATATAGTCCAGGGCTTTTTGAATTCCATCGGCTTTAACACTATCTTTTTCATTATTGGGATTAGGAACATTTGCACTGATGGAAATCACCATTTCCGGAGAAGTTCCCCAGGTTACCTGTGGTTCAATCGAGTCACCTTTAATGACCACTTCGCGATCAAATACGGCACCATCATCGGTATGTAAATTATTCCAGCTAGTCACAGCGTTATCCCAGCCTGCAGTTGATGGAGCAAACGGACGACCTTTTATGTAATCAATAGTCGTTTGATCACAGGCAATCATACCTGCACGAGCACCTGCTTCGATGGTCATGTTACACACCGTCATCCGGCCTTCCATCGAAAGGTTTTGAATGGCTTCACCAGCAAATTCAATGGCATAACCTGTTCCGCCAGCGGTACCAATTTCACCAATAATAGCCAGCACTATATCTTTTGCGGTCACAGCTTTTCCGACAGATCCTTCAATAGTCACCCGCATATTTTTGGACTTTTTCTGAATCAGGCACTGCGTTGCCATGACATGTTCAACTTCAGAAGTACCAATACCAAATGCCAAAGCAGCGAAGGCACCATGAGTTGAGGTATGCGAATCACCACAAACTACCGTCATGCCCGGCAACGTGGCACCCTGTTCCGGCCCGATAACATGCACGATACCCTGGCGAATATCATTCATTTTAAATTCGGTCAAACCGAATGATTCACAGTTTTGATCAAGAGTATCAACCTGTAATTTAGCAACAGGATCACTAATACCCTGATGTCTATCCGTTGTCGGCACATTATGATCAGGAACAGCCAGAATAGACTCCTTACGCCATAATGGACGATCATTCATATTCAAACCTTCGAATGCCTGAGGAGAAGTCACTTCATGCACCAGATGCCTGTCGATATATAATAATGCAGTCCCATCATCTTCCTGGCGAACTATATGCTGCTGCCAGACTTTGTCATAAAGAGTTAATGCTTCCATTGGTATCACCTTTGTTTATGCTTTTTCACTTGCAACCAAGTCTAGCTTCATTTATAAAATAACTCTAATTCATATTTTTCATAATAACCATAACCAATAGGAATAATGGAAACTACAAACCTACAGGCTTTTGTAAAAGTTGCAGAAACAGGTTCCTTCTCTGCGGCAGCCTCTCAACTATTTTTAACTCAGCCCGCAATCAGTAAACGCATTAAACAATTAGAAAGCCAACTTGATAGTAAGTTACTGGACAGGCATGGAAAACAGATTCAGTTAACTCAAACAGGTCAGGCACTATTACCCAGAGCACGGCAAATTCTTCAGGATATTGAAAATACCCGACAACAGATATCTGATCTTGAGGGTAATCCGATGGGTTCTTTTAGAATGGCAACCAGTCACCATATCGGCTTACATCATCTTCCACCTATTCTGCGAGCCTTTACCGCTTTATATCCTGACGTTAACCTTGATTTAAATTTCATGGATTCAGAACAAGCCTGTAAATTAGTTGAGTCAAATGAGCTGGACTTGGCAGTAGTGACACTGCCCTTTGAAAGTTCTCATAAATTAAAGCTGACCCCTATCTGGAATGACCGCCTGATCATCATCTGTGCTGCCGACCACCCTTTGGTTAATGTCAACTCACCGACCTTGGTCGATTTAGTAAAGTATCCGGCAGTATTACCATCACATGGAACATTTACTCGTGAAGCCATTGAAAGAGCACTGAAGGGTATTCGGGAAGAATTGATCATTAATCTTGAAACCAATTATCTCGAAACGATCAAAATGATGGCTTCGGTAGGATTAGGCTGGAGCATATTGCCACAAAGCATGCTGGATGATGGTTTGTACCACCTTCAAATTCCAGCTTTTCAGTCCAGCCGCAAACTGGGAATCGTGTTAAATAAAAACCGTAGCCAGTCTAAAGCCGTAACAGCCATGCTAGAACTTATAGATGAAGTTAAAGATTGATGGAAAACCTGGTCTGTTTATTGGTATATTCAGCAACTTGATAGCAATCAGAACGGAACAATTATGAATAAACTATTATCCAGAATATTTACCGCCACTGTTATTGTGTTCAGTAGCCAGTTATGGGCCGGTGAAGTATCACGAGCTCAATTTACCACTGAGGTTCAAAATCGCGAACCGGTAGACATGATCGTGACATTGAGCACAGATCAATCCCAGATCAGCTATTTTACCGAATTAACTAATTTGACTGGTCACAGTGTCACCCACCAATGGGTTTACAACGATAAGGTAATGTTTAATAAAATATTTCAGGTCGGTGCAGCACGCTGGAGAGTATGGAGTAGCAAAACGCTGCAACCCGGCTGGACAGGTAGATGGACAGTCAACACCTTAGATGAAGACCAAACACCTTTATTAAGCCAGGTTTTTGAATACCAGTAAAAGCTGGAACATCAGCCTGCCGTCAGTGCAGGCTGCTTTACCTTAAGCCCGATCATCATACCCACAAAAGCAAATAACGCTGCCACCAGAAAAGTCGTGGTTGGCGGCACAACATCCCACAAAACTCCGGCATATAAACTGCCAGTTGCACCACCCGCTCCAAAACTCACAGAAGCATATAATGCCTGCCCACGCCCCCTGTGTTGCGGAAAAAACTCATGAATAAGATGAATAGCAGCGGCATGAAACATTCCAAAACTGGCAGCATGTAACCCCTGACTAATCAGAACAACCCCCAATTCATCTGAATAAAAGGCCATTAATAACCAGCGAATAACCGTTAACAAAAGTGAAAAAACAAGCCAGTAGCTAGCCGCTTTTATATTCAGTAAGCGATGCATAAAAATAAACAGAATGACTTCTGCCAACACACCTAACGACCAAAGCAGGCCTATACTAAAACGCGTGTATTGCAGGCTTTCCATGTGCAGGCTGAAAAATGTGTAATAAGGACCATGACTGGCCTGAATAAAAAAACACGACAGTAACAAGGCAATTACCTGCGGCTTTTTAATCACTGACCAGATATGTCCTGAAGAAGCCTCTATCTGACGGTGCTCAGCCACCTGCAAACTGGAAAACCAGATAATTAAAAAGATACCCAGTAAAATAAACGGTAACCAGCTAATCGAAAGTGATTGAAATATTGCTCCCAGAAAAATCACCGTTGCGATAAAACCCAGCGATCCCCATAACCGTATTTGACTGTATCGATGAAGATTTTCCCCCAGATGCCCGAGTGTCACCACTTCAAACTGAGGTAATGATGCATTCCAGAAAAAACTAAATAACATCATAAAGCTCAACATTGTCCAGAAGCTATCAAACCAGAGTAAAGGTAAAAAGCATAAAATAGATAACAGAGAGGTTATCTGAACAATTCGAATATGAAATCCGGTTTGATCGGCTATCCAGCCCCAGATATAGGGAGCAACAATTTTACTGATGGCGAGTGTTGCAATTAACTGCCCGATTTCCAGAGAAGTAAACTGCAAGGAGTCCAGGTATAAACTCCAGAAAGGCACCAGTGCACCGAGACTGGCAAAATAACAAAAATAAAAGAGTGACAGACGCCAGTGTAATGTTTGCATTTAAATTGGGCTGAAACTGTTAGTGCAAGCAGTCGAGACTTTATTCTATTTCTTCAATATACGATCGTTCGATAGGCGTCTGAACATATCTTTTACTGCCATTAACCTCAACCCAGAAATAGTAATAACCCTTACCAGGTTCTGAGGTAACTTTACTGTCTCGAATAATCCAGCTTTTAACATGCTGCCCATCGGCATAAGTTACCTTATAGTTACCTTCCAGCCAGGAAACACCCAGTCTGGAAATTTTATTCTGCTGCTCTTCACTACAGGCAGCCAGCAACAAAAGAAGAGAAAAGCTTAAAAGTATTTTTTTCATAAATGTTGGGGTAAATTTCACAGTATTTGAAAATCTAATTTTAGTGCTTTTTATAATCATTTGCACCACGAAGATCACAAAGCACACGAAGGGAGACAATATTTTAAACCTTCGTGTCCTTCGTGGTGATATTTTTTAAAATAACCAGAGAAACTCTAAAGTAGACAACGTGAGTAACATCAAAGCCAACATTGCCGGCATCGCCTGTACCCAGAAAATAGTACGACTCACGGTTAGAGCACCAAAAACGCCTGCCACGAACACACAACCAAGGAAAAACAGTTGAAGTGAAAACTGATCAGAATAAGCAGCCCATAGTAATCCTGCTGCTAAAAAGCCATTATATAAACCTTGATTAGCCGCAAGATTTTTTGTTTTATTCGCATACTCCTGTTTCATCCCAAAGACTTTTCGCCCCAGGGGTTTTGTCCATAGAAACATTTCAAGAATTAAAAACAATACATGCTGTACTGCGATAAAAACAATCAATATATCTAGTAGAAAACCCATTCATTTTCCTTTTTTAGTTCAATAGAACAATTTCCTTTTCAAGATCAGAGGAAGTTATTTCCTCAGCATCCAGACTGTAAACCAGTTCTGCAGAAGGGCTAACCAGATAAATCATCTTTTGCTTTTGAGTGGGCTCAATACTGTCCAGATCAAACTGTGCATAAAACCTGTCAAATGATGATGCAGTAACGCCCATGGTAATCGCCACATTTGGAAATAAACCTGCAAGTTCTCTCAATGTAGCATGATTAGCCAGACCATCAATTACAAATAGCTTTTTCGCCGATTTAACATCATTAAGCAAAGCCAGTCTATTCAGGCAATTATCACTGCAACTTGATTCACCAAAAACCACCATGGTCCAGTCATCCTTAAAAAAAGTAAGGCTGACGGGTAAATTATCCATACGATTTAATGCTGCATATTTCATGGTAACCGGAGGGAATATCTCTTCTGCACTGCTTTGATAATCTTCCTGCTGCTGGCAAGCCGCATTGAAAAACAGCGAAAAATAAAACACTAGAATAATTAAACGGGACATTTCAACTAATTTTTAAGGGTTAAGAAAATTTTAATATGTTATAAGATGGGCTTTATCATGCCGATACAGAAAGACTAAAACAACAATAATCGGAAGTTAACAAAAATTTATTTTATCCATCTTTAGGAGATCAATGTGTTTAAATTCTTAACTATTTCACTCTTTTTAAGCCCTCTTTTACTTATTTCATCAAACAGTTTTGCTCACGGAAAACTGAATGCAGATGAACTGAAAACTCGTTTTACAGATACAACTCAACACTGTCGCAAGGAAAAAGATCAAAGCACCTGCACGACCTATTTTGCAGCTGATGGCAGTATTAAACGTCGCATGCACGAAGATGGTAAACGTCGTGGAGGCAGCTGGAATGTGAATCAGGAGAAAGGCCAGTTATGCATTACCTGGACAGGTAAAAAGAAAGCTTTATGTTTCGACGCTTATATGAATAAAGATGGCACCATGGACATGTACAAAAGAGGTAAACATCTTTCAACAGTTATAACTTTCTTCAAAGGCAATGTAAAAGGTCTTTAAACCTGATACCCCTGAAGTTCAGCTAAAAAAACATTTACCGCAAAGGACGCAGAGGTACGCAAAGGTTTTTTAAGTTTGTGCCAGATTCTAACTAACCCGCTCAGGATTGACTGAAATTCATGTTAGTCATGTTTGCAGTTACCATTACTTTTTCTTTGCGTACCTCTGCGTCCTTAGCGGTGAAAAGCTAGTAAACTCAGGGCAATTCAGGATTGCCCGGCAGGTATTACTGGTGTTTTACAGTCTACATCTGCATTCTGTGCACGGTTTCTGAGTAAGTGGTCCATAACAACCAGCGCCAACATCGCCTCAGCAATGGGGGTTGCACGAATTCCCACACAAGGATCATGACGTCCTTTAGTTACAACTTCTACCGGCTCACCATTAATATCTACCGAACGCCCTGGTAAACGCATACTCGAAGTCGGTTTCAATGCCATGTGAACCACAATGTCCTGCCCGGAAGAAATGCCACCCAACGTTCCACCAGAGTGGTTAGACAAAAATCCTTCGGGCGTAATTTCATCTCTATGCTCTGTTCCCTTTTGCGCGACACAGTCAAAACCCGCTCCAATTTCAACACCTTTCACCGCGTTGATACTCATCATCGCATGACCAATATCAGCATCAATACGATCAAAAATCGGTTCACCAAGACCCGGTGGAACACCTTCAGCAACCACTGTCACTCGAGCTCCTACCGAATTACCTTCCTTGCGTAAATCATCCATATAATCTTCTAGTTGTTGAACTTTACTTTCATCCGGACTAAAAAAAGCATTGGTATTAACAACATCCCAATCCTTTAATTCCAGTTTTATAGGTCCTAACTGAGACAGGTATCCTCGAATTTTAATACCATATTTTTCTGTCAGATATTTCTTAGCAATGCCACCAGCTGCTACCCGCATGGCTGTTTCACGTGCAGAAGAACGACCTCCTCCGCGATAATCCCTGAATCCATATTTTTGAATATAAGTATAATCAGCATGACCGGGGCGAAACTGATTCATGATGCTGCCATAGTCCTTTGAGCGTTGATCTTTATTATGAATAATCAATGCAATGGGCGTACCGGTCGTCTTGCCTTCGAATACACCAGATAATATTTGTACTTCATCATCTTCACGACGTTGAGTTGTATGGCGAGAAGTACCAGGTTTGCGTCGATCCAGATCATCCTGCAAATCAGCTTCCGTTAATGCCAGGCCGGGAGGGCAGCCATCCACGATACATCCAATGGCAGGTCCATGGCTTTCACCGAAAGAAGTGACAACAAATAATTTACCAAAACTGTTTCCAGACATTCAATTCTCTTTTTATCAGGCTATTGATTTATGGCCTTTATGCCATAAGATTAAAAACATATGTCACATTCTACTAGAAAATTAGGCAATGCGTTCACCTGGCTAGGGTGGATTATCGGTTTTTTTATGCTGGCTTTACTATTTGACCAGATTCTGGAGCAGAAATTTAACCCTAACCAGTCCATAAATACCCTACAAACCGGTAGTTATCAGGAAATTACACTGAAAAGAAATCGACAGGGGCACTATATATTTAATGGTTTGATCAATAATAAAGTGGTTACTTTTCTGGTAGACACAGGAGCGACTACTACCAGTATTCCCGCCAACCTGGCCACTAAACTGAATCTAAAAAAAGGACATCGATTTACCGTCCAGACCGCTAATGGCAATAGTTTCGCTTACTCCACAATCATTAATAGCCTGAAAATAGGTGACATGAAATTTAATAATGTGAGCGCCAGTCTCAACCCTGGATTACTCGGAAATGAAATTCTTCTCGGCATGAATATATTGAAGAATATTGAGTTAATTCAAAGAGGTGACACACTCATTTTAAGAAAATAAATTCATTTTTTTTTGAAATGCATTGAACTTACCTATATGGTGCGTCTCTAAGTCGGTGTATATGGTAAGCACCATGACAATAATTTTATTTAAAAATAACGAGGATAAACCCAATGATTACTGCAAAGAAAATTTCTGGTGTAGCTTTGGCTGCCGCTGCAGCAACTATGTTTGCTATCGCACCAATGAACGCTTCTGCTGCTGGACACAAAGCCGGTAAATGTACTGGGATCAATAGCTGTAAAGGTACATCTGCCTGTGCAACTGCTACTTCTGCCTGTATGGGTCAAAACTCCTGTAAAGGACAAGGCTGGGTTAAAGCAACTAAAGCTGAGTGTGATGACAAAGGCGGTAAATTCGAAAGTTAATCATCAGATTAACTTTTAAAGAAACGCACTGATTTTCAGTGCTTTTTTTTGCCTGAAATAATATCCCGCTTTATAATTATGGTTAATAAAACTCAGATAAAACTATGCCTGCTCATATAGAAAAACCATTTCTCGGATTTGGCCTTGGGCTAAGATCTGAACATTACCAGGAAGTTCTGGAGCAACAACCTAAAGAAATTGACTGGTTTGAAATCATTTCAGAAAACTACATGATCGATGGCGGCAAGCCACTTTATTTTCTGGATAAAATTCGTCAGGATTATCCAATGGTCATGCACGGGGTGTCGATGTCTATTGGCAGTACAGATCCATTAAACTTTGATTACCTGAAACAACTTAAAGAATTAATAGAACGTGTAGAACCCATGTGGTTTTCCGATCACCTTTGTTGGACTGGAGTGGATCACCAAAATATGCATGACCTGCTGCCCCTGCCCTACACCGAAGCTTCTGTAAATCATATTGCCGATAGAATTAGCCGGGTTCAGGATTTTATCGGTCGTCAAATGCTTATTGAAAACCTGTCGAGTTATATCACTTACACAACCGATGCGATGACAGAATGGGACTTTATAACTGCAGTGTCAGAAAAAGCAGACTGCAATATTTTGCTGGATGTCAATAATATTTACGTCAGTAGTTTTAACCATCATTTTGATCCGATGGAATACTTACAGGGAATTCCTGCTGGCAGAGTCTGGCAGCACCATCTTGCAGGGCATCAAAATACCGGCAACCTGATTATCGATACTCACGATGAACCTATCATTGACCCTGTGTGGGACCTGTATGAAAAAACAGCACAACACCTTGGCCCCGTTTCTACGATGATTGAGCGTGACGGTAATATTCCCCCTCTATCAGAAGTTATCGATGAGTTAAATCGTGCCAGAGAAATAGCAAAACCTCATTACGGAGAAAATTCTAATGACTGATACTCATTCAGACGATCATGGCTCCGAACTGCATCAATTACAAACTCGTTTTAAGGATTATTTAACCGGAAAATCAGAGGACTTTGAAAAAGACATTATCAGCACAGAAGATGCTCTCGCAGAACACCGTCTGGGCGCTTATTACAATGCTTACAGAATTCGTTTAATTAACAGCCTTGCGGTAGATTTCGAATGCCTGCAAAAAGAAATTGGTGAAGAAGATTTTGAACTAATGGTTCTAGATTACCTGAAACTATATCCTTCAGAAAACCCATCTGTACGCTGGGTGGGTACTCATATGGTTGAATTTCTACAACACAGTGATCGCCCTGAAAAAGAATTTCTATCTGAACTGGCCGAGTTCGAGTGGACACAGGGATTATGTTTTGATTCTGCTGATAGCAAACAAATTTTCACTCTGGAAGACATGGCTCAGGTCGACCCAGAAAGCTGGCCTCAATTAACCTTCAAGTTCCACGAATCTGTACGTTGGCTGGATCTTAAGTGGAATGTTGCTCCGTACTGGGCTGCGCTGGATAAAAATGAAGAGCTTCCGGCTAAACACTCTGATGACGTTCCAACACGCTGGTTAATGTGGCGCAAAGGCATGAGCCCTAACTGGCGATCTCTGGATATTGCAGAAGCCTGGGCCATCGAAGCTGCCTTTAATGGCGCTGACTTTGCAGAGTTGTGTGAAGGGTTATTGGAATGGATAGGCGAAGAGTCAGTCGCTATGACAGCTGCCGGTTTACTCAAGCAATGGATACACGACGAACTAATAATCCAACTGTAGGGTGCGCCGAGCGCACCATTAAATTTCATTACCCTCTCAATTGGTGCGCGCGGCGCACCCTACAAATATCCGACTCTCTCTACGGTCCAGTACAGCCCCATCAATGATATACCCAATGAACCGGGTATCACCACCAGCTTACGATATAAACCCTGATTCTTTCTGAGCCAGAACACCGCTAAAAACGCCAGTAGAATAACACTCAACTGACCCAATTCAACGCCCACATTAAAGCTAAGTAATGCATTTACAAATTGTGATTCAGGTAATCCCAGCTCAGTTAGAACACCCGCAAATCCCATACCATGCAAAAGACCAAATATAAAAACAATAATCACTCTCCACGGTTTTAATTCACGGGTCAGCAGGTTTTCAATGCCCACATAAGCAATTGATAACGCAATGAGAGGTTCCACAATCAATGAAGAAACACTGATCAACCCATAAATACTCAATGCCAGTGTAATAGTATGTGCCATAGTAAACGCGGTTACCTGCCATAACAAAGGTCGGAAATTACGACTCAGTAAAAACAGTCCTAACACAAATAAAATATGATCAAGACCTTTGGGTAAAATATGAATAAAACCCAGACCACTATAATCCACAGCCACATCAATCCAGCTACGTGGGATCACATTTTTATGTAATTCATATTCAGGACTTTGTTGCCCTTTCGCCAGCCAGTATGTTGTTTTTTCTGTTTGGCCCGCGGATATAAAATTTACAACTGCGTCACCGTATTTTTGATCAAAAGACCAGACAGCAATTGCGGCCCCCTGAGGTATAGCAGCAGTATATTCAATAACTGATTTTCTGGATAAACGGATATCTCCCACTTCAGGAACCAGAATATTTTTAAATTGCCAATCCACTTCCTGTCCACTTAGTTGCAGTTTCAATGCATGACTAAAAGCTTCGGCATACAGGTTAAATTTCTGCTTTAAATCATCGGCTGATAATTCACGCAACTCACGGTACACTTCAGCCTGAGGTGCATCATCTGTATTCTCATGCTCAGCACCAATGCCGGACAAAATAGCTTCAACATTAGTTTCTATCTGAACTTTTACCACTGCCTGTTGATCAAAGCTAATACTCACAATAGCCGGACGCATTTGATGCGCATGAACAATTGATATACTCAATAAAAGCAACAATAGAAAATGCAGACTATGACGCCATATCCTATGAAATATTTTCCTAAACAAAAAAGACATTTTTTATTCCAAATTTTATTTGTTTTTCTGACACTGGTTTCGAGCAGAGGTTTCACTCATGACTTCTGGCTGGAGGCCCATCCATTTTATACCATGCCTGAAAAATCTGTCGATATTTCTGTGCATGTGGGCAATCAGTTTGTTGGTGACAGCCAACCGAATATAGTTATCTGGTATAGCGATTTTAGCCTCTACCAGGCAGATTCTAAAACAGATTTGTTACGTTTTTTATCTATTCCTGTGGCAGGAACTGGTAGTTACTCCTCTGGTTACGCTCATTCAAAATGGCAGCTGTTGGCACTAAGCTGAGATTTCGATCCACCTTCCACCAATGGCAGCAATGTGCTGCGTGCAGTAGTTCAGACCTTTTTCACCGAATTTTTCGGTCAGCAAAAATGTCCATCGTCTGAAGCTGCGACAAACCGGACATTCCCTTATGTGAATTTAGGCATCCTGAATAGCAAGTTTCGACCCGATGCAGACTTCTGGGCTTATTCGTTGGAGGGCTGCCCACAAGTCATTCCGGTCATTTGTAATGCGGCCTTCAATTTCTGAAACGATCTGCTGCTGTCATTAGGAAAATATGAGAAACCACCCGGATGGGTGGCTTATTTAGATCAACGAATTATGTTTCTAACTCTCTTTGGAATGACGTCTACGCACTACGCTTAAACCAACGAATCCTAGACCAAAAAGTAAAATGATTGATGGTTCTGGAACAACAGTTACGTCGAGCTGTACAGTATCCAAACGAGCATTCCAAAGCCTTAATGTTACATCAAAGTTGTTGGAGGTTAACCACGAAGCATCAATGACTGCCTCAATCCATCCAATATTATCATTAGGGTTAGCAGTACCACCGTCAAAGAAGTCAATAGCTCCAGCCGTACCTATAGGCCCAACATCCTGATTTGTAGCATTATAGGCCCCCTCTAAGATTTGATAATGTTCCCAAAGATTGTTCGCATTAAAAGCTGCTGCTCCATCGACGACAGTTGCATAATCTCCCTTTTGAGTCAGAAAGCGGAGTGTCGCGCTTTCAATATTATCAAAACCTACGCCAGATAAATCAAAATTCAGAGAAACAGCGTCAAAATAGCTAGGACTTGTTCCAGTTGCATAATAACTTTGAGTTACAGTTCCTCCGGTCAAAGGAGCAAAAATATTATCCACTGTCTGAAGCTGTGAAGTATGGTCAATATTTGTAGTTCCTTCATCTTGAAAAGAGAAAGCAGAAGCTCCTTGCAACTCTATTACTAGAGCATTAGAGGAACCTGCAAAGCTAATTAGAAAAAGGCTAGTAAGTATTAATTTTGAGGACTTTAAGAATTTCATTATCTTTCCGGTGAACTTAATTGATGATATTTGTGCATTAAATAAGCCAAATTACGGCTTTCATTATAAAATCAGAAGCTTATAAATAAATCTTGCTTATCAATTAGGCAATATGTAAAGACTCTCGACAATTTAACACCTATAGTTTGTCAGGTTTTTTTACACATTAGTGAGCAAAGCAAATAACCAGATTTCAAGTTGTTAAAATAACTATAAAAATCAATATCGGATCGTTAATTACCTAAAACTCAAAAGTTTCAACGTTTGATTGTTTTCCATTCTTAATCTCAATATAAATGTCAGCTTAAAAGATTTAAGCAGAAGTTAAAGTTTTAATCATGAAGTTCGGCTCATGGCACTAACCAGAGATTGCAATCCACCTTCCACAAATGTCCGCAATGTGCTGTGTGCAGAAGCTCAGACTTCTTTCACCGAATTTCTAGGTCAGAAAAATATCAATCGTCTGAAGCTGCGACAAAGCAGCCATTGCCTTATGTGAATTTAGGTATCCAGAATAGGCAAGTATCGACCCTAACCTGTCATTCCCTACAGAATGTAGGCGGCGGCTGGTTCGTGCCAGAAGCAGACTTTGACCTTG
>Ga0209249_1000634_pt1 | contig 41237 bp, 36 predicted proteins | sample SaaInlV_200m_DNA_4_FD_184653 | JGI IMG/M metagenome (GOLD analysis project Ga0209249, IMG submission 184653) | Marine microbial communities from expanding oxygen minimum zones in the Saanich Inlet - SI037_S3LV_200m_DNA (SPAdes) (version 2) | ecosystem: Environmental > Aquatic > Marine >...
TATTGTTTGTCTTTCTCCAAACTATACAGTTTCTTTGAATCCAATGATTCTCCATCATTCTAATTGCTACTTTATGAGGAACTGACTGAAGGTGTCCATCTATATATTTATCACCAATGACTAAAAATAAACTTCCTGTATCAGATAATACCCTATAACATTCATCAAACACTTCCATCAGATTATCTAAATAATCATCTAAATCAGTTTCAAGACCAATCTGATTATCCACCCCATAGTTTCTTTGTCTAAAATAAGGTGGTGAAGTCATAATCATATCTACACTCTGATCATCTAATTCATCCATAGATGTACTGGATTTATTGTAGATGGTGAACAAATCTGAATAATGCGGGATCCCATTTCTAGATTGGGGTTTCTTTTTACTGATATTTTTGAATACCACTCTTCTCTTGGCTTCTACATAGGCTTGAGATATCGTAATCTTTCCATCGTCTATCAGTTTTATTGTTTCAGGCCACTCTTTATCAATATAAATCAACTTGTATAGATTACTTTTCTTCATCCCTACTTCTTCACTAATCAGTTCAGAAGTGTTGAGACTTTTTCCATTCGTGGAATAGGTTTCGTCTAAATCAGTTCTCTGTCCTTGATTATTTCCATAATATTCTCGAAGTGTCTTTATTTCATTCAGGATTTCACTGGCTTTTTTTACTCTCTGTTTATTGTAATGAATTAGATATAATGGTTCTTCTTCCTTCTTAATATTCTTCCTAATCACTTCCACTTTATCCAAACCCAGTGATTTCAATGCCTGAAACCTTCTGTTTCCACTTATAATTTGATTATTTTGGTTGATTACAAGTGGTTCTAGCAGTCCAACAGACTTGATTGACACTATTAGCTGATCTATTGATGAAGATGTATAAATAAGACTATTTAGGGGGTGGTGGGATAGTTTTGAGATATCAATTTGCACATACTATTTTATGTAATAATCAGAAATAATGCAAAGGTTCTCCTTTCTGGGGCTTTTTTGTTTATAAAAGAGACACGCACATTGTTGGGTAATTTTTGTAAATTTAACTGTATCGTAACACAAGGAGTTTATTATGAAGAAAGTCGCTATTCTTTTCGTTGTATTATTAACATCATCCTTCCTTTTTGCCCAGAAAACCTATGTCCCCGATGACAAATTTGAACAGGCATTGATTGACCTAGGCTACGACACGACTCTGGATGATTCAGTACTTACAGCAAACATCAGCGGTGTAACCGTCCTTGATGTGTCTCGTAAATCAATAAGCGACTTAACGGGGATAGAAGCTTTTACATCCTTAATCGACCTGTCCTGCGCTGTTAATCAATTAACAAGCCTGGATGTGAGTAACAATACAGCTTTAGAAGTATTGAACTTAGATGACAATCAATTGACCAGCCTGGATTTAAGTAAAAATACCGCCTTAACCTACTTGACCTGCTGGGATAATGAATTAACCAGCCTGGATGTGAGTAACAATACAGCTTTATACTGGTTGGCGCCCGTTGGGAATCAATTGACCAGCTTGGATGTAAGTAAGAATACAGCTCTAATTGAATTGAACGTTCACGGTAATCAGTTGACCGGTCTGGATGTGAGCGCAAATACAGTCTTATCCCACCTGAACTGCAATCACAATCAATTAACCAGCCTGGATGTGAGTAAAAATACCGCGTTGGATGAATTGCAAGTTCAAGATAATCAATTGACGAGCCTGGATGTGAGCAAGAATACTGTTTTAGAAACTCTGATGTGCGGTGGGAATCAATTGACCGCCCTGGATGTGAGTAACAATACCGCCTTAACCACTCTGGACTGTCGTGATAATAAATTAACCAGCTTGGATGTGAGTAACAATACAGCTTTAACATATCTGCACTGCGCTGGTAATCAATTGACTAGCCTGGATATAAGTAAAAATACGGATTTACTTGATCTTAATTGTGGTGGTAATCAGTTAACGAGTTTAGATGTAACTTCTAATATAGCCTTAACCCACCTTTCTTGTTGGGCAAATAAATTAACCACTTTAGATTTAAGCAAGAATATAGCTTTAACCCACTTACAAATTCAAAGTTGGGATAGTGAGCATAATCAATTGACGAGTTTGGATGTGAGTGCCAATACAGCCTTAACATTCTTAGCTTTAGGTCGAAATCAATTGACCAATTTGGATGTGACCAAGAATATAGAGCTTAAACACCTTTGGTGTAGTTATAATTCTTTAACAAGTTTAGATTTAAGTAAAAATACTGCATTAAATTTTTTGGACTGTAATGACAATCAATTATCCACTTTGGACCTGAGCACCAATTCATCCTTAAAATACATTGAATGCCAGAATAACCAATTAACCTATTTGAATATGAGAAATGGGGTCACCGATGGATTGACAACTTTTGATGCCACGGATAATTCCCTGACCTGCATAGAAACTTTAGACCCAGTCTATGCCACCACAAACTGGACTTCTGCAAATGGGAAAATTGATGCAGGCGTAACCTTTGGTTTTATCTGTGGAGGAACAGACCTTACCACGTGGCATGTAGCCACTACAGGTTCAGACGGTTCTGGCAGCGGTACTGAGACGAGTCCACTTGCATCCATCCAAACGGCTATTAATGCCACTACTGATGGTGATACAGTTTTAGTGGCGGCAGGGACTTATAATGAAAATATTGATATTGATAATAAGCAAATTGTGTTGGGTTCACATCTTCTCACTAATGGAGATAGGTCATACATTACTTCAACTATTATAAGTGGAGTAAATGATGACACCGTACTTGATTTGCGGAGCTCGTGTGAAGTAATTGGGTTTACAATCCAGGATGGGAAAGGCTTTAGAGATGCTGGAGAGACAGAAACTCGAGGAGGCGGATTGATATGTAAAAATGCTTCTTCTCCCAAAATTCGAGATATGATTTTTCAAAATAACAGCGCGACGACAGGCGGTGGTGCATTCAGGATTGAAGGGGGAAGTCATTTGACTGCAGAGAAAATATTAATCAGAAGTAATTATGCTCAAGGGTTTGGTGGAGCAATAAATGCTTGGGACGGTAGTATTACCGCGGATAATCTGCTGATTTATGCTAATGAATCTGATGGTTCTTTATTTGATTTTGGGGGCGGAGGTACGGCGACACTAAAAAATTCAACAATCGTTGACAATAAAACTAATTCAATCTTTAGTGTTGGTAATAATGATTTGACTATGACCAACTCAATTATAAGGCACAGCAATGATTTACTAAATATTTGGGGTGATGATGGCACAGCAATCATAACATATTCTAATATTGAAGGTGGCTATACTGGCACAGGCAACATTGATGCCGACCCAATGTTTTGCGATACACTCAGCTATAAATATTATGATACATCACCTGCTGTAGGAACTGGAGAAAATGGTGTCAACATGGGCGCAGGAGGCATAGGGTGTGATGTGCCACAATCCTTTGAATGGGTGAGTAGCGCTTTAGATACTATTAATATCACTAAAACAAATCTTACAGACACATATACCGCTCAATGGACAGAAAGTAAAGATGTCTATAATGACTCCATTAATTATTTGGTTTACGCTAAAGTAGGCGTTTATCCAGCAGAGGAAATATATGATACTACTGTTACATCTGTTTCTATTACCTATCAGGAAATATTATGGGGTGTATTTGAAGGGAGTCCCGTTAATGGTGCAACAGTGAGTTTAAATGTAAAAGCTACTGATGGTATTGATACGGTAGATGTAACTGGAGATAATAGAGTTATCTATGTAAATCGTTATGAATACCTCTCAACTGAAGGTGAAGGCGTGCCCGTAGAGTTTGCCTTGCATGCTAACTACCCCAACCCATTTAATCCTACCACCACACTTCGCTTTGACCTACCAGAGGTAAGTAACCTTACACTGACTATTTACAATATGCTGGGACAAAAGGTGAGAACCTTTAATTACCAGAATACATCCGCTGGTTATCATTCCGTAAAATGGAATGCTACCAATGACTATGGTGACCCTGTAGGTGCAGGGGTATATCTGTACCAATTACAGACCAAAGACTTTGTTAAGACCCGAAAGATGGTCTTATTGAAGTAGCATAAGGCTACAATAGCGACAAGGAAGCCTCCTCACGGGGGCTTTTTTGTTTCTATATCAGGATAGATTTACACAGTCTAAACAATTGAAACAGAAGGGTATCAAAGGTCTTATAGGTAAAAATTTTAACCACCGTACGAAAAAGGGGTTGGCTAGTGAATCAGGTTAAATGTTTAAGGGGTAACGGTTAAATGCTATGGGTTGGGTATTAAATAATGAGCCAGAGATCGGATTTGAACCGACAACCCCCGCATTCATCACACTACAACTTTCGTTGCCACCCACATTATAGTGTGGGTGTTCGTGCGCTGGACTTTCTCTTCATCATACCAACCAAAGTTGGGTTAGACGCTCACCGTAAAGTCTCTACACCTTCCCTTTCGGGATTGGCTCGGGATTGCCATTTCACAGGTTTCCCCGACTTTGATGAGTTTTCACCCATTGGTTTCCCAATGGGGACGCAATTTACAATTACGAATGCGATGCTCTACCAATTGAAGCTACTCTGGCATATTAAAATCTATTTGAGTTTTTCTCCAATCTCTTGAATATAATCCCAATTTTGATTAATCTTTTTTTCATTCTGATTTACTTTGATTGTAGAATATACTGATGCCACTAAAGTAAAACCCACTAAAATAGGTATTATCATTTCTTTTATATTTTTCATTTCTTCTTTCTTTCATTGACCAATTTTTCTCAGAAATAGTCTTTTAGTCATTTCCGTAATCTTCTAAGAATTGATTTATCATTATATCTTCTTTTTTCTCTGATGGAACTTTGCCCTCAAAAAATATATTGATTGAAACTTTATCACCTTGGCGTGGTGGGACTTTCACCCATCTACTACTATCTTTAAAAACACTATTACCTAACAAAGTTAAATCTTGTTCATCTCTCAAATATGTTAAGAATGATTTTAACATATCTGATTTTGGTGTTCTTTTACTCATATCTTAATACCTCTCCAATGTCTATTGTAGTTCTTTCTTTTGGTAGTCTAGCTCTATTATATCTATAAACCATTTCCCAACTTTTGTGTCCAACTATTTGGGCTATTAGTGGGACATTTCCATCTGTCTTTTCTAACATATAAGTTATGAAGCCTCTACGGCAACTATGTGGTGTTAATTTTGGATTTAATCCCAATGTTAGAATGACTCTTTTAAACTTATGGGCCACTCCCGTTCCAGTAATATGTTTTAATAAGTTTTTCTTAACTCCACCACCTTTACCATCCTTATCACCTTTTCTATGATACTCTAAATGAAAAACATATTCCTTATCACTTCTTACTTTTCCTTTTTTATCAAATAACCAATAATCTAAATCATTCCATAAAGTTTCACTATCCAATTTTATGGTTCTCCAACTACCCTTCATAAAGAAGTTCCAAGTTTTAGATTTAATATCTACATCTTCAATTTTCATTGAAACTATCTCACCAATTCTACAGCCTGTAATCAATAACATTCTCAAAATTGGGATGAAATGTTTTTCATATATATTTTCTCTATTTTCGTCCATCCAATTGATAAGTTTTTTCATATCCTCAATTCCAACTGCTGGTGGTAATTTTTCAATATTTCTTTCTTGCCCCCACCCTTTCATTTTTAACATATTATATGGGAATTGATTATCACTTTCACTTATCCAATTAAAAAAACCTTTAACTCTTCTATATTTGTTTGAAATTGTGTTTTTTGATGGTGGTTTATTGAATTTTGTTTTAGTGATTGATACTTCTTCTAAATATTGATTTAATACTTTTTTGCCGCCTTCAATATGTTTGTAAATATCTAAATAGGATGGTTGGTTTTTCTTTAACCACTTTTGATAATTTACTAATACCTCTTCATCACTTTTCAATGTTAGTTCTGATATATCCCTGCCATTTCTGATAGTTGATGAAATGTATTTATCAACCCAATAATCAATGTTATTTGTCTTATATACTTTCTTATTGGCTTTCTCAATATCTTTAACAATTTGATTATAGATTGAACGAACATTGATATTTTCATAATCATTTAGTTTTACTGAGGTGTATTTATTTTTTTTCTTGAGTTTGGTGATTGGTTCATCATTTTCCACATCATATCCAATCACCTCATAAATACCATATCTACAAATTAGATTTTTTGTCCTTCCATCAACTCCAATACTGAACTTTGGGTGGGCGGAAAGTCTATACCTTCTTCTCTCCTTTTTTACCCACTTCCTTACATCACCTATTTTTTTCTTTTCTTTTGTTGTTAATACCACAATAATAATGTGTTGTTTTAATAGAAATTAAATGGATTATTCAAATAAAACAAGGAAAAGGTGATGTATAAAGTGATGTATATTTTTAAAAAACTAATTTATAGAGGAGAAAATATAATACTTGTTATTAAGACAATACATTCGTAATGCGTAGGTCAGCGGTTCGATCCCGCTCAGTGGCTCAATTAAGCTCCGTTTTTATTCGGGGCTTTTTTTGTGTATAAAATTAAACTGTAATTACCGAATCGTTTATCATTAACTGTGGGGAAAAATCCATGAATATATCGATGAGAAAGAATATCTAAACCAGCGGCATGTACATCCTGAGCCAGACGACCATAATTATAGTTCCGGACATGGACGTTTACAAATTTCCCTCGACCAATATTAAGTAGGTTTTCAAATACAGCTGCATCGCCCCTGATTCTTTCTTGCGGAACACTCAATGCCAATATGCCATCTTCTGTTAATAGGTGTTTGACATCTTTAAGCATTTGAATGGGTTGGTCCACATGTTCCAATACATGCATCAGGGTAACGGCACTAAATCGGCCTGCATTTTCTTTATAAAAACCATTTTGAATATGGTGGAATTGATTCAGTTGGAAATTTGTTCTGTTTCGATTTACAGAATCTAAATGAATATCAGCACCATGAATACGGTTATGGCCAAAGTATTCGGATAAAACTTCCACCATATGTCCCGTAGAACATCCCATATCTATAATCGTGCCGCCATTGGCATGGGTTTCAAGATAACCAGCAATATGATCCATTTCCCATTGTTTATAACGCATCACCTTACGTCCAAACAATACCTTGGCCTGTATTGTATATTGATAAGGCAAATTGTAAATAGATCGATAGTTATTTTTTATTTTATCAGTCAATCATTCATCCACGATTGCCCAAATGGTTAATTGTCCGCGACTACGCAGACCGAAGTGTAACTATTCTACACCCAGTAAATCTACCTCAAAAATGAGAACTGAATTTGATGGGATAACGCCCATATCACGGTTTCCATACCCCATACTAGGTGGAATAGTTAGTTTACGTTTTCCCCCAATTTTCATCCCTGGAACGCCTTGGTCCCACCCTTGAATTACTTGTCCAGCACCTACGGTAAACCTAAAGGGTTCCCGTCCTGGGTTTAAAGAAGAATCAAACTTGGTTCCATCTTCTAGCCAACCGGTATAATTCACCGTAACGATACTGTGTTTAACCGCCTCTGTGCCTTCTCCAACAATGATATCTTCTATCATTAATTCACCATCTATCACTTTATCTTCCTTACTGCAACCCGCCACTAACATGAATATTGCCAATGCAGGTATTTGCCATTTTAGTTTCATAATTTTTCTCCCTTAGAAAGGCCGAAGTTTACATCAATTGACAGAATAGAATTACTGTAAATTTCCCCGCATGAATAAGAGTAAATTCAATCATGTCTGCCACGCCATCTCTATTTAATCAACATCTGCCACCTCTGGCAGATCGGGTTCGTCCACAATCTCTGTCCGGATTTATTGGACAATCTCATTTGATTGACCCAGAAAAAATCTTATCAAAACTTTTAGAAAAAGATCAATTATTTTCACTTCTTTTCTGGGGACCTCCTGGTACGGGTAAAACCACATTGGCTCGCATTATTGCCAATAGTTTAAATGCAGAAATACATGAATTATCGGCCGTGTCTAGTGGGGTGAAGGATTTAAGGAAAGTAATTGAAAAAGGGAAAGCCAATCGGGATTTAGGTCATCCTACAATTTTATTTATTGATGAAATTCATCGCTTCAGCAAATCCCAACAAGATGCCCTCCTTCATGCAGTTGAAGAAGGAGTGATCACTTTAATTGGTGCAACCACAGAAAATCCATCATTCGAAGTGATATCTCCCCTCCTATCTCGATGCAGAGTATTAACCTTGAAACATTTAGATGAAAATCAATTGTCCATGGTATTGGATCGGGCCTTTAAAGAGGATATTGTTTTATCCAAAGGTAAAATACAATTAGATGATGATGTGTCGTTAACACTAATTAAGTCTGCCGGTGGTGATGCGCGAAAAATGCTAAATACAGTCGAATTGGCTGCCAGCCTTGTTGGGAACGATGGTATGATTTCATCCGAGATATTGAATGAAGCGCTCCAAAGTAAAACTCAGCTTTATGATAAATCAGGCGACTACCATTATGACGCCATCAGTGCATTTATTAAATCAGTTCGTGGAAGCGATCCAGATGCGGCAGTCTATTGGCTCGCGCTAATGCTGGATGGCGGTGAAAAACCAGAATTTATTGCGCGGCGACTTATTATTTTGGCTTCGGAAGATATTGGGAATGCTGATCCCCGGGGATTGACAATAGCCACTTCAGGGTTTCAAGCCGTCCATATGATTGGTATGCCGGAGGCCGCCATTGTCCTCTCCCAGGTTACCACCTATTTGGCGAGTGCGCCTAAATCTAACGCCAGCTATAGGGCTATCAATAGCGCAACAGAAAAAGTTAAATCTGAAAATTCACCCAGTGTGCCCATCCATTTAAGAAATGCACCCACAGGCCTAACGAAATCGTTGGACCATGGCAAAGATTATCAATCCCCTCACAACCACCCGGATCACTTTGTAAGTGAAAATTACTTTCCTGAAGGAAATCCGGAAACATTTTACCATCCCACAGAGTTAGGATATGAAGAATACATCCGAGGGCGGCTGAAAAAACTTTGGCCAAAAAGATATTCAAATTAATGCGGTTTATTTATTTCTTAAATCATTCCAATCCAAAGAAAAATGGTCGATGGACCACCTGCTTGGCCATCTCTTTACTTCTGACCCTATCCTTTGGTCAAGATGATCGCTTACGCCTCAAACAAGCCGATCTATTAGAAAATATTACGGTTGATGGGCTATCCATGCAGTATTTAAGGGGCAACGTCATTTTTCATAAGGGAGACATGGTGATGAATTGTGACTGGGCCCGCTTTGATAAAAAGACAGAACAAGGATTTCTATTCGGCAATGTATCCATGGTAGAAGATGTGCAAAACCTCACTTGCGATTCCCTTTTTGTGGATTCGCCCAAAGATATCATGATCGCCTATAGCAATACCCATGTTTGGGATACCACATATAGCTTGGTGGCCGATACTTTATTTTATTTTTCAGAATTGGATAGTGGCTCTGCAAATGGCAACACGATACTTATTCAAGATAAACAAACAATTAAAGGTGATCGAATTGAATATTTTGAGATTCCTGAATCGGATGGCGTCTCTTACGCTGCGAAAGGCAATGTTTCCATTACTGAAGAAGGGCGATTGGCGACATGTGGCGAAGCCATTTACGATCGAGAAAATGGAAAAACTACCCTTCGAATTAAACCGGAAATTATCGACAACAACCAAACGATTGCCGGAAGCGAAATATTTTTAGAGTATGATGAGGATATTTTGAAAAGTCTATTTATCCCCAGCAATGCTCATGCCACCCACCCTTCTATAGGCATTCGAGAGTGGACGAATATTATAGATGGGGACACCCTTACTTTTGAGGATTCAATATCTTTTTCTGATGATATGACTGGATCGATTCTTCGCGGGTACTTCACTGACGGCATAATGGACTCCATGCGATTAGAAGGTATGGCCACCACCCTGTATCACATTTTTGAAGATTCTGTTTATCAAGGTAAAAATGAAGCGTCCGGTGATACAATTATTATGAATTTCACTGAAAATGAATTGCAAAATATTTATGTAACAGGTGGATCAAGAGGTGTTTATACACCGGATTCCACCGGTGCAGATGTAGATGGCCCCATTGAATATGAATCTGAAGATATTGATTATGATGTGATTAACGAATTCACGGACCTTCACGGAGATGCTTTTATTGACTATACCAATATTAATCTAAGTGCAGGATTCATCAATGTGGCCTGGCGTAATAATCTATTAAGGGCATTACCAGAATCCAAAAAAGATTCAACTTATGGCTGGATTCGTCCTTCGATGGTAGAGAATGGCGAAGAGCCCATGGTGGGTGATACCATGATCTATAATCTTGAAACTCGGCATGGGAAGGTCATTCAAGGCACCACCAAAGCGGAGGATGGTTATTATCATGGCCAAGAAATAAGAAACCAAGATATGGATGTGTTTTATATCGACGACGCAGCTTATACAACCTGCGAATTAGATGACCCTCATTTTCATTTTGAAAGTCAAAACATGAAAATGATTAATGAAGATAAAGTTATCGCTCGACCTATTGTATTATATATTGCAAATATTCCAGTATTCGGTTTGCCATTTGGGGTATTCCCCCACCAAAAAGGGCGACGACATTCTGGGTGGATTATGCCATCTTACGGAACGGATGCCCGTTGGGGTGGCTATATTAACGGACTGGGTTATTATTGGGCGGCCAGTGAATATTTTGATTCCAAATTCACCATGAGTCTTTATGATCGCGATGGGATTACCCTGAGGGCGAAAAATAATTACATGAAACGATATGCATACTCGGGGAATTTAGACCTGGAAACCAAACAGCGATTTGCCAGTTCAGTTTTAGATGAAGATCGAGATATTTATAATATATGGGGAAACCGCCAAAGTGATTATGTGGTTCGATGGAACCATCGTCAACAATTACGTAACAATCAATCTGCTTCTGTGAATGCCAGCTATTATTCCAGTGGTGATTACAACCGCCGGACTGGTATGGAACAAAGTCAACGACTAAACCAACAGGCCGTATCTAATGCCACATATTCTAAACGTTGGCCCAAATCAAAAAATAGTATGAGTGTTAACCTCTCATCCAGGCGAGACCTCATGGCGGAGAAAAAAATTGACCAAAATACTGTATTTTATTCCACTCCAACACGGGAAGGTCAGCAAATAAACATTACCACCAATACACTACCCCAATTGGCATTTACACACTCTCAACGGGCCCTTTTTCCCACTAGGGCAAAAAAGAAGCAATGGTATCATAATATCAACTATCGTTATTCCTCCCGGTTTACAAACAATCTAAAAAATTATTATGAATCAGAAGCTTATGCCATCGATGATACCACCACAGGTTATCGATGGATGATGAATGAGAATGAAGACCCTTTGGCTCAGTCATTTGCCGATTATTTTATGACTCATTCCTCTGGACTAAGCATGTCATCCAAAATATTTAAATATATTAATGTGACGCCCAGCCTTTCATTGAAATCGGATTGGGTGAATCGATCATTCACCGGCGCAATTGATTCTACTGGAATAGTTAACCGAAATGAGGTGACCGGCTTTGCGGCGCGGACTACCGGTTCATTTAACATTTCTATGAATACCCAAATCTATGGATTATTCCCAATCAAAATAGGTAAGATGGAAGCGATTCGCCATGTCATTGCTCCCTCCATTGGATATTCATATCGACCCGATTTTTCGCAAGAAGTTTTTGGCGCTAACCCAGGGTATTATGAAGTGATTCAACAAGACAATGGAGAGGTAGTGTACTTTGATCGGTTCTCAGGCACCATGGCCGGTGGGACACCGCGAGGTGAGAACCAATCTATGAACTTTTCTATGACCAATAGTTTTCAGGCAAAGATTGTAAATGGAGAAAACGAAAGAAAGCAGGATTTGTTTTCTTGGCGAATGAGCACCAGCCGAAATTTTGTAGCAGATGAATTCCAGTGGAGCAATATCAGTTCTTCGATTCGCGCCAATGTAAGTCGAAAGCTGAATTTAGATTTTTCTATGACCCACGATTGGTATGATTTTGATAAAGAAAAAAATATGCGCATAAACCAATTCAAAACCGCTGGCGGGTTCCCAACACCCAGATTAATCAGTGCTCGATTTTCTACGGGGTTTAGGTTCGCAGGCAAGCGACTTTCTTTTGAAAAGGACGATGAAGAAACTACAGAAGAGGATACAACCATAATTATGGATAGAGTAGATGGTGCCAACCTTGCAAAAGGATTCAATAGCTTTGGGAACGCAGGAAATAATGATAAAAAACTTCCTGGCGACTTTTGGTCCACATCTGCCAGCTTTAGTTTTGCTTATAATAATGCAAATCCCAATAACCCTCAGAAAACTTTCTGGATGTCTACCAATTCAACTATACAAGTAACAGAATATTGGAAAGTAAAGTATAATGCAAGGTTTGATCTTATTAAACAAGATTTAGTCAGCCATACGTTTTCTATCTATCGGGATCTCCATTGCTGGGAGATGAGTGTCAATTGGACGCCGAATGGATATGCTTCCGGACTTTATTTAAAACTGAATGTAAAATCACCGAATCTTCAAGACTTGAAGCTTGAGCAAAGAGGCGGGTCTTTCAGTAGACCATCTTTATTTGACCGATAATATTTTATTAATAAACTTTACATAATAAATAGGGGAGGTACTGCTTGTTTTGTCCAGAATGTAAAAGTGAATATGTTGAAAACATAAATATCTGCCAGGATTGTGGTGTTTCCTTGGTTGACCTTAACCCGGAATCAGGTCCTTTAGATAACATGACCTGGGTTTCCATTGCAGATTTTGAGGGAACCATTATGGCTGATATGGCAGTGGAAATCTTAAAAGATCATGATGTGCCCTGCTATACCAAAGGTGATTTTATCAGTTCCGCTTTCGGAATTAAAGCTTTGAGCCTGCCCGGTGGCTCTGTAAAATTGTATATTCCTGACTCATTAAAGGCACAAGCAGAAGACTTACTGAAAGATATTATATAATAAAATGACTAAAGAATTTATCCAATCAATTAAAGGTACTCAGGATATTCTTCCGGATCAAAGCCAACGCTGGCAAGCACTGGAAACCACCATCCGCAACACAATGGACACTTATGGGTATCGTGAAATTCGCACCCCTACCTTCGAGAGAACAGAACTTTTCGCACGTGGTGTGGGGCAAGAAACGGATATTGTTTCGAAAGAAATGTATAGCTGGACGGATCAGAGTGGCGAGAATCTCACCCTGAAACCGGAATTGACGGCGCCTGTAGTACGGTCATTCATACAGAATAATCTGGGGGGCCAAAGCACCATCAATAAACTTTATTATATAGATGCGCTATTTCGGAGAGAACGTCCCCAGAAAGGACGGTACCGCCAATTTCACCAATTCGGAATTGAATCCTTTGGGTCCGAATTCCCGGAAATGGATGCAGAAGTCATTGCCTTGGCCATGTCTGTTTTTAATGATATTGGGTTAACAAACCTAACCTTGAAGTTGAATTCAATTGGCTCACCTGAATGCAGAAGTGATTTTCGCAATGCACTCCGTGATTTTTTAAAACCACACTTTAATGATTTAAGTGAAACCAGCCAGAAAAGATTTGAAAATAATCCTCTTCGTGTTTTGGATACAAAAGCGCCCTACGAAATTGAAATTTTGAAAGATGCTCCCAATATTTCTGATTCATGGACGGGTGAAGACAAAGCCCATTTTGAAGAAGTATGTTCACTGCTTGATGCTATGAGGATTCAATATACCATCGAGTCGAATCTTGTGCGTGGGTTGGATTATTATACCCGAACCACATTTGAAATTACGTCTACTGCCCTGGGCGCCCAGAATGCCATCTGCGGTGGCGGTCGTTATGATGGGCTCGTAGAAACATTGGGCGGTAAGCCTACGCCGGGCATCGGTTTCGCCGCCGGGATGGAACGAATCCTTTTAGCCCTAGGTGATGACGATTCAAGCGGCAATTCTACACAAGTATATATTATAGGACTTGGGGATGAAGCCCGACCGTCGGTGGCAAAATTAGCGGAAGATTTGAGACAGAATAATATTCGCACAAATTTTGATCCATTGCGTCGATCTATAAAAGCCCAAATGCGAGAGGCTAATAAATCCGGAGCAACCATTGCTGTCATTATTGGAGATAAAGAATTAGCGTCGGGACAGGCCGAAATTAAGGATTTGAAAACGGGAGATCAGGAACCGGTAAAAATAAAAGCGTTGGTAGATCATATCAATTCTTTGACATTATAAAATTTTCTTTTACATTAATATACGCGCGCGAATCTGCGGCATTGCTACTGATTACAGAAAAAAAGAGATACAATGAGTTCAAAACCAATATTAATTGTTGAATCGCCTTCGAAGGCAAAAACCATTTCGAAATACCTTGGTGGTGAATATGAAGTCATGGCCAGCGTTGGCCACATCAAGGATTTACCCAAAAAAGAATTGGGCGTGGATGTGGATAACGACTTTACAACGGTAGAAGATGTGCTTCCTGATAAGAAATCCTTCATCAAAGATTTTAAATCTTTGGCGAAGAAGGCCGACCGAATCGTTATCGCCACTGACCCAGATCGTGAAGGAGAAGCCATTGCAGCACATATTGCTACGGAAGTCGATCCATCTAAACTTTCTCGTGTTCAGTTTACAGAAATCACAAAAGAAGGTGTTGAAGAGGGTATGAATAACCCTCGGGGAATCGATAGCGATTTAGTGGCCGCTCGCCAAACCCGGCGTATCATTGACCGACTTGTGGGATATAAAGTTTCTCGCGTCCTCTGGAGTACGTTAAAAAAGAATATGAAATTTGTAACCGTTAGCCTTTCGGCTGGCCGTGTACAATCGTCTGCACTTCGGATGATTGTGGAAAGAGAACGACTTCGCCAGGCATTCCATTCTGCATTATATTATGATTTAAAGGCAAACTTACAATCAAAAGACAATCCATTTCCCGCTACACTCATTCGTGTGGACGGTAAGCGTCTCGCAACCGGAAAAGATTTTGACCCGAATACAGGTCAATTAAAAAAACAAGATGTCCTATTATTATCCAAAGCCCAGGCAGATGAATTGGTAAAAGAATTGAAAGGTGGCCCCTGGACAGTTAAGGATGTGGAAGAAAAGATAAAAAATTCTCATCCCAAACCACCCTTTACCACTTCCACGCTTCAACAGGAAGCAGCACGGAAACTGCGATCCTCAGCACGGAAAACCATGCGTACGGCCCAGCGACTATATGAACAAGGGTTTATTACCTATATGCGGACCGATTCCACCACCCTTTCGGCAGAGGGCATCAATGGTGCGCGAAATGAAATTGTATCTCGTTTTGGTCAAGAATATTTACCGGAACAAGCACGGACTTACGCTACAAAAGTGAAAAATGCCCAGGAAGCCCACGAAGCCATCCGCCCTGCTGGTGTTACTTTTTCATCGGTGGATCAAGTTCGCGGTGCCATCGATGAAGATGCAGCAAAATTATATGACCTTGTTCGAAAACGAACATTGGCATCCCAAATGAAATCGGCCAAAGTGAAACAAATTGCCGTAACAGTTGAAAATCAAAAAACGGAATTCCGTGCCAATGGAAAAGTGATTCTATTCCCGGGCTATATGGCTGCTTACGTAGAAAGTACAGATCGCAGAAGCGGCGTCACGGAAGATCAGGAATCAATTTTACCTGATATGCCCAAAGGACAAACCCTCACCTGCAATGAATTAACAGCCGATGAACATGCGACCAAACCACCGGCGAGGTTTACAGAAGCCTCTCTGGTGAAAGAATTGGAAGCACAGGGTATTGGACGCCCATCCACCTTTGCCAATATTATTGATACCATTGTTTATCGTACTTACGTAGCACGAGACAAGGGAAAACTGACGCCTACATTTTTGGGAATTGCAGTTACCCAACTTCTCGAAAACCATTTTACTTCTCTGGTGGATAGTCAGTTCACTGCCAAGATGGAAGATGGTCTTGACGCCATATCCCGCGGTGAATTGGATGCTGTTCCTTTCATGAAAGAATTCTATTTTGGTTCTGATGACCAAATTGGATTGGTGGGGATGCTGGATGATAAAATAGATATTGGAAAAGCCTGTTCTCTCCAATTGGATTATGATGGAGATCCTATCGAGATACGTGTGGGGCAATATGGTCCATTCATTCAACAGGGTGAAACGCGAAAATCGGTCCCTGCTAATGTATATCTCGGTGATTTAAATGTGGATAAAGCATTGGAAATCTTGAATCAGGAAATCAATGAAGATCGGGAATTGGGTAAAGATTCAGATTCCGGCGAAATGGTTTTAGTTAAAAACGGACCTTACGGACCCTATGTTCAATTGGGAGAAACCAGTAAACGAAAAGGGATTCCAAAAGGAACGCCAGCCGATGATATTGATCTTGAAATGGCGCTTAAACTATTATCACTCCCCAGAATATTAGGAAAATTTCCTGATTCTGACGAAGATGTGAAAGCGGACTATGGCCGATTCGGACCCTACGTGACTGCAGGGAAAGGAAAAAACGGCACCATCCCTCCTACCATGTCGCCTTTAACCATAGAACTGGCTGAAGCATTGGAATTGATTAAGAATCGAAACAGCGGCCCTCAGGAATTGCGCACTTTGGGCGACCACCCAGAAACGGGAGAATCTTTGGTCTTGAAATCCGGACGATATGGCCCCTACCTCACGGATGGCAAAGTAAACGCATCGCTCCCGCGAGATACAGATCCGGAAAAAATAACATTAGAAGAAGGGGTGGAACTCATCAACAAAAAGCGGGCTGCGCCACCAAGAAAAAAACGCCGTAAAGCCAAAAAGAAGGCTAAAAAGAAATGAAAAAATTACTACCTATTATATTCTTCCTGAGTTTGATCTGGGCCGACGAAAAAAGTGATCTTATCATAGATCTGGAACAAAGTCTTATGGCCACCTGCTGTTGGAGTGGCACCGTATATGACCATGGAAATAAAGAGATGGAAATAGAAATTGCGGGCATGGTGAATACAGGGAAAACGAAAACCGAAATTCTTGATTATTATAAAGGAAAATATGGAGAACGTGTTTTGGCCGTTCCTGTGGCAGAAGGTTTTAATTATTTTGCCTGGATTGCCCCTATTTTTATTGGCCTATTAGGGCTTACCATTATTTTGATTTATATCAAAATAACGAAAGAAACACCTCTAGTCGTTGAATCTACCGATGATTCTATTGCCTATAGCGATCAAATTGAGCGTGAACTGAAAGAAATGGATTAACCCTTACTTTCATTGCGATTGGTCAACCGAAGGAGAAGCAATCTCATTATTATATAATATTAGAAATAATTTAATTCTTTCATCATTTCAGACCATTTATTTATCTAAATAATTTCCTAATTTCCCGTCTTAATAATTAACGGAGATTTAACTCAACCTAATGAGTATGGAAAAAATTGTTTCCCTTTGCAAACGCAGAGGGTTTGTATTTCAAAGTTCTGAAATTTATGGTGGCTTCGGAGCCGTTTATGATTATGGCCCATTGGGTATTGCCCTAAAAAATAATATTTCCCAACTCTGGTGGCGGGCCATGACCCAACTTCATGAAAATATTGTTGGGTTAGATAGCGGTATCTTAATGCATCCCAAAATATGGGAAGCCTCAGGGCATGTGGGTGCATTTAATGATCCATTGGTGGATTGTAAACAATGTAAAGCGCGATACCGCGCCGATGAATTATTTGATGGAAATCCGGAAGATGGCAAATGGGATGAAATCCAATGCCCTAAATGCGGGACTACAGGTAATCTTACGGAACCGCGCCAGTTCAACCTCATGTTTAAAACCCATATCGGCCCGGTAGAAGAAGAAGCCAATACTGCATATTTAAGACCGGAAACTGCCCAGGGTATTTATGTGAATTATCTTCTTACTCAAAATGCCATGCGGTTAAAAGTGCCCTTCGGCATCGCACAGATCGGGAAAGCATTTCGAAATGAAATTGTGGCCAGAAACTTTATCTTTCGTACCCGTGAATTTGAACAAATGGAAATGCAGTATTTTGTAAAGCCAGGGTCTGATGATCAATCCATGTTGGACTGGAAAGATGAACGGATGGCCTTTTATAACCAACTGGGAATTGATGCAAAAAAACTCCGTTTTCATGAACATGCTGAAGGTGAACTGGCCCACTACGCCAAAGAAGCCTGGGATATTGAATTTGAATTCCCATTTGGCTGGTCAGAGATTGAAGGAATTCACAACCGAACGGACTTTGATCTCCGCCGCCATCAAGAATTCTCTGGAAAGAAAATGGAAATTTTTGACCAACCGAACAATGAACGGTTCCTACCTTATATTATTGAAACATCAGCGGGATTAAATCGCATGATGCTTGCGGTTCTTTCGGATGCCTATTGGGAAGATGATGAAAACAATCGCGTGGTGATGAAACTCCATCCTCGAATTGCACCGATAACTGCTGTAGTTTGTCCATTAGTGAAAAAGGATGGATTACCGGAAATTGGTCGGAATGTAATGGATATTTTAAAACCTCATTTCAAAGTGATTTACGATCAACAAGGATCTATCGGTAAACGATACTACCGCCAAGATGAAGCGGGGACCCCTTATGGTATTACGATTGACCATCAATCCGTAGAAGATCAAACGGTAACGCTCCGCCATCGGGATTCACAGCAGCAAGACCGCATCGCCATAGATCAATTGGTGAATGCCATTAACGATAGTATGGAGAATTATTTATGAATCGCCATTTAACCCTTCGCTCCGGGAATCCCACGCTGAATGCGAAAACATTTTCCGGATTCGACGTAACCGCTGGTGCCACCATGACCATCATGGGTACGGTGCATAAAACAGCACTGGGGTTGCTTCTACTCATGACCTCAGCCCTTTATACCTGGAATCTGCCCTTAGGAGACCCCAGAACAAATATGTTCATGATGATCGGCATTTTTGGCGGATTTGGTGTGGCAATTTTGACCGCTTTTAAGCACCATCTCGCAAAGTTCACGGTACCTGCATACGCCCTATTGCAGGGATTGGCGTTGGGTGGTATTTCCAAATATTTCGAAATGCGTTATCCAGGAATTGTGAACCAGGCGGTTATGCTGACTTTTGGGACACTTGGTTCTTTACTTTTGGCCTATCGTTCCGGACTAATTAAGGCAACAGAAAACTTCAAACTGGGTGTGGTAGCGGCTACCGGTGGCATTGCTTTTGTTTATCTCATCAGTTGGATATTGGGTATGTTTGGCGTTGGTGTTCCCATGATTCATGGTAATTCAAACATGAGCATTTTATTCAGTATTGGTGTGGTCATTATTGCAGCATTAAATCTCGTCCTTGATTTTGATTTTATTGAAGAAGCAGCAGAAAATGGTGCCCCAAAATATATGGAGTGGTATGGTGCCTTCGGACTTCTGGTCACCTTGGTCTGGCTCTATTTAGAAATTTTACGGTTATTAGCCAAACTTTCTTCGCGGAGGAATTAATCTGTGAAAAACATTAGAAATGCATTGGGTACCATAGTTGCTTTGGTTTTATCTATTATCCAAGTAGCCGAAGCGAAACCAAAGTCATGTATCGGGGCTATATCAAAAGTGATGGTAATCCAGTTACATTGATTTATAAAAATGAATAATACTTACCTTTAAAACAGAATAATACGGTGCTTTGATTGAAAAAAAGATTTCATTGGAATAAGTGGACGCGCAAATCTCATCATTGGGGTGCCATTGTTATTTTAATCCCAGTTGTAATTATTATTGGATCGGGGATTCTACTCCAAGTCAAAAAGGAAATTGATTGGATTCAGCCTCAAACCATAGCTGGCTCGGTTAAAAATAGTCCCTCTATTCCTTTTGATCGTATTTTAACCATAGCGAAAACAATTCCAGAAGCGAAAATTCAAAGCTGGAAAGATATTGATCGATTAGATGTGCGAATTCAAAAAGGAATTGTCAAGGTGCGTAGCCAAAATAATTGGGAAGTTCAAATTGATACACAAACAGGGGAAGTCCTTCAAACTGCTTACAGACGATCCGATATTATTGAATCTATTCACGATGGATCTTGGTTCCATGATAAAGTGAAACTCTGGATTTTTCTCCCGACAGGAATTGTTCTCTTTATTTTATGGATCACAGGTCTTTATATGTTGATTTTACCCTATATTGTTAAATGGAAACGAAAATTAAAATAATGAAATATATTGTTTCATTATTAGTTTGTTTTATTTTTTCATGTGCCGCGCCCACATATGATATTATAATCAATAACGGAGAAATTGCTGATGGAAGTGGGGATGATCTTATATATGCCAACCTTTATATTCGAAATGGGAAGATTATTTTGGTGGGAGATCAACCCAATGCTACAGCGCTCGAAATCATTGATGCTACCGGATTGGTGGTTTCCCCTGGCTTTATCGATATGCATACTCATACTGAGAGAAAAAGTTTAGATTTCCCACCTGTTGAAAATTATCTTCAGCAGGGTGTCACAACCATGGTAGGTGGTAATTGCGGTTCCTCTCCTTTCCCAATCGGTGATTTTTTTGCCAAAACAGATTCTACCGGTATTGGTCCCAATTTAGCACTCCTTGTTGGGCATAATACCATACGCCGTGAAGTTATGGGCACTGAAAACCGTTTGGCTACAGAAACAGAAATAAAGGATATGCAAACGTTGGTTCAGTCCGCCATGAAGGATGGTGCTTTTGGGATGTCTACGGGATTAAAGTATATCCCCGGGGCCTATTCTAATTTGGATGAGGTTGTGGCCCTTGCTTCAGTCGTATCTGAGAATGATGGGTTTTATGCAACCCATATGCGGGAAGAAGGAATTGGATTACTTGAATCAGTGAAAGAAGCAATTGATATTGGGAAACAAGCAAACTTACCCGTACAAATCTCTCACCACAAAGCAGTAGGTAAGTCTATGTGGGGTCAAAGTATTAAAACACTTGATATGGTAGATAATGCACGTAAAGAAGGATTGAAAATTTCCCTAGATCAATACCCATATACGGCAACAAGTACGACCCTTAAAGTAGTATTCCCTGCTTGGTCATTAGCCGGCGGACATGAAAGATTAAAAGAACGACTAGATGATCCCATTCAACGGAAAAAAATAAAAGATGGTATTGTGTGGAATATCGTTTATGATCGAGGCGGCGGCGATCCGGCCAGCATTGTGGTCGCAAGTTATCCAACCGAACCTCGTTTGAATGGAATGAATCTGGCTAAGATTACCCGATCGAAAGGATTTGACCCCACGCCGGTAAATGCAGCTGAAGTTTTGATGGATATGGTATATGCTGGCAATGGATCCGGGATTTATCACTGTCTTAGTGAAAATGATGTCCGGAGAATCATGGCCCACCCCCAAGTCATGCATGCCTCAGATGGAAGTACAATTCAATTAAATCATGCACAGCCTCATCCGAGAAATTATGGGACCTTCCCTCGTGTACTTGGATTGTATGTTCGAAAACTAAATGTAATTTCTTTGGTAGAAGCGATACGGAAAATGACCAGTCTCCCTGCTTCAATCTTGGGCCTATCAAATCGAGGAAAAATAAAAAAAGAATATGTGGCTGATTTAGTAGTTTTTAATCCTAAAACCATTATGGATAATGCAACGTGGGATGACCCCCATCAATATCCATCGGGAATTTCTTGGGTGATTGTGAATGGTAAAGTTGCCATTGATCATGGAGAAGGATCAAAAATTTTATCAGGAAAAGTATTAAAAAAACATGAATAAAAGAAAATTAATTAGAATCATTATGATCCTACTCTCGCTCATAACAGCAGGTTTGGGGTCTCACCCCCGACCTGTCTATGGGAAAAATGGTATGGTGGTTTCAACCAGTCGCCATGCCTCTCAAGTGGGAATTGATATCCTTAAGAATGGGGGGAATGCGGTAGATGCAGCTGTTGCAGTTGGTTTTGCTTTAGCTGTTACGTCCTCCTCAAATGGGAATATTGGCGGTGGCGGCTTTATGGTTGCTCGATTCGCCGATGGAAAAACCTTTACGTTGGATTACCGGGAAATGGCACCGGCCAAAGCCCACCGGGATATGTACCTTGACGAAAAAGGAGATCCCATAAAGGGAAAATCCCTGTTTGGCCATTTGGCATCTGGTGTACCGGGATCTGTCGATGGACTCCTCAAAGCCTGGCGCGATCATGGCTCCGGGAATATATCTTTGAAGCAAGTATTGGCTCCGGCTATTAAATTAGCAGACAAAGGATTTGATTTATCCTATTATGAAGCAGCGCGATTTAATCGGAGTAAAGAGCGGTTAAGCCAGCATCCAGAAACAAAAAGAATTTTTACCCGGGATGACCGGGTATGGGAAATGGGTGATTTTTTTATTCAGAAGGATTTGGCTAAAACTTTGAAACGTATTTCCAGAAAAGGTCGAAATGGTTTTTATATGGGAAAAACGGCTGATCTAATTGTGGCGGAAATGGAAACAGGCGGCGGATGGATTACCCATAAAGATTTGGAAAATTATGAATCTAAGTATCGAGACCCAATTACTGGGTCTTTTGAAGGTGTGGATATTATTTCTATGGGGCCACCAAGCTCTGGGGGGATTTTACTGGTTCAAATGCTCAATATGGTGAATGAAATTCAAAAAAGGTCAAAAGAATTTCCCATTGATTTCAGTTGGAATTCATCCGATTATATTCACACTATAATAGAAATTGAAAGGCGGGCGTATGCGGACCGCGCAGAACACATAGGCGATGTTGATTATTGGGATGTTCCCACTGATATGTTACTTTCAAAATCTTATGCCAAACAAAGAATCAATCAAATTGATCTGTCCAAGGCTACGTCTTCTCAATTGGTAAAGCATGGAGATGGCCCTATCAAAGAAAGCGAAGAAACCACTCATTATTCTGTCGTGGATAAGGATGGAAATGCGGTCTCCGTAACCACAACCATTAATTGGGGATATGGCAATGGTGTGACTGTTACCGGTGCTGGATTTTTACTCAATAATGAAATGGATGATTTCTCCATAAAACCGGGTGTCCCCAATGTATTTGGATTATTGGGTAATGAAGCAAATAAAATTGAAGCAAAAAAGAGACCACTTAGTTCTATGACACCAACCATAGTATTAAAAAATGATAAACCCTTTTTAGTCCTCGGCACACCAGGTGGGTCAACCATTATTACTACTGTTCTTCAAAATATTTTAAATGTTACTCTTCACGAAATGGACATAAAAGAAGCTGTTTCATCTCCACGATTCCATCATCAATGGTTGCCGGATATGATATTCTATGAAAAGTATGGGTTATCCAGTGATATCATTGAAAACTTGAATGGTCGTGGCCATGATATGAAATTGCGTGGAAATATCGGCGAAGCCAATGGCATAATGATTGATGAAAAAGGCTATTGGGGTGGTGCAGATTCTAGAGGTGAAAATACAGCAATTGGCTATTAATATTTTAAGTTAAATCCTTTACGGCCAATTGGCCACATCCCGCATCAATATCGGTACCCTTACTCCATCGTACAGTCACAGTAAATGGTGCATCCTTGAGTATTTTTAGGAAAATGTGAATTGTATCTTCTGTGGGGCGACTATAATCCCCTCCAATTTCATTATAAGGAATCACATTCACTTTACATGGTAACAAACGAAGCAAATCAATGAGCTGATTCCCGTCTTCTGGTGAATCATTCACGCCTTTAAGAAGCACATATTCAAATGTAATAAATCGATGCATTTTACTGTAATAATAATGGGCAGACTCAACCAGCGATTTTAAAGAGTGTGTCTTTGTTAATGGCATAATTGCATTTCTGTTTTTTTCTTTTGTGCCATTTAAACTGATTGCGAGTTTATACTTAAGATTTTCATCGGCCATTTGTCGAATTTTAGAACTAATACCTGCCGTAGAAATGGTGATTCGTCTTGCGCCAAACCCCATTGTCTGGTTCAATATCTTGGCTGCTTCCATAACATTATTATAATTTAAAAAGGGTTCTCCCATTCCCATAAATACAACGTTTGTTATCTTTGAATCAGATTGACTTTGTAATTGAATTACTTGGTCTACTATTTCACTGGCCCTTAGGTTTTTTATAAATCCCATAGATGCTGTAGCGCAGAATTTGCAATCAACTGCACACCCTACCTGGCTCGAAATACAAACTGTTGTTCGCTTCTTATCTCTCATTAATACTGATTCAATTCCGTGGCCATCACTCGTTTCGAATAAATATTTTCTGGTTGTTTCTGCTCCACTTGATTTAATGATTTTCAAAGAATGAAGTGGTATCGTTTTATCAAGATTGACTCTGAGTCTCTGAGGAAGGTTTTCCATCTCATTCCAAGAAACAACACAATGATCATAAACCCAATTTTTGATTTGCTTTGCTCGAAATGAAGATTCCCCCATTTCGCTTAAAAGTTTTTCGATTTTAGGTGGGGTAAGATCTAAATATGATTTTTTTTCGAGATTTTTCTGCTGAGACATACGTGTGAATTTCTATCTTCCGAGATAGTCTTACAAGACATTCGTGTTGTTTCATCCGAAGACACCTTGTAATTTTTCGCCCTATTTTATTTAGACAAGGATTCAAATGGAAAACCAAACCGATCTACAATTGCTTGAAAAATTAGATGATGTTAAAAGTCGTTTCTTTAGTGAGATTGCTAAATCTATCATTGGTCAAAGAGATGTGTTGAATCACATCCTAATTGCTCTCCTCTGTAAAGGCCATACTTTAATTGTTGGTGTGCCTGGATTAGCGAAGACGCTTATGATAAAATCTATGGCTGATTTGCTTGATCTTAATTTTAGCCGAATTCAGTTTACACCCGATTTAATGCCCAGTGATATCACTGGTACTGAGGTAATTGAAGAAGATCAATCCACAGGTAAACGAAATTTTCGTTTTTTTAAAGGCCCCATTTTCGGGAATATTATATTGGCTGATGAGATCAACCGTACACCACCTAAAACACAGGCAGCGTTACTCGAAGCAATGCAGGAGCATAAAGTAACTGCTGCGGGGAACACTTACGATTTGGAAGAACCGTTCTTTGTTCTGGCTACCCAAAACCCCATTGAACAAGAAGGAACCTATCCACTTCCAGAAGCGCAACTGGATCGCTTTATGTTTAATATTTTGATCGATTATCCTACCCATGAGGATGAGATCTCTATCGTTAAGGTTACGACTGCGGATAAAGAATTACCATTAAATAAGGTGATTTCCCGAGAAGAAATTTTAAAATTTCAGGATTTAGTCAGACGTGTCCCTGTGGCAGATAATGTCGTCGAGTTTGCGGTTAATTTAGTTAGTGCAACGCGACCTGGTGAAAACGCTAAGGATGATATAAACGAATGGATTGATTGGGGGGCGGGTCCGCGCGCATCACAGTTTTTGATTCTTGGTGCAAAAGCAAAAGCAATTCTGGAGGGGAGGCCCACCGCAGATATTGATGATGTTAAATCACTTGCTTTACCCGTGTTACGTCATCGCGTATTGCCAAATTTTAATGCTGAAGCTGAAGGTATGAGTGTAGATGATATTATTAGCAAATTAATAAATTAATCGCATTCTAAAACTCAATTAAAAACCGAACATGAAACGTCAAACTTCTAACGTGTTAGATAAACGAAAATATCTCAACCCAACGATGGTTGCAAAAATAGATAACATGGCTCTCCGTGCCAGGTTAGTTGTTGAAGGATACTTAATAGGACAACATAAAAGTCCATATCATGGTTTCAGTGTTGAATTCGCTGAACATCGTGCCTATGGCTCTGGGGATGAAATTCGTCATATTGATTGGAAGTTATACGGAAAAACGGATCGGTATTACGTAAAGCGTTATGAAGAAGAAACAAATCTTCGATCCTACATTTTGCTCGACACCAGCCAATCGATGGCCTACGGTAGTGGATCCATAACAAAATTAGCATATGCCAGTTATTTATCTGCTGCTTTAACTCATTTAATGCTAAATCAAAGAGACGGGATGGGCTTGGTTCTTTTTGATGAAAAAATCCGAAAGTTTATTCCACCGCGAGCTGCACCATCCCATGCAAATATAATTATGAGTGCATTAGATAATATACAAACCGGAAGTGATACCCAAATTCGCCCCACTTTAGATCGTATGGCAGAACGCATTAAAAAACGCGGATTGGTTATATTGATTTCTGACTTATTAGATGATCCCGAACAGGTTTTGATGGGCTTAAATCATTTTAGGCATCGAAAACAAGAAATGATCGTTTTTCACCTTCTGGACCGTCAGGAACAGAATTTTCAATTTGGAGATCGCACAAAATTCCGGGACCTTGAAACAGGGGAAACAATTACAACTGAGCCCTGGCATATTCGGTCTGCGTACCGGGAGGTTATCAAATCTTTCCAAAAAAAATACCAATCAGGATGCCGAAATCAGCGGATTGACTATGTTCCTTTATTTTCAGACCAGCCGTTAGATGTTGCATTGAATAAATATTTAAATAAAAGAAAGAAAACTGGATAAAAAAACCCCTCAATCAAAATTGAGGGGTTTTAAAGATAAGGGTTTGTGGGTTTGGTCTTTAACGACCTACTTTTTTGGATTTTTCAAAATACCGGGTTGCGCCATCCATATCACCCTGTTTGATTAAAACACGAGCCATCCCTTTATAATGTTCTGGATTTTCCGGTTCTAAAACAATGAGTTCGCGATAAAATTTCGAAGCCCGACGCCATTTCTCTGCATTTTCGAATGTTTGCGCCATCCCCACCAAGGCTTCCGTATCATTCGGATTGAGATCATAGGCAAACATAAAGGCATCCTCTGCCTCTTGGAAACTTCCCATCTGCATATTCAATACACCCAAATTGAAATAGAGATCGGACTTCTTCATTTTATCCGTCTCCGTTTTTATGGCAACACCAAAAGTTTCGATGGATTTCTCTTTATTCCCCATGTCATAGTATAATGTGGCTAACTGTCGAATAGCGATTGAACTTGATGGATCCAAACCAACGGCTATTTTAACGAATTCAACTGCTGCTGCTTTTTCTCCTGTTCGGGAAAGAATCTGCCCCAATGCCAAGTTAGTTTGAAAATCGTCAGGCATCATATTTGCTGCTTTTCTCGCATTTTGCACAGCTAAATTTTCCTCCCCCAATTCAAAATAGCACGTGGCGAGGATTGAATATGTTTGTCCCTCAGAAGGGTCAATGGTTGCTGTTTCTTCAAATTTTTGGACCGCTTTATCTAAAACGGTTTTGTCTCGCGATTCCTTGTATTCATTAAATAGACGAACCGCATTATTGTAGTTTTCTGCCCAAAACATGGATCGATAGTTTTTCACCATTTCTTTCACTGGACGACTAACCTCAAGAATTTTTTTATCGGGATCAACAGCTATGGCCCGATCAAATATATCATTCATTTGAGTCCACTCGCCTTTTTTGGCGTGAATATGATACCCGATTTGCACCATCACCTCAGGGTTCTCCGGTTCTACTTCTAGAGCTTTTTGGAGAAATTCTTCTGCTTTCTCCCAATCTTCATTTTGTATGTATAGCTTTGCAGATGTGTACTCTTGCGTTGGGCATCCCCAAAATGCCAAGCTCAATACAGGTATTAACAATATCTGTTTGCGAATTTTTAAAAACATGGATTCCTCTATTATTTATTCTCGAAAATAGCCCTGAAAATTAGGGTTTGTTACCTCTCTTTTCAAGACTTAACCGCCTAAATTTTAAATTAGTATGATGACTAATTCGGGCTTTCCTGTGTCCATGAGATTTCTTCATTCAACTGTTTTATAACTGATCTTTCAAACTGTGCACCTGGAATCTGAATTATTTCTTCTGCCAAATATCCACCGATTTCCCCCGCTTCCGTATAACTACTACCTCGATATAATGCAGCCATAAATCCTGCAGCAAACATATCTCCCGCACCTGTTGAATCTTTTGCAAGAATTGGGCGAGAGGGGATTTTGGATAGGTTGCCATTATCAATTACCAAGCACCCATCCTTTCCCAATTTAACTGCACCAACATTTACAATTTGACCTAACGATTTTGTTGCTTTTTCAATTTTCTCTGTATCAAATAAAATTGATAATTCCGTTTGGTTGGCAAAAACAATATCAACGTCCCTTTCTATTAAATTTAAAAATGCATCCTTATATCGTTGAACAGCAAATGGATCAGCAACATCAAAAATTACTTTTATATTTTTTTCTTTTGCGATGGATAAAGCATGATTGATGGCAGACTTTTGTGACTCAGTGTCCCACATATATCCGGTAAAATAAAAATATTCGGCCATCGCTAATAATGATTCATCAATATCACTAAACGAAAACTCTTGGCACATACCTAAATGTGTATTCATAGTTCTTTCCCCATCTGGCGTCACCAGAATTATACTTGAGCCCGTCGTTCCATCACCTAAAACCAATCGAGAGATAATACCGTATTTTTCAACTTGAGATTTATAAATTTCGCCAAATGCATCATTCCCAATTTTACCTGAGATTACTCCGGTGATACCTAAACCAGCGCAGGCAATGAGTGTGTTTGGCGCGGAACCGCCCGGATGGAAAATGGGCATCGCGTTTTTAAAATAATTTAAAATTTCTTTTTGGCGATCTTCATCTACAAGATGCATTATCCCCTTTTCCACACCGAGATTATTTAAATCATTATTTTCAACATTAATAACAACATCAATCAATGGGTTACCAATACCGAAAATTCCTGTATTTTTGTGTTTCATTTTTTAAGCTTTATTTTTTTATTATTAAGTTATTATATTTTAGAAAAAGGATCCTGCAATTACTCTAGAAACCTGTTTCCCGTTCAGATTAGTTTACATGGCTTGGATAACTGACTTCAAGTTAGTTTTTTTAATATCTTACTATTTATAATTTTATCTAAATAAACGGGTTATATTTTCTTGCCTAGTGAAGGGCATCAACAGTATATTGTAATATAATGGGCTCCAAAACCTTTGCTTTAATCACAGATATACATTCTAATGTTGAATCTTTGAAACACTCTGTTTCAATTATAAATAAACGGAATGATATTGATCAAATCATTTGCCTTGGTGATTGCTTCGCTTTGGGTCCCGACCCTGTAAATACCCTAAAAATATTAAAAACGCTTCCCAATTGTATTTTTATTCGTGGAAATCATGATCGATATTTATTGGAAAAGCTTTGGACTCAAGAAAGACCAAACCTTGAAGGAATGTCTCCAGATGATCCTATTTGTCAAGCTATCGTAGCCAACGAAAAATGGACGGCAGACGAGTTGGGCCAAGCTGGGATTGATTTTTGTTCTGCCATGCATATTGCTCATCGCGAAATCATCGGGAACACTTTAGTCGAGTTTACACACGCTTGGTATCAACGAGATGAGCAACCACCATCAATGGAAGAAGCGTTAGCATGGCGTAAACATGTGGCAGCAGCCCACCCACAAATTGAACAGTATATTTTTATTCATGGACATGTTCATATCCCTCGAAATGAAACAAAAGATAATTTAACCATTCTTTGCCAAGGCGCGACTGGTTTACCTTTTGATGAAGATCCGCGGGGTGCCGTTGCCTTTCTTTCCGTTGGAGAATCATTTCAATGGGATGTGATAAGATATGATTACAATAAATCAGGGACAATTGATTTACTAGAAAATCGTCAACCGCCATTTTATCAAAATTTGCAAAATACAATTCAATACGCTGCCATTAGAAACGACCTTTAAGGTCAACCCCCTTTCCGCGTAATTTCTCTTTCAGATTAATCAATAAATTCATGCCATACTTCGATCATAGTGCCACAACGCCGATTCATCCTGAAGTACTAAATATAATAACGGATGTTTCAAAAAATATATATGGAAATCCATCCAGCGTTTACGCCTCCGGGAGAAAAGCAAAAGCAATAATAGAAGAAGCACGGAAAAATATTGCTATCGCCATAGATGCCTCACCATCTGATATTATTTTTACTGGCGGCGGATCCGAAGCAAACAATATAGTTTTATGGGATCTAATTCACCGGGAGAAAAAACATGTGGTTACTTCTGCAATTGAACATCCAGCCATTCTCACTGTATTGAAAAAGCTGGAACCCATGGGCATTACATATACAGTCCTTCCTGTAAATCCACAGGGACGAATAGACCCTGAACAATTGAATAAATCTATCCAATCCGATACAGGATTAATTTCAATCATGATGGCTAACAATGAGGTTGGCACCATTCAACCTATTAATGAACTTATTGAAATTGCGCAAAATCATGAAATTCCATTTCATTCAGATACCGTGCAAACATTGGGTAAAATCCCCCTTTCTGTTCGTGAGTTCTCAGCTGATTATATGAGTTTTTCAGCCCACAAATTTTATGGACCTAAAGGTGTTGGTTTTCTATATAAAAAAGAGGGCTCGCCTCTAAACCCTCTCATTATTGGTGGTGGACAGGAGCGTAAACTCCGTGCAGGAACAGAAAATGTGCCTGGAATTGCTGGAATGGGGAAAGCTGTTCTCCTCGCTTCACAAAATCAATCTCAACATATGAAACATCTTGAAGCGTTAGAAACCAGTTTTATTGCACTTTTAAATCGAGAATGTCCCATAGCCATTATTAATGGTTCCCCAACTCACCATTTACCTGGTGTCATTAGCGTGTCCTTTCCGGGGAATAAAAGCGATATCCTTTTGGCAAAGTTAGATCGAATCGGCATGGAAGTATCCAGCGGCTCTGCCTGCGGATCAGGATCGGTCAAACCCTCTCCTGTCTTGGAAGCGATGGGCATTCCCGAATCACAAAATATTTCTACTCTTCGATTTAGTTTCGGCCGCGACAATACTCAGGAAGACGTAACTGCACTCGTCATGGCATTGAATCAATTCACGAATGAATAATCGTATTATAGTCGGTATTAGTGGCGGGGTAGACAGTTCTGTCACCGCCCTTCTCCTCCAAAAAAAAGGTTTTGATGTGGAATGTGTATTCATGAAGAATTGGGAGGGGAATGATGATGAATATTGTACTGCTGAGGAAGATTATAAAGATGCATTGGCCGTGTGTGATCACTTGGGATTGCCCCTTCGTAGTGTAAATTTTTCTCAAGAATATTGGGATAAGGTCTTTCAACATTTTATTGATGAATATAAAAAGGGGCGTACGCCAAATCCAGATGTACTGTGCAATCGTGAAGTCAAATTCAAAGCTTTCTTGGATTATGCCTTAGAATTGGGGGCTGAAAAAATCGCCACGGGCCATTATTCAATTATAGATGAATTAAATGGAGATTTTAAACTTCTCAAAGGGTTGGATCCAGGGAAAGATCAAAGTTATTTCCTTTATTTACTGGGCCAAAATGCCCTATCAAAAAGCATATTTCCTATTGGTGATATTGAAAAAAAAGAGGTTCGTAAATTAGCGGAAGAATCCGGTTTAGTTAATCATGCGAAAAAAGATAGTACCGGTGTATGTTTTATCGGAGAACAGAAATTTTTTAAAGAATTTTTGAAAAAATATATTCCGTCGAATCCGGGGATGATTGAAACAATTGATGGAAAAGAATGTGGAAAGCATGATGGCCTTATGTATTATACAATAGGCCAAAGAAAAGGTCTGGGTATAGGTGGTGGATATGGTAAACTTGAGGCACCTTGGTTTGTAGCTGAAAAAGATTTATATCGAAATGTTCTAATTGTCGCCCAGGGACACACCCATCCGGCACTTTATCATAAACAATTATTCGCAGATCAGATTCATTGGATCCGTGGATTAGTGCCTGAGGATTTATCCGGTCTTTCAGCTAAAATTAGATATAGACAATCAGATCAGAAATGTAAAATTACTGAATTATCTCAAGATCGATGTACGGTGGTATTTGACAAACCACAATTTGCCATTACACCCGGACAATCTGTCGTTTTTTACCGTGATAATGAATGTCTGGGTGGCGCTGTAATTGATCGTCGAAAATAAATCAAAATTGACTGGAACAAATACGGTCTTTTCTTTGTACTTTTACCATAGATATGAAGCCGATCATTAAAGGAATAACAACTCTTGCCGTACTCTCTGCTCTGGCATTCGGACAATTTCGTTCGCAAATACCCAATCAAAGTGTTCCGGTAAATACACGTGGGCTATCCCATGCCCAAGGATTATCATTGATAGACCCCAGTCGCTTTTCCATGAACCATAATTTTGGAATGAGTATGATGAGTTTCGGCGGTCAATCAATGTCTGTTGGTGCCTATACAAATCAAATGAATTATATGTTAAAAAATAATTTGACCTTGTCTACCCAGTTTAGCTTAGCTTCACCCATGGGTGGTATTAACCCTTATGCAAAAAACGGACTCGGTGGATCTCAAATTTATTATGGCGCCAGCTTGGATTATCAACCTACTGAAAATTTATTTGTGAAATTCAGCATGAATAATTATCCAAGGTATGGCTATGCCAGCCCATACTCTAGCCTGTATCATACGCGATAGTGGCCAAGTTAAAACGCAGTAAATCATTCAAAAAAATTTCAGGTACTCGAAAAAATTCTCGGGGCAAAAAACAGCGCATGGGGTTAATCAACACCGGCATTGCTGTTATGTCTCTTTTGTTGGTTGCCTTTATTTTCTCCTTTTCCGGTAGGCAAACACAAAGCGGTATTCCAATAGAAGTCAAATTCCCATCATTGCCTGATACCCCTAAGCTGGCCATAGATATTTATGAAGAAAACCCCATATTTGAGGTTGAAGTTGAGATATTAAATGGATGTGGAGAACCGGGCCTCGCTGCAAAATTTTCAGATCTATTAAGAAAAAAACAAGTGGATGTGGTTCGTTCCGAGAATGCAGACCATTTTGAATATGCCAAGACTATCCTGATCCAAAGAAATGAAAATGTAAAAGGAATGAAATTTGTTGCCGCCGCACTGGGTTTTGATATTGAAAATAAAGAACAAATTATAACGTCAGTAGATCCCAATATAGATGTTGATCTTACATTGATTATCGGTAAAGATTATCATACGATTCCACCGATACAATCTTATTTAAATAATTAAGCTTAACACTTTGACAAATACTTCATCTGCTGTTGCGATCACTTCTAGTGATTTGGCATCGCAAATTGCTCAAATAGCATTGAATATGAAAGGAGATCAAATCCTTAGTATTGATGTGAAAAAACTGACAAGTATTACCGATTATTTTATTATTTGTTCAGCTGAAACCGATATCCAGGTGAAAGCGATTGCTGATTCCGTTCGGAGAAACACAGATCACAAACCAATCCGTGTTGAGGGATATGAACAACTGAATTGGATATTGTTGGATTATATTGACGTTATTGTTCATATTTTTCGAACCACTGAACGAAATTACTATCAAATTGAAAAACTTTGGGCTGATGCACCCACAACTGAATACTCTGATGATGATTTTACCCCAGTTAATACAATCGCTGACTGATTCTCTTTCCGCTCTTGGGCTTCCAAAGCGGGATATAAAGCTATCTCATCCAAATAATCCTGATTTTGGTGATTTTGCAACCAATGTAGCCCTCACACTTACAAAAGATACAGGGATAACGCCCATTCAAATTGCAAATAATATCAAGGATCATCTTGATGTTTCAGTAACGCTTATTGAAGAAATTACCGTTACGCCACCCGGATTTATCAATTTCAAAATAGCTCCGACCTATTATTACCAAATTTTATCCGAAATATTAACAAACAATCAATTTGGGCGTGGCCTTTCCGGCAAAGGCAAAAAAGCCAATGTAGAATTTGTGAGTGCAAATCCAACTGGACCTCTTACTGTAGGGCATGGGCGGAATGCTGTTTTGGGTGATACCGTTTCAAATATTCTCGAATGGCATGGATATGATGTTACCCGGGAATATTATTTCAACGATGCGGGCCGCCAAATGCGAATACTGGGTGAATCAGTAAAAGCCCGTTATTTCGAAATTTTAGGTACACATTTTGAATTTCCGGAAGATGGTTATCAAGGAACTTATATTAAAGATATAGCCCAAACCATCTTGGAGGACAAAGGAAGAGATTTATCAACTGAAGATCCAATCTTTAAGGAACAAGCTGAAAAAACCATTTTTGCTGATATCAAAATAAGTTTGAATAATCTTGGTATCCATTTTGATCAGTTCACCAATGAAAAAACTTTTTATGAGAATGGCGACATTGACCGATTTCTTGAAGAACTCAAAAGTAAAGATCTTATTTATGAAAAAGACGGTGCAACGTGGTTTAAAGCCTCGGCTTTAGGCAAAGACCAGGATCGTGTATATATCAAAAGTTCAAGTGAACCTACCTATCGTGTACCAGACACAGCTTATCACAGAAATAAAATTGCCCGTGGTTTTGATCTCATTATTGATATCTTTGGTTCGGACCACACAGATGCATATCCAGATGTATTATTGGCGTTGAATGCGCTTGGTGAAAACACAGACAATATTCGCGTACTTATTTACCAATTTGTTACTTTGCTTCGTGGTGGAGAAAAGATAAAAATGTCCACGCGAAAAGCAAATTTTGTTACAATGGATGATCTGGTGGATGAAGTCGGTGCGGATGTCGTGCGTTACTTTTTTATTATGCGTGGCATGAATACCCATCTCAATTTTGATTTAGATTTGGCCGCCGACCAATCTGAAAAAAATCCGGTGTATTATCTTCAATATGCCCATGCCAGAATTTGTAACATTATCAAACATGGTGAATCCATGGAGATATCTACAGACTGTGAATTCAATTCTACATTATTAAATAACCCAACCGAGATTAAGTTATTAAAAAAGCTGGAGGAGTTTCAAACCATCACTGAAAGCATGCTTCAGTCTCTAGAGCCTCAAACAATCGCGACATATTTACATGAAACGGCAAATCGCTTTCACAAATTTTATGCTGAATGCCGCGTAATCACTGATGATTCTGATCTGACGAATGCTCGAATCGCCCTTGCGAGAGCCACTCGAATCATTCTTTCAAATGGATTGGGGTTATTGGGTATCTCGTCACCGGAAAAAATGTAAATGTCTGGTTTTATCGACACGGAACTTCAATTCCTCATTCTATGTTTTACAACTCTATTTACAGTAATAAATCCACTAGGCATTACGCCAATATTTGTAGTAATGACAGAACGATTTACACTTGACGACCGATTAAAAATCGCAAAAAAAGGTGTGAGCACCGGCACGATCACACTTCTTGTCTTTACCATTCTCGGTTCCATAATATTTAAACTTTATGGTATTACCGTTGAAGCATTTCAAATAATGGGGGGCATTTTATTTTTTCGAAGTGGTCTTCGCATGTTGGAAGCTAAGGTGGGACGCACAAGAACAACGGATACTGAACAAGAAGAATTTAAAGAAACGGGAGATGCTGATGAAATAGCTATCAGCCCCATTGGTATTCCATTGATTACCGGTCCTGGTGCGATTACGGGTGTCATGCTTCTATCAGCAAAAACACCAACAACTTATAGTCTTGGTACGTTGTTGGTCGCCGTCTTAATTACCATGACTATATTTTATTATATTCTGAGAGCAGGGGATCGATTAAGTATTAAAATTGGACTTACTGGTATGCGTGTTATTCAACGTATTATGGGACTCATGCTCATGGTAATTGCCGTGCAGTTTGTCATAAACGGTGTCGAGACAATCTTTAATAGATTATAAAATATTATGGAACTTGGCCTCCGGAACGGAATGAAGGCGATCATGATCGCTTAAATGAAGTGGAGGCGGGGAGAATCGAACTCCCGTCCGAAATAGAATCACAATAAACATCTACATATTTAGTCAAGCGGATTAGGCTTACCCATAACTGCTCCGTTGACACAGCCATTATGAGCAAAGTCTGTTAATGTCTTATTCTGATATCACAGACAACAATCAGAACCAGCCTATGAAATTGACGTCCTTGAATCCGGCCATAGGCGCACCAAATCCAGGACGGGCCAGCTTAATTAAGCAGCGGCCATGTAGCCGTAATCGGCATTTATGGTTTTTCCAGGTGATTAACGAGATGCCTGGGCCTCGATATGCCATTTAAGACGACGCATATCCCGTCGAAACCGATCGCCCCCATTTTCAATTAACATTGGGAATTTACCCCTAAAAAAGGAAATGCCGCAAAATCTTCAATGTTTCATGAAAATGCTGCGGCTAATTTCCGAAATTAAGGCCCCGAACGCCAACCCAGAGCCTAATCACTTTTTCTTTTACCAACCCCTTTTATTCGAATTCTATCAAGAATCCTTCCAAAGAGGTCCCCCAATATAACGGCATAGAAAAATTGAACGCAATAGGGATTATTTGTTTTTTTAACTTTTTTTTCTGCAAGGTTTAAAGTATCACTTTAAGTGGTGAATTTTCTTTGGGAATGAAATAAAAAACCATAATTTTTTAACCCCATTTTAGCCCGTGTAGCTCAGTTGGTAGAGCAGGTGACTCTTAATCACTTGGCCGGGGGTTCAAATCCTCCCGCGGGCACATTTTTGTTAACGACTCTCAAGTTTGCTATTTATTCATACAGGCATTAAACTTACCCCTGCTTTAATTACATATTTATTGGAGGTCTTATGCAGAATATCAATCGACGTCAATTTTTTGATACCATCGCCAAACCGGCAGCTGTAGCCTCAGTAGTCATGGCCAACCCCACATTAATGGCTAAAGCATTATCAGGAATTCGAAGTACAGCCGGGAATCCAAAAGATATTGCCAGAGATGAATCCTTCTGGCGCGAAATCCAGCAAGGGTACACGGCTGACCGAAGTATGATTAACTTGAATAATGGCGGTGTTAGCCCCGCACCCAGGGTGGTGCAGGAAGCCATGAAACGGCATCTCGATTTTTCCAACACGTCACCTGCCTATTCTATGTGGCGAATCCTGGAACCCCAACGTGAACCCGTTCGTCGAAGGCTGGCCCGGTTTTCTAAATGCAGTCCTGAGGAAATTGCGCTCACACGGAATGCAACAGAAGGACTGCAGATTGTACAAAATGGGCTGGACTTATCCTCTGGTGATGAAGTGCTCACCACCACTCAGGATTATGGACGTATGATTAATACATTTAAGCAGCGAGAATGCCGGGATGGTATTGTGATGAAGCAGTTTAAAATTCCGGTGCCGGCCGAAAATGATAATGAGATAGTTCATTTGTTTGAAAAAAATATTACACCCAAAACGAAAATGATTCTCATGTGCCATATGATAAACCTTACCGGTCAAATTCTGCCAGTGAAAAAAGTAGTCCGCATGGCACGAAAATACGATATCCCTGTCATTGTTGACGGGGCACACGCCTTTGCACATTTCGATTTTGACATGACTGACCTAGAGTGTGACTATTATGCAACCAGTCTGCATAAATGGTTATGCGCCCCCCACGGTACTGGAATGCTTTATGTCCGGAAAAATAAAATCCCTGGATTATGGCCACTCCAAGCATCAAATGAATGTGGTAAAGACGATATCCGAAAATTTGAAGAAATCGGGACCCACCCTGCAGCAAATTATCTCGCTATTGGTGATGCCCTAACTTTTCACCAGGGAATCGGCAGTAAAAATAAGGAGGCACGTCTAACCTATTTGAGGGATCGTTGGGCAAAAAGATTGCTAAAACACGATGGCATTACACTCCATACAAGTTTAAACCCAAAAAAAGGATGTGCCATTGCTACGGTTCAGATTGAAGGGATTGAAACATCTGATGTGGCAAAACACCTTTGGAGTAAATATCGTATTTTTGTTGTGGCTATCAACCATAAAGAATTTACTGGATGCCGCGTCACACCACATGTATATACCACCATTGAAGAAATCGACCGTTTTTCCGATGCCATGGAGACTATATTAAAAAACGGCGTTTGATGATAAAAAAAATATTCTTCATGGGAGCTGTTCTTTTTACAGCATGTGAAAGTGAATCAAATAGGTTAATAAAAGTAATTGCCACCGATCAAGCACCCAAAGCTATCGGGCCATATTCCCAAGCAATATTGGTTGATGGCACCCTTTATCTTGCCGGTCAAATCGCCTTGGATCCTTCATCAGGAAAATTGGTTGAAGGCGGTATAGAAGTTCAGACCCGCCGTGTGATGCAAAATTTAAATGCTGTTTTGGATGCGGCCGGGTATCAGTTCGATGATGTGGTCCAGACCCAAGTGTTTCTATCGAATTTAAATCACTATAAGGCCATGAATTCGGTATATGCTACCTATTTTAATGAAAGGCCTCCGGCAAGAGCAGTGGTTGAAGCAGCGCGAATCCCTCGAGACGCTCTGGTAGAAATTATGATGGTGGCTCAGCGACCTTAGTCATCACATTCGTCTCCAACCCCATATGTTATAATTGTTCCAGTTTCAATCATTTCCCAAGTAATGACAGAATCAATAAATCCCTCTTCAAAACTAACTGAATTCCCACCACCGTTCAGCGTGTCAAAGGGGCAGAGCCATCGAAACATGGGTAATGTGACTTGTCCATTAACCTGATTCCCATTGGCTGCGGTAAAACTAATATTCTGGCGATAGGTTTTAAATACATTATCAGTTTGATTTATTATTGTGGCAAAAAATGATAAAGCATAAGTTGTTGGCATGCCAAATCCGCCACCCGATGCAACAATACTGAATTTGGTAAAATCAATTTTTGGCAACGTTTCATCAAATGGCTCAGGCTGATCTTCTTGACATCCCCAAAAAAGGCTGAATAGTAATATCCATTTTTTCATACAGTAATCCATTCCACTTTTTCAATATACTGACTAGAAAATAGGTGATTCTGAATTCGATTTCAAGAGTGTAATTATGCGTAATTTCATTGCCAAAATAATATTAAATCATATGAAAAAAGCTGTCATTTTATTATCCGGTGGATTGGATTCCACAACCTGTTTAGCTATCGCTAAAAAGGAAGGATTTACACCTTTTGCCCTTTCATTCCGTTATGGCCAACGAAATAAAATCGAAATTGATGCTTCCCGGAAAATTGCCAATTCTCTTGGGGCCAAGGACCATTTAATATCAGATATTGATTTAAGTTTATTTGGTGGCTCTGCACTCACAGACGAAATCGAAGTACCAAAAGACAGAGGCGATTCAATACTTTCAGATGAAATCCCAGTGACGTATGTACCGGCAAGAAATACAATATTTCTTTCCTTTGCACTCGCTTATGCCGAAGTACTCAAAGCCAATGATATCTTTATTGGTGTGAATGCCCTCGATTATAGTGGGTATCCCGATTGTCGCCCTGAATATATTGCATCATTTCAATCGATGGCAAACATCGCTACAAAATCTGGGGTTGAAGGAAATAATCAATTTATTATTCATACGCCTTTGATGGAAATGAACAAAGCTGATATTATTAAAAGAGGTATAAAATTAGGTGTGGACTACGGCCTTACACGATCATGTTATGACCCTTTTGAAAATGCAAATCCATGTGGCCACTGTGATGCATGTACCCTTCGGATAAAAGGCTTCAAAGAAGCAAACATCACAGATCCATTAACATATCCTAAATAATTTTGCCCATTGGAGAATAATTATACTAACACATATATTCAATAACGGAGAACAAATTGAAAAACGCATTCATGCAACCAATACCATTCTTAATCGAGGATAAACATGGCTAAACCGGCAGGTAAACAATTTTCATTTAAAGGGGAAGATCATATTCAACCTGAACTAATGGAGACTTTCTCGTTCGATAGTCCCAACCAATATATCATGACTGAAACAGATGAGTTTAGTGCTGTTTGTCCCTTCAGTGGGTTACCAGATTTGGCCTATGTTAAAATTGAATATTATCCCGTGGGTGGGAAATGTATTGAGCTAAAATCCCTAAAATATTATTTCATTAGTTTTCGAAATGTTGGTATTTATCAAGAGAATGTTACCCAGCGAATTTACAATGATTTAAAAACAGTTTTAAATTCGGATAGAATTCGTATTACCACAATTTATAATACCCGTGGCGGTTTTGATACAACTTGTATAGAGGGGTCTATAGATTGACGCTTTTTCCCTGTGAATCGCAGGGATATTAACTTAACTTTGCCACCAATTTTTGAAGCGTTCTCAACCTTTTTATATGATCCGGTAGCTTCCCGCATTCTGCGGGACAGACAACTTCGCTACCGAGTTCTCTAAGGTAAAGAAAATTGCTAAGTTGATCCGGTAGCTCAGTTGGTAGAGCAGTGGCCTTTTAAGCCATTGGTCGTGAGTTCGAGTCTCACCCGGATCACTCTTCGGTAAGTGTTATCTATCGACAAGAAACCCATCTTAATCGGTGGGTTTTTTGTTTGTACCTACAAAGACATGAAAAGACATATTTAGACAAATTTTGGTATGTATGTGGTATGTGAAATAACTTCCCCCCTACTCTATTTGACCCAGAGGCGTTTCATTTAAGTAAAACCATCTTCCTTGTCTTAACAAACTGATTTGCCCGCAGCTGATATAGGTAGACCCCTGCACCTACTTGCTCACCCAAATCATTGGTGGCATCCCACATTATTGAATTGTAGCCCGCGTTATTTTTTAAAAGCGAATTTCCCAAAGGCAATTGAAAAGGCGGCAAATATGATCACTGTTGACCATCCAAGAAAATTAATTTCTCCTGACAATTGATTCTGAATGCTGATTAAAAAACTGATGCCAAAACCAATACTATAGGCTTTTGCTACAGTTGTTTTTGCATCAGAATCCTGTGAATTACTCATCATCCAAGATAATATAGCGTACCCAATATTAGCACCACCAAACCATCTGGCAATCATTACAGATCCATCAATTATTTCCTGCGATAAACCGTATGGTGTCAATGTAGCTTCAGGTGCAAGGACGAATCCAAGTCCAAACAGACCGGAAACAAAAACATTTATTTTGAATAATGTATTAAGATTCATTTTATTCTCCTTTATTTATGCCAGAGGCGTTTCATACAGGAAATTACACAGAATCACCCAACAATGTGGGTGTCTCTTTTATAAACAAAA
>Ga0209249_1000638_pt1 | contig 41050 bp, 20 predicted proteins | sample SaaInlV_200m_DNA_4_FD_184653 | JGI IMG/M metagenome (GOLD analysis project Ga0209249, IMG submission 184653) | Marine microbial communities from expanding oxygen minimum zones in the Saanich Inlet - SI037_S3LV_200m_DNA (SPAdes) (version 2) | ecosystem: Environmental > Aquatic > Marine >...
GCAGGCGCTTCCTCAGCAGCAGGCGCTTCCTCAGCAGCAGGCGCTTCCTCAGCAGCAGGCGCTTCCTCAGCAGCAGGCGCTTCCTCAGCAGCAGGAGCTTCCTCAGCAGCAGGAGCGGCCTCAGCAGCAGGAGCGGCCTCAGCAGCAGGAGCGGCCTCAGCAGCAGGAGCGGCCTCAGCAGCGGGAGCGACCTCACTAGCTGGTACCGTCTTGCCCTGGATCTGGTTGCCCTCGGCGACAGCAGCCGTGAGGGTGTCAACGATGACCTTGATAGCGCGCAAAGCGTCATCGTTTCCGGGCACGACATGGTCAATGGGCTCAGGGTCACAGTTCGAGTCAACGAGAGCGACAACCGGAATCTTGAGCTTGTTGGCTTCGCGAACGGCAATGTGCTCACGTCCGACGTCCACAACGATCATGGCAGCGGGCAACCCCTTCATGTCGGCGATTCCACCAAGTGTACGCTCAAGCTTATTCAGCTCTCGGCGCATGCCGGCGAGCTCCTTCTTGGTCATTTTCTCCCCGCCGCCGTCAGTCAAGAGCTTCTGGAGCTTCTTCATGTGACCAACACGGCTCACGACAACCCGATGGTTGGTGAGGGTGCCACCCAGCCAGCGATCACACATGAAGAACATGCCGGTCCGCTCAGCAGCTTCCCGCACGGTCTCCTGCGCCTGCCTCTTGGCACCGACGAAGAGAATGGAGCCGCCTTCGGCTACCGCGTCACGAAGGAATGCGCAAGCTTCGGCGAGCTGTTGCATGGACTTCGTCAAGTCGAAAATCGTGATCCCGTTGCGCGTGCCGTAGACGTACGGCTTCATCTTCGGGTTCCAGCGCTTGGTCTGGTGTCCAAAATGGACGCCTGCCTCCAGCAAGTCAGTGATTGTCGTTTTCTTCATCACGCTTTCCTCTTCAGGTCGGCGAATACTTTGCCCGACGTCATCCGATGGGTCGCCCGTTTGAGGCAACCCGAATCGGCGGGAACATCCCACCCGCGGACGCGTCTTCGAAGCACTCTTTGGGGTGCGGGTATACGTCAGCGGACCGGAAAAGCCCAACTCGCGACTCAGCCGCAAGGTTATGCCAACGCGCACGAAAAGCAGAGAATATAGCTCCCCTGCACCCCCTGGGCAACTCCGACCGCCCAGCGCAAGGGGGCAGTCACGTGAGGCCAAGCCACCCTAACCCGCACTTCTCATAAACTTGGGGTGGGTCGAGCCTTGCTCTTGCAAGCGGGTGCTGTGGTGACCACTGCCCCGTGCGGCGAGAGCGAGGGTCGGCGTGCCCCAAGTTTACCCAACGGGTGGGCATCGCCTTCCGTTCTCGGAAACACAGTGTCTCGCCCAAGGATCGACCAGGTGATGTCCAATAGCCTCTGCCAGAACGAGAAACAGACGCCACAGTGTTCTGCCCATGAGAAATGCGGGCTAACTCTTGATCCGGCTCTTTATCTCGCTCTTGATCCTCCTTGCCCGTTGCCGGTTCTTGCTCAGCATGGAGCACTGCTCCTGGATCTGGAGCCGGCGCAAGATTACGGAGCCCGATCTTCCCGATCATATCTTCCTGAGGAACAGCACTTCCGTGCTTCCCGCGCGCATTGCATCACGGGCGATACGCGTGTATTTTTATCTGTTTGGAGCAATCACTACGGACCAACGCGTATGCTGCGAACGGCGCAGTCACACGTTGCCAAGGAGCCTGCGAATCATGGCGGAAAAGCGGCCTAACAAGCTCAAACTGAAGCTCTCAAAAACCGATACAAACCGGTTGAAGACGGATACGAGTCGCCAGAAGGTTGACTCGACGGATACCCCGTCCAGGCCTCCTGATGCAGCTGCCAACGACACGATCGCGGTGCAACCCGCCGACGGCGCCGAGCTGGATGCCGGCGCCGTAGGAGCCGAGACGCACATCAGCGACCCGATGTCTCTGCGGGATACTGCCACCAACAAACTGCATCGAATCCAAGGCCCTGAGGAAGGCGCCACAGCCGTCGCACCAGCCGCAGCCGATTTTGGCGGAGGGCGCCCCACGGAGACGGTGCGCCTTAAGGTCGTTCGCGAAAAGAAGAAGCAACTGTCCAACATTCTGACGGCCAGCCAGACGATCCATCTGCGGCCATCAGCGCTGAAAGAGGAGGCTGCGGCCAGCGCTCCGGGTGCTGCTGCTCCCCCTCAAAAAGACGACCCCGCCAAGACTGCTGCAGCACTTCCTCCTCCGCCTTCCCAAGCGGCGAGTGACACCATCAAAGTGACCCCCCCGACGGCCGCGCCAGCGACCCCGGCGGCGGCCCCCAGTACGCCCCCAAGCGCTCCCCCAAGCGCTCCGCCCACAACACCTCAGGCCGATAAGACCGACGACGCGACGGTCATCCCGATGTCCGCTGCAAAAAGCGCGACGGCGACACTGAAGATTCGGCCACGGCTCAACAAGAAGCCAGGCGAAGCTGCTCCGCCTCCGGCCGCTGCAGCGTCCACCGACAATAAGAGCGCGAAGCTTTCAGCAACGTCGACGATGAAGATTCGGCCCGCTGCAGGACGGAAGATTACCCCGCCGACCGGGGATGGAGATGCCGAGACCAAGCCGAGCATGCCGCCGCCGGCCGCAACGGCGGCACCACCGAAGCCGCCAGAGGCCAGCTCGACTCCGACCCAGGCCGTAAAGCTGGCCGAGCCTACCGAGAAGACCTCGAAGCTCTCGCTACAACTGAAGAAGCCCAAGGCCAAGGCAGCGGCGGCACCCGCACTTCCCGGGCTGGCTGAAGGATCCGCACCGGACGCCGCCAAGACGCAGGTGGCCGGTCCTCCGGAGCCGACGGCTTCGTCAACCGTGGCGGTGTCCTTGCCTGACGAGCCGGACGCCAGCAAGACCGTGGCGATTGCAGCACCCGAACCCGAGAAGGCCAGCGCGACCGTTGCTGTTCCTGCCCCCGTCGAGGAGGCCCCCCCCGAGAAGAAGAAGGGCGGCCTGAAGCTCAAGAGCGGGAAGAAAGAAGCCGGTGGTCCAGCTGCCGTCGTGGCGAAAGAGGAAGCGGATCGCCTGGCGGTGGCAACCGGCCAGGCGAAGCCGAGCGTTTTGGTAGTGATCACGTCACTGGCCTCAGCAGTGGCAGCCGGTGTGGCCCTGGGGTTCATGATCATGGATTTTCTGCAATTCTGCAAGTGATGTCAGTAGCGACGGAACGCAGAACGCGTTCATCGCATAATCCATTGCCCCTTCGTATAACCGCCCAGTTCAACTACAGGCCGCCCGGCACGCAGACGTGCTGGGCGGCTTTCTATTTCGCTGCCGCCCAACTGAGTGCTCTGCGTCGCCCGCAGGCATCTCCGGCCAACCGCTGGGTGCCGGAGGAGAGACGTGTAGTTTCGACCAGCAGCGGCCGGCAAGAGCCGTTGCTTTGCCATGGTACCCGTACCTGGCGACTGATGACCATTTGCAGAGCGACTCTTGGACGCCATAGCACCTGAAGCCCCGTCTTCAGGTATAGCCAGTTTGATCAAGCCCGTGTATACCCCAGCCGAGGGAAACGAGAGACCATGTCCACAGAATTCGTCCACTTACACGTCCACACCGATTACAGCATGCTGGATGGAGCCTGCAAGGTTAAGGCCCTGGCCGCAGCCGCCAAGGAGTTCGGCATGCCGGCGGTTGCCTGCACCGACCACGGCAACATGTGTGCCACCATCGAGTTCTACTCCGCGATGTACAAAGAAGGGGTCAAGCCGATCGTCGGCTGCGAGTTCTATGTGGCTCCGGGCAGCCGATTGGAGAAGGATGCCCGACACCCCAATGCCCAAGGCTTCCACCTCGTTCTTCTGGCCCAGGATATGGTCGGTTACCAAAATCTGTGCCGCCTTAATGCAGCCGCCTGGCTGGAGGGCTTCTACTACAAGCCGCGGGTCGACAAGGAGATTCTCGCTCAGCACTCCGAAGGTCTGATTGCCCTGTCGGCCTGTCTTGGCGGAGAGTTGGCCGCCCGAATCCTGAGCGGAGACGAGAAGAAGCTCAAGGAGTCCCTGACTCAGTACCTGGATATCTATGGTCGTCACAACTTCTTCCTGGAGCTGCAGGACCACGGCCTCCCGGAACAGAGCACGGTCAACAAGCGCCTGATTCCGCTGGGGGAGGAGTATGGGGTCCCCCTGGTGGCAACCAATGACTCCCACTACCTCCGCAAAGACCACGCCGCCGCTCATGATGTGTTGCTCTGTATCGGCACGCAATCCATGGTATCGGACAGCAACCGCATGCGCTTCACGGGGTCTGAGTTCTACTTCAAAAGCGGCGATGAAATGGCTGCCCTCTTCCCCGACCATCCGGAAGCTCTGCAGAACACCCTGGCCATAGCCGAGCGCTGCAACGTGGCGTTCCAACTCGGTGATGACGACAACAACCACTACCCGGTCTACGAGGTCCCCGGTGAAGGGACACGAGAAGCGTATCTAAGGGAAGTCTGTGCGGGGGGACTCAAAGAACGCTACGACATCGACATCGCCGCCACCGATTTTGCGTCGGAGGAGCAGGCGAAGATTGACCGCATGGACTATGAGCTGGGGATCATCGCTCAGATGGGCTTCACCAGCTACTTCCTGGTTGTCTGGGACTTCCTACACTATGCCCGACGCGAGGCTATCCCCGTCGGTCCCGGGCGAGGTTCGGGGGCCGGAAGCATGGTCGCGTACCTGACTCACATCACCGACATCGACCCCATCCGGTACGGCCTCCTCTTCGAACGCTTCCTGAACCCGGAGCGCGTGAGCCCCCCGGACTTCGATATTGATCTCTGCGAGCGTCGTCGCTCCCAAGTCATTGCCTACGTGCGAGACAAGTACGGGGCCGCCAACGTGGCCCAGATCGGGACCTTCGGAACGCTCAAGGCCAAAGCCGTGCTGAAGGATGTCGCACGCGTCCTTGGAATCTCATTTGCCGATGGAAACCGGCTCAGCAAGACCGTGCCTGCCGACCCGAAAATGACTCTGAAGAAGGCGCTTGACGAAAGCAAGGAGTTGCAGGATCTGCTCGAAGGTGAGGCGTGGGTCAAAGAGGTGCTTGAGTACGGTGACATCCTTGAGGGATTGAACCGCAACATGAGTATCCACGCCGCGGGTGTGATCATCGGAGATCAGCCTCTGACCAACCTTGTGCCGCTTGCCCGAGGGGCGAACGAGGAAGTCATCACACAGTTCTCGGCCGTGCCGTGCGAGGACCTCGGGTTGCTCAAGATGGACTTCCTGGGCCTACGCACGCTCACGATCATCCAGGACGCACTGGACTTGATTCGGGAACACCGCGGCCTCGATCTGAAAAGTTCGGATATCCCCCTCGACGATCCGGCCACCTACGAACTGCTGAACAAGGGGAACACCATCGCGGTGTTCCAGCTGGAGTCCGGCGGCATGCGCGATCTGTGCCGCCGCTTCGGTGTGCGGCGAATCGAGGACATTATCGCGTTGATTGCGCTGTACCGGCCCGGACCCATGCAGTTCCTGGATGATTTCATTTCCCGCAAGAGCGGCGAAACCAGGGTCGAGTACGATGTCCCGGCAATGGAGCCAATCCTCAGCGAGACGTATGGAATCATGCTCTATCAGGAGCAGGTCATGCAGGTCGTTCAGCAGGTGGCCGGCTTCTCTCTGGGCCAGGCGGACATTCTGCGTCGTGCGATGGGCAAGAAGAAGGTCGACGTCATGGCCGCCCAGTTCGACAAATTCGTCGTCGGCTGCCAGGAAAAGGGCATCGACGCTGAAACGGCCAAGAATATTTGGGAGAAGATCGCGACCTTCGCGGGGTACGGTTTCAACAAGTCGCACAGCGCAGCATACGGCTTCCTCTCCTGCCGAACCGCCTTCCTCAAGGCCAATTACCCCACCGAATTCATGGCTGCGGTGCTCTCCAGCGAGCTCGGCAATGCCGAGAAGCTTGCCTTCTTCCTCAAGGAATGCCGAGAAATGGGCATCGATGTGAAGCCCCCATGCGTCAACACATCGGGCCTGCGCTTCTCAGTGGATGGCGACAGCATCCGGTTCGGCATGGCCGCGATCAAGGGCGTGGGCTCTTCCGCAGCTGAAGCGATCATCGAGGCACGCCAGCAGGATGGGCCGTTCACGAGCCTCATTGATCTCTGCGAACGCGTCTGCCACAGCGTGAACCGCCGCGTGATGGAGAGCCTCTGCAGAGCCGGTGCATTCGATCTCTTCGGGTTGAGACGTTCCCAGCTTTTCGCGATGATCGAGTCGGCTATTTCACGGGCGCAGCAGACCGCGGCCGATAAACGCGTTGGACAGGGCTCTCTGTTCGACATGCTCGGAGCAACCGAAGACAACCCGATGGATCTCCAGCCGCCGGATCTGCCCGAATGGCCGCAGCGCGAGCTCCTCGGTTACGAGAAGGAACTGCTCGGATTCTACGTGACCGGACATCCTGTCGAAGAGTACGCAGCGCTCATCGGTCGCTACCAAATCGACACCATAGACAAACTTGACGCCCTCCCCGACTCCACCGGAACACGTGTGGGAGGGATCATTGCTGGCATGGACGTGAAACGAGCAAAGAAGGACAATCGTCCCTGGGCGATACTCTCGATCGAGGGGATGGAAGCGGCAACGGAATGCCTGGTGTTCTCAGATGCCTATGAAACCAACCTTGATGCTCTCGAGCTCGAGTCCGTGGTCTTGGTGGAAGGTGCGGTCAGCCGGCGGGAAGGTGAAGGCACGAAGGTCCTTGCCGAGCGCGTTGTGCCAATGGCACAGGCTCCGGAGACGTTTGTCGAAGAGGTCCACGTGCGGGTCCATCAGGCCAGTACCGACGACAGTCACCTCCAGAGCCTGCATGAGACGTGCATCGCCCACCCGGGCGAGACCCCATTGGTCCTCTGCGCGATGTGCGCCACCGGAGAACTCGCCTTCATCCAGCCGCAAGGAATGTCCGTGGACAACAGCCAGACCTTCCGCCAGGCCGTTGCGGACCTCCTTGGCGAGGAGTGCATCGTGGACAAGGTCGACAAGACACGCAAGAACGGCAAACCACGCCGGAACTGGAAGAAGAACGGGAATGGGAACGGGAACGGGCAGTCAGGCTGATCCCTTTGCTTCCTCGGCGTCTTCCACCCAGGAAACGCCCCACGTCTCGAGATTCAGGCGCAGGAAGCTCAGGATCGCCACCTGCGCCTCTTTTGGGGGTGTTCCCGCGGGGATTGGCGCCCCAAACTTCAGGTAGACGTCACGGGACCGACCCGATCGGTCCGAAATCTCTGAGCCACTTCCCTGGCAGAAAGCGGTCCAGCCGAGCTCTGGGCCAGTTCGCTGGGGTGTGGTATTCCGACTGCGTCCGCACGGCTTCCAGATCCATCGGTCATTCCATCTCCTTCAGACCGGTACCAGTTGCGGTTTGGGCCGCGGTGTAGAGGCTGACTTCCATCGTCTCGTGGAAGCCCTGTCGTTCAACTAGTTGTAGACGTTGATCCAACGCGTCCCGGAGGTCCCGTCCCTTGGGTTCCCACCGCGTTCGCACGAGGAAAACACGCCCGCCAAGCCGGTTCATCTCGGTGTCGATAACCGTCAGTACGTCCTCCAGACTTCGCGTTTCGCGCTCGCGTGCCTCGTTGTGTTCGGCCCGTTCAGCCAGAGCACGAGCGGGAAAGCCTAGTTGGTGGGGTCGATTCCGCAAGTAATGCGAGAAGGTGACACCGGCCCAATGCGGGGAGTAGATGATGCAGTCACGGGCTTCCAGACGGTCCGCTATCGCGGCAGCGACCTCGCGGTCGGGTGCCTTCACTTCGGCCCCGAAGTGCCAAAGCATGGAAAGCACCATGTTCACAGCGATCGCCGCCATGACGGCTTTGCGCAGAACTGGATACCGAATGCGCTTCAGACCAAAAGCAGCCAGGAGTACACAAGCCGGCCACGCCGCCATCGAGTAACGATGCGGAAGAAAAATCGGTTTGACTACAGACACCAGCATGGGAATGACCAACGGGATGAGGAAGTAAAGCGCCGCGATGCGGAGACCGGATCCGGGGGGGCTACAGCCCTCGAGAGAGGCGCGGCCATCGGTCTTGGGTTTCAACATCCCAAGGGCGTTCGCCCAGCACGCGACGTAGGCCGCCAGGCCCACGAGAGCCACCCAATACACGAGGCTCCCATTTCCCACCAGGCGAACACCGGAAAGGCTGGTTGCGGTTTCAAGAAGATGCGAAAGCCGGAACCGGGGAAGCCATCCACCGGTGATCGCTGTTCCCGCAAACTGATAGCGGCACGCAAAGAAGAACCACGGCAGGTACAGAGACCCGGTGAGCAGCAGGGCACAGACGAATGCGGGCCGCCGGTCGGGCTGCTGCCGCCAGCAGGAGAGCCCGTATACGCCTCCCGCCAACGCGATAAAGACACCATAGTTGTGTGTGTACATCGCCAGAACGGTCCAAAGCACGCACTGCCCCCAGGCCGTCCGGCGGCCGTGCTGCCAAGCCTGGTGGTGACTGAGCATTGAGAGCAAGGCAAAGAGCGCCAGCATGGCGTACATCCGTGCTTCCTGGCTGTAGTAGATGTGGACGTGCGCCCCTGCGGCCAAGGCCATCGCGATGGTCCCGGTCCTGGCGTCGAACAGCCGCCTCCCCGCAAGCAGAATGCAGGGGAGAAGGAGAGCGCCGAACAGCGCGGAGAAAGCGCGGGTGGATGCCTCCGAATCACCGAAAAGGTGTAGCCAGGGGTGGAGACTGAAGTAATAGAACGGCGGCGAGGCGTCCGCTTCCAGCTCTTGGAGGATCTCCACATAAGGCCGCCAGGCAATGCGGATCCCGTTCATTTCGTCGTACCAGTAAGATTGTCGTGAAAGCGCAGAGAAACGCAAGGCCAGACCGGCGGCAAAGGCCAGGACCAAGCCAGCAAGAACCAGCCTGGAAATCGGGCATGGTGAGACCGACTCACGTTGTTTGGGCGACGACTCGGGCATGTGGGACTCGCGTGTTCGTATCGTCATCCCGGGAGCAGAACCTGAGCGCACGGGTTGACAGCTTCGGACCAATCATGATATTCTGGGCGACCGACCCGAAAAAGCAAGCCTGTTGCTTCAGGAGGACCAAACTTGCCTCAGCCCGAGCCCAGCCAGACAGCAGGTTCTCCCTCGAATGGCCTGTTGACAGAGATGGGACGAGAGACACTGTGGGTTTCCGTCCTGATGATGGCGTTCACTGTCATCTACTACTGGGGGTTCTTCGACCTGTCGCACGATGTCATCCGTCGCCCCACCGATCCGGCCGAGTACTACTGCGACCTGATCCCTCAGTTTGGCGTCCACGCCGATGTGTGGCGCAAGTCCGTCCTGGAACACCACGAACTGCCGCATTGGAACCCGTACATCATCGGTGGGATGCCTTTCCTGGCCGAACCCGGGGTAAACGTCTTCTCGCTGGAGAATCTCCTGCTCATCTTCCGGGGACAGGTTGCGGCTCGCCTGAGCATTCCGCTGCATCTGTTCGTCGGCTGGCTGGGACTTCTGGCTTTCTTTCGAGCCGCGGGCCTTCGCCCACGGCACGCGTTTCTGGCCGGTCTACTGTTCCTGTTCAATCCCGTCTACGCTGCTTTCCATGGTTTCGCCGGCCACCTGCCGAAGATACACGGTATGGCGTGGGCGCCGTGGCTGCTCTACGTCGCCATACGCCCGTTCCGAGATCGCTATGCGCGTTTCCTGGTCTTCGGGATTCTCCTGAGCTTGATGGTCCACAGCGGCGCGGCAACGCTGTTTCTCTACGCCTGCATCGTCGGCTTCCCTGCCTTCCTGGGATACCGTCTGCTCACGCGTCGGGCGACTTTCGTCCAGGCTGGGGTCGGAGGCGTCGTGACCGTGGCTACCGTCACTGGTCTGTGTGCGATGAGAATTCTCCCGGGGGTTTCTCTCCTCAGCGTCTCTGGGCGTCGCTACGGAATGTCGGACGCCGCCGCATTTGTCCCGGAGTACATCACTCGTCTGGATGTCCGTGGACTGAACGTGGTCATCCGGGATCATCCGGTTCTGGTCGGTCCCCATGCACTCCTGCTGCCTCTCGTACTGCTCCTGCTGGCCGGTATCTGGCAGGCCTACCGCACGAGTCGCAAGGGGACACTGATCGCCCTCGCGGCGGCGATCGGTCCCATGCTCCTCTATCACTCCCTCGCCCTGTACACGCTGGCTCGCAGGACGATCCCGTTCTTCGCAGATCAGAGGCATCCCCAGCGTGGTCTGTTCATCCCCTACCTCATCGGGGCATGCCTGGCGGGCTGGGGACTGGTCTGGCTGGAGCGGCGTGTCCGCGCCCCTAGGACGCGCGTGGCGGCGGGATGGCTGGTCGTGACAGCCTGCGCCCTGGCCCTGATGGTGTACCGACCACACTTCCCAACCATGGTCGACGACCAGGCAGCGCAACGCGAAGCCAACCCCATTCTCCAGCATGCCCGTCAGGACTCCGACTTCTTCCGGCTGAGCTGCTACCAGGACTACAGTCGATATTGGAGCTGGGAACACCAAACTGTGCCGTACGGACTGCGGGTACTCGTGGGGTACCCAAGGCTTTGGCACGAAGACATGATTTACTCTGATCTGAGCGAAACGGTGGGAGTGCCGCAGTTCCCCTTCATCCCCGGAAGTCACCGCAACTACGCAACCATGACCGGCCTCCTGGCCGTCAAGTACGTCTCGTCCATCGAGCCACTGGGCGAAGACGGTCTCGAGCTTGTCGCCACGTTTCCCGTCCCCTCGCCGGACGCACGTCCGCCCCGGGCCCGTGGCCCGCACCTTTACCGCAACACGCGTTCCATGCCGCGCGCATCCACCGGGCAGAAGGTCCTGCTTCTTCACGGCCCGGAGCAGTGGTGTCGGGCAGCTGGTTTCGAACTCCTGACCACGAAGGTCGTCGACCCCGCCCGGACGGCCATTGTATACGCCCCTACCGATGCAGAAGAACTCCCTGACGATCTTCTCGCGCAGGCCGACTACGTCCTGCCCGGCCCCGGCACCGTTGTTGGCGAAGACTGGGGCGGCAGCGTTGTGAATGATGTTCAACTGGAAGCGCTGAAGACGGAGCTCCCGTCAGCTGTCCATGCGCTGGAGGCAAAGGAGGCATCCCCCTCGCGCCTTTCCATCAGCGTACCGGAATCCGAGGATGGAATGTGGATCTTCCTGGCTGATACGTTCGCCCTTTTCCCTGGGTGGGAAGCGATTCTTAGGCGCGGCAACGGACAGCCCGGGTCGCCCGAGCTCGTCCGCTCCAACCACGTGACCACAGCGCTCTGGCTCCCACCGGGAGAAGCCGGAACGCTCGACCTGACCTACCGAACGCCTCGTCTTGGCGTCGGTATCCTGCTCTTCGTGGTCAGCATTGCGATCATCGCAGCCTATCTGAGCCGCTCCCGCTGGAAAGAGTTGCTCACACCTGAAACGGTCGTGACCTGACCGTTGACAGCGATGGAGGTCCGTCAATGACACGACACCTTGTCTGCGCACTCACGCTCCTCACGGGCGTAACCATGGCTGATTGGCAAGCTGTGGAACAGCCGGACCTGACGGCCCAAGTGAAGGCCGCGAAGCCGATCGAGACGGAAGACCTCTGCCAGCCGATCATGTCCACGAGGCGCGACGCCGTGCTCTACTGCCCGAACCCGGACGGCAAGACGTGGGATGTCATCCTGCACTACGCCCCCCAGTACGGTGGCCCGAACAGTTTTCGCATCTGCGACACGGGCACGGGCGAAGTGACCGAGTTCGAGACCGGTCGGTACTACAACGTCCACATCCCCAAGAGCGCCGTGGCACCGGATGGGAAGCTCTATATCTCCATTCTCGGCAAGCCCCATATCAAAGTCGAGATTTGCGTCTACGATCCGGCCACGAACACGATGCAGCTCAATGCGTTCGATATGCCCGATGACATGCGCGGAGAAACTCACCCGTTCGTGCTTGGCTGGGATGGAATGCTGTACGCGATGGGGGGGCACACCGACCGCTCGGTCACCGCCTGCCAAGTCAACTGGAAAACGGGTGATGTGACCCTCTACGGCCCCATGGGACCGAGCCACAAGCCTCGGGGGTCCTGGGCCTATTACGGCGGGGTGGACGATCGGTACATCTACATCGCCAGCGGCAAGGTGCCCTGGTATCTGGTGGCCTACGACCGCGAGACACGCACGTCGGAGACGCTGCTCGAGACAACCCCTCCAGGTGGCGTCATCAACGTTCGTCAGCAGCGCTATGGTTGCACGGCTGCCGCATCCAAGGTGGTGGGCACGGACGGCGCTCGAACCGAGTACTGGCTGTACGAAGGCAAAGCCATCCCCAAGAAGAGCCCCAAAGAAGCCCCGCCCTGGCCTGAACCCGAGGACGGTGGTGTGGCTCAAGTGCGCATGCCGCCAAGACCGGATGTGTCACTGGCACGTGCCGAGCCCGGACCTGACGGCAAGGCACAGTGTTGGATTCGGACTCAGGCGGCAAAGGAAGCCGCAAAGGGATTGCCCGAAGACGCGACTCCTGAGCAGCAGGGCTGGCAGGTGTTCAGGTACAGCGTACCGGTGTTCCCCCAAGGCCTGTATCGACTCCGGGAAATGCCTGATGGCCGACTCTTCGGCACGGGGGGAGCATACCTCGGGCACTTTCTCTTCGACCCGAAGACAGGGAAGTACCAGCATCCGGGCTCCCTCCACCTGAGCCACTACGCAACCGCGTTCCAGGGAGGCAAAATCTACATGAGCGGCTACCCCACCTCGCCGCTCTACGAATGGGAGCCGAATCTGCCGTGGACGGCAAATGCTCCGCAATCGAACGGACGCGCGTTGGCCGACACCGCCCCGGACAGCAATCCGCGCTGTGTGGTACGCCTGGGAGGCAAAGAACTCGCCGGAACGCACAAAATGTACGCCGGGACCACGGGGGCAAACGGCAAGGTCTATTTCGGTGGCCGATGGTACCGTGACGGAGCCGGGGGCGGCCTCGCCTGGCACGATCCCGCGACCGGGAAGGCCGGAGGCACGTGGGAACCGTTCAGCAACTACCAGATTACCCACATGACACCCATCCAGGATGGACGCAGGATCGCCATCAGCACACGGAGCGTCGCCGACCCTCTGCTGAACAAGCCGACCCCCGAACAGGGACGGCTGTTTCTCTTTGACACGGAGACAAACGAGATGACGGGGCACGTGGATCCGGTACTGAAGGCAAAGGGAGCGGGCCCGGTTGCCGGCGTTGGCCGGAGCCGTATCATCGGCTGGACCGTGGATCCGAGTAACGACAAGTCCAGCATCCTCTACGGTTGCGACGCAGCTACCGGCTCCGTGGCTTGGCAGAAGCCGCTGCCCTTCCCCCTGCCGGTCAAGATCGGCAGTAACCAGAAGGAGTGCTTCGATTTCCGCCTGGGCCCAGACGGCAAGGTGTGGACCTATCTCCCCGGCAATGTGCTGGTCACCATCGATCCCGTTGACGGCCGAATAACGCCCCTCGGTCGCGTCAGGTCAGGCGGTCGCATCGCCTTTTCAGGGGGGCATGTCTATGTTGGAGGCACGGCATCGGTGCGCCGGCTCAAAGGGATCACCGTGCCCTAAGGCGTCACGCGGCTGTCTCATCTACCGGGTCGGACAGAGCAGGCGAGCAGGATCCGACGCGAACAGGGTCGGGATGCCGGTGAAGCCGAAGGCGTAGTCTTCGACGATCCCCGACGTTTCCAGCCACCACACTTGCCCCGCCTCGTCCCCGGCGCGCACTTCCCGGGTCGTGGACTTGCGCACATCGCTGTGCTCGAAGTCCACGCTGCCATCGGAACGGAAGACGCGGAACGTCGCGGGCTCGTGGCCGGTTCCGCCGTAGTTCATGGTAAACGTATCGACATGCCGCGGGACATAGAAGAACCACCGGTAGATCCTGCCCTCGCCCTTGCCGCCGCAGCCGGCCACTTTCCCCGGCGCATACAGCACTGCCCCGCTGTCCGCGGGATCCACCGTGAACGCATTGTTGTGCGAGGTGATGGACACAAGCCACATTCCCGAGACATCGGCTATCACCGACACGTCCTTCGTCGCGTGTAGAGGGATATCGGGGATCTTGATCTGCGATGCCCCGGGCCGGAAGAAGCTTACGGATGTTGGAGATGTGTACCGCCCCAGTTGCACATTCCGAATTCTGAGTGTGTAACGCTTTCCTTTCTCAGCTGCAAACACGAGTGTGTGCAGTCCGCGCAGCCCCATCGCCGTCCGACCTGCGGGCATCGTGGCAGGCAGAGCCGATGCATCCGGTCGCGTCCAGGAACGTGCGGACAGCAGCGTGTCGTGGAGATGAGCTGGTATGCCGGCCGGCAACGGAGCCGGCTTCAGACTGGATTCATAGGGCCCCGCAGCGTTCGCGCGCCGATTCAACTCGGAGTTGACCCGAGCCAGCATCGCCGTCGCCCGACCGCGCTGGGCTGCATCTCCGAACGCTCGGGACAGGGCCCAGAACCAGTAACCTTCCGTGGTCGCACTGCGATGGTAGAGATTGCCGGGCAACACCTTCATCAACGCATCCGATTCGTCGCAACTCAAGGACAGTCCCGGCACGAACAGAATAGGTGCGTCCGCTTCACGGCGCACAAAGTCACGGTACTTGAGGAATTCCGGACTAAACCCGCCGGGATAGGTCGACTCGGGGCCCACGAAACATGGCGTCCGTGCTGTCCCGAAGCCTCTGGCCACGGCGCGGAACCATAGCGAATCGCGCCACAACAGGAATCCGAACACGGCGTCCGGAAAGAGCTCCTGCACTCGTTCGCGCGTCCGCGTGGCCAACGTCTCGATGCGCTCAATCTGGAACGTTTCGAGGTCTGCGGTCAGCTTGTGTTTGCGCAACCAGGTGTGCCGGGCGTCCATGTCCATTCCCGACAGATCGAGGTCCATACCTTTCGCCTTGAGGAATTGGTCGAGAGCGAAGTCACCCACATCGAGTCCCGGAGGGGTGGCTCCGCGCAGGGCATACATCTCCGGGTCGATCAGGAACCCATCGATCTGATACTCATCGCCTTGCAGCATGCGGGCGACTCGCAGGAACCGGTCCTCGACCACGCGTTGCCAGTAGATGTCGTCTGTTGAGGCCGGCAGCTTGCCATTGTTGAACCGGCGCGGATTGTCGCGTATGCCGTCGATGTAGTTCCCGTAGGACCCCGCCAGATTCAGCATATAGAACCAATGCAGCCCCAGTTCGCGGGCCAGTTTGGAGGACGGCTCGATCAACTCGTAGCTGATCAGCGCATCAGGCTTGCGCGCCCCGGGTTTGAGCGTGCCGACCAGGTTCACATCACCACTGGGCTGATTCGCGATCTCAAGTCGGCTGATTATCGCGTTCATGCCGCAGTTCTTCGCGATTGGGAAGTACTCCAATGGAGGATTGTAGTTGTAGCCTCCGCGGAGCTTCTCCTTGACAATCCAGGCGAGTTTCGGCGACAAACTCGCCAGCGAAGGCGCAGTCGATTGGGCTCGGGCCGCGCCGCCGATTCCGGACAACGTCAATGCCGTGGCCAGGAAGACAGCCATGGGGTTCTGTGACATGTCGTGAATACTCCCAGGGTTTGGGGTCGCTGATCTGGAGTAGTCTGACAGCCCATGGCCGTGGATTCAAGTGGATTGGCCGCCATCGTCAGTCTCCAAGTCTATCTAACTGCCGATCAGTGGACTAAAGTCCAGAGAACTACCGGCGCCGCAGAAGAGACACGCTTTCAGTGCCGCAGGCGCAAACGGTAAGTCCACGGAACGGGACACATCAGAGACTGGGCAACCGGGAATGGATGCACCTACAGACAGAATAGAGAAGCTGCGGGAACAGACTCTTCTGGGACCGATGATGTCTGAACTGCCCTCTCATGGTTGGGGGCTCAGACGAGGGCTACTGCAGTGCGAAGGGTGGATCGCCTCCGGAGACCAGCCGACGACACGTCTCCGCCGCGCTGCCAGCCTGGCATACCGCATGGAGCACGAGCCGGTCGTCATCAATGATCACGAACTGATCGTCGGTTGCCCGGACCTCTCGAACGTGACCGAAGACGAACAGCGCCGATCTGAGGAGATGGGCCAACGTGCACGCGCATGCATCCCCCCCTCGCGTGGTGTGTATGACCACATGGCCCTGGACTATGAGAAACTCATCAGAGTCGGTGTCGACGGTCTGATAGCGGAGGTGGACCAACGGCGCAGATCCCTGGATGCTCAGTTGCCGGAGAACACCGCGAGGGATGAGTTCTACTGCGGATGCCTGACTGAACTGATTGCCCTCGCCAGGACGGCAAGGCGCTATTCAGAGCATGCCCGGGCGATGGCGGCAGACGCTTCGGCGGAACGAGCCGGTGAGCTGTTGGAGATCGCCGACATCCTGACGAAAGTCCCGGCACGACCCGCCCGGACCTTCCGCGAGGCTCTCCAGAGCATACACTTCTACACCTTCATGCTGCGGGGAGACTATCAGATGGGCCGTCCGGACCAGGTCCTGATTGGTCTTTACCGTGCCGACATCGCGGGGGGCAGATTGACTCCGGACAATGCAATGGAGCTGATCGACTGCTTCTGTCTACTCTATTCGTCCTGCCACCCAAAAGGGTCAGCGGTCGGTTTCATGATTGGCGGCCGGGATGGGGAAGGGAACGCGGTGTGCAATGAGTTGACCTACCTGTTCCTGCAGAGCATCGCTCACACAAGAATGGCCTATCCCGGAATTGGCCTCTGCGTACACGGAGAAACGCCTGATGACATCCTGGAATCAGCCGTGGAGATGCTGGCACGGGGGTACTCTCACCCGGCTATCTTCAACGATGATGCCATCACGCAGGGGTTGCTGGAGTTGGGGGTGCCGGAGTGCGATGCCCACAACTACGTACACAGCTCGTGCGTTGAGATCACGCTCTGTGGACAGTCTGGTTGCTGGGTCTTCAACCCCACCATCAACACGATGGAACTGTTCCTGGGAGTCATGAAAGACCATGGCGAATGTGAAGGGGTGGGGGAATTCCTGGAGATATACGAACGTGAACTGCGCGGGAGGATCGTGTCCGAGATGCGCACTCAGAAGATGTGGCAGTTGGAGCGCTCGAGAAACGGCGGGGACAGTCTGCTTCCCTCATGCCTGGTCAATGACTGCCTCCCGTCGGGTAAGGGTATTGACGAAGGCGGCGCAAACTACAATTTCATCATGCCGACGTTCCTTGGCACAGCCAACCTGGTTGACTCCATCATCGCGACGAAAATCCTCGTCTTCGACAGACAGGAGCTGACGATGGCGGAGTTCTATCAGATCCTCATGGATGACTTCGAGAACAGTCGGGCGTTGCACCAGCGCATCGTGAACAGCTTCCCCCATTTCGGCAACAACGAGCCTGAAACCGACACGCTTATGCGCGAGATCTCGGCGATGCTGGCGCGCTCATGCGAGGGGATTGTGAATCTCTTTGGGGCAAGAGCCGTGCCGGGCATGTATTCATACCTGAAGCATGTGACTGAAGGCGAGAAGACGCCGGCAACTCCGGACGGCAGAAGGGCGTACACGGCACTTGCCGCGGCTTCATCGCCTGCGCAGGGACAAGAGGTAAACGGACCGACCGCTGCCATCCTGTCCTCGACCTGCTGGAACCAACTGCCGTTCATGGGGGGAGTTGCCACCAACCTCAAGTTCCATCCGGGAGGCGCAGAGACTCGGAAGAGCATGAAAGCCGTGATCAAGACATTGTTGGCCCGCGGCGGTCTTCAGCTTCAGATCAACTGCGTCTCAGAAGAGACGCTCCGTGACGCCAGGAGGAACCCGGACAGGCACCGCGACCTGCTGGTGCGGATTGGGGGATACAGTGATTACTTCACCTCACTTCCCCCGAAAATGCAGGACGAGATAGTGGAGAGAACGGCCCACCTGTCCTGAAAGACTCAGGCTCGTGCGTAGAGCCCCCCCCTGGACTGCACGGGATTTCCCTGGAGGCCGATGTCCACAGCGGCCGTCTTGCAGGCCCGGCTTCAGAGACACCGGCGACCAGGAGTGGCCGCCCTACTTCAACTACGCCGGGCAATGGGGGCATGGCAGCCCTTCGACAAAGCTCAGGGCCTTGAGCAAGTCCCACAGCCGTAGGACGCGTCGAAACGGCCACACACACGTTGGCTGCGCGTGGCCTCAGTGTGTGGGAGGCGGCACATCTCCCGCCGCTTGTCTCAGTGACAACCCGGTCTAGAGCCCGTAGGTATTGACGGCCTCCGGTCCGAGCTCGCGCATGACCAGATCCTTAAGGTCAATCGGGACACCAGCCACAACGCCGTCGGCAATTTCAGTGCCGGCATCGAGACTTGCTTCAGCTCCTTCAAGCACGAGCGCCGTGTAGAAACCAAGCTCCATCGGGGTCATCATGCTTGCCCGGATGTCGCCATCCAGTTCGCCCTTCTGGGCAGCCAGGAATTTCTGGTACATCCTCCCGGGGCTGCTGATACCGTACCCCGTGACTGTCCCATCCTTCTCGAAATTCTTGAACAGCGGGTTCACCTGGAACAGACCTTCTGCGTGCATCTCGTAGAAACCCGGGGTATCCAGACCCAGATCGAGAAGCCCTTCACTGCAGACCATCCTGCTGGACTGAACCGTGGTCGCGTGGGCCGTGTTCGGTAGGTGCCAGCCGGTAATGATGTGGGCGGCAGCCCCGTTCTTGAAGCGGATTTCCGTATCCGCCAAGTCATACCCTTTGACCGCGATGGGATTGAGGCTCGGGAGCTTGTGCGAGTAGCCGGTTGCCCGGACTTCAACGGGGGTCAGATTGACGATCTTCATCAAGGCATCGGCCATGTGCACGGTCAGAAACGAGATAGGGGTATTCTTCTCAGCGAAGTCCGCCGTGGCGAAGAACATGGGATCGTGGTTCGGATCCGCAACCATGAGCTTGTCGAGCATGTACCACACGCCAACCTGGAACTCACCGTAGCGACCGCCCTGGTAGCGGGCCTCAGCCTCCTTTATCCGTGGGTCCTCACGCTTGTGGAAATCGATCCCCATCAGGCGGCCTGTGCGCTTGGCCGTCTCGATCATGGCGTGCGCGTCTTTGACCGTTGCCGCAGTTGGCTTAGGCACAACGACGTCAAGCCCAGCCTCAAGTGAATCGATGGTTGGGCCGGCGTGGATGTGGTCAGGTGTGTTGATCTGGGTCGCATCCAGGTCAACCTTCTCAAGCATCTCCTTGTGATCCGTGAAGCGCCTGTCAGCCGGAATATTGTAGGTGTCGCAGAACCAGTTCCTGTACTCGTCGTTTGGGTCCGCGACAGCCACGATATCCAGGATGTCGGAGAAATCGCTGCTGTAGTACAGGTGCTGGTAGATTTCCCGCACAACCGATCCGACGCCAATAACACCAACCTTCAGCTTGTCCATCCTCGTCACCTTCTCCTGCTTCCGCGAACGCGTTTTGGTTCAGGCTGTCCAAAGGGGCCATTTCAAGAGACCCCGGGCTCACCAGTGCGGGTATCCTACCACCGGGCCAAGCCCTGTGCAACCGCGAGGGACGTGAAGGATCGTGAGGGGGCAGTCTCGTGAGGCTCTCCCTCTAGGTGAGGCATTATCAAGGATCGGCTCCCGGTGTCGACAGAGGCGGAGCCGGGAATTATACTCCGTACTCAAGTGGACCTGAGTCCCTTCTGTGGGGCTCCCAAGGCTGTGTGCAGAAACGTGATCGCCATGCGTTCGGCGGAAGGACAGCAGACATGATCAGGATTCTAGAACCATTCCACGGGGCTGTATTGAATGATCGCCTGGGGAAACGAACAGCTGACGGACTGCGCATCCGGATCAGAGGCACAGCGCCAGCCGGAATCTCCGTGTCCGTGAACGGTTGCGAGACAACCCGGAATGGGCTGGAGTTCGAAGGTCAGGTGACGCTTTCAGATGCAGAAACTGACATCGTCGCGACCGGGAGCGACCCGACGGGACTCCACGAGCATCGCGTCCGCGTGGTCTGGGACCGCAACTCCCGACCCCGGTACCGATTCAGTATCGACGACAACAGCTTCTTCCTGCGGGACATCGCCAGGGAGCGCTACGCGTCTCTCTTCGACTGCTTCTACCTCGGGATACTGCGTGATCTCAACCGGAAGTACGGAGCCAAGTTCGTTCTCAATGTCTTCCACACCACCCCGGAAAACGACTTCTCACTGCCCCAGTTCCCCGACTCCTACAAAGGCGAGTGGGCGGACAATGCCGACTGGCTCCGGCTGGCATTCCATGCCTACAACGAGTTCCCGGACCGTCCCTACCAATACGCATCCGCTGCCAAGCTTGCCCACGACTATGATCTGGTGAGCAACGAGATTCTGCGTTTCGCCGGAGAGGACGCTTACTCCCCCGCAACGGTGGTCCATTGGGCCATGGTTCAGCCGAGCTGCATTCCCGTGCTCGTGGACCGCGGCGTGCGGGTCCTGAGCGGCTTCTTCTCTCCCAGCTTTGGCGGTGGCTACACCAACGATGGGACGGTCAGGCAACATGCACCAAGCACCGGGTACGATATCAACTACCTGCTCGACGGCACGCGCTGCGACTACCTTTGCGGTCATGATGCATTGAAGGACTTCGCGACCGGGGTCATCTACTCCTTGGTCGACATCGTCTGTAACAACACGCCTGTTGATCAAGTCGTGCCCCTCTTGCAGGCCAAGATGGACCGGCCTGAAACGGCGGAAATCATGGACCTGTTCACCCATGAGCAGTACTTCTGGCCGTTCTACAAGAACCACCGCCCGGACCATGCTCGACGTTGTGAGGAAGCCATCCGGTTCTGCGCCGAGAACGGGTATGAACCGGTCTTCTTCCACGAGGGCTTCCTGGGGGTGTAGGGCGGAACAGGCACGGAGACAAGTGGCAGTAAGTGCATCCAGGAGGAGGTCGCCGGGTGGCACCGCCTCCCACATTGAGGTCACCGCAGCCAACGTGGGAGGGGCTGCCACGCCCCGATCGTCTTTATCCTGGCACCATCCGGGTCCGGGGTGTCACCCTCCCCGTTCTCAGACAGGCGGGGCGTGGGGGGTATCTCCAGGCGTTGCGTCGGGTGCAATCCTGTAGAACATGGCCCTCTCCCGCTCCACCGTACCGTCGCCCTGCAGATTCTCGACGTCCCCGTAGTGCTCGAAGCCAACCGCCTTATAGAGGGCGAAGGCCCGATCGTTGTCCATCTGGGTCGTCAGTTCGACACCCTCACAGCCGTGCTCGGCCGCTTCGGAAATGAGCAACTGGAGCATCTGCTTACCCAGCCCCCGACCGTGGAAGGCGTCCGACAAGCCGATCCCGAGAAGGGGGACCGGGTTGTTGAAATACCACAGAAAGAAGTACCCCACCATGCGCGTGTCCTCGAACAGGCCCAGCACGAGGTCGTCTCCAGCTTCCGAGCGGTCCGTGACCTTCCGGAGCGTCGCGCGGTCGAGACCGTGAGCCAGGAAGAACGCTCGGGATCGTGGGGTGAGGTCATCATAGAACCGCTTGAGGGCGGCAATGTCGCCCGCCACCAGGCGCCGAGACGTCAGTGTCACACCATCGCGGGTCCTCAGGGGAGTCGTGTCGTCGATCCGCATCCGCACCTGTCCTTTGCCGGGGGTATCGTTTTGGGAGGGCGTGCTGTCCCCAGCCGCAATGCCTTCCTCTGGGAACGCCGAACTCCGGCCCGGCATCTCCCTCCGCCCGAACCGCAGCTTCCGCGGAGAAGCGACGACACGCAGGCCGGTCATCTACAGCGGGACGTCACGAAGGTCCTGGTCTGCGGCTTGCTGGATCAGCAGCGCCTTGCGTGATACATCAATGATGGTCCCGGTCGTGAGATCCCCAGGCGTTCCGGCCAATTCACGCCTGAAGAGCTCGAAGTAGTCCGGAGGACGCTCCTGGCGTTTGGGGATCCTCTGCATGTCGGTGTCGCCCTCGCGGGAAACATCGACTGTTTGACGATTCAGGCCAACGCGAAGGACGCCACTGCTTCCCCAGAATGTGAACTCCCAGTAGTACGGCAGCGAGAATCCACTACTCGTCGGTGTGATGAAAGAGACGTCGCCCATCACACCGCACCCATTCTCCATCGTCAGCATCATCTGTGCGGCATCCCGGAACGGACTGTCCTCGATCTTGAGGGCCCGCCAGTTCCTGGCCGCCACGACCTCGGTAAAGCGCATGCCGGTCATCCACTCCAAGATATCGATACCGTGAATGGCAATGTCGTTGATCACCCCTCCATAAGTATCCGGGGCCAGATACCAGTCTGCGCGTTCGTAGCAGAAGTGCGGGTGCTGGCCCCCGAAGCTGATCGCGTGGATATCCCCAATTTCGCCGCCAAGAATGAGTTCGCGCGCCTGGTCGAGTTGGGGGATCGCCCGCAGATCCAGTTCGCAGCCGATTACCAGACCGTGGCGTTCGACCAATTCCGCCATTCGTTCAAGGTCGCTGAGGGACGTGCAGACCGGTTTGTCCGCCAGAACATGGCGCCCGACTTCCAGGGCTCCGATCGCGATGCGGCCCCGGTTCCCGTAGTAGTCAGCAGTGGCCACAACATCTGACGGGACTGCCGCAAGCATGTCGGTGTAGCGATCATAGACACGGGAGATATCGGGACGCGCCAGGAGCTCCTCGCGCGTCGGCGCGTGTTCCTCACAGACCGCGACCACGTCGCAGCCCCCCTCGTTCTGAACCCGATTCCAGATGGCCCAGCCATGTGGGTGCCTCAGGCCTGCAAATGCGAAATCAAGCGTCTTGTGCTGCATGGTGGCTCCTCTACGGTGCATTCGTGCGATCGAATACGGGTTCAAACTCGCTGAGTTTCCCACAGTATCCTGCCGCAACGGCCTCGGTGAGCCGGACGGTCTCAATGACCTCCTCAAGCGGGGCGATCGGTGCCTTTTCGCCGCGGATCCAGCGAGCGAAGTCAAGCATCTCCGAGCCGGCCGCCGGGTGAGGCTCCCCTGCGATCTCCGCGAAGTACTCCTCGACGGGAAGTTCGTCCGTTCCGTCAATGATCGTGCCATTGCCTCCGTAGGCGCTGCCACCCATGGTAGGCCCCAGGTCAAGGTAAGCTGAGAGCCCATCTGAGGTCACGTCGAACAGCTGGCGACGGCCATGTCTGCCGGGCGGCATGGAATTGTGACAGTTGAAGGTCCCAACGCCCCCCGCAGCCAGTTTCAGCACGCCGGAGAAGCTGCGCAAGAGGCCTTCACCGCGTCGCGAGGCATAGGCGTGCACTTCATCGACCGGCCCCCCAAGATAGAGGAACAGATCGATCAGATGGATGGCATCGGCGGTGAACAAGTTGGTGGGAGCTCCCCAACTGAAGAAGGCTTTGTTGTAGGACATGTTGAGATGGTTGATCTTGCTCGGCACGAGTTTCCGCTTCAGAAGTTGGGTGACCGGGAAGAAGCGGCGGTCCACCGAGACAGCGACCTTCCGTTCGCAGGCAACGGCTGTGTCGAGGATCGACTGGGCTTCAGTGAGGTTGCATCCCGGCGGTTTCTCCACGATGACATGCTGTCCCAGCTCAAGGCAGGCCCGAGCCATCTCCGCCACGAGCGTCGGAGGCAGAACGATGACGATGCCGTCGGGCTTCGCCTCGGCAATCATCTCGCGGAAGTCGGTGTAGACCGCCGGTACGCCGAATTCGTCGGCCACGGCGGCGAGTTTATCGCGGTCCAGGTCACACGCCGCGCAGAGCTCGATTTCCTCCGGGCAATGGCGCAGCCCCGGGTCCCTGTAGTGCCCCGCCTTTGCATGTCCCCCTGCACCGATGATCGCGAGTCGTGTCTTCGCCATGGTCAGCTCTTCCTGTCAGTGGCTCCGGATTCCGTTCACTGCCGCTCAAGCGACGCCTGTCGTGGTTTCGTCCCGACTGCAGCTCTATCGAGCCTGAGAAAGCCGCGGGAACACTCATTCCACGTGAGCGGCCAGGCCCGGATGTGCTACGGTAACTCGATGATCGTGCAGATTCGAGTCGGCGCCCGCAATCCATGCCCCCTGGTCGGTCGTGCTTCGACCGCTTCAGGCCCCAGACCGACAGGACGACGGACGTGCTGATGACACAACGCCACCCAGGAGGAGTGCTGGTTTTGGCTCTTATCTCCGTACTGACCGCGAATGCCCTTTCCGCTGCAGCCCCTCCGGCGAGCGTTATCTGGCTCGAGGCCGAACAGTTTGCGGACAGAGGGGGCTGGGTGAACGACTGTCAGTTCGTGGACCTGATGGGCTCACCCTATCTGCTGGCCAACGCAATTGGGAAACCAGTCGCAGACGCCGTCACGCAAGCGGGTGTCGCTGAAGCAGGGACCTACCGACTGTGGGTGCGCTGCCGTGACTGGATCCCCGGACACGCTCCGGGAACATTCCAGGTCGTTGTGGCCGGGAAGCCGTCGACCACCACATTCGGAGTCGCCGATCACGACCGCTGGCATTGGGTGGACGGTGGAGCTTTTGAGCTTCCTGCCGGCAAGATCGACATCCGTCTGCACGACCTGAGCGGCTGGTGGGCTCGTTGCGATGCCGTTGTGCTGAGTCGTGACATCCGCCCCAGCGATGATCCGGCCGAACTCGCCGTACAACGCGAGCGCTATGAGGGCGTCAGTGCGGAAGCGATCGCCAACGGGCCTCACGATGTCGTTGTTGTCGGCGGTGGGCTTGCGGGCTGTGCGGCAGCGATTGCCGCGGCCCGGCATGGCTGCTCCGTCGCCCTGGTACAGGATCGACCCATGCTTGGCGGCAACGCTTCACGGGAAATCCGCGTCGCGATCAGCGGGGACACGTCGAACGAGCCACTTGATCCGCGCGAAACAGGAATCATCGAGGAACTTGAGCCACCCGGGGCCAGGGGAGATCGCTCGAGCAGGTACGAAGAGATCGTCCGCGGCCAGCCCGGGATCGACCTCTTCTTCAACACCCGAGCCACCGGGGTCTCGATGAGCAACGGCAGCCGGATCAGTAGTGTGCAGGCCATGGATGTCAACAGCGGGCAGCGTTCCACATTTGCCGGTCATACCTTCATTGATACCACCGGGGACGGCTGGGTAGGCCACTGGGCCGGGGCTGACTACCGCACGGGGCGCGAGGCAACGAACGAATATGGGGAACCGGCCGCCGCACCCGAACCACACCCCTCGTCCCTGAGCACCTCGCTTACCGGTGGCAGCATCGTGAAGCGTGACCACCCCGTGTCGTTCGAGGCCCCCGCCTGGGCCCACAAGTGGGATTCATGCGACGACTTCGACCAGTCTTCAAAAAAGACAGCCCACTCAAAAGGCGATCTCCCCCCCAAAGAGTGGCATCAGTTGGAGCAAGGCGGTGGTCGACACCCCGACAGCCCCCGGAGTGTTACCAGTTCCTGGTGGTTGGAGTTCGGGGGGATGTTGGACACCATCACGGACGCAGAACGGATCCGTGATGAACTTCTGCGGATCAAAGTGGGGCTCTGGGACCACCAAAAGAACCACTGTCCGCAGTACCAGGAAGCCGTGCGCAACCTGGAATTCGTCCGGAATGGACACATCGCGGGCAAGCGTGAGTCACGACGGTTGCTGGGTGATTACGTGCTCTCTCAACGCGATTACATGGAGCGGGAGATCCATCCGGACACGGTGTTCTACGCCGGCTACAACATCGATCCACATCACCCGCAAGGCTTCTGGACCAAGGGCCCACAGGCATTCCGCCTCTATCACTACAAGGTGAGTGTCCCGTACCGCGTGCTGTACTCCCGGAATATCGAGAACCTGTTCATGGCCGGGCGCAACGTCTCGGCCACGCATCTTGGGATGAACGGTATACGGGTCATGCGAACCACCTGTATCATGGGACAGATCGTGGGGACAGCGGCGGGGATATGCAAGCGGAAGGGCACAACCCCTCGCGGGATCTACGAGGGCTACGTGAACGAACTGCAACAGGCGCTTCTCCGTGACGGGTGCTACCTGATGGGTGTCCGGAATGCCGACCCGGAAGATTGCGCGAGAGAGGCCACGGTGACCGCATCCAGTTTCGCAACCATCGCCAAACCAGGCCCCCAGGGGAAACCGCCGCACGGCGGCACGGTCCACCCACTTGGAGCGGACCGCGCGGTGATGTTCACGGCGACCAAAGATCACGTCGAAGCCATCGAGCTCTATCTGGCGTCATCCAGAGACACGGCCGTTTCTCTGGCGGCAACGCTTCAGGTGGCCCCGGAACTGGGCGACTTCTCGGGCATGACCCAGATTGCAGCTGCCACAGGTGCGGTCCCCGCCAGGAGTGAAGGTTGGGTCCGCTTCCCCCTCTCTGCGCCGCTGGAGGCAGGGCGCCCATACGCGGTGCAGCTCCCCGCGACCGCCGGCCTTAGCTGGCATCTCTATCCTGTGCACATCCCGGGCACGGCCCGAGCCTACCATGTCGGGCACTGGACAACCATGCCGCACTGCTACCGGTTTCGCCTCACGCCTGGAGGCGAACCGAAGCCTCCGACAACCGATGCCACAGCGATAAGGCTGGTGCCCCGAAGTGTCATCGATGGCTGGAACCGGGCCGTAAACGGCATCCCCAACTCCTGGCAACCGGATCCCGATGCCCCTGGCCCACACTGGCTTGAACTCGATTTCGGAGAGCCGATGACCATCGGTTCCGTTCACGTCACGTTCCAGCTTCCCGAGATGGTTGCCCGGTCATTTGATGTCGCGATTCCTGACGGCAACGGGTGGCAAGTCGTCCACAAGGTCCGTGACAACGCTCTCCGGCGCCATGTCGCCGCGTTCGACTCCGTGAAGACCTCCCGTTTGAGGTTGATCTTCCCGGAGGCAGCGGGATCGCCGGAAACAGTGCGGGTCTGTGAGGTCCGCGCATACGACACAACGACCGAGAGGTGACGGAGTCCCCGTAGGGCTGCCCACACTTACTGAAACGTTAGGAATGACCGTAATGAGGCATGGAGGACTGACAGTGGCAATCGGGTTAGCATTGATAGCTCCGAGCGGCGTGGCCGAACCAGCTCAGGGTGAGGTGGTCGCCGAGTCTGCCCGCAGCGTTCCCGTTGCGTATGATGTCGACGTTGTGGTTGTGGGCGGCACAGCTCCCGGGGTGGAGGCAGCGGTGGCCGCAGCGAAGGCCGGAGCCCGTGTATTCCTTGCCGCCCCGAGGCCTTATCTGGGCGAGGATATCTGCGCCCCGAAGCGTCTTTGGCTGGAGCCGGGCGAGACGCCCGGGACCGAGCTCGGGCAAGCGCTCTTCAATGATCCCGGCCTGGCCGGCGATGGGCGTCACCCACGGGCGCTCCCACTTACCTACACCGCCAGTCTTCCCGCAGCCGCCAAGCACCCGGACACTACCCCGCCGCGGCTGACCGACGGCTCATTTACGTCTGCAGTGACCGAGAGCGTGCAGTATGACGGCGACGTCACCGTGACCTGCGAACTCGGCAAGGTGGAAGACGTGGAAGAGGCCCGGGTGGTTGCGTTCTACCGGCAGGATGATTTCGGCCTGTCGCGAATGGTCGCAGCGACGTCCGTGGACGGACAGACCTGGACGGACGATGTGCCGGCGCTCAGCGTAGCCCCCGAGGGCGAAGCGATCACAGCCAGTGTCCTGATCAACGCCAAGGCGCGCTACGTACGACTCGGTTTCACCCGGGCCCCGAACACGGCGCGGATCCTGCTGGGCGAGGTCGAGGTGGTCAGCGCGAAACCACTGCAGGAGCCGAAACCAGGCGAGACCGCGGTCGGCCCGGTTCGCCCCATGCATATCAAGAAGACGCTGGACGAAGCCCTCCTGCAAGCAGGGGTGAGCTTTCTCTACGGGTGCTACGCGACCGATGTCCTCACCGATGGGCAGGGAGCACCCGCTGGTATCGTCATGGCAAACCGCTCCGGTCGTCAGGCTGTACTGGCCAAAGTCATTATCGACGCGACCGAACGCGCGACAGTCGCGCGACTCGCCGGAGCGGCCTCTCAGCCGTACCCAACCGGCGACAACAACTTCCAGCGCGTCGTGATCGGGGGCGAAGAAAAGAGCGGTCAGCGGGTCAAGGGACGCAGGACAGGGCGTTTCTTCGGCCAGGCCGAGATAATCGAATACACACTGCGTCTGAACATGAATGACGGCTCGTTCGGTTCCTTTGCCGAAGCAAACAACCAAGCTGTCGACCTGACGTTCGACCCGCAGCAGGTAGACGCATCCGAGTTCCTCTTCCAGGTTCCGCCCGACGCCGTGAAGGCAGCCCAGCCTCTGACGGGAGACTGGCCTGGAGCGGAACACGCACCTCTGAACGCCTTCCGACCGGCCGGAATCCCTCGGCTGTTCGTCCTTGGTGGCTGTGCAGATGTGCCCCGACCAGTCGCCGCCAGGCTGTTGCGTCCAACCGCACTGATGCCCCTAGCGGCCCGCATCGGCCAGGCCGCCGCCACTGAGGTGGAAGCAGTCGGCCAGCTCCAAGGCGTTAAAATCCGTGCCCGACCAACCGGCCAACCCGTGAGCAAAGGCGACGTCCGGGAGTTCCTGACCGGCCTCCACGCGATCCGGGGCGTCGACGCTTCGGTGAACTCACCCCAAGGGGGACTGCCCGTTCTCGGTCAGTATGACGTGGTCGTGGTCGGCGGCGGGACGGGCGGTGCTCCCGCCGGAATCGGGGCTGGAAAACACGGAGCCAAGACGTTGCTGATTGAGTACCAACACGCCCTTGGTGGGGTGGGTACTGTGGGAATGATTACCCGGTACTACCATGGCCATCGCGAGGGATTTACCGCCCAGGCTGATGCTGGAGTCCAGAGCCTCAACTCCCGGGTCTGGTGGATTGGCAAAGCCGAGTGGTGGCGGCAGGCAAACCGGGAAGCGGGTACCGAAGTCTGGACCGGGTGCCTCGGCTGTGGCGCTTTCGTCGCGGACGGAACCGTGAAGGGTGTGGTCGTGGCCACGCCGCAGGGCCGTGGTGTCATCCTGGCCGGCACGGTCATCGACTCGACCGGGAACAGTGATGTGGCAGCAGCAGCGGGAGCGAAGACCTCCTACACCGGAGCCGACCATATCGCTGTTCAGGGCACGGGACTGCCCCCGATCAAGCTCGGGGCCGATTACACCAACACGGACTACCTGTTTGCAGATGACACGGATGTCGTCGATTTCTGGCACCAGTTCGTCTGCGCAAGAGAGAAGTTCCGCGGGGAGTACGATCTTGGGCAATTGATGGATACGCGCGAACGGCGGCGCATCGTGGGGGATGTGACGATCTCGCCCATGGATATGATCCTGGGGCGGACCTGGCCCGACACCGTCTCACTCCACAAGAGCAATTTCGACAGCCATGGGTTCACCGTGCATCCCATCTTTCTCATCGAGCCGCCAGACCGCACCGGCATGACGGTCTATGTGCCCCTGGGCGCTCTGGTTCCAGCAGGCCTGAAAGGGATCATTGTGACTGGGCTGGGTGTCAGTGCTCACCGGGACGCGATACCGGTGATTCGCATGCAGCCCTGCGTGCAGAACCAAGGCTATGCGGCCGGCGCCATCGCCGCTCAGGCCGCCCGCTTAGGTGGCGCAGTCCGGGAAGTCGACCTGAAGCCAATCCAGAAGCACCTGCTCGATATCGGGTGTCTCACCGAAGGAGCCTTTGACCACAAGGGCGGGTTTCCTCTGCCCTCGGAGCGCGTTGCGGAGGCCGTTCGAAATGTGGGGCGTGGACACAAGGAACTGGCGATCGTCCTGTCCCATCCCCAGGTGGCCCTCCAACTCCTGAAGGACGCCTACGAGGCAGCCCAGGAGCCGGGAGAAAAGCTGAGCTATGCCCACATCTGTGGCATGCTTTGGGACCCGATCGGTGCCGGAACGCTTTCCGAGGCGGTCATGGGCGCGGATGCGCTCGACACGGGCTGGAACTACCGCGGCATGGGCCAGTTCGGCATGAGCATCAGTGAACTGGACTCTTACATCATCGCCCTGGGACGGACTCGGCAAGCTCTCGCACTGGGACCGATTCTCGGCAAAGCGGCTCTCCTGGATGCGGGAAGCGAGTTCTCCCACCATCGCGCCGTTGCTCTTGCTCTGGAAGCCCTTGTCCGGCCCGACTCGGTTCTCTCCGGCTCGGAGAGGGAACGTGCTGCGCAGGCCCTCGCGACAGTGCTCACGAAGCCCGGAATGACCGGCTATGCCACCCCGACCGTCGCAGCAGCCCGGAAGCAGACGGACGACAACCGAACGTCCACCACGCCGCGGAACAACTCTCTCCGGGAACTGGTGGTAGCCAGAGCGCTCTACCGATGCGGGGACTGCGAAGGCAAAGGCGAAGCCATCCTGCGGCAGTATGCCGAAGACCTGCGCGGACACTATGCCCGTCATGCCAGAGCCGTGCTCAGAGAGGGTAGATAGAAGAGGCCAGGGAGAACAGGAGAACCGCACCCCGCTGTTCTGCTCGGGAGGCGCCTCTGCGCGGCGACCATTCCGCTTGTACGGCGAGCGGCCCTCCGATCGCCCAGAGGAGATGCCGCCCGATTGTCTGGTACGGCGAGCGGCCCTCCGATCGCCCAGAGGAGATGCCGCCCGATTGTCTGGTACGGCGAGCGGCCCTCCGATCGCCCAGAGGAGATGCCGCCCGGGGGGCCGTGCGGCGTACTAGAAGGAGATGCCGCCCGATTGTCTGGTACGGCGAGCGGCCCTCCGATCGCCCAGAGGAAATGCCGCCCGGGGGGCCGTGCGGCGTACTAGAAGAAGATGTCGCCCGGGGGGCCGTGCGGCGTACAAAACAGCGTGGGAGACGCCTCCGTGCGGCGACAGAACCGGCGAAGAGATCACACACCATTCGCGGATCCGTGGACTGGGCGGCGGGCACACCAGGCCACAGCCCGGCGGACGAATGCACGCATCGGGGCGGCTTTGTAGGTCGCGGCCGAGTGTCCCAACAGTGACTGCACCACCCTCCCCGCGCCGACCTCGTATTCCCAGGCCAATGGCTCGTCCAAACCGGTCTCTTCAGATGTGGCGACGAGGAGAGGATCGATCGGCTCCGAGCCGTGCTGGCGCCAGTAGAGCTCGTCGTCCACGGTGCATGGTCGCATGCCGGCCACCAGGGGATGACTGCTGCAGGGCCGGACCTCGAAGCTGCGATAGCGATCGTGGGCGCTGTTCCCCGGGAGGACGTCGCGGTGCTCCCACACGCGCCGGACGAGGGTCCGGTACCATGGCCAGTCCGACGCACCGGCCTCGGGCAACGACGCGTGACAGGCCCCGTTGGCGAAGTGGTGCACGAACACGCCGCCCCCCTCCGTCACGAACGTCTGTATCGCTTCCTGCGCGACGGCCGGCAACCCGGCGGGATCATGCCAGTTGCACCAGTTCAGAACCAGCACGTCACGATCGGCCAATGCCGTCACCAAGTCGTCCGGGTCGGTATGAACGCGGGCGGTGATCCGTGGGTCATCGCCCCAGGCGTCAAGCAGCGCCCCCGTCGTCTCCGGCCAGTTGTGCCAGCGATGGGCGTTGTTACCCGCGAGGACTGCAACACGGATCGGGGCCGGCCCCAGTCGCCAGTTGACTTCCTCACGCTCGTCCGGAGCGATGAGGCAGACACGATTCGCTGGATCACGTGCTCCGAGTGTGGTCATCGAGTGCTCCTTTGGGGTATGGGAACAACGCTACACCGCTCCGCCAAGTAGCTTACTACGAACAGCGCGGCCCGCGTCAGAGGTCTCGCGTCTCGAATGATCATCACTGCCCTGGAGGGACATCCTCCAGGCGGAAGATACGCGTCGTGCATTCGGGTAGCTGCACGTCGAACGCGTTGGCGTCGGCTTTGATGGGATGACCTGACAGAGCGTCTGTCACCTTCCTTGGAGCCGGAAGCCGGAGGGTTACGCTCCGTTCGCCGTCGTAGCCGCTGTGCACCATGAGGAAGCGGTTGTCTGCATCGAGAATGATGTCTTCAGCACAGTAAATGTGCACACCGGCAACAGCGGCGATGTTGCGCAGTGCCGTCGAATCGAGGAAAGGGAGAGCGGTGTAGACCGAGCGCCAGGAACCAAAGTCACGGACTCCGAACGCAGTCTGTCCATCGGCATAGGCTGCCAGGGGAACGGCATCGGGATCACTGATCTGGAAGACGGGGCCGAATGCGGTTGGGTGGAGGCGATCGGTGGCGGGGTAACCGTAGCGTTTCACCGCGTACTCGTGCTTCGGCTCCAACCCGGCTGTGATCGGGTGATTTCCGGGAAGGACAGTGCAGCGCATCAGTTCCTTATCCGCTCGCCGGGTGACTCTGATACCCGTGGCCTGACCGATGTGTTCGGGAGCCAGACCTCGTTCATCGTCGATGTAACCCGGGGCGTAGAACCAGAGGAGGGTTTTGCCATCCTGTTTGAGGGCATCGACCGCCCCTCGTTCCGAGGCTGACATGAAGAACGGGTTCAGAAAAATGTAGAGCTTGTAGTCGGTGCGCAAATCAGGATGAGTCAAGTCATCCATCATGTAGCAGTCGAATGGCGCACCGATGCGGTGGAGCTCCCGCCAGTAGGTGTGAACGATCAAGTTCCGATACACAACGGAAGCCCGGTAGGCATCGTGGTATCTGGGCGTGGACGGCGACACGAACACAGCGATCTCCGCGGCGGGGCGACGTGGGATCTCGAGCGCGGCCTTGAACAGATCATTCATTCGGCGCACCGTTCTGAGAATACTCTCTTCGAGAAAAAAGCCCACGGCTGACCGGTCGGAGCCCACGCTCATGTCTGAGAACCAGGTACCGGAATTGCCCACGAGACAGGTTGCCAGATCCCGCGTGAGGACGGCATCAGTTTCGCGAACGCTCCGTAGCCGGCCGTGGATCACGGGCTTGGCCACAAACGTCCGATAGTCGCCGTCAGCGATGTAGTGCCGCTTGTGGAGCGTGATTGACTCGACGGGGAAGTAGAGCGTGTAGGGGTTCCCGGCCAAGCGACGCCCGTAGTCAGGAGCCCCGAGATACGCATCGATGTTCGGGTCGGCCAGCATGTCCGGGAAGTCGAAGTTGTTGTTCTGGAAGATGCTCCCCGGATTGTTGCACGAGGTTAGGTGGGCAATCACGTAACCGTAGTGGATCATCACCATGACCTTGCCGTCGGTCTCAGCCTTGATCAGCTTGGCCAGACGCTGGTAGAAACGGCCCAGCAGCCCCGGCAGGAACTCAAAGTAGTCGAAGGTCATGCGCCCGGCTGTCGGATCCCGAAAGACGCCTCCGTCCACCCCTTCCGCGAGCAGTTCCGAGAGGACGGGGGTCGCAGTCTCGAACGTCGCCTCCGGCTTGCACCAGGCTTCCCTGAGCGCCTGCACATCGTCGCCATACTTGCCTCGCAACCAGACCCGGAACGCTGCCAACGCCTGGGGATTGTGGTCGCCCACGGTCAGTTTGCTGCGCTCTTCCTGCCAGGTGTTTATGGATACGCCTCCCAGGCCGGAGTCCGGGACGCCGCAGGTCATGGGCTTTACCGCCACCAGGCGACCGTAATATGGCTTGTCCTTGAGGAAGGCAATCAGCGCGCGTGTGTAGGCATGGACCTCGGCCTCATACCGGGCTGATGCATACGAGACGGGCCCGGGGTCACCAAAGCCGTTGACCAGCCGTTCCTCAGGGAACGCCTTGAGCCAGGCATTGGTTGGTCGGAGATCGAACAGGACCATCAGCTCCGCCTCGGGATCGACCCGCAACGTATTGGTGATGTTTTGGTTCAGTTCTGCGAATCCCTTCTCCCAGGCCTGCCGATCAAGGTCGATGACATGCGGGTACATGATGAAATGATGCAGGTGGATTCCCGTGTCTGCGGGGTAGTGATATGAGCGCTCGAAGGAGTTAAGGGGGCAATAGCGCCAGAAGAGGGGTGGCTTGACCTGGTCACCGATACGCAACGCGGCCTGGCCGTTATGGAAAACAGCTGCGCCGGAAACCGACGGACGGATGGACGGCCGCTCAACCGGGCGGGCCACCATCACCTCGCCGAACTCCGGGGGCGACTCGCCACCCGATCCGAGCAGTTCCAGTTCGACCCCGGTCGAGGAACTGATGGCACGGATGTGGAGCGGAGTCCGGCCGCTCGGGGCAAACTCAGGCAAGCGCAGCTCAGCCTCTACCTTGACGGGGACGCCAGCCTGCCAACCCGAGCTCGCGGATGGCGTTTCGACGACCGCACGGACGACGGAAAACTCACCATGCAGCCCGTCGACAGCTTTCTCGCCGAGCTCGAAGACCAGAAAGTAGTCACTCTTGAGCGGGGCGTCAACGGTCAGATCGGCCCTGACGGTCAGCAAGTCGCCGGGCTTGGCTTTGGCCGGGTGTAACGAGACCCGTTCAACCCGGGCCTGTTCGCGCACAGCCGTGCAATGGTAGGGGATTCGCCCCCAAGGGCCGCCAGGGGGCCTCAGATAGAGGGCGACCGGCTCCCAGGCCGAGGCGTCGAACGCAGCTTCGTGCCAACCCATGACCTCCTCATTGCTGGCTCGCCAGGTTGCATCCGTCCCCACTTTTGTGCTCTTGCCGACGCGGTTCAGACTGAGCTCGGCCAGGAACTCACCCCAACCCCATTGTCCAGGGTTTGAGCCGAGATCGGCGATGGCCGAGATGACGTTCGTGCCGTCGCGCAGTGCCGAGATGACGTCAATTGGGCGGATCGTGGTCGACCCGGTCGCCACTTCCTGTCCGTTGATGAACAGTTTGTAGTAGTCGTTCGAGCGAGCCTGCAGGAAGGCCGTGTCAATGCCTTCGAGATCCGCGATGTCAAAGGTCTTTCGGAAGTAGCGCGGGGAGTTCGCACGATGCACTTTGTTCGGTTCGGGATACCAGATGTACCAGGCATCCCAATAGGGTTCATTCCGCCCGACCAGGGGCTGTGTGGGCCCAAACACTTCGAGCTCACAGAGCTGCGGGAACCCTCCTGTTCCTGCTTCAAGAACAAGTCGCAGTCGATCGGTTGTGATCTCGGGGAAGCGGATCTGTTTGTACGTCCCCGCAGGCATCTCAGCCGGGCCGACCCGCGTCACAGTTTGAGGCTTCCAGTTGCGGATCGCCTCGACTCGGGCAGCGGTAATCGTGTTCGGCGGACACTCTTCGAAGGCAACCGTGTCGATCCGGACGGGGTATCGCCAACGCAGCTCAATCCATTGTGGGAACTCGGACTCTTTCGGTCGCCAGATGCTGTTCGGGTCGCCATCGATGAGGTTATCGGAGTAGGCATCTGCGTAGTCGCTGAACGACGATGCGAGGGTGTAGCCTCCAGCACGAACAAGGTTGTCCCGCTGTCGTCGTTCCCGCTCACGGTTCCGTTCCTGAAAGGCCATGGTCAGCTCCGCGTTCCCGGAAAGTGACGCATCGAACACTGCTCGAGCCTCGTCAGCACTCAGCGCTTCGTCTATCACAACAAGCTCATCAAACGCAGTCTTGTCGTCACCAACGAAGGCCCACCCGGGATAGGAGGTCCCAACCAGCAGACGTTCCCATCCGGCTTCCGGGAATGCGATAGCTGGAGCCGTTCCCACGAGCTGGCCATTGAAGTACACGCAGACACCCTTTGCCCCCCAGGTCAGAAGAATGTGACGCCATTCGCCAACAGCCCAGGACGCGGCCGGGCAACGGATCAGGCGTCGATCTGCGGCAACGCCATTCTCGGCCAGTAAGACCAAGCTGGTCGTGTTGTGGACCTTGTAGAGCATGAAGCGGCTCAGATGGTCCTGTTCCTGGCGCAGAAGGGTGACGAAGAAGACAAACCTGCCTACCACCGGCGTCCAGTCCCGGGGGCACGCCCAGAACGCGAGAGTGCCCCCATTGGCAGGGACGTTCTCCCGGGCGGAATAGAGCAGCCGCCTCTTCCCTCCGAGAATGGCAGCCTTGCCGCTGAAGCCCTTCTCATAGGCGACGTCACCGTACACCCTCGCAGCAGGGGAACCGCACGCTGTTGCGGCGTCCGGCGTCCCATCGAGGGGGAGATACAGGAGACGTTCAGCCCTGGCGGGGAGAAGAGCGAAAAGCCCGGCCATGAGAACGAGACAGAACGCATGAGTTCCGTGGCAGTGCGCGCGTTTCATCAGTTCGAGTCCTCCGGGATGACCGTGGCGGAACGGAATCCACCATGAAGCCGGAATCTCTTTGCGCAAGCTCGAATACGTCCGCCCGTTCGCGCGCTATTGTATCTTGCGTACGTACACCATGGCAGGCCCACGAGCCTGCGGGCCGCAATCGGAGGCTTCTCATGCATCGACTGTTCCTCGCCATCTGCCTTGCCGCTGCGTTGCTGCTGGGGATCGGTTGCCGTCGAGAGCGACCTGAACAGCAAGCCAAGACGTCCCAAGCCGCAAGCACGTCTGCCTCGGCTCAAGCCGCCGTCCAGCCCCAAACTGAGGGGGCCGGAGAGGCCCCGAAGCCTGTCGCCAAAGCGCCAGCGCCCAAACCGGAGAACCACCCGGCCGTTGCGGGTGACACATTTTTCACTGCAGCCCTCGATGGCAAGCTGGGAACGGTGCAGAAGGCACTGGCCGGCGGAACAGCCGTTGATACCGCGGACGCCGAACAACGAACAGCCCTGATGTTGGCCTCGTTCAACGGGCATGCGAACGTTGTGGGAATGCTCCTCGAAGCGGGAGCCGATGTCAATCTGCGTGACCGAGTTGGGCGAACAGCCCTGATGTTTGCCGCCACGGGCGACAACATTGATGCCGTGAACCTGCTGCTGGAGGCCGGAGCACACGTGAACCTGGCGGATGGGCACGAGGGATGGACGGCCCTGATGTTTGCCGCGGCCGAAGGCCAGTCTGAGGTAGTCTCAGCGCTGCTCAAACGCAACGCCAATCCCAAACTCCGAGATACGGACGGCGACTCAGCCGCCGACTTCGCCTCTCAGCGCGGTCACAGAGAGCTCGCGCAGTTGCTCACGAACGTGGGCGCGGCCCCCCAGCCGAAGCATTCAGCCCCTTGACGAACGCCACGCTCTCCTCGACTGACCGATCCTGCCAGGCCAGGATCTGCTCAATGCTGGGCCTGTCCCCTCCCGCTCTGGGGAGCAGTACCCACGAGGGGTGAAACGGACCTTCAAGGACGCAGAACGCTCCCGTCCCAGGCGCCGCGCCGGCGCCGGTGGTAAGGGAGCAGCGGAACGGTGCGCTGTAGCCGTAACAGACCTCGATGATGAGTCGTTCCAAGGGGGAGTCCTCGGAGAGCGTACGGAAACACTCAGCGCAATCAATGCTGCCGGTCCCGAGGGTCACACCGGCTATCACGGGCTGATCGCCGGCGCTCTTGACCACGACATGGTCTTTGAAGTGACTGCTCACAGCGAGGGGAGCCAAAGCCCGGACAGCATCGACCGGATCTTCCCACACCATCATGGAGTTGCCCGTGTCCACGTGAGTCCCAACCCACTCACTGTCCACCTGGCGGACGAGGTCGAGTATCTGCCCTGACGTCTCATACTCGTGGTTTTCCACCCCGATACGGACGCCAAGATCAGCGCAAACCGGCACGACCTGCCGGAGCAGGCCGGGAGCCTCAGCCAACTCCTGCTCGAGGTCTCCACCGCAACTGGCGTATGTACGCAATGTGTCGGCTCCCACGGCACTGCACAGGTGAAGCATGGCGGTCAGGTGATCCGGATCCATTCCTCGCGAGTCGATCTCAACGAAGAGACCCAGAGCCTCGATGGTCTGGCGGATCTCCCGAAGTCGACCCGGATCATCACCGCCCACGTGACCGAAATTCCCACCATTGACGTTGAGTTGGACGCCGCCGAGGCCCAGCTCCGCAGACCGCTCGATGAACGCAAAAGCATCCATCGCGCCCTGTCCGAACCAGGCGTGGTAACTGAAGGTCTCGAGGCCAATCAGCATGAGCCTATCTCCCTTTCTCAACGTGCGCCGTTCTGGTGACAAGGTATACCCATGGGAGTTCCCATCACAGTTCCACCACAGCTACGGCCACTTGCTTTCCATCTGCGCTCAGTGTATCTATCGCCGCAGATCACCAACCCAAACTGAGGCCGTGGAGTCACGATGAACGAAGAGCTCCGAGTTCTGTTCCTTTGCACCGGGAATTCCTGTCGCAGCCAGATGGCGGAAGGTCTCTGCCGACACTTCCGCGGGGATGTCATTGATGCGGCTTCGGCAGGGATCGAGACACACGGTCTTAATCCCTCCGCAGTGAGAGTGATGGCTGACATCGGCATTGACATCTCCGGGCATCACAGCAAGACGGTTGCCGATCTGGGTGACGCCGTCTTCGATTATGTCGTCACTGTGTGCGGCCACGCCAACGAGACGTGCCCGTTCTTTCCCGCCCGGACCAGGGTCGTGCATCAAGGCTTCGATGATCCACCACGGTTAGCCGCGGAAGCAACGAGCGAAGAGGAAGCGCTCAACCACTACCGACGCGTGCGGGATGAGATCAGAGCCTGGATTCTCTCTCTACCGGAAGCCCTGAATTCCTGACTTTCCTCAGACATCGCCCCATGACGTCATCCAGACTCACACCACTAAATCCAGCCTTGGGCCACTGGCCCCGCACTGCTCACCACGGTCTCGGCGTGTGGCTGGCTTCCGTCGTGCTGTCGATCAGCGTTGCCGCTCAGGACGGGGCAGTCACATGGCTCCCCCGGCGCGCACCGGCAACCTTCAATCTGACGTCCAGCGTGGTGTTCCTCGACGAAGCTCCCGCGGACAGCCAGGCCCTGCTGCTCTTCAGCCCGGACGAAGGGCCAACCTGCCGCGTTGTGGTCGCCGCCACCCGCGTCTCGGTTCTGACAGAAGCCAACAACGAGACGAGGGAGCTGGCGACCGCGCCTTGCGGCGACCTCCGCGATGCGCAGCGGCACGAACTCCTCGTGAAGCGACGCGCGAGTTCCACCGCGGTTTACCTGGATGGCTCACGCCTGCTCGCGGCAGATGCCCCTTCAGAAACCGCAATCCGTTGCAGAGCAGGCTATTCGGCGAACCCGCCGGGGATTCAGCTTGAGCGACCTCGGATCCAGCCGGTCGGCCCGGTCAACTTCGCCGACGACTTCATGCGGGTAGCCGGCGAAATGGGGGCCTGGACATCACAGGCCGGCGACTGGTCGGTTGCGGGGATCGGTTTGCCGCAGTTCAGCGCCAACGCGTTCTGTTTCCGGGGCCGCGGCAACCCAGCCTATTGTGTAGCCGGCCAGTGGTTCTGGGAGAACTACCGAGTCTCTGCCTCCGTCCGAGTTGAGACGGCGGCCAATGAAGCCGGCGTCATGAGCCACATCCAGGGAACGGACACGTGGCTTTTGTTCCGCTGGCGCGGCGGCGTTCTTGAGCTGATCCGGAACACGGAAAGTGGCTACCAGTTGTTGGCCACCCACCCGTGTCAGCTTACCCCGAACCAATGGTACAAACTCAGCGTGGGCACATGCGCAGGCCGCGTCGCCTGCTACATCGACGGGGCACTCGTCTTCGGGCCCATGCCATCTCCCACTGACCACGGACAAATTGGCCTGTGGGCAAAGGGCGATGGCGGCGTACGCTTCGACGATATCCAGGCTGAGCACATCGAAGTCCTCGGACTTCCTCCTCTGGCCGGCAGGGAGGCGCACGTCAAGACGATCTTCGTGAACGACAAGTACATGAAGAACTGGTCACAACGCACAGCCGCGTCCGCTGACAGCGTCTTGGACTACACGTTCCATCAGGCACCGTCCGACTGGTCGGTCGCAGCGGGTCAGTGGGGGATACAGTCCCGTTGGGTCTGCCAGCCACGCTGGACCTGGTTTGGGGGAACGCACGACCGCGCCGCCATCGTCTGGCACAAAGCCCGGCTTCGGGGTGACGTCAGCGCGGCCATCTACGCCGCCTTCCGGATGGACTCACCATTCGACCCCGTGTATCGGCACCCCGGCGACATGAACATCACCATCTGTGCTGACGGCCGGGACCTCAGCAGTGGGTATACGTTCGTCTTCGCCGGATGGGGGAACCGGTGGAGTCGGCTTCTGCGGGCAGGCGACATTGTCGCCGAAACGAACGCTCATCTGCTCCCGGATAACCGCGATGTGTTCCCCTACGCCAAACTGCACGCGCCCTGGTATGGTCTGCGGGTCTGCAAACGAAAGAACCGCGTCGAGTGCCTGGTGGGGGACGAACGCATTCTGACCTACGACGATCCGGAGCCCTTGAGCGGGGACCGAGTGGCCATCTGGACCTGGGACAACTCTCTGCTGCTGGCTCGGGCAACCGTCACTGCCGACGACGTCCTTCCCCCGACTCTTCAGGACTATGCTCCTCCCTACCCAACAAGGGAAGAAGAACCGGCCGAAGAAGCAGATAACCGGGGTGTCTGGCGCTGCACGATTCCAGGAGAGTCCTTCGAAGTACCCGTCCCCATCGCGGGGCTCGACCTGCGTAACAAGTCACACCTTTCCTTCCGGTACCGGGCAACGCCGGACCTGATGGCAAACCTCTACGTGGAAATCCACGAACAGCTTCACTGCTTCGTCTTTTCCGCCCCAAGCATTCCTTCCAGCACGGCTCCTGTGGTAGGGCGCTTCCCCGATCCCGTCCTTGACAGCACCTGGCGCGTCGCGGACCTGGACCTCCTTGCCTGCCTTGGCCCCGCTTACCCGGAAGAAGCTCCGCTTGTGGTCAAGCGTGCGTTCCTCGGGCTTGTGAGCGATGACCAGTACGTGCTGTCCGGGTTTGGGGGCAACAGGGCTGGTGCGCAGTGCGGACTCCGCGATGTTTCGCTGAGTGCCGGCAAGGGCTCGGTCAAGGCACCACTCACGCCTCCCCGGATCACCGGACTTCACATCGTTGGGGCCCCCGGCGGGAGAGACACATTTGAACAGGGCCTGGGACAGTGGCGAACTCTCGGCGAACAGGATGGTGCGACACTGGCCCGAGATCGCTGGCACTCAGCTGAAGGGCGCTTCTCCATGCGCCTGACCAATGCGAGGCTGGGCGGGTCGTTCGGCGCCATCAACGCGGTTCCACCATTTGCCCCACACAAGGCCCCGCTCTTCACGTTCGATTACCGAATAACGGATGAGGCTCTTGCAAAACCCCCATCGGCGTGGTTCTACACCGCGCCTTCGATGGACCAACTATACGTGCAGTGAAGCTCCTTGTCACGCCCCCCCCTTTT
>Ga0209249_1000641_pt1 | contig 40817 bp, 41 predicted proteins | sample SaaInlV_200m_DNA_4_FD_184653 | JGI IMG/M metagenome (GOLD analysis project Ga0209249, IMG submission 184653) | Marine microbial communities from expanding oxygen minimum zones in the Saanich Inlet - SI037_S3LV_200m_DNA (SPAdes) (version 2) | ecosystem: Environmental > Aquatic > Marine >...
AGGGGGCACGTTTTGTCGCTGGCTCCATCGGACCAACAGGCAAACTCCCCTCTGCCGACGACCCCGATCTCTCGGATGTCAGCTACGACGAACTGTCCGAACTTTTCCGTGAGCAGGCAACCGGTCTGCTTCAGGGCGGCGTAGATGTGCTTCTCATCGAAACATCTCAGGACATATTAGAAGTCAAAGCCGCCATCGAAGGCATCCAAACTGCTTTCGCCGAGACAAAGATCGTAGTCCCGTTGCAAGCCCAAATCACGCTCGATACGACGGGCAGAATGCTCTTCGGCACCGACATCGCCGCCGCCGTCTCCATCCTCGAAGGGCTGCCCATCGACGTTATCGGCATGAACTGCTCCACCGGTCCCGAGCATATGCGCGCGCCCATCGAATTTCTCGGCGAAAACACCACCCTGCCCGTTTCCTGCATCCCCAACGCCGGCATGCCCATGAACGTGGACGGCGAAGCGGTTTATCACCTTGAGCCTGAAAACTTTGCCAACGACCTGTATGAATTTGTTGAAAAAAATAATATCTCAGTGGTGGGGGGATGCTGTGGAACGACACCGGCGCATTTGTCGGCATTAGTGGAAAAGATGCGGGGTACCGCTCATCCGCATCGTCCGGATCGCTCTACCCCGAGGCTTGCTTCCGGGATCCGATCATTTACCATGCGACAGGAACCTGCCCCGTTAATCATCGGCGAGCGTTGTAATGCGCAGGGCAGCCGAAAATTCAAACGCCTGCTCCTCGAAGAAAATTGGGATGAAATTCTCGAAGTTGCCCGCCAACAAGTGGATTACGGCTCTCACGCCCTCGATATTTCTGTCGCCGTCACCGAAAATGACGACGAATCTCAGCTCATGCACGATGTTGTCCGCAAACTGGTCACAGCAGGCATTGATGTGCCGCTCGTTTTTGATACGACCGACATCGCCGTGATGGAAGCCGGGCTAAAAGTTGCCCCCGGGCGCTCGATGCTCAACTCCACCCATCTCGAAAGCGGACGAGAAAAAGCCGATAAAGTCTTTGCGCTGGCAAAGAAACATAACGCCACCGTGATGGTGCTGACCATTGACGAAGTAGGCATGGCAAAAACTGCCGAACGAAAACTGGAGATTGCGAAACGAATTCACGATATTGCTGTCAACGATCACGGCTTGAAATCCGAAGATTTGATTTTCGATGCCCTGACCTTCACCCTCGCCACCGGCGAAGCGGAATATATCGACTCTGCCAAAGATACGATTGAAGGGATAAAACTGATCAAAGCCGAATTGCCCGGTGTTTTCACATCGCTGGGCGTTAGCAATGTCTCCTTCGGCTTGAGCAAAGGCGCTCGCCCGATCATCAACAGCACCTTCCTCTATCACTGCGTTCAAGCTGGCTTGGATATGGCGATCATCAATCCCGCTCATACCCCGCCCTTTGGCGAAATCCCCGCCGATGAGCGCGAAATGGCAGAAGATCTGATCTTCAACAAACGCCCAGATGCACTTCAACGCATCATCGAGCATTTTGAAGGACGAGAAGCAACCGCTTTAGATACATCCATTGACCCCACCGAAGGAATGACCCTCGCTGAAAGACTCCACTGGCGGATAGTCCTTCGCCAGCCCGGCGCAGTTGGTGAATCTGCGAGTGTTGAAAATGATGTAGTAGAGATTGTTGAAGGCGCTTTTCTCCCTTCTCCCCTTGGGAGAAGGGTCGGGGATGAGGGTGATAGCCCATACAAGCTCCCAATGTCCGAAGCCTTCAAAGCCCGTGTACGAGAGTTACGCAAAGAGCAAACAGACCCCGAAAAACTGATGTGGACACTACTTCGTAATCGTGCATTAGACGGCGCAAAATTCCGACGACAACACCCACACAAAGGCTACATTTTAGATTTCTATTGTCATGCTGCGAAATTAGCCATTGAATTAGATGGCAGTGGACACCTTGAAGAAGAACAGATACGTCATGATGAAGAACGTACAAAGATATTAGAAGAAGATGGCATTAAAGTTCTCCGCTTTTGGAATAATGATGTTAGCAATGATACAGAAACGGTGCTTGGTGAAATCTGGGAGGCTTTAGATGCACGGGGAGGGTTCCCTCACCCTAGCCCTCTCCCAAAGGGAGAGGGGACTCTGGCTTCTCCCGATGGGGCAAGCGTTGGAGATGAAAGAATGTTCGATAATCTCCACGATTCGGCTATTTATCAACTTAACAACGTCCTGCTCCCCGCCATGAAAGAAGTTGGCGATAAATTCGGTGCGGGCGAGTTAATCCTGCCCTTCGTGCTCCAATCTGCTGAAGTGATGAAGAAAGCTGTTGCAAGATTGGAAGAATATCTTGAGCGCGCTGAAGGGACATCCAAAGGCAAGGTCGTTCTCGCCACCGTCTATGGCGACGTGCATGATATTGGCAAAAATCTGGTCAAAACCATTTTGACGAATAACGGCTTTGAAGTCGTTGATTTGGGCAAACAAGTTCCGGCAGAAACAATTATCAAGGCTGCCATCGAAGAAAAAGCAGATGCGATTGGGCTTTCGGCGTTGCTCGTGAGTACGTCCAAGCAGATGCCGCTGATCGTCAACGAATTGCATCGACGCGGACAGAATATCCCCATAATGTTGGGCGGCGCGGCGATCAATCGACGTTTTGGGTTACGCATCAACAAAACCGAAGATGGCGGGCAATATGGCGCAGGCGCTTTCTATTGTAAAGATGCCTTTGAAGGTCTCGAGACAATGGAAGAATTGCAAGATGATAAAAGGAAACCTGCGCTAGTAGAACGCTTGCAAGCCCAGGTCACGCGCGAAATCGAACGAGCATCTCAGGAAAAATCCAAGAAGAAAAGCAGCATCCAGCGCTCGAAGGTTGTGCCAAATCCCATCCCGCTTCCATTCAAATTAGGCGCAAAGATCGTTAAAGATATGCCGCTGGAAATGGTCTTTGAGCATCTTTATAAAAAGGAACTTTTCCGCTTGTCGTGGGGCGCGAAAAATGCGCACGGCGCAGAATGGGAAAAGCTCGAAGCCGAGTTCGAAACGCGGCTGGCGAAGATGAAAAAGGAAGCCGTGCAAACGGGCTGGCTCAAGCCGCAGGGCGTTTACGGCTTCTTCCCCTGCCAGGCGGATGGCGACGAACTTGTCATTTACAACCCCACCCCCTCTCTCGGTCTCTCCCCCTTCGGGGGAGAGAAGGCTGTTGGAAGTACAACAGAAGTCCTTCCCCCTTCGGGGGAAGGATTTAGGAAGGGGGAAGAGCTGACACGCTTCGCCTTCCCCCGCCAACCCACTGGCGACAATCTCTGCCTAGCAGATTACTTCGCCCCCCTCGGCTCCGAGCAAATGGACGTGGTCGCCTTCCAGGTCGTCACCGTCGGGCAGGAAGCAACCAAGAAATTTGATGCCCTGCAAGATGCCGGTGACTATTCCGAAGGCTATTATGTGCACGGCTTGGCTGTCCAGACTGCTGAAGCGGCGGCAAATTATTTGCACGCACATATCCAGCGTGAGATGGGAATCCCTGCAAAACAGGGCAAACGCTACTCGTGGGGCTACCCTGCCATCCCCGATCTGGATGACCACAAAAAGGTTTTCGAGTTACTCCCCGTTGAAGAAGCGCTTGGCATGACTTTGAGTGCTGCCTATCAATTGATCCCTGAGCAGTCTACTGCGGCGATCATTCTGCATCATCCTGACGCGAGCTACTATACGGTTGGTGAGAGCAGGACCGAGCAGTTGAGTAAATAAATTTATGAAGGTGACCGTCACCTTTGAGAGGTTTTAGATGTATCGCAAGTTACTAAAAGCAAAAATCCACCGCGCGGTGGTCACCGAAGCTGATTTACATTATGAAGGCAGCCTGACGGTGGATAAAAATCTATTAGACGCTGCCGACATTCTCGAATACGAGATGGTACAAGTTGTGGATATCGATAACGGCACACGTCTTGAAACCTATGCCCTTATTGGGGAGGCAGGTTCGGGTGAGATCAAAGCCAACGGGGCAGCTGCGCGTTTAATCCACCCGGGCGACAGGGTCATTATCATGACCTACGTCCACGTCTCTGAAGAGGAGCTTGGTCATTGGCAACCAAAGATCATCCTGATGAACGACGATAACTCGATTAAAGAGATCTTCTAACCATAAATAGAATAAACGACAAAAAACTCTGCAGAGATGATGAACTGCAGAGTTTTTTATTACAAACAGCCATAGAAAAGAGTTGACTTCTGCTAGCGTAAGCGCTATTATAAACATACAAATTACGCTAGCGTAAGGATTATCTTTATGACAACTAACCCAAAATGGATCACCACAGAAGAAGCTGCCAAACGTTTGAGCGTCAGCACCGCCCGTATTCGCCAAATGGTAGCCGCAGACCAGCTTACCGGAAAAAAGGTAGGCAACAAATATCGTGGTCAGTGGCAAATCTTGGCTAGTGATGTCGAAAAGAGATTTTATAAAAAAGGAGCACCCTACAAAATGCGCGTTAAAAATCGAATGACCCCAAGCCCTATTACTGCAACACCTGAAACCAATTACAACGAAGCTCTACGGCTAATGCAGCAAAATCATATTAAGAATTTACCCATTGTCAACAAACGTAACGAATTGGTTGGCATTGTCACACGTGGCGATATGCTAAAAGCGGAGCCTTCTCTCGTGACCACCTTAAGTGCATACGAGATCGTTTCCTTGCTCGAAAAAGTTACCATGAAGAAAATTATGAACTCGCCAGTTTACGCTATCGACGAGAATTGCAGCATCACCAATGCTGCAAACTTCATGCTGGATAACAAGATCACTTGCCTCCCAATTGTTCAAGACGGCAAATTGGTCGGGATCATCACAGATACAGATATTTTCAAGACCTTCGTAGAGATCACCGGTGGCGGGCAGGCTGGTACCCATATCGAAGCGCGGATGCCAGATCAGCAAGGACAGCTGGCTCCATTTGTTCAGGCAGTTACGAATGCCGGCAGCTACATAGCATCGATCGTGATTACGTACGAAGAAAACGGATATGGCTATGTCGATGTCAAAGAACGTGGCGGCGACGAAGCTGTGATCCAGCAAGAACTGGAAAAGCTTGCCAGCATTGATAATATCAACTTCCGAGCCAGCGGGCAGGATAAATTACTCACATTCAAGTAAGATATTAGGCATTTCTCCGCTAAAGAATGCTCTCACAAAAGAGCTAACGTTTAGCCAGATATCTCTCAACCACATAGGAGCCTGCAAATAAGCAGGCTCTTTTTTTATGGGAATGGTAAAATCTAAACACTTATTCCTGTTCCCTAATCAACCAAACACTTAAAATATGCTCCTAACCATTGATATTGGCAACACCAATTTAACCCTCGGTCTTTACGAAGGCGAGGTTTTAAAATCCCATTGGCGTTTGGCGACTGATCAGAAGCGAATGCCAGACGAATATGGCCTCCAGCTTTTGGGCGTACTCCAACAAGCGGGATGTGAAACCGAATGCCTCATCGGCATTTGTCTTGCTTCCGTTGTTCCACATCTGACTCAGCATGTAGCGCTGGCTTGCGAAGAATACCTGAAGCTCAAACCGCTCATTGTAGATGTGGGCATCAAGACCGGCGTGCGCATCCTGTACGAAGACCCACGTTCCGTTGGCGCAGACCGTGTTGCAGATGCGGTCGCTGTTCACACGCTCTATGGCGGCCCCGCCTGCGTGATCGATTTTGGCACAGCAACGACGTTTAACGCGGTCAACGCCAAAGGCGAGTATCTTGGCGGGGCGATCACGGCAGGCGTTAATCTCGCCGCGGATGCGCTCTTTGAACATGCTGCCAAACTCCCGCCTGTAGACATTGCGCGTCCACCCTCCGTGATCGGGAAGAATACTGTCCACGCAATGCAGTCGGGCTTGCTTTTTGGTTACGTTAGCATGGTGGAGGGGATGGTCTCCCGTTTTCGAGCAGAACTCGGTGACGAGATGAAGGTCATTGCAACGGGCGGACTCTCGAATTTGATCGCCAGCCAAACGGATGTGATCGATATCATTGCCCCGTGGCTAACTTTGGATGGACTGCGCATGATCTGGGAATTAAATCAAGCGTAATGCACAAAATAAAGTTTCTTTTATTCATATTTGTTCTTTTAGTTGCAAGCTGTACGCCACAAGCAACACCTATTCCTACACCTATCCCCAGTGAAACGCCACAGCCTCCCACCAAAACGCCCGAGCCGAGTTTAACCCCGACCAAGACAATGACCGCGACTCCCGCGTCCACGCCCACGCAAGTTTGGGTCAGGAACGGTCCGGGCATCGTCCAATGTCCGATTCTCCTTTATCACCACGTCGCTATTTCACCGATCGAGAGTCAGTATTACGTCCATCCTGAAAATTTTGCACTGCATATGCAGGCATTGGATGAATGGGGCTTTACGCCGATCCCGCTTTCTCTTTTGGTGAAGGCAATTACCGAGGGAGCGAAACTTCCGCCGAGGCCGATTGTTATTTCTTTTGACGATGGTCGCCTGGATATTTACGAAAACGCTTTCCCGATCATGCAGGAGCATGATTTTATAGGTGTCTTTTATATAATTAGCAGCGGCTTAGGTGATGATGGTTTGGTCGGTATAGATGAGTTGAAAGAAATGGCAGCAGCGGGCTGGGAAATTGGCAGCCATAGCTACAGCCACGCAGATCTTTCAACATTGGATACGGATGCTTCGTATCGTGAAGTGGTCAATTCACGTTATGAGTTAGAGCAGGCATTAGGTGTGCCGATCAATTCCTTTGCATATCCTTTCGGAACGATCACTGAACTGGCTGGTGCCCAAGTGCATACTGCTGCGTATGAATCAGCTGTAGGATTGGGACATACCCACACCCAAGGACCAGGCAATCTTTTTTATCTGCAACGCCGCCCGATCAGTTGGGATTACGACCTAAAATTATTGGCACTTGTATTGGGCTGGGAAGGCCCGATCAACTTGGAAAAACCTTGAAATTAGATGCTCTCTATTCGCATCACGCCGGACACCCACAAGGGTGCCGTCGTGAAAAAGGAAAAGGATAATCGCATGAAAAAAATCTTGTCTATTAGTATGGGCTCATCCTCGCGCGACCACAGCACTGTCCACGAATTCCTGGGAGAAAAATGCGAAATCTCTCGCGTTGGCTATAACGCAGATATGGACAAAGTCATTGAAGCCTACAAGGAATATGACGGCAAAGTGGATGCCTTCGGTGTAGGCGGGGTTGAGTTTTATCTTGGCGTAGGGGAGAAAAAATATTACTTCCGTGAAGTAAAACAGATTCGCACTGCCATCCAAAAGAGCAAAGCGGGCGATGGTAACGGGATCAAAGGCATTCTTGTAAAACGAGCACTGATAGCTCTTGAAGCCAAACTCAACGAAGAAGGTAAAACACTGAAAGGCATGAAAGCCTTAAAAACCAACGCCGTAGATCGCTATGTAATGGCAGCCGCACTTGTCGAAGCGGGCTGCGATGTTACCTTTGGCGACCTCATGTTTTCTCTTGGTCTGCCCATTCCTGTTCGCAGTTTACGTGGCGTACAGATCATGGCGGCCACACTACTGCCAATCATCACCAAAATGCCCTTCAAATGGTTCTATCCGCTCGGCTCCGAGCAGGATAATCCACCCAAACCAAAATGGGAAAAATACTACCAAGAAGCCAATATTCTCGCTGGCGATTTTGTCTCTATCCGCGCCGGTATGCCCGATGACCTAACAGGCAAAATTGTTCTCACCAACACCACCACGGCCAAAAATGTCGAAGAACTCCGTGAGCGCGGTGTGCATCTGCTCGTCACCTCCACGCCACGTCTTGAGGGACGCACTTTCGGCACGAATGCCATGGAAGCAACCCTCCGCGCACTAATCGATAAGCCCGATGACGAAATTACCGAAGCCGATTTTATCGACATTATCGAACGTATCCCACTTGAACCGAATATTGAAATACTGAATTAGTTCCTGAGCGGAGCGAAGCGCAGTCGAAGGACGGTGCTCATAAAACCCGCTCTTCGACTACGTTTCCGCGACACCCTTCGGGTACGATGTCGCTACAGTTCCACTCAGAGACTAGCAATGACCGACCTCCAGCACGACCCCGACTACTTCCTTGAACTTCAAACCAAAACGGGATGGGGCGCCATGCTGCGCTCCTTCGCATCCTGGCTTGGCCCGAAACCTGCCTCCCTTATCTTGGACGTGGGTACAGGTCCCGGGCTGCTTCCCGCCATCTTCACCCAAAAAGGATGCCGCGTAATTGGCGCAGATTCATCTTTCGAGATGTTCCATGATGCCCTACATCCCGATCTTGTGTTGGCAAGTATCTTATCTCTGCCCTTCAAACCTGCAACCTTCGATCTAATAACTGTTTCTAATTTGCTCTTCTTCCTCCCCGACCCCCTTGCGGCTCTCCAAAAAATGACACATTTGCTTGCGCCCGATGGCGAGATCGCCCTGCTCAACCCCTCTGAACAAATGACTGTTGTAGCCGCCACCACTCTTGCCAACAAGCGCGGACTGGAAGGTTTGGCACGCGAAACCCTGCTCAACTACGCCGGGCGTGCTGAACGCCACTTCCGCTGGAGCGAAACCGATCTGCGCAAGCTTTTCGACGATGCGGATCTGGCGTTGGTAGATACAACAACAAAAATGGGTGACGGTCTCGTTCGCTTTGCACGCGGACATAAAAGACAAGCATAACGTAAAAAGCCTTCCGAAAATTCGGAAGGCTTTTTTGTCGTTAGAAATTCAGTTTATTCTTCAAGCTGTGTGACCTCTGTTTCCGGTTCAACCGCCAACTCGGGCAGCGCTTTCAACTCGCGATAAACCAACGTCCAAACAGTAGAAGTATAGGTCTGAACCCAGCCCTGTAACATCACCCAAGGCGAGAAACCAACGATGAAGAAGAGCGGCAGAACGAAAAGCCCGCCAGCCACCCAAGGCAGGTATCCACTCAGGAAGAGACTGAAGAAACCCACCATCAGCAAACCTGGGATCGAGGCAACAACTGCCCCAGCAACGACTGTGATCGCGATGACCGGCAAACTGACCACCATCGCAATGATCGAGGCAATCGCCCAGGCAATACCCAAGCCGACCATCACCAACCACATGATACCGATATCCTTCCAATTCTCGCGAAAGAGCTGGAAGCCAGCCCGCAGCGAGTCACGTACACCCAAATTTTCAAAGGCAGCCGCTCGCCAGAAGAATTGGCGCAGTAGGCGCAGGAAAACCATCACCAGCGCAAAGACGAAAAGCACTACCAATACGACAGCGATGATGCCTGCCATGCTAGCCCATGTGGCGCTATTTAGACCGGAGACAGAAACCATCTTATAGATCACAACGCCCATCACGGCGAAGAAAGCCAGCAGGATGAAGACCGGTAGATGCACGAACAGATCGATCAGGAAAAAGCGCCACGCGGTGCGCGACCAGCCCAAACGCCAACCCTCACGAAAAGTCATCTTTGTGCCGCTGGCTTCATACTCATCCACCATACGAATGACCGAGTTCTCCGAGACATAGCGGGCAATGGTCATCAAAATGCTGATGACGATCATCACCAAGACAAACGCCCCACCAATCCAGATCAGGGTGCTTATTTCACCTTGAGGGATATTGGCTTCAGTGAAAAACGCTTCAAAGGCTTCGCCCGCGTTGTTAAAAGTTTGCTCCATATTACTAGGCATCTGATATTCTTCACTACCATCAACCGTATAGCGTGAGCCACTGTTCCCGCTCCCGCCGGATGAACCGGAGGCAGTTAAAGCTAGAATAAAACCAAATATCCACAGGACGCGATAATTCCAGACGATGTTCCAGGCGCGTTTTATGATTTTGACGGGGTCCATGATTTTCTCCTTCTCTGCACGAAGCAGACGTGAACGTGGGCTTGCTTCAGTTCCCGAACTGTTGCTTCGGTCCCAAACGGGTTTGGCGTACCCACCAGATAGCGATCCAACTCAGGTAGAGCATGGCAAGGGCTACTTGCCAGATCAATTGTGAGAAGAACTGTCGAATAAAAGTTTCAGAAGGCACCAGCCACTCCAGCATGCTTGGATCGAGCAGCCCAAAGCGCCCCAAGAGGGCGGAGTAATTGGTGGAATTCCCTGCGAAAATGGATGCGTTTTCCACCAAGCCGAGATTGCTGGCTGCACCGACCAGATCGCCAGCAACTGTATAAATGCTGATGAATGCCCAGGTAGCGATCAATCCGATAGGTGCCAGCCACCAGCCATACTCGAGCCATTTGCGGGATGCCGGTTCTTTTAAGGGTTTGCGCGGCAATTGTAGAGCAACGTTGGCAACAAGCTGCTCGGGGGGTGAAAATTCCGGCAAGGGGACCTCAGCAAGCGTCCCGGAGAGCGTTTCGAGAGTTTCCAGTTCTGCACGGCATTCTTCGCAGGTTTCCAGATGCGCTTCAGTTTTGCGGTGCTGCTGCGGATTCAATTCCCCATCCAGATAAGCATTGAGTAATTCAAATTTGTGATCAGGCATAAGTAACCTCCGCATGGAGTTCCAATTGTAAGGAGAGTTTATCTTTGAGCAATTTGCGGGCATAACTCAAACGGGACATGACGGTGCCGAGAGGGATATCGAGGGTGTCGGCGATCTCGCGATAAGAGAGATCTTCATACTCGCGCAAGATCAAGACGGCACGGCTGGTATCTGGCAAGGCGATGATGGTATCGCGGACGATTTCGCTGCGCTCTGCGCTGACAAGGCTTCTTTCTGGCGTAGGTCTTTTATCGACAAGATTCAGATCATCAATTGTGTTGGGGATAATGCGTTTTTCCTTGCGCAGCATATCTATGGCCGTGTTTACAGCAATACGGTAAAGCCAATTGCGCAGCGATGATTTTGGGCGGTACGAGGGCAGCTTCAACCAAGCCTGGATAAAAGTCTCCTGTGCGGCGTCTTCTGCCAATTGCTGGTTACCACACATGCGATAAACCACACTCTGCACACCTTGAGCATGGACACGGATCAATTCACCAAAGGCATTACGATCGCCTTTTTGTGCCTGTGTGATCAACGAGAATTCCTTGGCTGGTGATATTGTTGCCACTACGAAACCTTTCAGAAGAAGTTTTGTCGTTCTATTATCTTAACGTAAAAGCCCCCGTTTTTATTCGAAAAGAAAAAGCCTTCCAGTACTTGAATAAGTCTGAAAGGCTTTTTGAAACGCGTCTACTATTGTTCTTTATCTGAAATCAGTGAATAAATGTCAAAGCCTTCAACTGTAATGATCTTTTTATAGTGTGTTTCTGCAAAATTGAAAAAAGCATTCTGATAAGGAGTTTTTTCAAAAATTAAGATACCCTCACGCTCTATTTGTGCAGCGCGAATAACAGGATCAATGGAAAGAATGTAATCTGGCGCTTTTGAGTACATATCCACGATCATTGCAGGAGGAGCCTCTGCTATCATTGTTGAGAATGCCAAAGCCATATCTTCTGTATAAGGGGATCTCTCATAAGCTGGGTAAAAAAGAAAAGGCGTGGGTGCGTCTCTTTTTGTCAGATAATTAATACTGGGATACACCCCCCAAGCCAAAATAGTGTCCTCCTTTTCTGTATTCTCACGCAAAAAATCTGCAAGAGGATCGTTATATTCAACCCCTTTCTCACGGTGAAAAAGAAGGCGGGCTGCCGTTTCCTGATAATCTCCAAAAATACCCGTAGTCATATAAATGGCAAACGCTATTGGTAACAGCAAAATGAAACTGTTTTTTTTGTCTTCGAGTACATCGAGGAAACGCATAGAAAAGATATGTTCTGAAAAAGTACTAAACGAAATCGCTGTTAATACAGCGATCGCAGGCATCCAGGAAATAAAATAGTGAAGATAGCTTTTGCCAGAAATACTACTTAAGATGACTTCAAGGGGCAAAAGAAATAATACAAAAATCTTCAAAGAAGACAGAGATTTTAATGAACGCTCTATAACTACTTGATACAAGACCGCTAAATAGCTAAAAAGAGCAATAAACGCGGGCCACCCTATATAGCCTATTCCTCTCCATAAACTTAGATAGAACGCATGATGTGCCTGTGAGTAAAAGAAGTTATATAAAATTGATGCTTCGATCATCTCTGCAAAAATTCCTTTTTGGGAAAAGTACAGAGAGATAATCAAAAAGCTGGCAACAGTTGCCAAAAGAGTAACCAATATTGTCTGGGCTAGCTGACGATACTTCCGCGAAGATAATTGAGAAAAAGATATTGACAAAAAAATCAGCAGCGGGACGCCTATATTATTGGCACGAAACATAAAATTAACGACAAGCGCCAGACCAAGTAATAGGAGGAACTTATTATTAAAGTCTTTCCCATCAAGAGAGATGAAATAGGCTAAAGAGATGAAACTGAGAAAAAGCGAGTACTCTTCCGTAAAATTTCCACCTTCAAAAACACGAGATAATCCGTAGAGCCAGGCTATGCTTGAAAATAACGCCGCTCCATGCCCCCATTTTTTTTGAACAACCCTGAAGAAAACAGCGCTTTCAACAAAGAGAAAAACAAATTCCAGTAACCAAACACCCCAACGAGATCCTTTGCCAACCAGTAAACCCAAGGCGTTGATGTAAAAAATGATAGGGCCCTTACTATCCCAAAAATCGATATAAGGAATCTTCCCTTTTAAGATCTGAGAACCCGCATATAAGAAAAAGCCATTATCCCGACTTAAGGCTTCTTTGTAGGGATTCGATTGAGATAAAACAAGAGCAACTAATAAAGCTAAAAATAATAGCCCCCAAAAGGCGTTGAATCTTTCTAGTATATTTCTTTTCATAAGTATGTATCTGTTTCCTGAACAGCCCTACTCATCCATTTACAAAATATATCTACAAGCTCAACAACTTTCAATATGGTTATTATACCTATAATAAGATTTTTCTCATCTTTATTTTCTTTAAAATGTGGGGATAACTCTGGGTTTAGTTGAGTTTTCTTCAGGGCTTAAATTTTGCCAGCATAGTCTTTTTCGCGGCAGAGGCTAGAAAAGAGGCCTCCACAGCAAAGCGATTACAACTTTTTATCTCTTCAAAGCTCATCCCTAAAATCTCATGCGCAATCCGGTATTCGTTGTTCAGGTTAGTCTCCAAAATTTCGGGGTCATCAGAGTTGATGGTGACGCGCACGCCTAGATCAAAAAGTTTTTTAAGCGGATGTGCTTCAATCGTTGGCACAGAATTTGTCAGGTAATTGCTCCACGGATTGACCTCCAGAGTGATCCCATTTTCGATCACCATCTCAACGGCAGCCATATCTTCGATAATGTGGATGCCGTGCCCGATCCGCTCTGGACCCACGGCTTGAATCGTTTCTATTACCGCTGACGCGGGCGTATCCTCTCCCGAATGGATCGTGATCCCCAGTCCTGCATCTTTAGCGCGCAGCACCGGACGGACAAATTCGCTGATCGGGTGCTGTGTTTCGCTATCAGCCAGGTCAATGCCATGGATCAGATCCCGGTGGCGGATCGCCCAATCAACAGTTTTCTCGCACGATTCAGCACCCATGCTTCGGGAGGTGATCGCGATCAGACCAATTGCCATCCCAAATTGCGTTTCAGCTTGAGCTTTGGCACGCAGGAGGCCATCGAGTGCCGCGTCCCAATCCAGATCATGACCACTAAAAGCCCAATCTGGTGAGAAGCGCACCTCAAGCAATTTAATATTTTGCCGAGCAGAATCTTCGAAGAATTCCCAGGCAATCCGCTCGAAAGCCTGCGGAGATGCGATGCTCCTTTGCGCAATATTGAAAGCCTCCAGCACAGCGTCCAGACTCTCCCACTGGTCATAGACCTTAACATGCGGATTTAGTTCATCAACATCGTAAGCGGGCAAATCCAGATTATGTTCTTTAGCTATGTCGATGATCGTACTAATGCGGATAGCTCCCTCAAGATGGACATGGATCTCGGTTTTGGGAATATCGTTATATTTTGGGTCGAAGTTTTTCATATATCTATTTCCGCATCAACGCAATTTTGTATGGATACAAGGTTGCTGTCATCACCCCTTCTGCTACAGCTGGATCATTTTCCATGATCTTTTTCGCCGCAATTTCATTTTCTGCCTCAAAGATAGCGATCCCAAATGTAGATTCATCTGCGTTTTGTGTTCGCCCCATCAGGATCATCACGCCTTTCTCTGTCAGGTCTTTAAGATAGGCAAAATGTTGAGAAACGACAGCATCTTCCTCGGGCGTGGAGCCTTCGGTCAGCATTTCGGGACGGGTTACCTTGAGCACATAGATCCACTGCTTCATATCATATTCCCTACCCCAAAAGAAAATAAACAGCTGCGCCAACCCCGCATAGGAGCACGCTGCCGAGCGCTAATAAAATGACCAGATTACGAGAGCCACCTCTATCTTCCTGAATAATGGATGCCTGCTGGAAGAGCGGTTTCGACGCGCGAAGCTCAGTATCCTCCCAAACGGGCATTGCTTCTGGATGTGAAGGATGAATACCATCTAGATTGGGCATCTCCGAGATGATCCCCATCTTCTGGAGCATGCCCATACCCTTTTCCAGATTGATGCGTTGCTCTTGTGTTAAATTCTTAAAGCCGCCAACTTGCTTCCCGTCCACAACGACGTTGGTGCTAGCAATCGCCTGAACAATATTGCTGACCACATCGCCTTGAAAAATATCGGGAATGCCATCCTGATTCTCGTCCTTGAATTGCCCCATTAGTTGTTCATAAGCTCGTCGCTCGGATGAAGGCATCTCGGCGAGGTCATTGTAGACTTTTCCATTAAAGGTGATCTTGGGCATCGAAGGCTCCTTTTACGTCTTTTTATAAGGTGGTTTTATCTTACTGGGTTTCCTGGCAAAAAGCAAAAACCTTCCGAGACGTGGATGATCTTGGAAGGTTTTATATTGCTCAATTAGTAATTTTATAGGCGCGCAATCAAGCGTCCACGACGAAAGATACGGCTGCCGAACCAGATCAGGGCAACGTCAATCACCCATAGAATAAGCCCGATAAAAAAGACAATCCAGGTGCTGAAATACATTGCCCCAGAGAGTTGACCAAACATGAGCAATAAGACAGGGATGACAACTGCTCCCCCCGTTTGATAGGCATCCTGAAAACCCTGGGCACGAGCGGAAACGAGCACCATTGTGCCCAGGCCCAGCCCTGCCGCTGCCGGAGATACCCATAAGACAAGAACGATCCACATCCAGTTGGGGAAAAAGATCATGCCCATCGTTGGCCAGGCTGCGGCATTTGCCATGACGATGTACAACAAGAATCCTGCCAGTGCGACAACGATTGCTGCCAGCCAGGATGAAATTAATTTTGCTATGAAAAGCTCACGATCTGATGTTGGCGTATAAAGTAAAGATTCGAGCGTACGACGTTCACGTTCCCCAGCGAAACTATCCGCTGCAATGACGGAAGCGACCATCAGAGGAATGATCAAAAACATGGGTGCCAGCATATAGACAAGAAAAAAGACAATGGTTTGCTGTTCAAGTGTATAAGGCGCTAATTCAGTACGCAAGCCAATGGGCATCTGCTCGATCAGGGTGGCGATTTCGTCGAGAGAAGTGCCGCCCATATTAACCATTGATGGAGCGAGAGCACTTAGCCATGGAATAATGCCAAACAAAATCAAGGGAACCATGATGGTTGGGATGAGAACGCCCTTGTTTTGGAGAACGATTTTCAAATCTTTGCGAACAATAGCAAAAATAGCGCGCCAATTCATTGGACTGCCTCCTTTTCACCATGCAAGGCAAAGTAGACATCTTCGAGAGAGGGCTGGTGTGCTGCGATGTGATAAACGCGGATGCCTTTTTTGACCAATAAGCTGACCAGCGCGGGAATCACATCTCGACTAGGGATTGTCAAGGTCAGATTCCCGTTGACGTGGCGTGGCAAGCCCTGGGTCAGGGGCGATGCGGATGAGAGCGCGTTCAGCGCGACGTCAACTTGCTCCGGGGAAACTTCTATGTCCACATCCAATCGACGGACATATTGCTGCATCAAATCTTTGGGCGTACCGATCGCTGCCAGTTTGCCGTGTTCCATGACGGCGACACGGTCGCATAACTTTTGGGCTTCGACCAAATTGTGCGTACAAAGAAAGACTGTGCGTCCTTTTTCTTCTGATAAATTGGCGATCAGTTCGTTGACCTGATTGGCAGCGACGGGATCAAGCCCGGCGGTGGGTTCATCAAGAAAAAGGACTTCAGGATCGTGCAATAAGGTGCGCGCCAGTGCTAATCGCTGACGCATACCCGTACTGAAAGCCTCCATTTTTTCATCGGCATACTTACTCAATCCAAAAAAATCCAACAATTCGCTGACGCGAGCGGAAATCTTCTCGTGCGGCAGACTAAACAGATCGGCATAGATAAGCAGGTTGTCGCGGGCGGTCAAGCGGTTTTCCACAGAAGCAGATTCGGTGAGCACGCCGGTGCGCGCCCGCAGGGAGGGGCCATCGTTGAGCGGATCCAGATCAAGAACACGCATCGAGCCGCTGTGTGCTTCGAGAACACCATTCAACAAGCGGACGGTTGTGGTTTTGCCAGCCCCATTATGACCAAGAAAGCCGAAAACTTCTCCGGCCTGCACTTCGAGGGAAAGATCGTTTACGGCGATATTCTCGCCAAAACGACGCGTCAGCTTTTCGACGCGAATAACAGAATGATTCATAGGTTTTCCTTCTTCAAATTCTCTATAATTTCATCGATAATGATACTCTAATTTGATTTAGTGATCCCCATAAAAAGTAAAAAGCCTCCCAAGACGTGGATGATCCTGGAAGGCTTTTTGGGTCTGCTGAAAAGTTGACAGCCATTTCCAAACCTGAATTTTATTCCAGCACTACGCTGAACCAATAAGTGACATCACCCTGCTTCCAACTTGTGTGCACGTCAATGATATAAGCGCCGGGCGCGACTGTTGGAGACCAATCGATAAAATCGGATGGGGCCATACTCTCTGAGATGATGCTTTCGCCGAAAAGCTCATCGCTGATCGAAATGGTGACTTCATCCGGGAGCGGTGTATCAAACTGAAAGCGGATCGCTTCGCTCGCGGAGAGAGACGTGGTCTCGTTAAAATAAGGCTCCATTGTATCGACGCAGAGGGTAGCACCAACCCCCTCCTCCCAGCAATAGGAACTCTGGAATCCGTCTACAAGTTCGCTACCTGAAAGCAGATAAACCAGCGGTGGGCTATCAATATTGCCGCCCCCGCAGGCGGTTAAGAAGATGAGTATTAGAACGATCATCAAGAATAGTTTTTTTGACATTTTCTTCTCCTTCGTAAATTACAATTACTTGGAACGCTCAGTTCTCAATGTTAAAACGGATATAAGAAAGAGCAGTATCCCGATCACGATCATCCCGCCAACGAAAAATACGGAGATAAATCCCGATCGGTAGGGGCTTCCTGAAAGTATTGCCGGTAGCTGAGTTGCCCCTGCCGCAATGGGCCAAAAGAGACCCAAAAAGATATGCACGATATATCCCCGGCGTAGGCGACGACCCAGCCAAAAAATGCCCAAACCCTGCAGCGCGAAGATACTTGCGATCACATAGGTCAGCACAAATATAGGTACTCCGGCTTTGGCAGGTTCACCTGTCGCAAAATCTTCCAGTGTGTGCGGGAGTGCGAAGAAGATCAGGAGCAAAGACAAGATCACAACACTGGTGCTCTTGGATGATATTTTAACTTTTTTTGCAGACATATTCTTCTTCCTTTTAGATAGCTTTACTAGGTTGGGTCTTTTCCTTCGTGGAAGAAACCGCTTTGTGCAGAATTTCAAGGAATTCATCCAATGGGACGCGATGGATGCGCGCCGCCCATTCGACAGTGACAGCTTTGGCAGCCAGCGCTCGGATGGAAAAACGCGCCACTCTTTTGATGCCAAAGACTTCCATGACATTGGCAATGTCGCCATATTCTTTAAGAATATCTGCAACGCGGGTATCTTTTGTTATTTCCATAATTTTCTTTTTTTCCTTAATTAAGAAAAGCCATCTGTCGTGGATGAAGATGGCTTTTGTAGACAGGCAGAACAATCTTAATGTGGACTATTTCTGTCAGATTATATCATGCTCAATTATCAGTTATTACTCATTTTCCGCACAAAAAGCCTCCCGAGACCTGCATGATCCTGGAAGGCTTTTTAACTTTTCACAGACTTACAAACGACGCGGTCGCAGACAGCGTGCTAATCCAATAAGCGCCAGCGAGGAAACCAGCTTATTTACTTCAGTAACAAGCCAACCTTGTCGGGATTGGTGGGATCGGACATATCGACCATAACCCCCACCACCGCGTCGACCTGGACCTGGGGCAGACGGATCATCGGCACGACCATGGTCTTGGTCAGCGTGTAGGGCGGGCGCATTGGCATGGTGATCTCCATTTCCAAAGTTACGCGTGGGTCGTCGTTAATGCGCATACCAGTGTCGCTCATCGACAATATCTTGGCTTCGCCTTGCGTTCCCACTGCGGCTAGATTTTCTGCCTGCTGTTTCTTCTTACGCATGAGCATGATTGGGATGGCGATCGCCGCGATGGTGATGATCAAACCGCAGCATACCGACGCTACAACAATAGCGATTGTCGAGTACATACTACTGTCAACCATATTCTTCTCCTTTTGTGAAGAAAAGCACTCTTTATCTGATGTATTCATCTTACAACTTTCCCAAATAAAAAGCAAAAGCCTCCCAGATGCGGATGATCTTGGAAGCCTTTTTGAACTACCAGCGAGATTGCTTCAATATCTGCTAATGACATTACTTTAATCGATCAAGAAAATATAATTCAGAGTATGATTGCGGAGTAGAAAACAAGAACAATCATAAAACGTGGCAATTCTATTATTAAAAGACTTACTCTCACCAAATTTACGTTATCATGAAAAAAAGTTTTTTGCAGAACAAAGATAAAAAAATATCGAAGATCTTTGTCGTTACTGGATTCATATTTATAGTTTTTTTCAGCATCTACTTTGCCATCAGCATTGCTTTATCAAAAACTGCTGCTTACACGGAGAACGATCTCCTCTTTGGGATCGATACCATTCGCGTCATCGATGATATGACCGTTTTCTCTGCAGACCATTATCGAACCAGCGTTCATCCTCTCTATCTTCTTTTTATTAACCCTTGGGGGGTTATTTTAAAGAAGATTATAGGATCAAAGCTTTTAGCAGCATTAGCGATCAATTCTTTTTTTGGGGCACTGGGGGTTGGAATTGCCTTTCTGTTTTTCTATACCTACGGAAAAACAATCACGAATGCTGCCTTACTCTCATCCTTCTTTGGGATTTCAGCAAGCCAAGTTATTCTTTCAATAACGCCTGATACAGCAACGCTGGCAATATGCAGTTTACTTGGCACTTATTTATTATTTTTAGTATCGCTAAAAGATCAGAAAAACTATCTCTTTTTATGGATCCTAATTGGCATATTTTCCCTGGGCGTGACAACATCGAATTTTGCCCAAACCTTTATATGTTATACAGCTTTGGTTATTACACAAGATTCGCAAAAAAGCGTATCTAAAAAAGTCTTTTCTGTTCTTGGTTATGGGCTGTGTGTATTCATGATTACCTTTGCTTTCGCCTTATTTCAAAAAACAATTTATCCTTCTGCGGGATTATTTTATTTGCCCGTTTCTATTCAAGATGAAATGAAATATTCGAGTTTATTGATATTTAAAGAACCGTTTACAGTGCTCTTTCATTTGGTAAAGCATTTCTTTGTCGTGAACATCATCTCGCCATTACCAACCGTCTTCACCCTATCAGGCACGTTTAGACATTCCCCGTCAATAACATTTAGCACCACTGCTGAATTCGGTTTTATTTGGTGGACAGGCTTGATATTGTGGATCACTTTATATACGACAAGTCTTGTTCATATCTGGAAAAACAAGACCAACAGAACTCTCCAGATCACTTTTTTAATTTGTTTTGGGTTCAATTTCGTTTTACACAGTTTCTATGGCGTAGGAGAAAGGGGGCTGATCGAATACTTCTTATATACAGGAAACTTTACTTTTCTTTTGGTGAGCATATTAACAAACCTTCCACTCGAGAAAAAGAAATATTTGGTGGTTTTGTTAATTGGGTTAATTCTACTGGTTGGCGAAAACAACTTCTTAGCACTTAGAGAGATCTATTTCATTTATAGGTAATCACTCGGTTTTCTCACTATCCATGATTTTAAAATTTAAAAAAGCCTTCCAGGATTTTAGAAGGCTTTTCATGTTGCCAAAGAGATGGCTCTCACATCTCCGAAAACGGGACGCGTTCTACGCCAAACCATCTTTCGTAGACGACAGTCAACTGCCCCGCGCGGATGCGGACATCTCGACAAGACATTGCTGTTTTCAATAAGGGATTTTCGCGGTAGGGGCGACCCGTTTGGATGCAAAGAAACTCTTTCTTTTTGCTAAAATCTGTACAAAGAATGACTGTTTTATTGTACAGAAGAAAGGGTCGCCCTTACACATTGCACTCAAGCCACAAAAGCAAAAGCCTCCCAAGGCGTAGATTAGTCTCGGAAGGCTTTTTGATTTTCTATCAAAATCTGGCCATCATCTCCGCCCCCACCTACCCCTATCCCCCCTCTACAAACGGGATGTGCTCCACGCCAAAACGCATCTTCGCTTCCCATCACCGCACGGGCGTGAACGCACCGTGCTAATTAGTGCCCCCCCAGCGAAGACGGATATTTCAGCAAGAGTATTTTTGATATTCCTGTTGAAGGCAATTGAGGGTTGTTAAATCAGTTTGAACAGTTTGTGCTTTTCCAAATAAATACCAGTATGTAACAGGTCAAAGTTCTACCTAGGATGGTCAAAATGCAAGTTCATAAACATTTTTCTGAAAAAACAGTACCTTAGCGAAACATCGTTTGAAATATAGGTACAAACATGGAAGCTACTAAAGAAAAAACAAAAAAACAGCAACCAATAATGAAAATAGGTAAGGTAGTAAAAAGTAAAAGACGTAGCCCTCTATTTCGATTCGTCGTTTCTTCATACGCTAAAAAGTTTTTTTCAACATTACCTATTGGGTATAAGTCATCAGGTGTCGGGGAGAGAAATGTGCAAACCCAACCGTTTATCACAGAGTAGAAAGTGTAGTGGATCCGAGAAACTGGACAGTATCAATAGTATAAAATACAGTTCAGAAAAGGAGTCCAGCTATGAGCAGTCGTCGCACCTTCAGTCCCGAATTCAAAGCAGCCGTAGTCTTGTCGATTCTGAAAGGCGAGAAAAGCACTTCAGAGATCTGTCGAGAGCATAAAATCAAGGAGACCGTCGTCGGGCGTTGGAAAAAGCAGTTTCTGGAGAACGCCTCCGTTGTCTTTAGTCAGCCAAATTCTCAAAACCCGGACACCTCTCATACCGCAGAGTTGGAGCAGATGGTCGGTCGTCTAACGATGGAGGTTGACATCCTAAAAAAAGCCTCGATCTTGTTGAACTCAAACAAGGCGAGAAAATAATCATGGCTCGCAAAGTTCGGGATCAGGTTTCATGCCCTGTAACGGTGATCTGCTCTGCACTTGGCATATCTCGTAGCGGCTACTATTATCAAGGATGCTCTCATGATGATCATCAACTCGTATCTTCAATTAAAGCAGTACAAACCCGTTTTCCGACATATGGGACTCGCCGCGTCACAGCGGAGTTGAAACGAGAACCTGAGAAAATTCATGTAAATCGCAAGCGGGTTCAGCGCTTGATGCGTCAATACGATCTTTTACAACCGGTGAAAAAGCGGAAAGTCCGCACAACGAACAGCCAGCATAGCTACCCGCGCTATCCAAACCTGGTGAAGGATAAGGGTGCCACGCACCCGGACGAGATCTGGGTCAGCGATATCACATACATCAGATTGGGCACAGGCTTTGTTTATCTGGCAGTCATCATGGATATGTTCACTCGGGATATTCGTGGCTGGCAATTGAGCCGCTCGATCGACCAAAGACTGACCCTGGATGCGCTCCGCATGGCGCTTCAGGATCATGTGCCAGAAATTCATCACAGCGATCAGGGCGTTCAGTATGCTGCCGGAGATTACACTGCTTTGCTTGTGCAACACCAAATCAAGGTCAGTATGGCGGCGATCGGCAAAGCGGAAGAAAACGGCTATGCTGAACGACTGATGCGCACGATCAAGGAAGAGGAGGTAGACTTAAGCGAATACACTGACTTCACAGATGCCTTCACCCAGATCGGGTATTTCATCGAAGAAGTTTACCGGCACAAGCGCATTCATTCTTCATTGGGCTATCTCACACCAGCAGAGTTTGAAGATGCTTGGGTAGAACAGCAGAGAACACCCTAAAAGTCAGCTTTTTTGTGTCCAAGTTTTTGGGTCCACTACAAAATCCATTGCTACTCAAAATTTTCATTGTGCACCTAATCCTTTCTGTTTGGTATTTCTTTTCTAAAAGGTAAAACTATTATGCAGGAAAATACTCTTTCTAGCAACAAAAGACGGCAGCCCCCAACTGCCGCCTAATCTACTAATTACCTAATCCCCAATCACTAATCCCTAAAGTTTCGCAAACCTCGTCACCACAACCGCCGCACTCGGGAGCGTCGCCTTGTTGCCCACCTTCATCTCAGCAGGAGCAACACCGGCTTTCTTCGGCGCAGACTGGTAAATAAAGATCGGTGTATCTTTCTTCGCAAACTTGAGCGGGAGATAGGCTTGCCCGGTCAAAGTGCCATTCATATCAGCGGCGCAGGAGGTGACCCAGCCGATGACTTTGCCACGTTTATCCATGACGGGATCGCCGTTATGCGCCATGCGCACGCCCTTCTCGGTGAAGGTGAATCTCGCCACAACGCCTTTGCGTTTCTTCTCATTGGCGATATAAGCATCCCGCCCGATGAAATAAGGTTTATAGGTCTTCACATAGGAGCCAAATCCGCCTTCGGCTACGCCGAGATCGGCTTGCCCCAACTGCCCGGAGCCGAGTCCCATTTCGTGGCCGTAAAGGGGTAAGCCAAACTCGGTGCGGAGACTATCTCGTGCGCCCAAGCCAATCGGTTTTACGCCGAATTGCTCGCCCGCTTTCAAGACTGCCATCCAAAATTCGGCGGCGCGTTCGGGATGCACGAAGAGTTCAAATGCCATCTTTTCGCCGGTGTAACCGGTGCGGGAGACGATCAAATCGAAGCCGCCGACGGTTGCATCGCAGAGTTGGGTGCGTTTCAGTCCCATAATGCGGGCACGGTGTTCATCGCTCACGCCCATTGCCAGGAGCACGTCTCTTGAGCGTGGACCTTGAAGGGCGATATCCACTTTCATGGCATCGCCCACCTTCGGGTCACGTAGGTTCCGGATTTCCGCATCATAACCATAGGTTCTCGCCCACGGATATTTATTATCTATCTTAACTTTTCCATCCCGCACCGATTCCAACCACGTGCGGTCTTTATCATCATTGGAGGCATTCACGACGACGAGGAAATTATCCCGTCCACGTCGATAAACAAGTGTGTCGTCGATCACGGCTGCATCAGGGGTCAGGAACTGGGTGTAAAGCGAGTTGCCATCAGCCAGCCCGCCAACGTCGTTGCCGCAAACCGTGTCTAAAAAGCTCGCCGCATCGTCGCCGCGCACATCGTAAACGCCCATGTGAGCCACATCGAAAAGTCCGGCGGCCTTGCGGGTGGCGAGATGTTCTTCCATCACGCCGCTATACCAAACGGGCATTTCCCAGCCCGCAAAGGGGATCAATTTGCCGCCGAGCGCCTTGTGGGCTTCAAAAATCGGGGTGCGTTGCAGGGGCGGGTCGGCGGGTTCATCCCATTTGAAATCGGGCAACGCTGCACGAGATTTCACTTCGAGCTGACCGATGCCCACATAAAAAGCCTTGTCGCTTTCTTTTTCGTCTTTGCCGTCACGTTGCACGGGGGCGGTATCGGATTCGGATACGACGAAGGGTCCCGGCACACGGCTGGCGGCGAAATCTGCGCTTTTTTCCACGTTCAGGGAGACATATCCATCGGATAGGTCACGCAGCCAAGTGGATGCCAGATTTGCATCTGCTTCGGGAACGGATAGACGATACGCTTCGCTCGTGACCCGAGTCAGGCTTCCCTTTACGATCTTCTCTGGGGTGTGAACGCAGGTTGCCACGCTCTCGCCATCTTTCAGTGCAGAAAGATCAGCACTCAAAGTATAATCGAGCGTCTGACGGATTTGTTTGCCCTTCAGATCGTAAGCAGCCCAACCATCTTTGGCGTTAACTTTGTCATCAAGATAATAGAAATGGGGGTAGCCGCTGGAGATGGGTTCAAAATCCATACCGGCAGATAAAGCCAATTCACGGATGCGGAGTTTCGCATCGTTCAGCAAGGCAAAGTCGATATTTGCACGGCGTTGGCGTTTGCGTTTCTTGGGCACATCCATGAAATAAGGCTGGCAGCCGAGCAGAACATCGGAGATCACATCTGCCAACTCACGAGATTTTGCTTCATCAAATCCACGCTGTGTGATCCAGGGAGTCCCGAGACGAATACCACTCGGTGCAAGCGCAGAACGATCGCCCGGAATGGTGTTTCGGTTGACGACCAAACCCGCAACATCCAAAATACGAGATGCCATATCGCCGCTCAACGTTGAGCCATCTGCGCCTTTGATGCTGGAGCAGTCGATATTAATTAAGTGCGTATCTGTGCCGCCAAAAGGCACTTTCAAGCCACGTTTCTGGAATTGATCGACCATCGCAATGGCGTTATCAATTGTTTTTTGTTGCAGGTTTTTATAATCTTCGGTTTTGGCGAGTTTGAAAGCGAGCGCCAAACCAACAAAAGTGTTCACGTGTGGTCCACCCTGCTCGCCGGGGAAAACGGCGCGGTCGAGTTTACGAGAGATGAGACGATTTGTCGTCATTAATACTGCACCACGAGGACCATGCAAAGATTTATGCGTTGTGGACATAATCACATCTGCAATCCCCATCGGGGAGGGCACAACGCCCGCAGCCGTCAAGCCGCCAATGTGGGAAATGTCAGTTAGCAGATATGCACCAACTTCATCGGCGATCTCACGGAATTTCTTCCAGTCAGGAACCCATGAATAAGAGGAGAAACCGGCAATGATCATCTTGGGCTTATGCTCAAGCGCCAATGCACGAATGACTTCGTAATCAATTTGCTCGGTCTCATCATCAATCCCATAGCTGATGATATTGTAATTTTTGCCCGAACGATTGACATGCGAGCCATGCGAAAGATGCCCGCCGTGAAGCAAATCCATGCCCATGACAGTATCGCCGGGCTGAACAAGCGCGTGGTAAACGGCATTATTCGCAGGACCACCAGACAATGCCTGAATGTTGACATAGATCTCATCCGCAGTCACGCCGTTGGCAGCGAAGGCTTCGGCAGCTCGCCGACGTGCGAGCGATTCGATCGTATCAGCATATTCCACGCCTTTATAGTAGCGCGGGTCAGAATAACGGCGGTAATGCAAAAGACGCTCATCATGGTCGAGAATTTCATCTTCGCTCATCCAGCGGCTGGCTTCATCGGGGTAGCCTTCGGCGTAGATATTCTGGAAAACGGAACCAAGTCCATCGCGCACAGCAATGGGCGCCTGACTCTCAGAAGCGATCATAATCAGTTTGCGGACTTGTCGCTCCGCTTCAATTTGGGTTAATTCAAAAACTTTGGGGTCAAGCTCTTCAAGCGAGCCACGGACGAGAAAATCGGTCATCGGTATCTCCGTAAAATGGGGTGAATAGGATAGCAAAAGAAAAATATCAAGTTGTCAGACATTTCCTAAATTGTAGAACGAGAGCAGGCGAAGGTCAAGTGTAAAAAGGCATATTTAGGAACGAGAATTAAATAACATACAAATTTGTACCAGTTCTGAGCGGAAGGTAAACGGAGTGAGCCTGTAGTCGAAGTGCGTCGTTCTCTGGAAGATCGTCCTTCGACTACGCACTTCTCTATCGTTCAGTGCTCCGCTCAAGGGCTGAAAAGCTGCACTTTATTTAATCTTCATTTCTAAGCGAATAGACTACCCCGCCGCAAGCGGACGGGGTATCTGTCTATTCTAAAAGCACCTCGTAGTAGCGACTTTAGTCGCTCTGAACGGCTAAAGCCGTCACTACAAAAGTATTTTAGGATAGATTACTAATGCTCACGCCGCAAGCGGCGGGGTATTGAACCCATATATAGAATAAACAGACTACAAAAGTCTTTGAGACTTTTGTAGTCTGTTTATCTATCCGTCCCGCTCTGCCAAATAAGCCCCAAAGCCCCCTGCCTGCGGCGGCATCTCATAAAGAAAAAGAAGATGCTTATCATCGTAATCACTCGGCTTCCAATCGGGAAAATCAAAGGCGACTGCGACCACACGTGCGCCGGGTTTCAACTGTGCTGCTAAATCATCCTGAAAACGGATAGCGTGTTCGGGTGTCAGATAAGCAAAGATGACATCTGCATCAGACAAATCGGATTGATAGAAATTCTCGCGTCGCACACTTGGTTTGGGCTTGCTACCGCTAAAAAAACATCTCAGCCACGTAAACGCAAACTGCAAAGGACTCGCCTCGATGCCAATAGCGCATGCCCCAAATTCCTCTGCCGCCATCAACAGGATGCGCCCATCCCCTGCGCCGAGATCATAGAGCAATTCGCCGGGTTGCAGATTCGCCATCTTCAATGCGCGGCGGGCGCGCCGCTTCTCGGTCGGTACCCAGGGCAGCTTTAAAAAGAAAGGGCCAATTGCCCACAGTCCATAGATGAAGGTCACGATAGACGCAATATACAGGAGTAGCAGAAGAATCTTAAAAAGCATTACAGCACACCTAATGTAGGATCTGTCCTAAAAACAGTTTTGTAATTATGTGAGACTTGCAATGCGCTTGTGAAGCGCAATGCAAGTCGGGTTTTTAAGGGTGATTTCTCTTGCGCAAAGCCGACGTGCAACGCATCTTCCAGATGCAATGCACGTCTCGCCGTTTTCTAGGATAGATACTTAAATAAAAAAAAAACACCAACAGTCTATTCTAGCATGACCATTGGTGTTCGCTAAAGTTTAGACTTTCTTTACCGGAAACTGGATCTCAGTGAGAGTCTCATGATCCTGCTGGTCACCTTCTTCTGCGGGAGGCTTCAGATAGATCTCGCGGTAGGGGCTGCCTGCTATCTGATATCCGTTCTCCTCGATCCATTTCACCAAGGCTTCATAGGCGGTGCTGAGGGTTGCATAAGGTCCACGGTGGATGAGGGCGGCGACTTCTATGCCGGGCAACTCGCGAATCTTTACCCGTGTTTCAGCGTCGGGCATTTCTTTTTCAGCAACGGGTTCGCATACTTCTGCATCAATTTCCGGCTCATCGGAATGGTATAGGGTAAAGCAGGGGGCGATGGATTTGATTTTCTTTTCTGCGAGAGTGCTTTCCAACTCTCCCCAAAGCTGCCCTTGCGCAGGGTAGCTGGGAATCAGGTCGCGCACTGAAGCAATCTGTATATCGTCAACCTTTTTGACTACAACATCATAATCTGACATTTTATTCTCCTGTTCGATCTGTTTCAGCCGGGCAGCCACTCGTGCTAACTTCTCTTCTTCTTGTTGCATTTTTTCGCGTATCTCAATTTCTTTGATTCGTAGCATCCCACGGAGTTCTTCGACGGGGAGATCTTCTTTTAGAAGATGATCGATCTGTTCGAGAGATAGGCCTAAATCTTTTAGTGCCAAAATGCGGTTCAGACGAGAGAGTTGATTAATGGAGTAGTAACGGTATCCAGTAAAGGTGTCAATGCTGATCGGCTTAAGAAGCCCGATCTGATCGTAGTAGCGAAGGGTTTTTACCGGTACCTGGCTGAGTTTTGAAAAGAATCCAATTTTTATCATTTGCTATCTCAATATTGAGTGTCCTGAAAGCTTTCAATGGGAGTATACAGCCTCCAGTAAGAGGAGAGTCAAGTAATTATTGGAAGACTTCTTTTTTGATCTTGCGCAAGGCCAGCAAAGCGAAAATATTAAAGATAACCGTCCCAACTACGACAATGGGAAAACCAAAACTATATAGAAATGTACCCAAAGGAGCACCGATGCCGCGTCCAATGGAGAAGGTCGCGACATTGAATGCCATGAGGGTTGCACGAGCGGCGGGCATGATCTCGGTCATCATCGAAATAGAGCTCACAAAAGTGAACTCAAATGTAATGTAGAAGAGGAAGAGACCGATCAACGCCCCAAGAGTGCTTTGACCCAAAACAGGCAAAAGCAGTGCCGTCAACGAACTGAGAACCAGACCATAGCCGACAGCATGTTCTTTTCCCAGCCGATCCGAAAGTAATGCCACCAAACCTTCGCCGCCGACTTCGGAGAGACCGATCACTGCCGCGGATGCACCCAATGCTGCGATCTGTAAGCCAAAAGAATCTTCGAGCCAAATGCCGAAGATCAGGTTGACTAATTCATTGCCGATGGTCGCCCATAAAGTAATGCTGAGGCCAGCCATTGCCGGAATCGAGCTGAAAACCGCCCGAAAATTCATTTTAGCGGTAGCAGGCTGAACCACGCGCGGCTCATCCTTTGGGAGGCTGAATACCAGCAGCCCAAAAGTCAACAATGCGAGCAAAGCCAACAAGGGGAAAGGGGCGATCCATCCAAAACGTGCGATCAGAAACCCCGCCAGCGGAACACCGACAACAAAAGCGAGCGACCATCCCAATTCGGTGATGGCAATGGCGCGTCCGCGTTCAGCGTAAGAGATGCGGTCGCCAAGATAGGCTTGCATCGCAGGGTCAAAGATGAATTTGCCAAGAGTGGAGAAGAACATGGCAGCAGCGAGAGCGGGGAAGGTGGGGATAAAAACGACCAACCCCATGCTCAGGGTAAAAAGCACCAAACCGAGCAACATGCCGAACTTACGTCCGCGTTGATCGGCAATGGGCGCGATAAAGGGAACGAGCACACCACTGAATGAACGAATACTCATGACCATTGACATGCTGGCAAGGTCAACGCCGAGGGCACGAGCAAAGACACCCAAAAAGGGGTAGGCCATGCGATAGGCTGTATTAAAGATGGTGCGGATGAGGGCGAAGAGGGCGAGTTGCATGAGCAAAAATGGAAGACAGATTTGCGCGGACTGTGTTGGTTTTAGCAGATTTAAAAACTGTGAAAAACCGTCAGAGCAGCGTTATCCGCGCTCTATCCTTTCGGAAGAAAAAAACGTGTGACAAAATACGCCGAAAGCCAGGTTAGCAGGTTTAGCCCGACGAAAAATCCGATGATGGCCCAATTGCCAGAATTAAAGATCGGTGAAGGAGGCGGATGCATGATATTTTCTGCTGTGGCAAAGATGAAGCGCAAAGCGGCAATGAAAGCAATATTCGAAAAAGCGGTCAGCCAATTGATATTCAGCATCCACAGGCCAAGCTGGAGCAATAGGCCAACGATGGCGAAGGTCATCGCTAAACGGAAGCGTGGTTCGGCGAGGAAGAGACCGTTCCAGTTGGCTTGCATTGCCCACATCGAGAGAGGCAGATAGCTGATCCAGTAGAAGATACCGCTGCGCCCAAGGGCAGTCGTCCAACGATAGAAGGCTTCTTTGCGGGAGATGAGAGCGATCAACCCGATCAACGCAGCGAGGGCGAAGAGGAGTTCGGCGGTTAGCACCCATGCGCCATGCAGGTAGACAAGACGCACGTTTGCGCCAAGCGTGGCTTCTTCAGGACCAAAAAAGGTCATCACCACGATGGCTAAAATACTTGAAATAAACCAGAAGAGGGGGGATTTGGTAAGTTTAGACATGGGCATGATTTTACCCCCGTTTTTCACCACAGAGCACACAGAGAAAAACTTAAAAAGAACTCCGTGCCTTCTATGTACTCCGTGGTTAATTTTACGGTCGCAGCAAGACTTTCAATACCCCGCGCTGACTGGCATGCTCGAAGGCTTTCAAGCCATCTTCAAGCGGATATTCTGCCGCGATCATGCCAAGTGGATCAACCAAGCCGCTTTCGAGTAGACGAAGTGCGGGGGCAAAGGGTCCACAGCGCGAGCCGACGATATTGATCTCATCCACGACCAATGATGAAAAATTGACTTGCATATCGCCCTTATATGTGGATTTCATCACCAGCGTCCCGCGCGGACGAATGGCTTGCCTCGCTAAAGAAAAACCGGATGCCGATCCCGTTACATCTACCACCACATCCCAGCGCCAAGGCTGGACATCTGTCTCATCTATCAGATTGATCCCGCGTTCAGTCAGCAACCACCTTTGACGGGGGTGGCGGGCAACGACATTTAAGTCGGCGCCAGTGAGCTGCAAAACCTGCGCAATAAGCTGACCAAATCGCCCCGCGCCGATGACGAGTACCCGATCTGTTGGGCGGATATGCACTTCCTGCGTAATTTCCAACGCAGCGGCAACTAATTCGGTGAAAACGGCTTTTTCGTCAGATACTAAATCGGGAACCGGTACCAAGTTTCGGGTCGGGAGCGTAACGTATTCAGCGAAAATTCCATCTCTGTCATGGATTCCGAGCGTTGTTCGATCTTCGCAATGAGTCGAGCGTCCATTTTGGCATTGCTCACAATTCCCACAAGTGACGTTGATTTCGCCCACTACACGTTTACCGATCCAGCTTTTATCAGCACATTCAACCACTTCGCCGACAAATTCGTGCCCGGGCACACCCGTGAAGGGATAATAGCCACGCACCATTTCCAAATCTGTGCCGCAAATCCCCGCTAGCCGCACGCGGATGAGGGCTTCGTCTGCGTTTACGGGGTTTGATTGATTCTCTTTATAAGTCAGTTTTTGGTTTTCAAGCCAGAGTGATTTCATAAGATTTCCAATGGTTAGTTATTAGACGACTTCACCTAATTTATGGTGTCACTGTTGCGGTGGGGATTTCACCATCGACGGTGATGACAACGTAAACTGCTTCACCAAAAATTGTGCCCTCAGCATTGGTTAAACGCCAATAACCGGTATATCCGCCGGGGGTATCAGGAGCGATCAGGTTCACAGAGAATACGCCTGTCTCGCCACTGGCTACTGTTGTATTAATGACGTTATTTGTACCGCTCATTTGATCACCGCTTGAAAAAATAAGCTGGAAATCAGCTTCCCATTCACAGCCGCCTGTGTTTTTGATCTCCCAAGTTTTAGTAAATGCATCTCCCGGGTCAAAAAATGTGCCGTCCGGGATGGTGACATCACTGCCAAAAGCTGCATCATAACAACCAAACGCCGTCAAACTTGAAGATTCTTTTGTTGCAATGTTTTGCGGCGTGACTGTAGCGACCGGCGTGATCGTTGGCGCGACCGTGGCAGTTGGAACAGCAGTCGCAGTCTCGGTCGGGACAAGCGTTGCGGTTGGGATCTGTGCGAAGGCTGTCATTGCTGCGGCCGTAAAAATGGCTTCGGCTGAGACACTCTCATCAGTAGCAGTCGGTGTTGCGCTAACTTCTTGTTTACATGCAGTCAGTAATAAAGCAAAGGTTATAAGAAAGAGCACGAGCTTTTTCATATTATTCTCCAATTAGTAGCAACTTGACCATTTCAAGGTCGGTGCCGCTGATGCCCGCCAGCCGCACGCGGATTAATGCATCGTCTGCTTGGGCAGGTTTGGGGTGGTTTTCTTTATAAGAGAGGGTTTTATTTTCTAGGTAGAGGGATTTCATAGAAATTCCTATTTATTTAAATCCAAAGAAAGAGCTAATCCCACTTCAATAGCGTTCATTTCTTTTTCCGTCAAAATACCGATTTTTTCAATAAATCGGACCTCTGAAAGGGACCGGACTTGGAAAGTATCCGCCGCCGATTTCTTTCTTAACCCACTATGTGAAGAGGCTTCAATAGGAATTAGCCATTTTGCCTTCTCAAACTTTTCTTGCCACCCCGTGAGCGGAATAATAATTTTAAGCGGCAAAATGCCCACCGCATCTCTGCTTACGATCACGCAAGGGCGGCTTTTTTTTGTTTCTGAGCCGATTGTTGGGTCAAGATTGATCCGCCAGACTTCACCCCGTTTCATGCGAAATCATCCCCATCAATCGCAGTAAAAGCAACCAACTCTTCGTTCTCGCTATATTCACCATACAGCGCGTGAGCTGCATCGGCTAGTTCCTGCTCTTCTTTTTTGCGTTGATATTCAGCAAAAATATCCCGAACCAGTGCAGAGAAACTTACACCCTCGCTCTGGGCAATTGCATCTAAAAACGCTTTTTGATTTTCAGGGATCAGGAATTGAATTCTCTTGAGCTTATCTTCTTGCAGCATAATACGCACTCCTTTATCATACACATACAGTATACACACTTATCTCACTGTATGTCAATGTGGTTTATAGCTACTTTTACTCTTTTTCATCTTTCTTCTTCCCCTTCAAAGGGTATACTATGCCAATCTTAAATGCGCAGGAGAGTTTTTTATGAAAGGTGTCATCGCAGGCGGAGACGCACAAACCGTCGCAGCCGGAGAAGAGATTTTAGCTAAAGGCGGCAACGCCGTAGACGCAGCCATCGCCGCTGTATTTGCCTCCTTTGTCGCCGAATCGGTCATGACCAGTATCGGCGGGGGCGGCATCGCCATTGTTGGCGACATCAAAGAAGACAAAGCCGAAGTCTACGACTTTTTCGTCGATATGCCCTCCGGCAAAACCTCCCCAGATATGGATTTTCATGAAGTCCAATCAGATTATGGTCCCGCCCAGGATTCTCTCTATATCGGGCGCGCCAGCAGCGCTGTGCCGGGCATCGTCGCGGGTCTTTGCGCCCTCGCCAAAGAGCATGGCACGCTCCCTTTTAAGACCCTCCTCGAGCCAGCCATTCGCATGGCGCGCGAGGGTGTGGCGCTTTCCCCTTCGCAGGAATATGTGCTCGATTTTCTGACCCCCATCTACGAAGACACCGCAGAAATTAACGCAATGTATAAAAAAGGGGATGGATCGGCTTGGCTCGCGGGCGAGAAAAACGCATTCCCCAAGCTGGCAGAGAATCTCGCGCAACTAGCAGAGGAGGGAGCGCTCTCCTTTTCACGTGGTTCCCTTGCCCAAGCAATTATACAGGATCAAAAATCTCACGGCGGCCTGATCACCGAAGCGGATATGGCAAATTATCAGGTGCGCAATCTCGATCCGCTGCGCATCTCCTACCGCGATGTAGAACTTCTTTTCCCCGCCATGCCTTCTACGGGCGGCGGGTTGATCGCTTTCACGCTTAAATTGCTCGAATCTGTCAATTTGGCAGAGATGGAGCATCTTGGCGTAGATCATATCCGTGTCTTGGCAGAGGCGATGCGCCTGACGAATATCGCCCGCCCTCTTTGGGATGCGGAGGCAAGTTCGAGCCAAGAGCGTGTCGAAAGATTCTTAAACGAGAAACATTTGGGACTTTATCAACAGAAATTAAACGAGATTTTGCTGGGGGCAAACCCTCCCACAGAACCGCTTTTCGCCAAAGGCCCCGACCATACAACGCATATCAGCGTTGTGGACGCAGCGGGGAATTTTGTGGGTGTAACAACCACTGCTGGCGAGAGCGCGGGCTACGTGGTGGAGGGGACGGGGATTTGCATGAATAATATGCTCGGCGAAGCCGATCTGCACCCGCAGGGCTTTCACAAAATGCGTCCTGGCGAACGCTTAACGACAATGATGTCCCCCACGATTTTGTTAAAAGATGGTGCGCCGCAGATGGTGCTGGGCAGCGGCGGTTCAAGCCGTTTGCGCTCGGCTATTTTGCAAGCTGTGAGCAATGTAATTGATTTCAAAATGCCGCTCGAAGAGGCGGTACATAATCCGCGTATCCACTTTGGGGCAGGGGTTTTGCATCTCGAGGGCGGTATTCCTGAAGAACGGGCAGTGGCATTGGAGAAGATGGGCTATACCGTCAATCGCTGGAAAAATCTGAATATGTATTTCGGCGGCACGCACGCCGTTGCGCTGGAAAATGGACATTGGGTGGCGGTTGGCGATAGTCGTCGAGGTGGGGATGGGGCGATTGTGGAATAAGTATCTGCCCAAACAATTGGCGTTTTCAGAAGTGACTGTCACCTTTAAGGTGACAGTCACTTTTTTATCATCCAACTCCCCCCGTAAAACGGGAGAGAGCTATTTAACTGATGTTACGCACTGCTTTAATTCCATCATAACGCCCCCCTGCCCTATCGGGTTCCCCCCATTTTGAAAAGATAAAATAGGGGGAACCAGTAAAACTCAGTGTTTTTCAGAGAAAACATGCTTTTTAAGTCTAGCTCCTCCCCTAAATTCCACGCACTTGGAATTTGGGGGCACTCTTCGAGTATGCTACGCGAAGGCTGGGTGGGGGTAAGAACATGACCCGGCACATGACCTCCAGCACTGTTGAATATGACCCTCACAAGTCTATAGTATGGTCACTTGAAAGCAAAAGCCATTGCAAGCGAACGTAGCTCGTAATGACAGAAAAGTTATAAGGAGAATATCTGATGAAAAAAGGAAATATTACTGGCGGTTTGATCTTGATCCTGATAGGCGCATGGTTCTTAGCCGTTCAATTTGTACCCCAGCTCAAAGACTGGGCAGAAGGAAATTGGTCGTTGACCATTATCGGCATCGGCGCGGTTTTCCTCGTGGTCAGCTTGCTGAATAATATCCCCGGTCTTTCCATCCCTGCCTTCATTATCGGCGGGATCGGCAGCCTGCTTTATTACCAAAACGTGACTGGCGATTGGGGTTCATGGGCATACGCCTGGACATTGATCCCCGGTTTCGTTGGTTTGGGCTTGCTTTTCTTCAGCCTTCAAACGCGTGATAAAGGCACAACCAAAGCCGGCTTCATACTGCTCTTTATCAGCACAATTCTCTTCGCTGTTTTTGGTTCTTTCTTGGGCGCACCAAAAGCGATCATCCAATACTGGCCCCTGTTGCTGATCGTAGCAGGGCTCTGGTCGATGCTGCGCGCACTTACCGGCAACCGTAAAGAGAAAGTTTCTCAACCGAGCATCAAAGTTGTCGTTGAGCAGGACGAAGCCACGATCGAAGAAATGGAATAACAGAAAGAATAAATAAAATCACACAAATATGTTTCTGCGAGAAGAGCGTAGCTCAACGTGGCAGTCTCCACGACAAAGAAGGAGATTGCTTCACCCCGAAGAACATCGGAGTTCGCAAAGACATGCCTTTGAGTGAAGTTTACTAAAGGAGTACAACATGAAAACAAAATCAGCCTTTTGGGGCAGCCTTTTTATCCTCGCGGGTATCCTGCTGCTGCTCAGCAATCTCGGTATCCTGACCATCAATGTCTGGAAGTTGGTCTGGCCCAGCTTCATCATCGCCATGGGTGTCTGGACACTCTGGGCAACTACACGCGGTTCAGAAGCGCTCGATACGGAAGATCTATCCATCCCGCTTGATGGAGCCCAGCACGGGAAGCTCACACTCTCTTTTGGCGCCGGGCAAGTCCACGTCAATGCAGGTAGCGGCATGAATGAATTGCTCAACGGAACTTTCGTTGGTGGTGTCGAAGAACGTATCAACAAAAGCGACGAGCTTACCAAAGTCAACTTAAAACCCTCTACAGCCGATTTCATCCATACTTTCATGCCTTGGTCTTGGGGTGCACGCGAGTGGAAAGTTAATCTGAATAAAGATATTGCCTGGCAAATCCATTTTGAAATGGGCGCATCAGATACACAGGTTGATTTGACGGATTTACGCGTAACAGATTTGACGGTAGATACTGGTGCGAGCAATACCGAGATCACCCTGCCCGCGAATGCCGGGCAAACGCACGTGGATTTGAACGGGGGTGCTGCCTCCGTAGTATTCACCGTCCCCGAAGGGGTTGCCGCCCGAATCCAGGTAGACAGCGGTCTCGCCGCGATCGACGTTGACCGCAACCGCTTCCCGCGTGTTGGCGATTACTACAAGTCAGAAGATTACGAAACGGCTGTCAACAAAGTGGATATTAACGCCGATTTTGGCGCAGGCTCGTTGAGCATCCGATAGGAGCATTATCATGAAACGTTTCGATATGCGTATCGTTTTTGGGCTGGTCTTGATCGGCACAGGAGCCTTATTCCTGCTCGAAAATCTGGGAATTTTCCACGGTGGCATTGATCTTATGGGAGCAGCCATTCTTGGCGGCGCAGGCCTTACCTTTCTCTATGTATACTCGATCAACCGCAGTAACTGGTGGGCGCTTATTCCTGGCACAACCTTGCTAGCGATCAGCCTGAATATTCTTATTGCCCAACTCTTCCCTGCTTTGAGCAATATCATCGGCGGCGGGATCATCCTCGGCGGGATCGGCTTAAGCTTCTGGATCATCTTCCTGACTCATCGTAGTTTCTGGTGGGCGATCATTCCGGCGGGTGTGCTCAGCTCTTTAGCAATTGTCTCGGTGCTGGATGAGATCATCCCCGGTGGCAAAACAGACGGTCTCTTTCTTGTCGGGCTTGGGATGACCTTCATCCTGATCGCTCTATTACCTGGCTACGAGAATAACCTGAAGTGGGCTTATATCCCCGGTGGCATCCTGACCCTGATCGGCATCTTGACCTTGCCTTTCTTAAATAATATTTTCAATATCTTATGGCCCCTCGCTTTTGTCGGGGCTGGCGGATACATAATTTACAAAAATTTCAAAAACTAGAAAAAGCGCCCTCACCTCCGCATCGCTACGCTTGCTCCTCCTCTCCCGCTTTGCGGGAGAGGGAAATCCGAGCGAAGCAAGAACGGGTGAGGGCAAAAAGGAGAAAAAAATGACTACAGTACTTTATCGCAGTGAAAACGACCGTATGTTAGGTGGCGTCTGTGGCGGGCTTGGTAACTACCTTGGTGTTGATACGACCCTCGTACGCATCTTCTTCGTGATCCTTTTCTTTGGTAGCGGCATTGGTTTACTCGCTTACCTCGCCTTATGGATCATTGCGCCAAGTGAAGGATCGCTGAAGAAAGATCAAACCTGGGAAGAAAGCTTCAAAGACACCACCGACAATTTTTCGGAGCGTATGCAGGTTATTGGACAAGAGTTCGGCTCCGCTATGCGCACCCCGCATCCTAAAGCGGGTGTCATCGTTGGCGGATCATTGATCGCCCTCGGCGCAGTGCTTTTTGTTGAAAACCTGAATATCTATTGGCTGAGATGGTTATCCTTCGATGTGCTTTGGCCCGTTCTCTTAATTATTGCTGGCGGCGTAATCCTCGTCCGCCGTACACAAGGAGTTTCACATGAATAACAATGAATATCGCAATCGCGCGAGCTTCTTTTGGCCCGCGATCCTGATCGTCGTCGGCTTAGCCTTCCTTCTCCAAAATCTGGGCTTATTGGATGGCAACCTTTGGGATGGTATCTTCCGCTTCTGGCCCGTTCTGCTGATCTTGCTCGGAATCAACGACATGATCCGTAATCGTGGCATTGCAGGTCCCACCTTCACCATCGGGTTAGGCATCGTCTTTATGGCGAGCAATCTTGGTCTGCTCGGCTGGGATTCGTGGATGACCATCTGGCGCTTATGGCCCATTATCATCATTGCCGTCGGTCTTGAAATCTTCGCGGGACGCAAAAACATATTGGTTTCGGCAATTGGCGTGGGTCTTTCCCTAGCCCTGCTCGCAGGCGGATTATGGCTCTCTGGTGGTATCAGCGGCGTAGACAGTGTTGTCCCCGCAGGTATAACTGTGATCGGTGAAGAGATAGACCAACCCCTCGATGGCGCTAAATCTGCCAGCATCCGCATCGACTCTTCTGTGGGCGAACTCTCTGTAGACTCGCTTTCCGGTGACGAAAACCTGATCGAAGGGACGATCTACTCCGTCGAGCGCGAGACCATTCGCCAAGACTATAAGATGAACGGCGATGAAATCTCCTATTCCCTGTATAGTAATTGGGAACCTGGCTCATCTTTCAACTTCTCAGATAATACCCCGCGTCTCTCATGGGATTTATTACTCACTGAAGAAATTCCGCTTGATTTGAATATCTCTTTGGGTGTGGGCGAATCAAACCTCGATCTGAGCGATCTGCAAGTAAGCGCGGTTTCCCTAAACATCGGTGTTGGGCAAACTCGCGTGGAATTGCCAGCGGGCGAGTACGATGCCAGTGTGGATGGGGGCGTAGGGCAAACCATTGTGACGCTGCCCGATGAAGGGCAGATCACGCTCAGTGTCGATGGTGGTGTCGGCGAGATCGTCATCCGCATCCCCGATGATATGGCAGCAAAGATCTACGTTGATCGTGGCATTGCCGGGCTCTCTGTCCCCTCAGGGTATGTAGAAAGTGGCGGCAGCTACACCTCGACCGATTACGAAGACGCTACAGACCACGTTGAAATTCATATCGATCAAGGCATTGGCAATATTGCCATTCGCGAAAATTAACTAAAAGACATCAGGCTTCAGCGTAGTACCTATAGTCAAAAAACTGAAGTCTGATGTCTAAATCCTAAGCCTTATAAGGTATTATCTTCGTATGAAAGAACTCATCAAACGCTTCCCGTTTCTCAAAGAATTCGATTTCGGCGGTCTTAGCAGTGTTCTAACGGCTTTGGCTGTTGCCATTCCCAGCCTTTTTGATTATTTCAAAGAAGCGCATGAATATCGCTGGATCGCGCTAGGCTTATATTTTATTTTTGCTTTTTTTGCAGCAGTGCGGCAATATGCTCTGGTACAAAGCCCGCTCCCATCCAGGCTCTATTTAGGCATTCAGACCATTATTGTGGTCAGTTTATTAGCTTTGCCGCCCCATCATCAATATGTCATTATTCTCTTTTTCATCCTCAGCGCAGAAGCCACCACGCTCCAACCCAATCGAAACGGCTATTTGTGGATATTTCTCTTTGTCTTCATCACCACATTTGCGCTCTTTTTATTGGAAGGCAGCCAGGCAGTGCTCTACAGTTTGCCCATCTATGCAGGTGGCTATGTTTTCTTTGGTGTTTTCGCCGCGTCCGCCGCGCGTGCCGAAGCCGCACGTGCTGAAAGCCAGACTCTCTTACAGGATCTACGCGAAGCCCATCTCAAACTACAAACCTATGCTGCTCAAGCTGAAAGGTTGGCCGTTTCAGAAGAACGCAACCGCCTCGCACGCGAGATGCACGACACATTGGGACATCGTCTCACCGTCGCAATTGTGCAGCTCGAAGGTGCAGAGCGTTTGGTGGATGAAGAACCGAAACGCGCGCAAGAGATGGTTGCTACTGTTAAAGAACAAATGCGCGCTGCCCTGAGCGAATTGCGCAGTGCAGTTGCCACCTTACGCGAGCCGCTCCAGGCCGATCTTTCGCTCAAAAGCGCGCTTAAATCTCTCGGCGAAAACTTTCAAGCCGCAACCGAGATCGAAGTACAGATGGCATTTGCCCACAATATCCCCGAACTCCCCAACGAATACCGCGTAGCAATTTATCGCGCCGCCCAAGAATCTCTCACTAACGTACAACGCCACGCCCAAGCCAAACACGTTCGCATGAGTCTTATGCTCATCGAAAACGAGATCAATCTCACCCTGCGCGATAATGGTGTGGGCTTGCCCAGCAACGCCGATAAACTCGGCTTTGGCTTACGTGGCATTCAAGAACGCGCTGCCCAACTCGGCGGCAGGATGCGTCTCGAAGCCAACCCTGAAGGCGGTGCACAAATTTGCCTTTGTCTCCCTATCCCCTCGGAGGAAAACAATAATGATGCCTAATCTGATCCGCGTCCTGCTCGTGGACGATCAACGCCTGATGCGTGACGGTCTGCGCACGCTAATCGAACTCGAAACCGATCTCGATGTTGCTGGCGAAGCTGGGGACGGTCTTGAAGCAGTGACCGCCTACCGAAATCTGGGCCCCGACATTGTTCTGATGGATGTACGCATGCCCAATCTGAACGGCGTCGAAGCCACGCGCCGCATCAAAGCGGATTGGCCCGAAGCCAATATTCTCATCCTGACTACTTTTGATGATGACGAATATATTTTCGAGGGCTTACGCGCGGGCGCATCGGGATATTTGCTAAAAGATGTTTCAGGGAAAGAGTTAGCCGAAGCCATTCGTACAGTCGCCAACGGCGGAACGCTCATTGCCCCCTCGGTAGCGCGCAAAGTTGTTTCAGAATTTGCGCGGCTCAAACCGGCTGCCCCCACCAGCGCAAATTCGCTCCCCGAGCCGCTTTCAGAACGCGAGATCGAGATTCTCAAAGTCCTGGCGCAGGGGCGTACCAATAAAGAAATTGCTGACACTCTGCATCTTGCCGAAGGAACTGTTAAAAATTACGTCACCAGCATCCTACAAAAGATCGGCGCACGCGACCGCACACAGGCTGCACTAAGAGCAAGAGAATTGGGAATTTTGTAGCTTCGCCCCCTACTCTTCACTTCATTCAGAGCATTCCCCCAAATTCTAGAATTTGGGGGAATTTGTTTTTTTGCTGGTCTCCCCTAAATTCCGTACTTATAGAGAAAGAAAATAAAATTTACACAACCATGTCTCTGCGAGGAGGGCTTCAGCCCGACCTGGCAGTCTCCCTCACTGGGCGGAGATTGCTTCGCCCCGAAAAACATCGGGACTCGCAAAGACATATTATTATGTAGTTTCTAAATAAACTATCTATCAGAATTTGGGGGAGATACCCTTTCAGGGCACTTTGTCCGAAGGACAGAGGAGGCTAAGGTATAATTTGGAAAATCTTGTGTAGGAGGAAATAGAAGATGCCAAAGAGAAGACGAAAAGACAGTTCCGATGACTTTTACAAAACTTGGATTCAAGTCGTAAGTGCAACAGGTTGATATCCGAAGAATACCTCATAAGGTGTCTTGAAATCAAGGCATTTTCGCGGACGTAAATTCAGT